>Ga0209751_10000014_pt1 | contig 172721 bp, 154 predicted proteins | sample RifCSP13_1_FD_184019 | JGI IMG/M metagenome (GOLD analysis project Ga0209751, IMG submission 184019) | Soil microbial communities from Rifle, Colorado - Rifle CSP2_sed 13_1 (SPAdes) (version 2) | ecosystem: Environmental > Terrestrial > Deep subsurface > Rock core/Sediment | place: Rifle...
TCCCCCGGAGGCGTCTTAAAAACATAAAAGATAGAGCGACCACGGGAGGAACGACGATGCGCAAGATCCGGGTCCTTGGGCTCGTGGGTGTCCTTGCTCTGGTTCTTGCAGGCTGCGGGGGAGGCGATTCCAGGACGGGCCCCATCGTTTTCGAACAACTCAGTGACCAGGCGGTGGACGCGGATATCGCCTACACCGGTGTAGGGTCGCCCACTATCTTCCCGGCATCGAGCACGGGTACTCTCCAGATCGGGGTCGACGGAGGCGGCACGGAGTATCGAGGGTTTCTCGATTTTCCGATCGCCGGGCAGATTCCTCTCAACGCGGATGTGCAGCTAGCTTATATCGAGGTGTTCGTCGGGGATGTACCGTTCGGGGCGAATGTTCCAGTCCTTATGGAGCTCGTCGACTTCAATCCCCCTCTGTTGGCGTCGGACTATTTCCGTGAACCCCCGCCTCCCTATCTTCCCCCGGTGCTGGCCCGCTCGATCTTCGCTTTCCGACCTTCGGATGCAGTTGCACCCCGAATCCCGGTCCAGATCGAGGTGACGTCCCTGGTCCGGGAAGCGCTTGTCAGGGCGCAACCGGAGTTTCAGTTACGTATTCTTCTCGACCCTGCGGTGCCCGGGCCGGGGATCGTCCAGTTGGATGACGATGCCGCCCAGACGGCTCCGCTGCTCCACGTGGAGTATTTATGATGTAGAATCGACCTCGTGTCGGCCACGAGAACCCGCAATAAGCTCGCGGACCTGGGCGCCGTCGCGGCGGGCCTGGCCCACGAGATCCGCAACCCGCTGAACTCCCTCTACATCAACGGCCAGCTCCTCGAGGAGATGATCTCCGAGCTGCCGGAAGGGGGCGTCCCGCAGAAGCAGGACCTCCTCTCCCTCGCGCGCGCCAACCTCAAGGTGACGCAGCGGCTGAACGACACGCTCTCGGGGTTCCTTCGCTTCGCCCGTCCCCCGGCGATGGAGCTCGCCCTGGTGGACCTCAACCGGGTCGTGTCGGAGACCCTTCGGTTTCTCGAGATCGAGCTCGCGTACCGGGAGATCTCCCTGAAGACGAAGCTCCACCCGACGGCGTTGCCGATCCTCGCCGACGAGAAGCTGCTGAAGCAGGCGCTGCTCAACCTCCTGCTGAACGCACAGGACGCGGTGGACAAGGAGGAGAAGACGATCCGCGTAACCACTGGCGTGCGCGCGGGGCGGCCCTTCGTGCGGGTCCGGGACAACGGCCGGGGGATCCCGGCCTCCGACCGCCGCCGCGTCTTCACGCTCTTTTTCACCACGCGGAAGAACGGCAGCGGGCTCGGGCTCCCCATCGTCCGCCAGATCGTCCGGCAGCACGGGGGGAAGATCCACGTCCGCAGCCGGGAGGGGTACGGCACGACGATGACCGTCGAGCTCCTTTTCGAGGAACAGTTCCGGGCGATGTTTCCGGGTCTCCTGCCGCTGGCGCTGCCGGAGGGGGGACGCCGATGAAGGAGAAGGGCCGCATCTACCTTTTCGACGACGACGCCGACAGCCTGCAGAGCGTCGTCGCCGCGCTGCGGCGCGACGGCTTCGACGTGTTCCCTTTCGCCGATCCGCGGGAAGGATTGGCGCGCATCGAGGCCGACGGGGGGGACGTCGTCGTCACCGACCTGCGGATGCCCGGCCTGACCGGCCTCGAGGTGCTGCGCCACGTCACGAAGAAGCTCCCGGGCGTTCCCGTGGTCGTCCTGACCGCCTACGGCACCGTCGAGGGGGCGATCGAGGCCGTGCGCGCCGGCGCGTCGGACTTCCTCCTCAAGCCCGTGGAGATCCCCCGTCTTCGGGCCGCCGTCTTCAAGGCGCTAAAGGAGCGGGGGATGCACCGGGAGATCGAGCGGCTCCGGGAGGAGGTCGGGCGCCCCCTCGGGGTGCAGGGGATCGTCGGATCGTCCCGGGCGATGGAAGAGGTGCTGCGGAAGATCCGGCTGGTGGCCCCGACCCGGATGAACGTGCTGATCACCGGGGAAAGCGGCACGGGGAAGGAACTGGTCGCCCGGGGAGTCCACGGCCTCAGCCCCCGCGCGGACCGCCCGTTCCTGCCGCTCAACTGCGCCGCGATCCCGGAATCGCTCCTCGAGTCCGAGCTCTTCGGCCACGAGAAGGGGGCGTTCACGGGGGCGACCGCCTCCCGCCCGGGGAAGTTCGAGAGCGCGGAAGGGGGGACGCTCTTCCTCGACGAGATCGGGGACGTGTCGCCGGCGATCCAGTCGAAGCTCCTGCGCGCCATCGAGCAGAAGGAGGTCCTGCGGGTGGGCGGGTCGCAGGTGATCCATGCGGACGTGCGGATCATCGCGGCGACGAACCAGGACCTGAAAAGCCGGGTGGAGGAGAAGGCGTTCCGCGAGGACCTCTACTACCGGCTGAACGTCTTCAATATCGCCGTCCCGCCGTTGCGGGAGCGTCGGGAGGACATCCCGAAGCTGTGCGACCACTTCCTCGAGGTCATCGGGAAGGAGAACGGGGTGCCGCCCGCGCGGCTCTCCCCGGCGGCGTTGAAAAGCCTGCTGGCGTACCGGTGGCCCGGCAACGTCCGGCAGCTTCGCAACGCGCTGGAGACCGCCACCCTCGTCGCGCAGGGGAAGGCGATCGAGCCCGGCGATCTCCCCCCCGAAGTGGCGCAGGGGGTCCTCCCGCCGACGGCCGACGGACCGATCCCGCTGCCCGCCTCCCGCACCCTCACCGAGATCGAGCGGGACGCCATCCGGGACGCCCTCGCCAAAACCGGGGGGAACAAGACGCAGGCGGCGAAGATCCTCGGCATCGGCCTGCGCACCCTCCACCGCAAGGTCAAAGACTACGGAATCGAACAGGCCTGATCCCCCCTCGATTCCCCTTTCAGCGGGACACTCTTGCCAGGGGGGACATTCCTGGTTCAAACCCGGGAGGAAGGGAAGGAGTGTCCCCTGAACGCTGAAAGGTAAGTCTTGCGGCACGATGCCACTGCCATTATGGCAGTGAGTGCGTGCCGTAATGGCACGCATGCCCCCGGGATCCCGCACGGCTGTCGGTGGCGGTAGAATAAAATATCCTTCATAAACAAATGCTTGAAACAAAGTGTCTGCACGCGGAGCGTGTGGCACGGGACTTGTTTTAAATTCGGTCGGAAGGTTCGTGGGACCTTGCATTGAAGACGGTTCGACATATTCATCAAATTGAAGGGGAAGGAGCAGCGGCGATGGCGAAAATCATCGGGATCGACCTGGGGACGACGAACTCCGTGGTGGCCGTGATGGAGGGGAGCGAACCGAAGGTGCTCATCAACGAAGAGGGGGGGCGCCTGACGCCCTCGGTGGTGGGCTTCGGCAAGGACGGGCAGATCCTGGTCGGACAGGTGGCGAAGCGCCAGGCGGTGCTGAACCCGGAGAACACCGTCTTTTCCATCAAGCGGTTCATGGGGCGGCGGTTCGACGAAGTGACAGAGGAGGCCCGCCTCGTGCCGTACAAGGTCGTCCGGGGAGGGAACCAGGACGCCCGGGTGCTTGCGGGAGGGAAGGAGTACACCCCGCAGCAGGTTTCCGCGATGATCCTCGGGAAGCTGAAGAAGGCGGCCGAGACGTATCTCGGCGAGGAGGTGAAGCAGGCGGTCATCACCGTTCCCGCCTACTTCAACGACTCCCAGCGGCAGGCGACGAAGGACGCGGGGACGATCGCCGGACTCGAGGTGCTCCGGATCATCAACGAGCCCACCGCGGCGGCGCTGGCGTACGGCCTCGACCGGAAGAAGAACGAGCTGATCGCCGTCTTCGACTTCGGCGGCGGCACGTTCGACATCTCCATCCTCGAGGTGGGGGACAACGTGGTCGAGGTGAAGTCGACCAACGGGGACACGCACCTCGGCGGCGACAACATCGACCAGCGGCTGATCGAATGGATCATCGCCGAGTTCCGGAAGGACCAGGGGATCGACCTGTCGAAGGACCGCACCGTCCTGCAGCGTCTGAAGGAGGGGGCGGAGAAGGCGAAGATCGAGCTCTCCTCCGTGATGGAGACCGAAATCAGCCTCCCGTTCATCACCGCGGACGCCTCGGGGCCCAAGCACCTGCAACTGAAGCTTTCGCGGGCGAAGTTCGAGCAGATGGTCCAGGACATCCTCGACCGTACCCTCAAGCCGTGCGAGATGGCGGTGCGCGACGCCGGGATCTCCCTCGGCAAGATCGACGAGGTGGTACTGGTGGGCGGCTCGACCCGCATCCCGAAGGTCATCGAGATGGTGAAGGCGTTCTTCGGAAAGGATCCGCACCAGGGCGTCAACCCCGACGAGGTCGTCGCGGCGGGCGCGGCGGTGCAGGCCGGCGTGCTGGGCGGGCAGGTGAAGGACCTGCTGCTCCTCGACGTCACCCCGCTGTCGTTGGGGATCGAGACGCTGGGCGGCGTGATGACGAAGCTCATCGAGAGGAACACGACGATCCCCGTGCGCAAGAGCGAGGTCTTCACCACCGCGTCGGACAGCCAGCCGAGCGTGGAGATCCACGTCCTGCAGGGGGAGCGCGAGATGGCGGGGGACAACCGGACGCTCGGGCGGTTCCACCTCGACGGGATCCCCCCGGCGCCGCGCGGCGTGCCGCAGGTCGAGGTGACGTTCGACATCGACGCGAACGGCATCCTCCACGTGAACGCGAAGGACAAGGGGACCTCGAAGGAGCAGAAGATCACGATCACCGCGACGACCGGGCTCGACAAGACCGACATCGACAAGATGGTGAAGGAGGCGGAGTCCCACGCCGAGGAGGACCGGAAGCGGAAGGCCGCGATCGAGGCGCGCAACCACCTCGACTCCCTGGTCTACAACACGGAGAAGACGCTGAAGGAACACCGGGACAAGGTCCCGGCGGAGACGGCCTCCAAGGTCGAGGGCGCGCTCGCGGAGGCGAAGGAGGCCCTGAAGTCGGGGGACGAGGCGACGCTCAAGGCCGCCGCCGAGAAGTTGATCCACGAGTCCCACGCCCTGGCGGAGCACATGTACAAGCAGGCGTCCTCCGCGGCGGGCGGCGGGGCGGCCGAGGAGGGAAAGGGACCCGAGGGGGGGAAGGCGCCCGAGGGCGATGTCGTGGACGCGGAGTACGAAGATCCCGCGAAGAAATAAGCGGGTAACATCCATCGGTGTCCCGCCGATGCCCGGAGGGCGAAGGCGGGCGGAAAGGAAGGGACCATGGCGATTGTGCGGTTTTGGGATCCGATGAAGGAGTTGTCGTCGCTGCAGAACCGGATGAACCGGGTGTTCGAGGAGACCTTCGGGTCGCCGCTCTACCGCGGCGAGCAGCCCGGCGCCGGGACCTGGTCCCCGGCCGTGGACATCTTCGAGACCGTCGACGAAATCATCGTCAAGGTCGAGGTTCCCGGCGTGGCGAAGGACCAGGTGCACGTCGAGGTGGAGAACGGCGTGCTCTCGCTTCACGGCGAGCGGAAGTTCGAGCGGGAGGTGAAGGAGGAGAATTACCACCGGGTGGAGCGCACCTACGGCGCCTTCCACCGCTCCTTCACGCTGCCCGGCTCCGTCGACGCCGAAAAGGTCCGCGCCGAGTTGAAGGACGGTATTCTCGAGGTGCGCCTCGGGAAGCGGGAGCAGGCGAAGCCGAAGCAGATCACCGTCGCCGTGAAGTGACGTCGCGCATCGCCGGGAACCCCCCGGGGATCTCCCCCGGGGGCCGGCGGCGCGGGAGGGGGGGCGGATGGACCCGAAGAAGGACTACTACCGCATTCTGGGGGTCCCGGAGGGCGCCTCTACCGAGGAGATCCGGAAGGCGTTCCGGCGCCTGGCGAAGAAGAATCACCCGGATGTGAATCCCGGGGACAAGGCCGCCGAGTCCCGCTTCAAGGAGGCCAACGAGGCGCACGAGGTCCTGAGCGACCGGAAGAAGCGGGAGGAGTACGACGCGATCCGCCAGGGGAGGTTCGTGGGCGGCTTCCCCGGCACCGGTCCGTTCGGCGGCGGGCATGCGCCCGGGGGTTTCCGGGCCGAGTCGTTCGATTTCGGGGATCTCCTCGGCGACATGCTCCGCGGGGGCGGGGGGAGGTTCTCCCATCCCGGGCGGGGGGGCGACATCCGGGTCGAGCTTCCCGTGGACTTCCTCGACATGGTCCGGGGGGCGGTCCGGGAGATCCGGTATCCGCGCCCACGGGTGTGCGCGCAATGCGGCGGAACCGGCCGCGTCGGGCGCCGGGGGTGCCCGGCCTGCTTCGGCCGCGGCGTGACCGAGGTCGACGAGCGGGTGAAGATCAAGATCCCGGCCGGGGCGAGGGACGGCGCAACGATCCGCGTTCCTTCCAAGGGAGAGGAGCGGGCCGCGCCGGGGGAGAGCGGCGACCTGCAGGTCGAGCTGCGGATGTTAGCGCATCCGTATTTCCGCAGGGAGGGGAACGACATCCTGCTCGATGTTCCGGTCCGCTACTCGGAGGCGGTCAAGGGGGCGAAGATCGAGGTGCCCACCATCGACGGCCCCGTGAAGGTGACCGTGCCGCCGGGCTCCTCCAGCGGAAGGAAGCTGCGGCTGAAAGGAAGGGGGGTCCCCACGCCCGGCACGGCGGAGCGGGGGGACCAGTATGTGATCCTCCAGGTGGCCGTCCCGTCTTCGCTGCCGGAGGAGTTCCTCCGCCTGGTGGACCGCATCGCGGAATTCGAGGCGACGGATCCACGGGGTCATTGGAACTGAAACGTCTATAATGGAATCAATATGCGGAAGGGGAGGGACAGGGAACATATGGGCAACACGCTGAAGACGACGCTTCTGCTCGCGGTCCTCACGGTCCTGTTCGTGCTCGTGGGAAAGGCCATCGGGGGGGAGTCCGGGATGGTGTTCGCCTTCGGGCTGGCGGTCGTGATGAACGTCGGTTCCTACTGGTTTTCCGACAAAATCGTCCTGCGGATGTACAGCGCCCGCGAGGTGACGGAAAGCGAGTCGCCGCAGCTCCACGGGATGGTCCGCCGGCTCGCCCTGGCGGCCGGGGTGCCGATGCCGAAGGTGTACATCATCCCCGGGGAGTCGCCCAACGCGTTCGCGACGGGGCGCGATCCCGCCCATGCGGCGGTGGCGGCGACGGAAGGGATCCTGCGGCTGCTGTCGCCGGAAGAGCTCGAAGGCGTGCTGGCGCACGAGATGGCCCACGTGCGCAACCGGGACATCCTGATCGGCACGGTGGCGGCCACCCTGGCGGGGGCGATCATGATGCTGGCCAACTTTGCGCGCTTCGCCGCGATCTTCGGGGGCGGGCGCGACGACCGCGAGGGAGGCGGGGGGCTGCAGCTTCTCGTGATGGCGATCCTTGCACCCCTCGGGGCGATGATGGTCCAGATGGCCGTCTCCCGGTCCCGCGAGTACCTGGCCGACGAGACCGGGGCGCGTTTCTGCGGGAAGCCCGATGCGCTGGCGCGGGCCCTCGAAAAGATCTCGGGCCGGTCGCGGCAGGTGCCGATGGAGGCGTCCCCGGCCACGGCCCACATGTTCATCATCAGTCCGCTGACCGGCGGAGGTTTCCGGAGCCTGTTCAGCACGCACCCGCCTGTTACGAAGCGGATCGAGCGCCTGATGGCGATGCGGGGGCGGACCACCTCATGATGGAAATATCGTTCTACCGGGAAAAGCTCTCCGAGTCGGGGCACCGGATGCTGAACGCCTCGATCGAGGAGTCGCAGCGCCGGCACCATTACTACCTCGGCCTCGAGCACCTGTTCATCGCCTTCTCCGAACAGGAGAAGACGATGTTCCAGGATCTCATGGCGGCGATCGGCCTGAACGTCGAGGCGGTTCTCTTCTCGCTGAACGAGCACCTGAACATCTCCCGGCAGTATCTCGGGGTGGGGTTGAAGGTCCCCCCGGCGACCAAGCAGGTCTTCCGCGTGGCGTGGGAGACGGCGCAGCGGAACCGGCGGGCGCAGATCGACGCCTCCGACCTGTTCCTCGGGATCTTCCACGAGGTCCATTCCATCCCGGCGCGGATCCTGAAGAATTACGGCGTCGATCCGTCCGTGGCGCTCTCCCGGTTCGCCTCCCAGTTGCGGACCCGGGAGGAGAAGGTCGAGGAGTTCCGCAAGCGGTACGAGCTCCCGGCGAACCTGCGGACCTTCTCCGTGAACCTCAACCTCCTCGCCCGGGAAGGGAAGATCCCGCCGATCATCGGGCGGGACGAGGAGATCGACCGGATCCTCGAGTACCTGTGCCACAAGGACCGGTGCAACTCCGTGATGATCCTCGGGGACCCCGGCGTCGGGAAGACCGCCGTGGTCGAGGGGCTGGCGATGCGGCTCGAATACGAGCCGCACCGGGTTCCCGAGCGGCTCCGGGGGCACCACGTGGTCAACCTCCAGATGAACACGGTGGTGGCCGGGACCGTCTTCCGCGGGATGTTCGAGGACCGGATCGAGAAGGTGATCGCCGAGGTCCGGGAACGGAAGAACCTCATCCTCTTCATCGACGAGGCGCACACGCTGGTCGGGGCGGGGTCCGCCATGGGCGTCCCTTCCGACGCGGCGAACATCTTCAAGTCCGCCCTCGCCCGGGGCGAGGTCCAGATGATCGGCGCGACGACCGCCACGGAGTACAAGGAGATCATCCAGGAGGACGAGGCGCTCTCCAGGCGGTTCCGGGTGGTGAAGATCGGCGAGCCGACCGTCGAGGAAACGCGGGAGATCCTCATGGGCCTCAAGCCCCGCCTCGAGGCGAACTACGGGGTGGAGATCCAGGACGAGGCGATCGACTTCGCCCTCTCGATGTCCGACCGGTACGCGCGTTCCCTGCGCCTGCCCGACAAGGTGATCAACTGGCTCGACACGGCGTGCGTCCGCGTCGAGATCCGCGGCGACGCGGAGAAGGCCGTCGCGGCGAAGGACGTCCTCGACGTGATCTCGACCGAGACGAAGAACCCGCCGGACATCATCCGCCGGGACGTGGCCGAACGGTTCCGGGACATCGAGGAGCGGATCTCCCGGCGGTTGGTCGGCCAGAAGGAGGCGATCGCCGCGGTGGCCAGGTCGCTGCGGATGAACAAGGGGCCCCTCAAGGCGAACATCTACCGGCCGGACGGCGTGCTCCTCTTCCTCGGCCCCACGGGGGTCGGCAAGACGGAGATGGCCAAGGCGCTGGCGGAGTACCTCTTCGGAGACGATCGGCAGATGGTCCGCGTGGACATGTCCGAGTACCGCGACGGCGCGCTGGCGGTCGACAAGCTGATCGGGATGCCGCGCGGGATCGTCGGGTCGGAGCGCGGAGGGATCCTCACGAACCAGGTGAGGGACAACCCGTACTCCGTCGTGCTGCTCGACGAGGTCGAGAAGGCCGACACCTACGTCCACAACCTCTTCCTCCAGGCGTTCGACGAGGGGTGGCTGACCGACGGGCGCGGGAAGAAGGTCTACTTCTCCGACACGATCATCATCATGACGAGCAACCTCGGCGCGGAGGAACTGTCGAAGCTCACCCGGCCGTTGGGGTTCGGCGTGGGATCGATCGATTTCGAGCCGGTCCGCAAGGCGGTGCTCAAGGCCGCGGAGAACCGGTTCACGCCGGAATTCATCAACCGGCTCGACGACGTCATCGTCTTCGCGCCCCTCTCCCTCGACGAGGTGCGGAGGATCGCCGAGCTGTACCTCGACACGATCCGGAAGATGATGGCGGCCCATGGGAAGACGCTGGTCTTCTCCGACGCGGCCGTAGCCGCCCTGGCCCGCGCGGGCTTCTCCGTCAAGTACGGCGCGCGGTTCCTCAAGAGGGGGATCGACGAGAAGGTCAAGGTGCCCGTCACGCTGAAGTGGAAGGAGTCCGACCACTTCCTCGTCGAGGAGGTGGACGGGGAGGTGGTCGTCATCACGCAGAAGGTGCCGGCCTGATGGCGGAAGAGAAGGAAGAGAAGGAAGACAAGGGATTCAAGGTGATCGACCGCCGGGGGCAGGAGGAGCCGCCTTCGCCATCTCCCGGGGAGAAAGTCCCATCGACGGCTACGGCGGGCCAAGGACCGCCTTCGCGGGGCGAAGCTCCGCCGCAGCCTCCGCAGGAGGAGATGCGTGGTGCGGAGGCGAAGGCCGGGAACCTTCCCCCGGAGGCGGGTGTCCAAGGTGAAAAAGGCAGCGTGGGGAAAGGCCCGCCGTCGTTGGGCGCCCCCCGGTTCCTCGACCTCGTTCACTCCCTGCAGATGGGGGCGATGGTCGGCCTCGGCATGATCCAGGGCCCCGGCGGGAAGCGCCCGCCGGTCGACCTGCCCGGCGCGAAGGACGCCATCGACCTCCTCGGGGTCCTCCAGGAGAAGACGAAGGGGAACCTGACGAAGGAAGAAGAGGATGTTCTCCGGGAGGGGCTGTACCACCTCCGCATGGGGTACATGGCGTTGATGAACGCGCCCCCCGCCGGCCACGAAAAGGGAGGGAATCAACGGTGATCCGCAAAAGCAGGGTGGTGGTCCTCGTTCTCGCGGCGGTGACCGCCGGGATCGTCCTTTCGGCGGGGTTCAACTTCTCGCCGATCGCGCGCGCGCTTTGGGGCGAAAAGGAGAAGCCGGCGGTGGTCCCCGCCGCGGCGGGGCTGCGGATGGTCCCCGTGGACATCCCGCAGCTCTTCAAGGAGGTCTCCCCGGCCGTGGTGAACATCTCCACCACACAGGTGGTGAAGCTCCACCGCCCCCGGGTGCGCAACCCCTTCGGGCAGCAAGACCCGTTCGAGGAATTCTTCAACAACTTCTTCGGCCGCATGCCGAGGGAGCAGAAGCGCAGATCGCTCGGATCGGGGTTCATCGTCTCTCCCGACGGATACATCCTCACCAACAACCATGTGGTCGAGAAGGCCGACGAGGTGACGGTGACCCTCCTCGACAAGGAGGAGTTCAAGGCGAAGGTCGTCGGAAACGACACCAAGACCGACATCGCGCTGATCAAGATCGACTCGAAGAAGAAGCTTCCGCACGTGGAGCTGGGCGACTCGGAGAAGCTCGACGTGGGCGAGTGGGTGGTGGCGATCGGCAACCCGTTCGGGCTCGGCCACACGGTGACGACGGGGATCGTGAGCGCGAAGGGGCGGATCATCGGTTCCGGACCGTACGACGACTTCATCCAGACGGACGCCTCGATCAACCCGGGGAACTCGGGAGGCCCCCTGTTCAACCTGCGGGGCGAGGTCGTGGGGATCAACACGGCGATCATCCAGGGCGGGCAGGGGATCGGGTTCGCGACGCCGATCCAGTTGGCCAAGTCGATCCTCGACCAGTTGAAGGACAAGGGGAAGGTGACCCGGGGATGGCTCGGAGTCTACATCCAGAGGCTCACCCCCGAGGCGGCCGAGAACCTCGGCCTTGCCGACCGGCGCGGGGCCCTGGTGTCCGACGTGACGACGGGCGGTCCCGCGGAAAAGGCGGGGATCCGGTCCGGCGACGTGATCGTGGCGTTCAACGGCAAGGAGATCAAGGACGAGCACGAGCTCCCGCAGATCGTGGCCACGACGAAACCGGGGCAGGACGTGAACGTACGGCTGATCCGGGAGGGGAAGGAGATCTCCCTGAAGGTGACGATCGCCGAGATGCAGGGGGAGCCCGGGAAGCCGGCCGGCACGCAGGACCTGTCGAAAGACCTGGGCCTGACGGTCCAGGAGATCACCCCCGAGATCGCACAGCGGTTCGAAATCGAGAATACGAAGGGCGTGGTGGTGATGGGGGTCGAGGATGGGAGCCCCGCGGAAGATGCGGGCTTCCAGCCCGGGGACATCGTCCGGGCCGTCATCCGCCGGAACAAGCGCAATCCGGTCACCGACGCGGCCGAGTTCGCGAAGCTGGTGAAGAAATTCAAGTCCGACAAGACGATCCTGTTCCTGGTGGAGCGGGGCGACGCCCGGCTTCTCCTCACGGTGAAGAACAAGTAGGGATAGCCGCTCATCCGGGGGCGTCCGCATGGCGATGCGGGCGCCCTCCGTCCTTTCCGTCGACATTCTTCCGTTCGTGGAGGCGACGATGATCTCCCTCGACAAGTTGACCGTGAAATCGCAGGAAGCCTTGCAGGACGCCGTCCGGCTGGCCTCTGAGCGCGGCCACGCCGAGGTGGAGGCGGAGCACCTCTTCCGGGCCTTCCTTCGTCAGGAAGGCGGCGTCGCGGGGGAACTGCTCGCCCGGGCGGGGGTCTCCGCGCAGCAGCTCCTCGCGGACGCGGAGGCGCTTCTGGCGTCGCTGCCGAAAGTGTCCGGAGCGGTCACCCGCGGGCTGTCGACCCGCCTCGAGCCGCTCTTCAGGCGCGCCCTCTCCGAGGCGGACGCCTTCAAGGACGAATACCTGTCCGCGGAGCACTTCCTTCTCGCCTTCACCACGGAACCCGGAAAGGTGGCCGACCTCCTGCGGAGGCGCGGGTTGACGCGGGAGGCGCTCCTCTCCGCGCTGACCGCCGTCCGGGGCACCCAGCGGATCACGGACGAGAATCCCGAGGCGAAGTACCAGGCCCTCGACAAATATTGCCGGGACCTGACGGATGCGGCGCGGCGCGATAAGCTCGATCCCGTCATCGGCCGGGACGACGAGATCCGCCGTGTGATCCAGGTCCTCTCCCGGCGCACCAAGAACAATCCCGTCCTCATCGGAGAACCCGGCGTGGGGAAGACGGCGATCGCGGAAGGCCTCGCCCAGCGGGTGGTCACCGGGGACGTCCCCGAGGGGCTCAAGGAGAAACGCGTGCTCTCCCTCGACCTCGGGGCCCTCATCGCGGGTGCGAAGTACCGGGGGGAGTTCGAGGACCGGCTGAAGGCGGTCCTCAAGGAGATCGCCGCCGCGGAGGGGAAGGTGGTCCTCTTCATCGACGAGCTGCACACCCTCGTGGGAGCGGGGAAGGCGGAGGGGGCGATGGACGCCTCCAACATGCTGAAGCCCGCCCTGGCGCGGGGGGAGCTTCGTTGCATCGGGGCGACCACCCTCGACGAGTATCGCAAATACGTGGAGAAGGACGCGGCGCTGGAGCGGAGGTTCCAGCCGGTCCCCGTGGGCGAGCCGTCCGTCGAGGACACGATCGCCATCCTCCGGGGGCTGAAGGGCCGCTACGAGGTGCACCACGGCGTGCGGATCAAGGACTCCGCGCTGATCGCCGCCGCCACCTTGTCCCACCGGTACATCTCCGACCGGTTCCTCCCCGACAAGGCGATCGACCTGGTCGACGAGGCGGCGTCCCGCCTGAAGATCGAGATCGACTCCGTCCCCACCGAGATCGACGAGGTCGAGCGCCGCAAGACCCAGCTCGAGATCGAGCGGCAGGCGCTGCTGAAGGAGACCGACCGGGCATCGCGGGAGCGGCTTTCGGGGATCGATTCCGAGCTGTCGGCGCTCGCCGAACGGATCGCCGCGTTGCGGGGGCGATGGGAGGCGGAGAAGCGGGAGATCGCAGGGAACCGGGCGGTCAAGGAACGGGTCGAGCAGACCCTCCAGGAGATGCAGCGGGCGGAGCGGGAGGGAAACCTCGAGAAGGCGTCGCAACTGAAATACGGCGTCCTCCCGGCCCTGCGCAAGCAGGTCGAGGAAGCGTCGCGGGCGGCGGAGCGCTCGAAAGACCGCCTCCTCAAGGAGGAGGTCGACGAGGAGGACGTGGCGCAGATCGTCTCCCGCTGGACGGGGATCCCCGTCTCCCGGCTGGTGGAGGGGGAGGTGCAGAAGCTCCTCAAGATGGAGGATCGCCTTTCCGCGAGGGTGGTGGGGCAGGACGAGGCGGTGGGGCTCGTGGCCAGTGCGGTGCGGCGCGCCCGGTCGGGACTGAAGGACCCGCGTCGTCCCATCGGGTCGTTCCTCTTCCTCGGGCCGACGGGCGTCGGAAAGACGGAACTGGCGCGGGCGCTCGCGCAGTTCCTGTTCGACGACGAGGCCTCCATGGTGCGCCTCGACATGTCCGAGTACATGGAGAAGCATTCGGTCGCCCGGATGATCGGCGCCCCCCCGGGATACGTGGGGTACGAGGAGGGCGGGGCCCTCACCGAGGCGATCCGGCGGAAGCCGTACGCGGTGATCCTGTTCGACGAGATCGAGAAGGCGCACCCCGACGTCTTCAACATCCTGCTGCAGGTCCTCGAAGACGGGCGGCTGACGGACGGGCAGGGGCGGACCGTGGATTTCCGGAACGCGGTGGCGATCCTCACCTCCAACGTGGGCTCCCACTGGATCCAGGAGCTCGCCGGGAAGGGGGAAGAGGTGGTCCGCGACCGGGTGATGGAGGAGCTTCGCCGCACCTTCCGGCCGGAGTTCCTGAACCGGCTGGACGAGATCGTCCTTTTCCACCCGCTCGGCAGGAAGGAGCTTTCCCGGATCGTGGAGATCATGGCGGGGGAGCTGAACGGCCGGCTCGCCGACCGGAAGATCGCGATCTCCCTCACCCCCGCGGCGACGGCGCGGATCGCGGAGATCGGCTACGACCCCGCCTACGGGGCCAGGCCCCTTCGCCGCGCCATCCAGAAGCGGATCGAGGACGCCCTCGCGATGCGGATCCTCGAAGGGGAGTTCCGCGAGGGAGACCGGGTGATCGTGGACGCCGACACGAAATCGGGTTTCACCTTCGCCCGCTCCGCCGGGTAGGCGGACCCGGGCCGCCCCGGGTTCCCGCAAACCGCGCCCCCCGCGCCGGGTGCGTTCGGCGGTTTTCCGGCGCGGTGTATTCTTCGGGATGAATATCGTTCTTCGGCTTTTCCTCTTCCTTTCCCTGCCCTTGACAGCGGATCCCTTTGCGGGTAACCTACTTTAAAAACAGCGTTTGAAAAGGTTTCCCTTGGGTACTTCCGCCGTCTCTTTCCTTGCTCCGGCCAAGTTGAATCTCTCCCTCCAGGTGTTCGGGAAGCGCCCCGACGGGTACCATTCCATCCGCTCCGTCATGGTGCCGGTCTCCCTGTACGACGAGGTGACCGTGGAGGAGGCTCCCGCCGGGATCGCCGTGGAATGCGACGCACCGGGGGTCCCGACCGACGAAACGAACAGTTGCCACCGTGCGGCGGCGCTCTTTCTCGCTTGGGCGGGAACCCCCGCCGGCGTCCGGATCCGGATTTGCAAGTCGATTCCCGCGGAGTCGGGGCTGGGCGGTGGGAGTTCCGACGCGGCGGCGACGCTGAAAGGGTTGATCGCGCTGACCGGATTGCAGCCTCCCCGGGAAGAGCTGTACGCGATGGCGGCCCGCATCGGGGCGGACGTTCCGTTCTTCCTTTCGGGCGGCGCCGCGCTCGTGGAAGGGTTCGGCGAGCGGGTCATCCCGCTGCCGTGGGGCGTGCCGTTTCACGCGGCGATCGTGCGCCCCGCCTTCGGGCTTTCCACGCGGGAAGGGTATGCGCGGCTCGGGCGCGAGCCGGGGGACGCTCCCCCCTTCGGTGCCGTCCCGTCGTTCCGGACGTTTTCGGACGTGGCCGCCGTGGTCCGGAACGATTTCGAGGCGGCGTGGGAACCTGCACATCCGGAGATCGCAGTCCTCCGGCGGGAACTGATCTCCGCGGGAGCGGCGGCGGCGGGGCTGTCGGGGAGCGGATCGGCGGTGTTCGGCCTCTTCGCGTCGGAAGGCGCGGTGCGGGAGGCGCGGAGGAAATTGTCGGGAGACGGGGACGGGGGAGAGGGGCGGCGGATCTTCGTCGCGAGGAGCATCTAGTGCAGCGTCTCGCAAATACCTTGCAGGGAAAAGGGGGGAGGCCAGGATGCGGATCACCGAGGTGAAGGTTTTTCCGGTGTCGGACAACGAGAAACTGAAGGGGTACGCCACGATCGTCTTCGACGACTGTTTCGTCGTCCGCGACCTCAAGATCATCCAGGGGACCGCCGGCCTGTTCGTCGCCATGCCGAGCAAGAAGACGAAGGACGGCACGTACCGGGACACCGCCCATCCGCTGAAGAACGAGACCCGGCGGATGATCGAGGATGCCGTGATCGGGGAGTACGAGCGGGAATCCGGCGCCGTCCTTGACGAGGTGGCGGCCGCCCGATAAAATCACCGGTGCGCTGGGAGGTCGTCTAACGGCAGGACAGGGGCCTTTGGAGCCTCCAATGAAGGTTCGACCCCTTCCCTCCCAGCCATGCGGGAGGCGGGAGCCCGGGGAGACGGCCGAATAGCACTTGCCAACCGCCCCCTCTTCGGTATAACATCCAGTCTTTTCGGCGAAATGTCCTCCGGATACAGGGGAGTTGCGTGACGCGACTGAAGGTATTCACCGGGAACGCGAACCCGGATCTCGCGAAGGAGATCTGCGCGTTCCTCTGCATCCCGCTCGGATCCGCGGTCATCAAGCGGTTCAGCGACGGCGAGGTGAACGTCGAGATCCGGGACAACGTCCGCGGGGTGGACGTCTTCATCATCCAGCCGACGTCGCCGCCGGTGAACGACCACCTGATGGAGCTGCTGATCCTGATGGACGGTCTCAAGCGCGCCTCGGCGAAGCGGGTGACGGCGGTCCTCCCGTATTACGGATACGCGCGGCAGGACCGGAAGGTCCTTCCGCGGGCCCCCATCACGGCGAAGCTCGTGGCCGACCTGCTCACCGCGGCGGGCGTCTCCCGGCTGCTGACGATGGACCTGCACGCGGGACAGATCCAGGGGTTCTTCAACATCCCGGTGGACCACCTCTACTCGGCGCCGGTGATGCTCGAGTACATCAAGGCGAACTACGGGGACGACACCGTGATCGTCTCCCCCGACGCCGGGGGCGTGGAGCGCGCGCGCGCCTTCGCCAAGCGCCTTTCCGCGTCCCTCGCCATCATCGACAAGCGCCGGCTGGCGCCCAACGTGGCCGAGGTGATGAACATCATCGGCGAGGTCGAGGGAAAGACGGCGATCCTGCTCGACGACATGGTGGACACGGCGGGGACGCTGGCCCAATCCGCCGACGCCCTCCGTCGCAAAGGGGCGAAGCACATCTACGCCTGCGCCACCCACGCCGTCCTGTCGGGTCCCGCCATCGAGCGGCTCGAGAAATCGGAGATCGAGGAACTCGTGGTGACCAACACGATCCCGCTGGGCCCCAAGGCGGCCTGCAAGAAGATCCGCGTCCTTTCGGTGGCGCCCCTGCTGGGCGAGGCCATCAAGAGGATCCACTTCCAGGATTCGGTAAGCTCGCTGTTCGTCTAGGAGGAGAGAGAAGATGGCGATGATGGAATTGACGGCGGACCGCCGCCGGGACACGGGGAAGGAGATCAACCGGAAGCGTCGCGCCGAGGGGAGGGTCCCCGGCGTCATCTACGGGAAAGGGCTCGAGACCCGGTCGATCGAGTTCCAGCGCAAGACCCTCGAGAAGTTCCTCGCCACGGCCCGTCGGGGAACGGTGATCGTCAAGATGACCGTCCAGGACGGCGCCGACGGGAAGGAGTCGTACGCGGTCCTGAAAGAGGTGCAGACCCACCCCCTGACGGACCGGATCACCCACGTCGACTTCTACGAGGTGGCCCTCGGCAGGAAGTTCCGCGTCGAGGTCCCGCTGCGCGTCAAGGGGAAGGCGGTCGGCATCGAGATGGGCGGGGTCCTCGATGTGGTCACGCGAAGCCTCGAAGTCGAATGCACGCCCGACCAGGTCCCCGAGTTCCTCGAGCTCGACGTCTCCTCCCTCGGGGTCGGCCAGTCGCTCCACCTTGCCGATATCCGGTTCCCCGAGGGGGTCGTTCCGACCGAGAAGGACCTTCGGATCACCCTGGCGGCGGTCAACACGCCGAAGGCCGAGGTTGCGCCGGCGGCGGTGGAAGAAGCGGCGGCGGAAGGGGCCGAGGGCGCCAGCGTCGCGGAAGCCGCGGGGAAGGAAGGGAAGGAAGGGAAGGAAGAGAAGGCCGAAAAGGAACCGAAGAAGAAGGAGTAGCGTTTTACGCGACTCATCGTCGGACTGGGGAACCCGGGGCGGCGGTACGCCGCGACGCTCCACAACGCGGGGTTTCTGGCGGTCGAACGGATCGCCGAGGCGCTGGGAGCGCGGTGGCGCGCGACCGGAGATGCTTTCCTGGGGACCGGCGAGATCGAGGGGCGGCGGGTCGTCCTCGCCAAGCCGACGACGTTCATGAACCTGTCCGGCGACGCGGTGGCCCCTCTCTACCGGAAGCACGCCGACGGCCCCGGAGACCTCGTGGTCATCCACGACGACCTCGACCTGGCGGCGGGCACGGTGCGGCTGAAGCGGGGCGGGGGCACGGGCGGCCACAACGGGTTGCGCTCCCTCAGGGAACGCCTCGGGACCGCCGATTTCTTGAGGGTCCGCGTGGGAATCGGACGGCCCCCCGCGGGGATCGATTCGGCCGACTACGTCCTGACCCCTCCGGCCCCCGATCTCCGGGGACCGTTCGAGGCGGCGATCGCAGCCGCCGGCGAGGCGGTCGGCGACATCGCGAGGCTCGGTTTCGACAAGGCCATGACGCGCTGGAACGCGAAGTCGCGCGAAGCGCCGAAGGGCCGCAAGCCCCCCCCGGAATCCCCGGCGGGGAACATACTCCTTGCTCCCGGCGAAGCGTCCGGGGGCTCGATCAGCCGAAAGGAGGCAAGATCGCAAGATGACACCGAAGAGGTATGAAACCGCCATCCTGTTCGACCCCGAACTCCCGGAAGACGCGAGGAAAGAGTTCCTCGGCAAGCTCTCCGGGATCATCGCCGGCTACAAGGGCGAAGTGCTGAAGACCGACGACTGGGGAAACCGCAAGCTCGCCTACACGATCCGGAAGAGAAGCAACGCCTTCTACACCTTTCTCCTCTACACCGGGAACCGCGGCGTGGTCGAGGAGGTGGAGCGCAACATCAAGATCTTCGAGGGAATCCTCCGTCACCTGACCACCGTGCACACCGCCCCGCTTGCGCCGAAGGTCGAGGCGGCCGCACCCCCCGCCGGGGAGGCTCCCGCGGACCCCGGGACGCCCGCGCCGGAGACCCCCGCCCCGGAAACTCCGCAAGCGCCCGCGTCCCCCGTGGAAGCCTGACGGGCGGAGCAGGGAGGAATCCGATGGCCAACATAAGCATCAACCGTGTCATCCTCGCCGGCAACCTCGTGCGGGATCCCGAGACGCGCTTTCTCCCTTCCGGCGTGGCCGTGGCCAGCTTCAGCATCGCGGTGAACCGCCGATACAAGTCGAACAACGAAGTCAAGGAGGAGGTCTCCTTCTTCGACATCTCGGTGTTCGGGAAGGCGGGCGAGAACTGCGCCGAGTACCTTTCCAAGGGGCGGTCCGTGCTGGTCGAGGGGCGCCTGCGGCAGCGCAGTTGGGAGACCGACGGCGTGAAGCGGAGCAAGGTCGAGGTCGTGGCGGACAACGTCCAGTTCCTCGGCTCGCCGCGCGGCGCATCGGCCGAAAAGGGCGCGCCGGCGGCTCCGGCGCCCGAATCGCAAGACGACGATATCCCGTTCTGAAGAAAAATACGATCCGGATTCCAAGGAGGTAACACCCGATGAGCACCCCGTACAAGCCCCGCCCCTCGTCCGGTCCCCGGCGCGACGACCATCGCGGCCCGGGCGGAGGAGGGAAGAAGCGGTACATCCGCAAGAAGTTCTGCCGCTTTTGCGCGGAGAAAGAGCTCGCGATCGACTACAAGAACGCGTACATGATCAAGCAGTTCGTCTCCGAGCGGGGGAAGATCGTCCCCCGGCGCATCACCGGGAACTGCGCGAAGCACCAGCGGAAGCTGACGGTGGAGATCAAGAAGGCGCGGATCCTCGCGCTGATCTCCTTCACCGCCACGCAGGTCCGGTAGGAGGCGCCCCGATGAAAGTCATCCTGCGCGAGGACGTGGAGAAGCTGGGGAAGGCCGGAGAGGTCGTCAAGGTCGCGGACGGGTTCGGGCGGAACTACCTGATCCCTCGGCAACTGGCGGTCCTGGCGAACGTGCGGAACATGAAAACCCTCGATCACGACCGGCGGACGATCGAGACGCGGGCGAAGAAGTCGAGGAAGGCCTCCGAGGCGATGGCGGCGACGCTGTCCACCGTTTCCCTCACCCTGCCCGCCAAGGCGGGGGAGGAAGGGAAGCTGTTCGGCGCCGTCACCTCGCGGGATATCGCGGAGGCGCTCGGGAAGGCCGGCATGACCGTCGACCGCAAGGCGATCCAGCTCGCAGATCCGATCAAGCAGGTGGGCGACTACAAGGTGAAGATCCGGGTCGCGGCGGACGTCGTTCCCGAGATCTCCGTCAGCGTGGTGCCCGAAACGTAACCCTGCCCCCGAACCGCACCACCGAGTCCACTCCGGACGGGAGGCGTCGATGAACGGCATCCGCAACGCGCCGCCTGGCGGCAACGACCCCTCCCTCCGGGTTCCTCCCCACGACCTCCACGCGGAGCAGGCCGTCCTTGCGTCGCTCCTGTTGAACAACGACCTGATGAACGGCGTGATGGAGGTCCTGCGCCCGGGGGATTTCTACCAGGGAGCCCACCGGATCCTCTACGAGGCGATGGTCGACCTGTACGACCGGGGACGCGCCATCGACCAGCTCACCCTGTCCGCCGCCCTCAAGGACCGGAACGCCGAGCAGCAGGTCGGCGGGCTCGCCTACCTCTCCGAGATCGTCACGTCCGTCCCCATCTCCGACAACGTCGTGCACTATGCCCGGATCGTGAAGGAGAAGGCGATCCTCCGCAAGACGATCTCCGCCGCGCAGGAGATCTCCGCCGCCGCGTACCAGGGGGGCGTCGACATCGACGATTTCCTCGACCGGACCGAGCAGACGATCTTCGCCATCGCCGAGGAGAAGATCCGGCCCTCCTACTACGCGATGGGCGAGATGGCCCGGGAGGCGATGAAGCAGATCGAGGAGGCGTACGAACGGAAGGAGCGGATCACCGGCGTCGCGTCGGGCTTCCGCGACCTGGACCAGGTCACCGCGGGGTTCCAGCGGTCCAACATGATCGTCGTGGCGGCCCGGCCGGGGATGGGGAAGACCTCGCTCTGCCTCAACGTGGCGGTGAACGCGGCGACCCGCCAGAAGCTGCCCGTGGCGATCTTCTCCCTCGAAATGAGCCGCCAGGAGCTGGCGATGCGGATGATCTGCTCCGAGGCGCGCGTCAACTTCCAGCGGCTTCGCACGGGGCACCTCGGGCAGGAGGAGGTGAACCGGCTGGTGGCCGCCGTGGGGAAGCTCTCCGAGGCGCCGATCTACACCGACGACTCCGGGACGCTGTCGGCCATGGAGCTGCGGGCGAAGGCGCGGCGGCTCAAAAAAGAGCGCGGCATCGGACTGATCATCGTCGACTACCTGCAGTTGATGCACGGCTCCAACACCCGGCAGAACTCCGAAAACCGGGTGCAGGAGGTCTCCGAGATCTCGCGCTCCATGAAGTCGCTCGCCAAGGAGCTGAACATCCCGGTCGTCGCGGTCTCCCAGCTCAGCCGCGGGGTGGAGAGCCGGACCGACAAGCGCCCCCAGATGGCGGACTTGAGGGAATGCGTCACGGGGGACACCCTTGTCCTGACCACCGATGGGGGCCGCGTTCCGATCCGGGAGTTGGTCGGGAAACAGGTCGATGTGTGGGCCATGTCCCTCGATGGACGCATCGTCCCGGCGAGAAGCGAGTGCGTGTGGTCGGTGGGCGAAAAGCCGGTGATGCGCGTTCTCCTCGCCAGCGGCCGCACCGTCCGTGCGACTTCGGAGCATCTGCTGTACGGTCCCGGCGTGTGGACACGCGTCGGCGACCTGAAACCCGGCGACCGGCTTGCCGTCGCGCGCGCCGTCCCGGAACCGGAACAGCCGGTGGTCTGGCCCGAGGATCACATTGCGCTGCTCGGACACCTAGCAGGTGACGGGAGCTATCTCGTGAATCGGCCGATGCGCTACACGACGGCTTCCGAAGAGAACAGTCGGGCCGTTGCGGAATCGGCGCAACGCGCGTTCGGCGTGAAGGTAACGCGCTACGCAGGCCGGGGGAACTGGCACCAGCTACTCCTCAGCGGGAACGGGAACCGGTGGCACCCGGCGGGCGTGAACCGATGGCTGCGCGATCTCGGCATCTTCGGGCAGCGGTCGCACGATAAGCGTTTGCCATCGGATGTGTTCCGTTTCGACAACGCGCAGGTCGGGCTCCTCCTGCGCCACCTTTGGGCGACGGACGGGAGCATTTCGTGCCGAAGCGCCGGGTCGAAGGGATCCGCACGTGTCTACTTCAGCACGGCGAGCGAGGGACTGGCTCGTGACGTGGCGGCGCTGCTCCTCCGGCTTGGCATCGTTGCCCGGATTCGCGTTGTGCGGAAGACGGGCTATCGGCCGGTGTTTACGGTGGATGTATCCGGATCGGAGCAGCAAGCTCGCTTCCTGGATGCGGTAGGAGCGTTCGGCCCTCGCGTTGCACCCGCGGAGCGTCTTCGGGACGAACTGGAAACGGTGATCACGAACACAAACACGGATACTCTCCCGGTCGAAGTTTTCGCCCAGGTGAAGACGTCGATGCGGGAACGGGGGATTTCCCAGCGCACGATGGCGGCGATGCGGGGAACTTCCTACGGCGGAAACGCTCACTTCGCGTTTGCGCCGTCGCGAGAGGTCGTGGCGGGATACGCGGCAATATTGGAGGACGACGCGCTCCGTCTATGGGCGGAGAGCGACCTGTTCTGGGACCGGGTCGTTGAGGTATCGCCGGATGGATCGGAAGAAGTGTTCGACCTGACCGTTCCTGGGCCGGCCTCGTGGCTCGCCGATGGCATGGTGAGTCACAACTCCGGGGCGATCGAGCAGGACAGCGACCTGATCCTGTTCGTCTACCGCGAGGAAATGTACAGCAAGGAGAAGACACCGCAGGAGGAGAAGGGGATCGCGGAGATCATCGTGGGGAAGAACCGGAGCGGACCGATGCGCGATGTGAAACTCGCCTTCCTCTCGCAGTTCACCCGCTTCGAGGACCTGGCGCAGGACCTCGAGTAATAAGCATCCCACCGGGGGTGCCCTGCCCGTCCTCCTCTTCGATGGGGGTATCTTCACTAACCACAGGTTGAAGCGAACGGTTCCGGCAACGTTTCCGTGGGGCCTCGCATCTTATCCCGAACGGTAGCCGGTTGCTGCCACGCCGGGGCGGCAATCGCCTTTCCTGAAATTCCCGGTGTTTCGATCAAAGGAGAGAGTCATGAGCAAGATCAAAGAAGAGGTTCTGGCGGCAAACGCGAACTACTCCGCCAACTTTGGGGATAAGGGCAAGCTGCCCATGCCTCCGGGTCGGCGCTTTGCCGTTCTGACGTGCATGGATGCCCGGCTGGATCCGGCCAAGTATGCCGGTCTTGCCGAAGGCGATGCCCACGTAATCCGCAATGCAGGTGGCCGGGCCAGCGATGACGCAATTCGCTCCCTGGTGATCTCCTACAAGCTCTTGGGTACACGGGAGTGGTTCGTCATACACCACACCGACTGCGGCATGGAGACGTTTACCGATGAAGTGATGCGCAAACTGTTACGCAGCAGCCTGAAGAGCGCCAGCGTGGACGCGACCGGCTGGCATGATGCCGGCGGTGGCGGCGGTTCCGCCGAGGGTGAACACATCAGCTGGCTGACGATTCCCGATCAGAAGCAGAGCGTCCTGGAAGATGTGCAGCGCATCCGGAATCATCCCCTGGTGCCCAAGGAAATTCCGGTGTACGGGTACATCTATGATGTGCATAGCGGAAGGTTGGTCGAGGTAACGGAAGCCGCTACCACAGGCCGTGCGAAATAGATAGACCGGTCACTTTACGGCGGATCCCCCCAGCAGCGCCTGGATCTTCGGCAGCGCGTCCTGGGCCGCCTTTTCCCCTTCGAGAATCGCTTCGTGGCGCTTCGTGAAGTCGCCGGAGGCGATCGATCCCACCTGCGGGTGGATGACCACGTCGGCCCGGGAGAGCTGGGCCGCCGCGATATTCGAATACATCACGTTGATCGACTGGAAGATCGTGTCCAGCGTGCTTTCGGGGGCGGAACCGGAAACTCCCCCGGAGATGTCGACGGCGATCACCACGTCCGCCCCCATCCGGCGCGCCGCGTCCACCGCCACCGGGCTCACCACGCCGCCGTCGACGTATGTCCGGTCGCCGATCCGCACCGGCCGGAAGACGCCGGGGATGGCGCAGCTCGCCCGCACCGCCGCCCCCGTGTTCCCCTTCCCGAACACCATCTCCTGGCCGGAGCCGATGTCGGTGGCCACCGCGTAAAAGGGGATCCGCAGGTCCTGCATCGGCGTGCCCCGGATCATCCGGTTGACGTACGCTTCGAGCTTCTCCCCCTTCACGAACCCGTTGTCGGGAACGGCGAGGTCCGCGATCTCCCCCTTCTCGAGCCCCATGGCGATCTTCTGCAGGTCGTAGGCGGAGTAGCCGTAGGCGGACATGCATCCGACGAAGCTCCCCACGCTGGTCCCCACGATCATGTGGATGGGGACATGGTTCGCTTCGAGGACCTTGAGCACCCCCACGTGGGCGAACCCCTTGGCCGCCCCGGCCCCCAGCACGACGGCCACCCTCACGGCCTTGCGTTGCGGTTCGACCGGAGTCGGTTTCACTTCGCGCGCCGCGCATGCGGCGAGCAGCAGGAGCGGAAACAGCGGGAGGATGAAGCGCCGGGCGCATCGTTGAAGCATCGGGGATCTCCGTTCACGGGAACAGGATGGGGCGGCCCTCCGGGGAGGGGAAACCGCCGTCGACGAGTTTCGAAAGAATGGATTTCGCGGCCAGGACGGCGGGAACGACGGCGTCTCCGCCGGCGATCCGTGCGGCGATCGCCGAGGCGAGGGCGCACCCGGTCCCGTGCGGGTCGCCGCGCCGGGCGCCGACCGGCGGAAGGAGCGAGGTTCGTCCGCCGGTGAAGACGATGTCGGTCCCCCGGCGTCCCTTCCAGGGGAAGTGGCCTCCCTTGAGGACCACGGAGGCCCCGGTGAGTTCGGAGAGCTCTTCCGCGGCCTCCGCGGCGTCGGCGAAGGAGACGATCCGCCGATTCAGCATTTTTTCCGCCTCGGGCAGATTGGGAGTGAGCACGGATGCGCGCCGCAGGAGCCGCCGATACGCCGGCAAGGCGGACGGGGAGAGGAGCAGGGCCCCGGAGGAGGAGCGCAGCACGGGATCGACGATGACGGGGAGGTCGCGGTGCGCGGCGGCGAAGGAGAGGATCGCCTCCGCCGCGGCGCGCGTCCCCACCATACCCACCTTGACGGCCCCGAGGCGGAAGCTCTCCGCGGCGGCCGCGAGGGAATCGTCCATGACATCGCGCGGGACCGCGTCGAAGCGGGAGAAGGAGGCGGTGGTCTGCACCGTGAGGCACGAGACGACCGCGCAGGCGTGGGCTCCGGCCGCCGCCGCCGCACGGGAGTCCATCATCACGCCGGCCCCCCCGGTCGGATCGAACCCTCCGAACGCCAGGATCACCGGCGCCGCGTTTCGTTTTCCCATGGCGGTCACGATTCCTTCCTCTTCCGGGCCTTCGGCGCGAGCCCGAGCTTCGTGGCCAACTTCCGCAGCGTGTTCCGGTGGACCCCCAGGATCGCCGCCGCGCGGATCTGGTTCCCTCCCGTCGCCTCGAGGACGGCCTTCACGAGGGGACGCTCCACCTGGCGGACGAACAGGTCGTGAAGCCTCGTCTCGGAATCGAGCGCCGGTCCGAGCCGCCGGATGAACTCCCGGATCCGCTCCTCGACCAGTTGCTCCATCGGGGCGGAACAGGTGTCCGGCGCGCCTCCCGCACGGGCCAGCTCGCGGGCCACATCGTCGCGGCGCAGCAGTTTCCCCGTGGAGAGGACCGCCAGCCGCTGGACGAAGTTCTCGAGCTCCCGCACGTTCCCCTTCCACGGGTGCGTCGCGAGTTCCTCGAGCGCCTCCCTGGAGAACGCCCGCGCCGGGCGGGCAAGGAGGACGCAATACTTCCGTAAAAAGTAGTCCGCCAGGAGCGGGATGTCCTCCTTCCGCTCCGCGAGGGAAGGGACGCGCAGCGGGAAGACGTTCAGCCGGTCGAAAAGATCCTCCCGGAACATTCCGTCCGCCACCATCCTCCGCAAGTCCCGGTTGGTGGCCGCGATGATCCCCCCGCGGAACTGCCGGGCCTGGTTGGAGCCCACGGGGGTGTACTCCCGCTCCTGCACCACGCGCAGCAGCTTGGCCTGCAGATCGAGGGGGGTGTCGCCGATCTCGTCGAGGAAGAGGGTGCCGTCCGTGGCGGCGGCCATCCTCCCCTCGCGGGCGCTCTCCGCCCCGGTGAACGCTCCCTTCTCGTGCCCGAACAGCTCCGCCTCCTGCAAGTCGCGGGGGATCGCGGGGATGTTCACCGCCACGAAGGGGCCCGTGCGCCCTCCCAGCTCGTGGATGCTCCGCGCGATCAGTTCCTTTCCCACGCCGCGCAGCCCGAGCAGCAGGACGGGGGCGTCCGAGCCCGCCACCTTCCCCACGCTTTGGAACAGCTCGAGGAGGACGCGGCTCTTCCCCACGATCCGGACGGATCCCCAATCCTCCTGCTCCCCGGGGCGGTAGGGGCGTTCGCGGGAGGAGGCTTCGCTGGCGATGCCCCGGAGCAGTTCCTCGATGCGGGACAGGTCGAACGGCTTGGTGAGGAACTCGGCGGCGCCGGCGCGGGTGGACCGGGCGGCGACGTCGGGCCGCCGGACGGCGGTCATGATGAAGAAGCGGGTGGGGGACTTGCGCGCCTCGACGCGCTCGAGCACCTCGATCCCCTCCACGCCGGGCATCCGGACGTCGACGAAGGCGGCGGCGTACTGGTTCTTCGCCAGGAGCGCGAGCGCCTGTTCCCCGTCCGCGGCGAGGTCCGCGCCGAACCCCATCCCCGTGACGGTCTTCCGGAGGACCCAGCGGATGCTCTCGTCGTCGTCGGCGATCAGTACCTTCCTCACTGTGCGGCCTTTCTCCCCGGGTCGACCGGAAGGGATATTTTCACCGAGGTGCCGGCGCCGGGGGAAGAGCGGATTTCCAGCTTCCCGCCGAGCCGCGTGATCGCCTGCCGGGCCATCACCAGCCCCAGCCCCGTGCCGCGGGCCTTCGTGGTGTAGAAGGGGAGGAGCGCCTTGCGCATCTCCTCGCCGGTCATCCCCATGCCGCTGTCGGCGATCTCGACCTCGATGAAGGAGCGTTTCCTGCCCCGGCCGCGGGCGAAGCGGTAGTTGACGTTCATCCGCGCCTCGATCCGCACGGTGCCCGCCCGCTCGATCGCCTCCACGGCGTTCTTCATGACGTTGAGGAGGGCCCGGTAGACCGTGTCCGAGTGTCCGGAGACCGGCGGGAGGCTCGGGTCCACGCGGAGCTCGAACCGGACCTCCTTCCCTTGCGAGCGGGACTCGGAGAGGAGCAACTGTTCCGCCTCCCGCAGCAGGGGCGGGAGTTCGAACGGGCGCGCCGGCGGCGGCGCCTTCCCCATCTCCAGCATCTTCTCCACCAGGTCGTTGATCCGCTGCGCCTCGCGGAGGATCAGCCGGACTCCCTCGACGCGGTCCTCGTCCGGACCTTCTCCGCGCAATATCCACTGCGCCGCCCCGAGGATGCCCCCGAGGGGATTCTTGATCTCGTGGGCGATGCCGTAGGCCAGCGTCTGCATCTCCTCGGCGCTCACCGCCGCCCGCTCCTCCTGGCCGACGAGCGAAAGGATCTCCGAGGATTTGACGGAAAGGACCGCCCCCTGGGGATCGCCCGACGCCCCCGGGAGAGGGGAAGCGCCGAGCATCACCGGGATGGACGTGTCCCCGTCGCCTCGAACCGATCGCCCCGCTCCGGCCGGTTTCAACGCCACGTCGAACCCCGTGACCGGGGTGTTCTCCTCGATCGCCTTCCGGACGATCCGGACCGCCTCCGGGCTTCCCCGGAACAGGGTCCGGTAATGCTTCCCGGCGAGCGCCTGGGAGGATCCCTGCAGGATCTCTTCGGCGGCGGGATTGATGTACGCAAGCCTCCCCGCCGGATCGAAGACGAGGATCCCGATGTTGACCGACTCGAGGGTCCGGCGGAGGAGGTCGCTCAAAAGAAGCGCCCGACGACCGCCCGGAACGAGTCCGGATCGGCGACCTTCGGCAGCTCCGCGCGGAAGGCGGCGCCGCCGGGGACCCCCCGGCTGTACCAGGCGAGGTGCTTGCGCATCTCCTTGATCCCGTGGGCGCCGTGGCGCCGGAACATCTCCTCCCCGTGGCGCATGATCAGGGCGCGGCGCGCCTCCGGACCGGGGAAGGAGGCGCCGGCACGGGGGGCGCCGGCACCCGCCATGGCGCCCGGCGCGTGCCGCATCGCCGCGAAGATCCACGGGTTCCCCATGGCGGCCCGGCCGATCATCACGCTGTCGCACCCCGTTTCGGCGAGCATCCGCGCGGCGTCCCCCGGCTGCCGGATGTCCCCGTTTCCGATGATCGATTCCCCGGGAAATGCCCGTTTGAGGGCGGCGATGTGCGTCCAGTCGGCGCTCCCCGCGAACATCTGCCCCCGGTGCCGGGGATGCAGGGTCACCGCCGCCGCGCCGGCGGCGAACAGCTCTTCCGCGACCGCGAGGTACGTCTCCTTCCCGTTTCCGAATCCCGACCGGATCTTGACGGTCACCGGGATCCCCGCCGCCCGGACCGCCTCCCGTGCGATCTCCCCGGCGAGCCGGGGGTTCGCGAGGATCGCGGAGCCGGAACCGCCGCCGGTCACCTTCCGGACGGGGCACCCCATGTTGATGTCGACGAAGTCGAACCCCCGGCGCGCGACTTCGGACGCGGCCCCGGCGATCTCCCCGGGGTCGGAGCCGAACAACTGGGCGCCCACCGGGCGCTCCGCCTCGTCGTAGGCAAGGTACGCCCCGGAGCGGTCCGGGTCGCAGAGGAGCCCCTTCGCCGACACCATCTCCGTGACGACGATGTCCGCTCCGTTCTCCCTGCACAGCCGCCGGAAGGTGGTGTCGGTCACCCCGGCCAGCGGCGCGAGGATCAGTTTCCCCCGGAAATCCATGCCCTTTATAGTAACACCCGGTCAGGGGGACACTCTTGATCTGTTGGGGGACGGAGGGGAAGAGTGTCCCCCGCCACGCGCCGGCTTACGCCAGGGTTTCCCCTTGACCTGCGGGACGCCGCATGGTACAAATTGCCCGTTTCGGATGCGGGCGGCTGTCGACTGTATCCCGACCGGCCCGATTTCACGATAATTCCGGCGGATTTCCCGCCACGCACTATCTTAAATACCGAACGGATACGGAGGGGCCATGACTGACACGGTTGTCGCACGGTTTACCGCCCTCGCGAGGAAATTGTTCCCCGCGATGGTGGCGCTGGTTCTCGTCCTGCTGGCCACCGCGGCCAACGCGAGCGAGGCGGATCTGATCATCCCCGACCTGGCCAAGCAGAGCTTCCTCGGGATGAACGGGCACAACCTGCTGCTGGGGGGGCTCGTGATCTGCGTCCTGGGCATCGCCTTCAGCCTCGTCCAGTTCGCGCAGATCCGGAACCTGCCGGTCCACAAGTCGATGCTCGAGATCTCCGAGCTGATCTGGGAGACGTGCAAGACGTACCTGATCCAGCAGGGGAAGTTCCTCGCCATCCTGTGGGTTTTCATCGCCGCGATCATGGTCTGGTACTTCAGCCGGACGATGGATGCCTTCAAGATCGGGGTCATCGTCATCTTCAGCATCGTCGGCATCCTCGGCAGCTACTCCGTTGCGTGGTTCGGGATCCGGATGAATACGTACGCCAACTCCCGCACCGCATTCGCGGGGCTGAAGGGGAAGCCGTACCCGACGATGGAGATCCCCCTCAAGGCCGGGATGAGCATCGGGATGCTCCTGATCGCCGTCGAGTTGGTCCTCATGCTCATCATCCTCCTCTTCGTCCCGGGGGAGCTTGCCGGCCCCTGCTTCATCGGTTTCGCGATCGGCGAGTCGCTGGGCGCCGCGGCGCTGAGAATCGCGGGCGGGATCTTCACCAAGATCGCGGACATCGGGTCGGACCTGATGAAGATCGTCTTCAAGATCAAGGAGGACGATGCGCGGAACCCCGGCGTCATCGCCGACTGCACGGGGGACAACGCGGGCGACTCGGTCGGCCCCACGGCGGACGGGTTCGAAACGTACGGTGTCACGGGTGTTGCCCTCATCACCTTCATCCTGCTCGCGGTCGGGCACAAGCTCGACCCCGGAGCGAAGGAGAACATCCAGATCCAGCTCCTGGTCTGGATCTTCGTGATGCGCATCGGGATGATCGTGACGAGCGCCGCCTCCTATGGGATCAACGGTGTCTACAACAGGGGGAAGTACGGTGAGTCGGCCAAGTTCAACTTCGAGCACCCGCTGACCTCCCTCATCTGGCTCACCTCGTTCGTCTCCATCGCGATGACGTACCTCCTCTCGTACCTGCTGATCCCGGCGCTGGGCGACGGGACGCTCTGGTGGAAGCTCTCCACGATCATCACCTGCGGCACCCTTGCGGGCGCCATCATCCCCGAGCTGGTGAAGATCTTCACCTCCACCAACTCGGGCCACGTCCGCGAGGTGGTCACGGCCTCCCGCGAGGGCGGCGCGTCCCTCAACATCCTCTCCGGACTGGTGGCCGGGAACTTCGCCGCCTACTGGCTGGGGCTCGCGATCATCTCCCTGATGGCGGGCGGCTACGCCGTCTCCACGCTGGGGCTGGGCGACATCATGGTGGCCCCGGCGATCTTCGCCTTCGGGCTGATCGCCTTCGGCTTCCTCGGGATGGGGCCGGTCACGATCGCCGTCGACTCCTACGGCCCGGTGACCGACAATGCCCAGTCGGTGTACGAACTCTCCACCATCGAGACGATCCCGAACATCAAGCAGGACATCAAGAAGGAGTTCGGCTTCGATGCCGACTTCGAGAACGCGAAAGTGTACCTCGAGGAGAACGACGGGGCGGGGAACACCTTCAAGGCGACCGCCAAGCCGGTGCTGATCGGGACGGCCGTCGTCGGCGCGACGACCCTCATCTTCTCGATCATCCAGCTGCTTTCCGCGAAGTACGGAACGACGGGGCCGGCGGGGATCTATGAAGGGCTTTCCATCATGAACCCGCTCTTCCTGCTGGGGCTGATCACCGGCGGGGCGGTGATCTACTGGTTCTCCGGGGCGTCGTGCCAGGCGGTGACCACCGGCGCCTACCGGGCGGTCGAGTTCATCAAGAGGAACATCAAGCTCGAGGGCGGGGGTGAGAAGGCATCGGTGGAGGACAGCAAGAAGGTCGTCGCGATCTGCACGCAATACGCCCAGAAGGGGATGTTCAACATCTTCCTCGCCGTCTTCTTCAGCACGCTGGCGTTCGCCTGCGTGAACCACTACTACTTCATCGGGTACCTGATCTCGATCGCGATCTTCGGCCTCTACCAGGCGATCTTCATGGCGAACGCCGGCGCCGCCTGGGACAACGCGAAGAAGCTCGTTGAAACCGAGCTGAACATGAAGGGGACCGACCTCCACGCCGCCTGCGTCGTGGGCGACACCGTCGGGGACCCGTACAAGGACACCTCGTCGGTCGCCATGAACCCGATCATAAAGTTCACCACGCTGTTCGGGCTGCTGGCGGTCGAGCTGGCGATCACGCTGGACCCGACCCTGAGCCATATTCTGGCGGCGGTCTTCTTCCTCGTATCGACGTTCTTCGTCTACCGGTCGTTCTACGGGATGCGGATCAAGACGAACGAAGCGTAAGCCGCACTGCGACCATCCTGCGCCACCCCGGGGGCCCTCCATCGAGGGCCCCCGGCCTTTGTCCCGTATGTTGTGCTTCGGTGCTCGTGCCCCCCGTTCTTCCTACGGCGGGGGTACCCCAGGGAGTGTAGTTAGTCCGGGAGTGGGGCGCCCCCCTCCTGCGGCGACTCCGCCGGGCCCTCCTGTTGCATGCGCCATCCGTGCTGTCTTCCCGATACGTTACCGTAATTGTGAAGCGCAGCACTAAGGTACGATGGCGATGTTCGAGGGTTCCCGGATGACCATTTCAGGGCGGCCCTTGTAGATCTTCACTTCCCCCCGGACGCGGACCTTCTTCCCCTTGTAGTCCGTCCCGGGATTCCCCGGGAAGCGGGGGAGGTCCTTCACGAAGAGGACGAGCGTGAGGTACCGCTTCCAGTTCGCGTGGAAGTTGAGGTACAGCACCGTCTTCGTCCGGTGGGTCCGGACGATCGTCCCTTCGACGACGATCTCCTCGCCTTCGTGGCGATGGGCTTCCTCCCACGGGACAACCGCCCCCGCACCGGCGGAAGCGGCCTCGATGCTGCGCGGTCCGGAAGGGGCGGAACCTGCCGGGTCCTCTTTCGCCGGATGGACAGGCCGGAATCCCCGGTCCCGGGCCTTCGCGGCGAACTCGGCGTCCGACCACTCTCCCCGCAGCCGCAGGATCCCCTCGATCTCCTTCGGCAGGTCCCCGCGTTCCACGCCGGCCTTCGCCTGCCCCCTGTGGGCGAGGACGAAGGTCCTCCCGCCGGAGGGGTACACCTCCACGGGCGAGGCGTTCCCCGCGGCGAGCCACCGCGCTTCCGCCATCCCGCCGTTCTTCCAGAGTCCCCTCCCCTTCCGTCGCGCGTCCGCTTCGGCGGCGAGGAACGCGTCCGTCCGCGAATGGGGGAATCTCGTGTAGGCGCGGGCCATCCCGACGCGCAGCATCTCTTCGTTCAGCAGGCGGCCGTCGGACGGTGTGAGGAAGACGTACCGGAGGAGGCGGTCGTACGTGTCGGTCTCCTCGCCGTCCTTTTCCATCCGGACGGTCTTGCCCCGGCAGAGGGAGGCGAGGTGGGCGGCGGACTCGTCGGAGAGGAATTCCTTCCCGAGGGTCGGGTGGCTGCGTTCGGGGGCGTCGATTCCGATGAGGCGCACCGTGACCGCTTCCGCGTTCCCGGAGGTCCGGACGCGCAACGTGTCGCCGTCCACGACCTCTTCGACGACGCCCGTCCCGGTCCCGTGCGCGGGGCAGGCGAGGAGTCCGAGAAGAAGAAAGGAAACGGCAAGAGGCGCACGTCGCATGCCGGCGCCGCTACTTCAACGCCTCGGGTTGAATCTCCACCTTGGTGGTCTTGCGGCGGTCCGAAAGGAACGCCTCGACCATCGCGTTTTTTTTCTGTTCCGCAAGTCCCTTGAGGAGGCCGGCCTTCTTCCGCGCCCACTCGGCGTCGTCGGGGAGTTGCTCGGCGGAAAACGCCACGGCGAGGGGGGCCCCGCCCCGTCCGGCGTACACCGTACGGATTACCGGCGCTTTCGCGGAAAGGGAGGAGAGGTCTTTCCGGAGGTCGCCTGCCCCGGCAAGCGCCTCGGGGATCGCATCCGAAAGGGGGGCGAACCAGCCGGTGAGGGAGGCCGACAAGCCCGCCTTCTTCGCGTTCGCTTCGAGCTCCGCCGCGGTCTTCGAGGCCGCGAGCACCTGCTGCAGCGCCGCCCGCGCCGCCGCCGCCTTCTTCTCCCGGACCACCGCCGCGACGATCTTCTCCCGCACGTCCGACAGGGGGGGGACGCGGGAATCTTCCTTGGCGGTCACCTGGAAGAGGTAGTGGGTGTCTCCCACGGTCTTCACGGGTCCCACCTCCCCCGACGGGAGCAGCAGCGCATCCTGGGCGACCGCCGCCGGGACCCCGGGCGCTCCTTCCGCTCCCACCCAGCCGGTCTCGACGACCGGGATGCCGAACGCCGCCGCCGTTCCCTTCACGCTCTTCGCTTCGTGCGCCTTCGGATGCGCCTCGTACGCCTTGACCACGGCCTGGTCCTTCCCCTTCTCGCGCCGGATCTGCTCCACGACGCGGTCACGGACCTGTGCGAAGGGAATCGTCTCCGGAAACTTGATCCGGTTCACCCGGGCGAGGACGAACCCGCCCGGAAGTTCGACCGGTCCGACGACCGTATCCACGGCAGCCTGGAACAGCGGCCCCGAAAGCGCCTCGCCGGCGTCCTTTCGGGTAAGCCACGCCTCTCCGCTTTTTCCCCGGGCGTACTGCTTCGCCAGGGCGTCGAATTCGGCCTTCCCCTTCGATGCCTTGGCGAGGAGCTCCCCCGTCTTCATCCGGACCGCGTCCCGGTTTTTCGCACCGAAGGGCAGGACGATACGCGAGACCAGGCGCTGTTCCTCGGAACGGAACCGGTCCGGGTTCGCCTCGTGGAACGCCTTGATCTCCGCTTCGGGCGGCTGGATTTCCCGGCCGAACCGTTCGGGGCTGAACACGGCGACGACGAGCTTCACGCGGGCGGGGAGGCGGAACGTCTCCTTGGCCAGTTCGTACTTCGCGGCGATCTCCCCCTCGTCCGGCGCCCCGGTCCTTGCCCTTTCCGGGTCCGCCGTCACCACCAGGAGGCGGATCTTCCGCGACGCGACCCGGAACAGCTCCTTCGCCTCCGTCTCCGGAACGAGCGCCCCGGCGGCGAGGAGACCCTCGACCTTTCTCAACGTGATCTCGACCCGCTTGGAAGCCTCGAACTCGGCGGTGGAGACGCGGTTGTAGGAGAGGACCGAGCGGTACAGGTCCTCCCGAAACTGGCCGTCCTGCTGGAATGCCGGGATGGCCGCGATTTCCCGCTGCACTTCCGCGTCGGAGGCCGTCAGGCCCATCCGGTCGGCCTCCGCGAGCAGGATCTTCCGCTGGACCAGGGAATCCATCGCCTGCTTCTTCAGGTCGAGCGCCTTGGCCATCTCCGGGGTGAAGGCGGGGCCGTACACCTCCCGGTACGTCTTCTCGAGTCCGGAAACGGCCTCGGCGAGCTCGTTCAAAGTGATCGTCTCGTCGCCCACGGTGGCGGCCACGTTCCGGTCCCGTTCGGAGTAGGTGCCCACTCCCCACCAGATGAAGGTCAGCGCGATGAAGGAGAGGATGATCTTGATGGCCCAGGAACCGGCGTTCCGGCGGAGGACGTCGAGCATGGCGTGGCGGTTCTCCTGTCGATGTGGATGAATGTGATGTCGAACGTGCCATTCTAATGCCGCGCGCGGTCCGATTTCAACGGGATTCCGGCCGGTTCCCCTTCGGATGTCAAAGCTCTTTAGAAATGTCCCCTGGTTGGGCTCGTTAGAAATGTCCCCTTTTGCTCTTGGTCCTCCCGTCGCCATTGGGCCGCGATTTGCGAATTGGCGGGACCGTGCCACGGATGGTTTCGGGGCGGATGATAGACATACCGCGGCTTCTTCGGCACGGCCACGGGCTGCCGTTTCTCGTTCCTCGGTACGAAGTTCAGCCGCTGGTTTTTGAACCATAGCTGCACCGTTCCGTCGAGCAGGGTGCGGACCATGACGCGGCTTTTTGGTTTGGGCAGGAGGCGGTTGTCGTGGGTGATCTGGTACCAGCGGTTGTTGTGCCGCAGGGTGAAGTCGTTCTGAACGCACCGTTTTTCCTCCCGGCAGAAGATCCCCGCCAGGTTTTCTCCTGCCGCAATCGGCCGGTGCGCATCGGCGGGATCGGCGGGAGGAACGGCAAAGCGGCGGTTGAGGTTCTCCACGAAACCATTTTGGAGCAGCGCGTTGGCCGCCGGGATCGTTTTGATTTCCCGAAGGGCGAGCTCCTTTTGGAACCGGTCCTGGAAGACGCCATGCTTGCGCTCCACCCGGCCCTTGGCCTGGGGCGAGTGGGCCGTGATGATCCGGATCCCCAGCTTGTGACAAGCCAGCCCGAAGACCGTAAGGGGTTCTTCTCCCGCCAGGGCCTCCTCCAGGGTGGGCTCCCGGGGGGAGAGGTAGATCGTGTGCTTGTCGGTGTAGAGGGCCAGGGGGACCCCGAAATGCTCGATCCACCGCCAAAGGAGCCGCATCCCCGCTTCCGTGCTCTCGTGCTCCGTCATCCAGGAGAGAGTCCTTCCCGTGGCGTCGTCCACCATGTTCAGAAGGCACGCCTCCGGGTGATCCGTACCGAACCAGCGGTGGAGGCTTCCGTCGAGCTGGACCAGCTCCCCGAAGCGGGCCTTCCGTTCCCGGTACGACCGGTGCTTGACCTTGAGCGAGGAACCGGCCCAGAGCTGCTCCTGGATCAGCCATCGCCGCAAGGTCTCGTGATGGAGGACAACACCCTCCTCCGCAAGCTTCTCGCACGCCAAAGTGGGACCAAAGCCCTGGTACCGCTCCCGGTAACGGGCGATCGCCTTCTCCTGCACCGCAGCGGGCTTGGCCCGGTTGGAAGGACGGCCCCGGCCTCGATGCATCAGCCCCTCGTCTCCTTCCCGCAGGTAGCGCGTATAGATCCTCTTCCCCTGCCGGTAGGAGATCGAAAGCCTCGCCGACGCCTCCCGGATCGTGAGACGACCTTCCTTGACCCCCTCCAGGATCACCTTCCGGAGACGCTCCTTCCCGCTCATCAACAAGTGTCCTCCCATCGCCCCCTCCGCGCTGATATCGCAGAGGGGCATTGTAGGGGGACATTTCTATCGAGTCAGTAGGGGGACATTATCAAAGAGTCGCGACAATAGTCATCTTTGCCGTTGACTCCGGACGGGGATGGGGGTAGTATCCACCGTGACCTTTTAAGCTAATCCCGTGAGGTTAGCAAAGGATGACGACCCGCCGATTCCGACCGTGCCTCTCCGTAGCAATGGAGAGGCATTTTTTTTCACCCGACGCCGGCACACCGGCCGGGACCCGAGGGGCACCCCAATGAAGAAAATCGGCATAAAGACCCTCCTCGACGGAAAGGGGGTGGACCGCGTCCTTTCCCGCCTGACGCATGAGATCATCGAGAAGAACAAGGGGGCGGGGGAGGTCGTCCTCGTGGGGATCGCCTCGGGGGGGATCCCCCTTTCCCAGGTGATTCGCCGGAAGATCCAGGTGATCGAGGGAATGGACGTGCCCACGGGATTCGTCGACATCACCCTTTATCGGGACGACCTGGCCCGCGCGGGGTACCAGGCGCCGATGAAGCGGACGGAGATCCCGTTCTCCATCGACGAGAAGAAGGTGATCCTGGTCGACGATGTCCTCTACACGGGAAGGACGATCCGGGCGGCCATGGACGCGCTGATCGACTTCGGGCGCCCGCGGAACATCCAGTTGGCGGTGTTGATCGACCGGGGACACCGGGAGCTCCCCATCCGCGCCGACTTCGTGGGACGGAACGTCCCCACGTCCCGATCGGAGACCGTCCTGGTCCGTGTCGAGGGGGCCCCGGAGGAATGGACCGTGCTCCTCAGGGAAGATCCACCCGGGAAAGGGGAATAGGCCATGGAATGGCGCCGCCGGCACGTCCTCGGGCTGTCCGACTTCCACCCGGAAGAGATGGAATTCGTCATCGACACCGCCCGGTCGATGGAGGAGGTCGTCTCGCGCGACATCAAGAAGGTTCCGGCGCTGCGCGGGAAGACCGTGGTGAACCTCTTCTTCGAAGCCAGCACGCGGACACGGACCTCGTTCGAGATGGCGGGAAAACGCCTCTCCGCGGACGTGGTGAACTTCAGCGCGGCAAGCTCGAGCGTCACGAAAGGGGAGACGCTCCTCGACACGGCGCGAAACATCGAGGCGATGAAGCCGAACATCCTTGTCGTGCGGCACTCCGCCTCGGGGGCGGCACTGTTCCTGTCCCGCCACGTGTCCTGTTCGATCATCAACGCGGGGGACGGCTCGAACGAGCATCCTTCCCAGGGCCTGCTCGATCTCTACACGATCCTCAAGGTGAAAGGGAAAATCGCCGGCCTCAAGGTCGCCATCGTGGGGGACATCCTTCACAGCAGGGTCGTGCGGTCGGACCTCCACTCCCTCGGGCGGATGGGGGCGAAGCTGTGGCTTTGCGGACCGGCGACGCTCGTCCCCAGGGAGATGGAACGGACCGGAGCGGTCGTGACGAGCGACATCCGGGAAGCGGTGAGGGGAGCCGATGTCATCATCATGCTGAGGATCCAGCTTGAGAGGCAGAAAACATCGTATTTTCCGTCACTAAGGGAGTATTCCCGAAAGTTCGGCTTGAACAGGGAGGTCTTCTCCCTCGCCAAGGAGGATGCGGTCATCATGCACCCGGGACCGATCAACCGGGGCGTGGAACTGTCCGACGAACTGGCCGACTGCGATCGGTCCCTGGTGCTTCGACAGGTCGAATCCGGCGTGGCCGTTCGAATGGCGCTTCTCTACCTGCTCGCGGGAGGTTCGCATGCTGCTCATTAGGGGTGGGCGGTTGATCGATCCGGTGTCCCGCAGGGACGAAATCGGCCACCTCGTGCTGGAGGACGGCAAGGTCCGCGAGGTCCTCACGGGGGATGCTCCGGGGGGGTTCCAGGGGAAGGTGATCCCGGCGGAGGGGAAGTGGGTCGTTCCCGGGCTGATCGACATGCACGTGCACCTGCGCGACCCGGGATTCGAGTGGAAGGAAGACATCCTCACGGGGACCCGCGCCGCCGCCGCGGGGGGCTTCACCTCGGTCGCCTGCATGGCCAACACGCACCCGGTGAACGACTCCCCGGAGGTCACCCGGTACATCGTCGAAAAAGCCCGCAGGGAAGGGAATGCCAACGTGTTCCCCGTGGCCGCCGTGACCCTGGGGCTGGAAGGGAAAGAGATGGCGGACTTCTCGGAGCTGGCCGAGGCCGGCGCGGTGGCGTTTTCGGACGACGGGAAACCGGTGGAGAACCCGCTCCTGCTTCGGCGCGCGATGGAGTACATGCGCCCCTTCGGATATCGCATCCTCTCCCATGCGGAGGATCCCGTCCTGGCCGGCGGCGGCGCCGCGCACGAGGGGTGGACCGCCCGGAAACTGGGGATCCCCGGAATCCCTTCCGCCGCGGAGGAGGTCGCCATCGCCCGGGACATCCTGATCGCCCGTCAGACGGGAGGGAAACTGCACATCCAGCACATCAGCACGCGGATGGGGGTCGACCTGCTCCGGATGGCCCGTCGAGCGGGTCTCGACGTCACGGGCGAGACGGCACCGCAATACTTCACCTTGACCGACGCGGCGCTCGAAGGATACGACACGAACGCGAAGATGAACCCCCCGCTGCGGGGGGAGGACGACCGGATGGCGGTCCTCGCCGGGATCCAGGACGGCACGATCGACGCGATCGCCTGCGACCACGCCCCGCACGAGGCGTACGTCAAGCGGTGCGAGTTCGCCGCCGCCGCCAACGGGATCATCGGCCTGCAGACCTCCCTGCCGCTCTCCCTGGCCCTGCTGGCGGGTGGGAACATCTCCCCGTCGCGGATCGTGGAGCTGCTTTCCGCGGGCCCCGCCCGGATTCTCGGTCTGCGCGGGAAAGGGACCCTTGCCGCCGGAGCCGATGCCGACGTCACGGTGATCGATCCCGACGCGGAATGGGAATTCCTCCCCGCGGAAGTGGTCTCGAAATCCGGGAACAGCCCGTTCCTCGGGTGGAAGCTGCGCGGCAGGGCATCGGCCGTCCTCTGCGGGGGACGGGTGCGCCACTCGGCGATGGCGGGAGCCGCCGCGGATGCCTGATCGGAAAGCCATCCTCGTCCTCGCCGACGGAACCGCCTTCGAGGGGATCTCCTTCGGGTACGAAGGCGAATGCTCCGGAGAGGTCGTCTTCAATACCGGGATGACCGGATACCAGGAAGTGCTGACGGATCCCTCCTACAAGGGGCAGATCGTCACGATGACGTACCCGGAAATCGGCAACACGGGGATCAATCCCGAAGACGTGGAATCGAACCGGCCCTGGGTGGAGGGGTTCGTGGTCCGCGAGGCGTGGAAGCCGCCGTCGAACTGGCGGCACGTGGAGTCCCTCGACGCCTACCTGCGCCGGTACCACGTCTGCGGCATCGCGGGGATCGACACCCGCGCCCTTACACGGCGTCTCCGGGACGGCGGGTCCCAGATGGCGGTCCTCTCGACGACGGACCTCGACCCGATCCGCCTGGCGCGGAAGGCGCGGGAACTGCCCTCCCTGGTCGGCCGCGATCTGGTAAAGGAGGTCACCTGCGATCGCCAGGCCCATTGGGACATCGGGGACTGGGACCTCGAGAAGGGGTACCTCCCGGCCGCCGGGTTCCGTGCCCGGTTCGGACGAATCCCTCGCATCGTGGCGATCGACTACGGGATCAAGCAGAACATCCTCCGGATGATGGTCTCCCACGGATTCGACGTGACCGTGGTGCCCGCCGGAACCACCGAAACGGAAATCCTTTCGCACACCCCGGACGGCCTCTTCCTGTCGAACGGCCCGGGAGATCCCGAAGGGGTCCCCTACGCCGTCCGGACGGTGCGAGCGCTCCTCGGAAAAATCCCGATGTTCGGGATCTGCCTCGGACACCAGATCATGGGACTCGCGCTGGGGGGAAAAACGTTCAAGCTGAAGTTCGGCCACCACGGGACCAACCAGCCGGTCAAGGACCTTGCCACCGGAAAGGTGGAGATCACCAGCCAGAACCACAACTTTTCCGTCGATCCCGACTCTCTCGGCGGCGATGCCCGGATCACCCACGTGAACCTGAACGACGGCACCGTCGAGGGGCTCTCCGTCCCCTCGATGCGATGCTTCTCCGTGCAGTACCACCCGGAGGCGTCTCCCGGCCCGCACGACTCCCGGTACCTCTTCACGCGCTTCCACCGGTACCTCTGCGGCGAGGAGGAGCTGTAAGTGCAGGCACTCAGACGCGGTCAGCGGGACACTCTTGGTTTAAACCGGGGAGAAAGGGATAGAGTGTCCTGCGCCACTGAGCTCCTCTCCGCCTGTCGCCTGTGCCCCAGGGAGTGCGGCGCGAACCGGCTCGAAGGGGAGCGGGGGTTCTGCGGCGCGGGGAGGCTCGCGCGCGTCGCCGCCGTTTCCGTGCATCACGGCGAGGAACCGCCGATCTCGGGAACGCGCGGCTCGGGGACGATCTTTTTCAGCCATTGCAACATGAAGTGCCTCTTCTGCCAGAACTATCCGATCAGCCAGTACGGGAACGGGCGGGAAATGGACACGGAAACGCTGGCCGGGGAGATGCTTCTCCTGCAGAAACGGGGAGCGCATAACATCAATTTCGTCACCCCCACACCGCACGCGCCGCAGATGGTGGAGGCGATTCTCCTCGCCCGCGGGAGAGGGTTCGACCTCCCGGTGGTCTACAACACGAACGGGTACGACTCGCCGGAGACGCTCGCGCTCCTCGACGGCGTCATCGACATCTATCTGCCGGACGCGAAGTACCGGTCCACGGAGCTCGCCGGCGCCGCATCCGGAACTCCCGACTATCCCTCGCACAACGAGGCCGCCATCGTCGAGATGGTGCGCCAGGCCGGGTTCCTCACCGCGGAGGAAGACGGGATCGCCGCGCGGGGAGTTCTTGTCCGTCATCTCGTCCTTCCGGGCAAGGTGGAGGAGACGGAAGCGGTTCTGGCCCTGTTGGCGGAACGATGCGGCCCCGATCTTCCCCTGTCGCTGATGGGGCAATACTTCCCGGCGTGGCGCGCGGCCTCGACCCCCGGGTTCCGGAACAAGCTTGCCCGCAAGGAGTACGACCGCGCGATCGAAGCCGCGGAACGGCTTGGGTTCCGGAACGTCCTTATCCAGGAGTCATAGTGCCCAGACGCGCCGACCTGAAAAAGATCATGCTCATCGGCTCCGGTCCGATCATCATCGGGCAGGCGTGCGAGTTCGACTACTCGGGGACCCAGGCGTGCAAGGCCCTCCGGGAAGAAGGGTACGAGGTCGTCCTCGTCAACAGCAACCCGGCGACGATCATGACCGACACCGACTTCGCCGACCGGACGTACATCGAACCGATCACCCCGGAGATCGTCGGGAAGATCATCGAGCGGGAACGGCCCGACGCGCTTCTGCCCACCATCGGGGGGCAGACCGGCCTGAACATCGCCGTCTCCCTCCACGAGATGGGAATCCTGCAGAAGTACGGCGTGGAGCTGATCGGGGCGAGCTTCGACGCCATCCAGAAGGCGGAAGACCGGAACCTGTTCCGGAAGGCGATGGAGAAGCTGGGGCTGACGGTCCCCCGGTCCGGGTACATCCGTTCCCTCGAGGAAGCCCTCCAGGTGATCCCGGCCATCGGGTACCCGGCGATCATCCGACCCTCCTTCACCCTCGGCGGAACGGGCGCGGGGATCGCCTACAACCGGGAAGAGTACGAGGAGGGGATCCGGTGGGCGCTGGACGCCTCGCCGAAGCGCACCGTCCTCGTGGAGCAGTCGGTCATCGGATGGAAGGAATTCGAGCTCGAGGTGATGCGCGACCTGGCCGATAACGTGGTCATCGTCTGTTCCATCGAGAACCTCGACCCGATGGGAGTCCACACCGGCGATTCGATCACCGTGGCGCCTGCGCAGACGCTGACCGACAAGGAGTACCAGATCATGCGCAACGCGGCGCTTCGCATCATCCGCGAGATCGGGGTCGACACCGGCGGGAGCAACATCCAGTTCGCCGTCCACCCGGACACCGGGGAGATGGTGATCATCGAGATGAACCCGCGCGTCTCCCGCTCCTCCGCGCTCGCCTCCAAGGCCACGGGGTTCCCGATCGCGAAGATCGCCGCCAAGCTCGCCGTCGGGTACACCCTCGACGAGATCCGCAACGACATCACGCGGGAGACTCCCGCCTCCTTCGAACCGACGATCGACTACGTGGTGACCAAGATTCCCCGGTTCACCTTCGAGAAGTTCCCCCAGACCGAGGATGTGCTCGGAACGCAGATGAAGTCGGTGGGGGAGGTGATGGCCATCGGCCGCACCTTCAAGGAATCCCTGCAGAAGGCGATCCGTTCCCTCGAGACCGGCGTCTACGGCTTCGAGGAAATGCTTCCGCCGCGGGACGCCGCGAAACCGTCGACGCGCGCGAAGACGATCGAGGAGAAACTGCGGAAGCCCAACTCCATGCGTCTTTTCTACATCGGGGAAGCGTTCCGCGAAGGGTGGTCCGTCGCGGAGATCAAGGAGTTCACCGGCATCGACCCCTGGTTTCTCGAGAACATCCGGCAGATCATCGAGATGGAAGGGGAGATCCGGGAGCGAGCCGGGGCGTTCCGGAAGGAGGCCGCCTCGCTGCCCGCCGCGTGGACGCCTTTCCTTCGCCGGATGAAGGAGAACGGCTTCTCCGACCGCCGCCTCGCGAAGATCCTCGGAGTCGGGGAGGACGACGTCCGCCGGGTCCGCTACGCCGCGGGCGTGCGGGCGGTTTTCAAGCGGGTCGACACCTGCGGGGCGGAGTTCGAGGCGTACACCCCGTACCTGTACTCGACGTACGACCGCGAGAACGAGGCGAATCCGACCGGCCGGAAAAAGGTGGTGATCCTCGGCGGCGGTCCGAACCGGATCGGCCAGGGGATCGAGTTCGACTACTGCTGCGTCCACGGAGTGTTCGCCCTTCGCGAGGAAGGGTTCGAGACGATCATGGTGAACTGCAACCCCGAGACGGTCTCCACCGACTACGACACCTCCGACCGCCTCTACTTCGAGCCGCTGACGAAGGAGGACGTTCTCGCGATCCTCGAGGAGGAGAAGCCGGTCGGCGTGATCGTCCAGTTCGGCGGACAGACGCCCCTGAAACTCGCCGTCCCCCTCGAAAAGGAGGGAGTCCGGATCCTCGGGACGTCGCCGGAGAGCATCGACCGCGCGGAGGACCGGGAGCGGTTCGCGGAGATGCTGACCCGGCTGGGGCTCTCCCAGCCGCCCAACGGGATCGCGCGGTCCACTCCCGAGGCGGTCGAAATCGCCGCCCGGATCGGATATCCCGTGCTGCTTCGTCCGTCCTACGTTCTCGGCGGACGCGCGATGGAGATCGTCCACGACGAGGAAGGCCTGCGAAAATATCTCGCCGAGGCCGTCTCCGCGTCCGAGACGAAGCCCGTGCTCGTCGACCGTTTCCTCGAGGATGCGATCGAGATCGACGTGGACGCGATCTCCGACGGAGAAACGGTCGTCGTCGGCGGAATCATGGAGCATATCGAGGAAGCCGGCGTCCACTCCGGGGATTCCGCCTGCTCCCTCCCGCCGCACTCGATTCCCCGGGAGACGATCGCCGAGATCGCCCGGCAGACGAAGGCGCTGGCCGCGGAGCTCTCCGTCGTCGGCTTGATGAACGTCCAGTTCGCCATCCAGCGGGGGAAGATCTTCATCCTCGAGGTGAACCCCCGGGCCTCCCGCACCGTCCCGTTCGTCAGCAAGGCGATCGGTGTGCCGCTGGCCAAGCTGGCCGCGAAGGTGATGGCCGGACGGAAGCTCGCGGATCTCGGCTTCACCTCCGAGGTCGTCCCGGAGCACGTGTGCGTCAAGGAGGCCGTCTTCCCCTTCATCAAGTTCCCCGACGTGGACACGCTGCTCGGCCCCGAGATGAAGTCGACCGGCGAGGTGATGGGGATCGACCGGAAGTTCGGCACCGCCTTCGGGAAGGCGCAGATCGCCGCCGGGATGATCCTGCCCCGCTCCGGGAAGGTTTTCGTGAGCGTGCGGGACGAGGACAAGCGGGGGGTCCTCGCCGCGGCGGGAACCCTGAAGCGGTGCGGATTCTCCCTCGCCGCCACCCGCGGCACGGCGGCGTTCCTCTCCGCGAACGGCGTGCCTTGCGACACGGTGCGGAAGGTCAACGAGGGGCGCCCCCACGTGGCGGACCTCATACGGAACGGGGAAATCGCCCTCGTGATCAACACCCCCCTCGGGGCGCAATCGAAGGCCGACTCCTACTACATCCGGCGCGCATCCCTTGTCTACAACGTCCCGTACTTCACCACCCTGGCCGCCGCGCGCGCCGTTTCCCTGGCGATCGAGGAGCTGATCGGGGACGAGCTGTCCGTCCGGAGCCTCCAGGAGTACCACGGGACGACCCGGCCGACAGGTCGATGACACCGAAACGTTCATCGGGAGAACGGTGACCGCAGCGCACCCCATCCAGTACGTCAAGGGGGTGGGGCCCCGTCTCGGCGAAAAACTCGCCGCCCGGGGGATCCGGACTCCGCACGACGCCCTCTACTTTTTCCCGAGAGATTACGAAGACCGGCGCAAGGTGATCCCCATCCGGGAACTGCAGGCGGGGATGACCGCGCCCGTCCGCGGGAAGATCCTTTCCGTGACGGGGGGCAAGGCCGGGTTCCGGACGACCCGGCTTCTCGAGATCGTGATCGCGGACGGCACCGGCCGCCTCTCCGCGAAATGGTTCCGGTTCCATCCCTCCCTGGCGGAACGGTTCCGTGTCGGGGATGCGGTGACGCTTTGCGGTCCGGTGCGGTGGTTCCGCTTCCTCCCCGAGATGCACCACCCGGAGATCCTCGCGGAGGAGGACGCGGCCGACCCGGTCCATTCGGGCCGGATCGTCCCCATCTACCCGGAGGTGGAGGGGGTTCCTCCGCGGGTCCTCCGCAAGATCCAGTGGGAGGTGGTCCAGCGCCACGCTTTGCTGGAGGTCGAGTGCTTCCCCGCCGGGATCCTCGAGCGCGCGGGGATCCCCCCCCTCCAGGATTCGCTCTCCTCCATACATTTCCCGCGGGACGACGTCGACGTGGCGCGGTTCCGGGAATTCTCCTCCCCCCAGCAGCGACGCCTGATCTTCGGCGAGCTCTTCGCCCTCCAATGGGCGCTGGCCCTCCGGCGGGCGGGGACGGAGCGCGAGGAGGCGGTACCGCTCCCCTGGGACCGCGAGATCGTCGGCGAGATCAAGCGGCGGCTGCCGTTCGAGCTGACCGGCGCCCAGCGGCGCGTCGTCAACGAGATCCTGAAAGACCTCGGGAATCCGCACCCGATGCACCGGCTTCTGCAGGGGGATGTCGGGAGCGGCAAGACCATCGTCGCGTGGATCGCCGCGATGGTCGCCTGGCGGCACGGCGTGCAATCCGCGCTGATGGCGCCCACCGAGATCCTCGCGGAGCAGCATTACCGGAGGTTCGACGCGCTGTCGGCGGGGTTGCCCGTCCGGGTCGCGCTGCTCTCCGCCGCGCTCCCGCCGAAGGAGCGGGAGGCCGCGCGGAAACGGATCAGGAACGGCGAGGCCGACATCGTCGTCGGTACGCATGCCCTCATCCAGGAGAGCGTGGAGTTCCGAAACCTCGCCCTTGGGGTCATCGACGAGCAGCACCGGTTCGGCGTGCTGCAGCGGGCGGCCCTGCGGAAAAAATCGAAGACCTCCCCGCACCTCCTCGTCATGACGGCCACACCGATCCCGCGGACGCTCGCGATCACCTTGTACGGCGATCTCGACGTCTCGGTGATCGACGAGATGCCCCTGGGCAGGGTTCCCGTCCGTACGAAGGTAGTCACCGAGGACGGACGCAGGAAGGTGTACGAAGAGATCCGCAGGGAAGTGGCACGGGGAGGAAGGGCCTACGTCGTCCTCCCGCTGGTGGAGGAATCCGGGCGGATCGCCCTGCGCGACGCCACGCGAACCGCCGAGCGCCTCCGGGAAGCGTTCCCCGGAGTCGGCGTGGGGCTCCTGCACGGACGAATGAAGGCCGCCGGGAAGGAGGCGGTGATGCGCCGCTTCCACGAAGGAGATCTCTCCGTCCTGGTCTCCACCACGGTCGTCGAGGTGGGGGTCGACGTGCCGGAGGCCACGGTGATGGTCGTCGAGCACGCGGAGCGGTTCGGCCTCTCGCAGCTTCACCAGCTCCGCGGAAGGGTGGGGCGCGGGATCCGCCCCTCTTCCTGCTTCCTCATGACGGGGGGAGAGCAGGGGGAGGATGCGGCGGCGCGCCTGTCGATCATGGAGCAGACCGTCGACGGCTTCCGGATCGCCGAAGAGGACCTGCGAATCCGCGGCCCGGGCGATTTCGCCGGGGTGCGGCAATCCGGGATCCCCGACCTCGTGTTCGCCGACCTCGTCCGGGACGCCTCGATCCTCCGGATGGCGCGGGAGATCGCATCGGAGCTGCACCGCGAGGACCCGAACCTGTCGGCGCCCGGCCACGTGGGGATACGGCGGTTTCTCGAACTCCGCTCGGCGGCAGCGGTCGGGCAGGACTGAGCGGCCGGGGGCAAATGTCAAAGCTCTTTAGAAATGTCCCCTGGTTGGGCTCGTTAGAAATGTCCCCTTTTGCTCTTGGTCCTCCCGTCGCCATTGGGCCGCGATTTGCGAATTGGCGGGACCGTGCCACGGATGGTTTCGGGGCGGATGATAGACATACCGCGGCTTCTTCGGCACGGCCACGGGCTGCCGTTTCTCGTTCCTCGGTACGAAGTTCAGCCGCTGGTTTTTGAACCATAGCTGCACCGTTCCGTCGAGCAGGGTGCGGACCATGACGCGGCTTTTTGGTTTGGGCAGGAGGCGGTTGTCGTGGGTGATCTGGTACCAGCGGTTGTTGTGCCGCAGGGTGAAGTCGTTCTGAACGCACCGTTTTTCCTCCCGGCAGAAGATCCCCGCCAGGTTTTCTCCTGCCGCAATCGGCCGGTGCGCATCGGCGGGATCGGCGGGAGGAACGGCAAAGCGGCGGTTGAGGTTCTCCACGAAACCATTTTGGAGCAGCGCGTTGGCCGCCGGGATCGTTTTGATTTCCCGAAGGGCGAGCTCCTTTTGGAACCGGTCCTGGAAGACGCCATGCTTGCGCTCCACCCGGCCCTTGGCCTGGGGCGAGTGGGCCGTGATGATCCGGATCCCCAGCTTGTGACAAGCCAGCCCGAAGACCGTAAGGGGTTCTTCTCCCGCCAGGGCCTCCTCCAGGGTGGGCTCCCGGGGGGAGAGGTAGATCGTGTGCTTGTCGGTGTAGAGGGCCAGGGGGACCCCGAAATGCTCGATCCACCGCCAAAGGAGCCGCATCCCCGCTTCCGTGCTCTCGTGCTCCGTCATCCAGGAGAGAGTCCTTCCCGTGGCGTCGTCCACCATGTTCAGAAGGCACGCCTCCGGGTGATCCGTACCGAACCAGCGGTGGAGGCTTCCGTCGAGCTGGACCAGCTCCCCGAAGCGGGCCTTCCGTTCCCGGTACGACCGGTGCTTGACCTTGAGCGAGGAACCGGCCCAGAGCTGCTCCTGGATCAGCCATCGCCGCAAGGTCTCGTGATGGAGGACAACACCCTCCTCCGCAAGCTTCTCGCACGCCAAAGTGGGACCAAAGCCCTGGTACCGCTCCCGGTAACGGGCGATCGCCTTCTCCTGCACCGCAGCGGGCTTGGCCCGGTTGGAAGGACGGCCCCGGCCTCGATGCATCAGCCCCTCGTCTCCTTCCCGCAGGTAGCGCGTATAGATCCTCTTCCCCTGCCGGTAGGAGATCGAAAGCCTCGCCGACGCCTCCCGGATCGTGAGACGACCTTCCTTGACCCCCTCCAGGATCACCTTCCGGAGACGCTCCTTCCCGCTCATCAACAAGTGTCCTCCCATCGCCCCCTCCGCGCTGATATCGCAGAGGGGCATTGTAGGGGGACATTTCTATCGAGTCAGTAGGGGGACATTATCAAAGAGTCGCGACAAGCGGCCGGGGGCAAATTGACTTGGCCGACGCGATTCATTAGCATAACAATTTACCCTTCACAGGAGATTTCATGATGGAAGAGTTCCCGAGAATCCAGCGGTTGCCGCCGTACGTATTCGCGGTCGTGGTGGAGCTCAAGTCGAAGTTGCGCCGCGCCGGCGAGGACATCATCGACCTGGGGATGGGGAATCCCGATCTTCCCACCCCCAAGCACATCGTCGACAAGCTGGTGGAGGCGGTGCGCATTCCGAAGAACCACCGGTATTCGCTCTCCCGCGGGATCCCGAAGCTTCGGCTGGCCATCTGCAACTGGTACAAGCGGAAATACGGCGTGGAGCTCGATCCGGAAACCGAGGCGATCGCCACGATCGGCGCGAAAGAGGGACTGTCCCACCTCGTGCTGGCGACGATGGGTCCGGGGGACATCGCCTTCGTCCCCAGCCCGACGTACCCGATCCACACCTACTCGGTGGTCATCGCCGGCGCGGACGTGCGGTCGATCTCCCTCACGAGCGGGGAGGGGGATTTCCTCGAGCGTGCCGAACGCGCCATCAAGACGCTATGGCCGAAGCCGAAGATGATGATCCTCTCCTTCCCCCACAACCCGACGACCCAGGTCGTGGACCTCGATTTCTTCAAGCGCGTCGTCGCCTTCGCCAAGGAGCACAAGTTGTTTGTCGTCCACGACCTCGCGTACGCGGACCTCGTCTTCGACGGGTACAAGGCGCCCTCGATCCTCCAGGTCCCCGGGGCAAAGGATGTCGCGGTGGAGCTGTACTCCATGTCGAAAGGGTACTCGATGCCGGGTTGGCGCGTCGGATTCGTCGTCGGGAACCGCCGCCTGGTGGGTGCGCTGACCCGGATCAAGAGCTACCTCGATTACGGGATGTTCCAGGCGATCCAGATCGCCGCGACGGTGGCGCTCAACGGTCCGCATCGCGTGGTGGAAGAGGCCGTCGAGGTGTATCGGAAACGCAGGGACTGCCTCGTCGACGGATTCGCCCGCATCGGCTGGGAGTTCGAGAAGCCCAGGGGGACGATGTTCGTCTGGGCGCCGGTCCCGGAACCGTTCCGGGAGATGGGGTCCCTTGAGTTCTCGAAGCTTCTCCTGACGAAGGCGAAGGTGGCCGTCTCCCCGGGGATCGGCTTCGGGGAGCACGGGGAGGGGTTCGTCCGGTTCGCGCTGGTGGAGAACGAGCACCGGATCCGGCAGGCGATCCGGGGCGTGAAGGGTCTGCTCCAGGCGCCGCCGAAGGTCAAGGCGCGATGAGTTCCTCCCTCCGGGAGATCGGGGTCGGCGTCGTCGGGTTCGGCACCGTCGGCACCGGGACCGTGGAGCTCCTCCTCAAGAACGCGGAGCATCTCCGCAAGCGGGTGGGGATCCCGATCCGGCTCGTCCGGGTCGCGGACCGGGAGGCCACGAGAGACCGCGGCCTGCGCCTGCCGGAGGGAGTCCTCATCGAGGACGGCATGCGGGTCGCGCGGGACCCCGACGTCCGGATCCTCGTCGAGCTGGTCGGCGGAACGGGCGCCGCGAAGGATTTTCTCCTGGAGGCGATCCGCAACGGGAAATCGGTGGTGACGGCGAACAAGGCCCTGCTCGCGGAATGCGGACCGGAGATCGTCAAGGCCGCCCAGGCCGCCGGCGTCGACCTCGGGTTCGAAGCGAGCGTCGGCGGGGGAATCCCCATCATCCGCACGCTGCGCGAAGGGCTGGCGGCGAACCGGATCCGGGCCATCTTCGGAATCATCAACGGAACGTGCAACTTCATCCTCTCCCGCATGACGAAGGAGGGGAAGCCGTTCGCCGAGGTCCTCGCCGAAGCGCAAGCGGCGGGGATCGCCGAGGCGGACCCGTCGTTCGACATCGACGGGATCGACACGGCGCACAAGCTGGCGATCCTCGTCTGGCTGGCCACCGGCGGTCACGTTCCTCCGAAGGAGATCTTCGTCCAGGGGATCCGGGAAATCGACCAGGAGGACATCGCCTTCGCGAAGGAGTTCGGGTACACGATCAAGCTGTTGGCGATCGCGAAGGAGAACGGCGCGGGGATCGAGGCACGGGTCCACCCGACGATGATCCCGTCCCATTACCTTCTGGCCACGGTCGACGGCGCCTACAACGCGATCTACGTGAAAGGGGATTTCGTCGGCTCCTCCCTGTCGTACGGCCAGGGGGCCGGGATGCTCCCCACGGCGTCCGCGGTGGTGAGCGACGTGATCGAGATCGCCCGCAACCTTCGAAGCGGCTGCACGGGGCGTGTGCCACCCGGGGGGTTTTTCCTCGCCGACCCTTCCGCCCGTGCGGATCTTGCGCCGTTCGACCAGGTCCACAGCGAGTACTATCTGAAATTCCGGGTGGTGGACAAGCCCGGCGTTCTCTCCAGGATCGCCGGGGTGCTGGGAAGCCACGCGATCAGCATCGCGTCCGTACTGCAAAAAGGGCGCGGGGAAAGCGCGGTCCCCATCTTCATCGTCACCCACCGCGCGAAGGAAAGCGACATGCGGGCCGCGCTCGTCGAGGTGGATCGTCTCCACGATATCCTCGACCGGACGCGGATGATCCGGATCGAAAGCAACCTTTAAAAGGAACAGGGACGAATGCACTGGGAAGGAATCATCCGCCATTACGGGCGCTTCTTCACCGCCGTCCCTGATGAGGCGGTCGTCACGCTGCTGGAGGGCAACACGCCGCTCGTTCCCGCCCCCGCGCTTGCCCGCCGGATCGCGCCGGGCACGGAACTGTACCTGAAGTGCGAGGGGCTGAATCCCACCGGTTCCTTCAAGGACCGCGGGATGACGATGGCGGTGTCGAGGGCGAAGGCGGAAGGATCCGACTCGGTCATCTGCGCCTCCACGGGGAACACCTCCGCTTCCGCCGCCGCCTACGCCGCGCGTGCGGGGATGAAGGCGTTCGTCCTCATCCCCGAGGGGAAGATCGCGTTGGGGAAGCTCTCCCAGGCGATGATCCACGGGGCGCAGGTGCTCCAGGTGCTGGGCAACTTCGACGATGCCCTCACCCTCGTGAAGGAAGTTTCCGCGAAGTACCCCGTGACGCTGGTGAACTCGCTGAACCCGTTCCGGATCGAGGGGCAGAAATCGGCGGCGTTCGAGATCGTCGACGCGCTCGGCGATGCCCCCGACTATCACATTCTCCCGGTGGGAAACGCCGGGAACATCACGGCGTACTGGGCCGGGTACAAGGACTACCACGCCGCCGGGAAGTCGAAGCGGCTTCCCGCGATGCTCGGCTGGCAGGCGGAGGGGGCGGCCCCGATCGTTCGCGGAGCGCCCGTGAAGAAGCCCGAGACGGTGGCCACCGCCATCCGGATCGGCAATCCCGCCTCCTGGAAACCGGCGGAGGCCGCGCGGGACGAATCCGGCGGACTCATCCGGATGGTGAGCGACGCCGAGATCCTCGAGGCGTACAAGATGGTCGCCGAGACGGAAGGAGTGTTCTGCGAGCCCGCCTCCGCGGCATCGATCGCCGGCGTGGTAAAATTGGGGCGTGAGCGGTTCTTCCGGGCAGGGCAGCGCATCGTCTGCACGCTGACCGGGCACGGCCTGAAGGACCCGGACAACGCCATCGCGCAATCCGTTCCGCCCGTGACGATCCCCCCGGTTCTCGGGGACGTCCTCAAGATCCTGGGTTTCTGAAGAAGGAGACATCGATGGGCGGGAAATACATCATCCTCCTCGGGGACGGCATGGCCGACTGGCCGGTACCAGCGATCGGCAACCGCACGCCGCTCGAGGCCGCCGAGAAGCCGAACATGGACTTCATGGCGTCGAACGGCGCGGTCGGGATGGTGCAGGTCGTTCCGAAGGAAATGTATCCGGGCAGCGACGTGTCGAACCTGAGCATCCTGGGATACGACCCCGCCGCGGTCTACACCGGCCGGTCGCCGCTCGAGGCGGCGTCCATCGGCATCTCCCTCGGACCGGACGACGTCGCGGTCCGGTGCAACGTGGTTGCGCTGAAACACGACGGAGCCGACTCGGAGATGGAGGATTTTTCCGCGGGCCACATTTCCACCTCCGAAGCGGCGGAACTTCTCTCCTCGCTCCAGGAGGCGGTTGCCGGGAAGGGGGTCCGGTTCCACACGGGAGTGTCCTACCGCCACCTGATGGTATGGCCCGGCGGGTACGACGGCGTGAAGACGACGCCTCCCCACGACATCCACGGGAAGAAGATCACGGAGTACCTGCCGAAGGGAGACGGATCGGAACTCCTCCTGACGGTCATGGAAATCTCGCGGGAGGTGTTCGCCGATCATCCGGTGAACCGGGCGAGGGTGGCCGCGGGGAAACTTCCCGGAAATTCGGTCTGGCTCTGGGGGCAGGGAAAGGCTCCGCGTATCCCGACGTTCGAGGAGAAATTCGGGCTGTCCGGCTCCGTCGTCGCCGCCGTGGACCTCATCAAGGGGATCGGAATCTACGCGGGGCTGCGGGTGGTCGATGTCCCCGGAGCCACCGGATACATCGACACGAACTTCCGGGGAAAGGCCGAGTACGCCCTGCGCGAACTCGAACGGAAGGACTTCGTCCTGATCCACGTCGAGGCCCCCGACGAGGCGGGACACAACGGGAACGTCGAAGACAAGATCCGCACGATCGAGCGGATCGATCGGGAGATGCTGACCCCGCTGCTCGCGCGGGTGCGGGAAAAGGGGGACCTGCGGATCCTTCTGCTCCCGGACCATCCCACCCCCGTCGCGATCCGTACCCACGCCCAGGAACCGGTCCCGTTCGTCTTCTATCCGGCGCCGCCGGGCCTCTCCGTGACCCCGGGGAAGCGGTACACGGAAGCGGACGGCCGCGATTCCGGGCAATTCATCCCGGTGGGAACCCGGCTGATCGAATACCTGCTCGCCTGACGGGGGGGCACGTGGAGCATGTCGCAACCCTCCGGGTGATCTACGGCGACACGGACGCCGCCGGCATCGTCTACTACGGACACTACCTTCGCTGGTTCGAGGTGGGCCGTGCGGAGCTGATGCGGCGAAAGGGATTCTCGTACCGCGAGACGATGGAGCAGGGGGTCCTCCTCCCGGTCATCGAGGCGGGTGCCAGCTACCACGCATCCGCGAAGTACGACGACGTGCTCCGGATCCACGCGGAGATCCGGGAGATCCGTGGGGTCCGCCTTGCGTTCGGGTACCGGATCGAGCGGGACGACGGTACGCTCCTCGTGACGGGGCACACCGTGCACGCCTTCACGGGGCGGGACGGGAAACCGGTACGTCCTCCCGCCGCATTCCGCGCTCTATCGCTTTCGAACGACAAATCCCGGGAAAAGGGGGTCTGACGATGGAACGGAACCTGGCGATGGAGGTCGTCCGTGTGACCGAGGCAGCGGCGCTCGCCGCCGCGCGGCTGATGGGCCGCGGGGACAACGTCGCGGCGGACCAGGCGGCGGTCACCGCGATGCGGAAAGCGTTGAGCTACGTCCAGTTCAAGGGGCGCGTCGTCATCGGGGAAGGGGAGCGGGACGAGGCGCCCATGCTCTACATCGGGGAGGAAGTCGGGGCGGCCGAAACGCCGAAAGTGGACATCGCCGTCGACCCGCTCGAGGGGACGAGCATCGTGGCGTCCGGGGGGAACAACGCCCTCGCGGTGATCGCCATCGCGGAAGAGGGCGGTTTCCTCCATGCCCCCGACACCTATATGCAAAAGCTCGCAGTGGGACCGAAGGCCCGCGGAGTGATCGACATCACCGCGACTCCCACGGAGAACCTCCGCAGGATCGCCAAAGCGCTCAAGGTGTACGTCGAGGATCTGTGCGTCGTTATCCTCGACCGGCCGCGGCATCAGGACCTGATCAAGGAGGTTCGGGAGGCCGGAGCCCGGATCAAGCTGATCGGAGACGGCGACGTCGCGGGAGCGATCGCGACATCGAAAGAGGAGTCCGGGGTGGACGTCCTCATGGGAACCGGAGGCGCGCCGGAAGGCGTGCTCGCGGCGGCGGCGTTGAAATGCATGGGCGGCGACTTCCAGGGGATCCTCAAGTTCCGGAACAAGGAGGAGATCGAGCGTGCAAAGACGATGGGGGTGACGGACCTGAACCGCGTCTACTCCCTCGAGGACCTGGCACGGAGCGACGTCATGTTCGCCGCGACCGGGGTCACCTTCGGCGACTATCTCCAGGGCGTCCGGTTCTTCAGCGGCGGCGCGTACACCCAGTCCGTGGTGCTGCGCTCCCGTTCCCGCACCTCCCGGATCATCGACACGACCCATTACTTCGAGTTCAAGCCGAAATACGAATAAATACGAATCGGGAAGACGGCACGGAAGGCGCATGCCCCAGTACGAGCTTCGCGCCGCCGGGGTACCCCCGCAGTAGGAAAAACGGGGGGCACAGTGAGGCCGGTGCGCAGCCGTGCAGGTTCACCGCACGGCGAGCCACGAACGGAGCCGCCTCTCCGAGGCGGCGGAGCCGAAGGAGGAACGGGTTACGGCGACAGGACGGATCGAGATCGATTTCGAACGGTGCAAGGCGTGCGAACTGTGCGTTCCCGCCTGCCCGAAGGATTGCATCGTCATGGGCGCGGCGATCAACCGGGCGGGATACCCGTCCGCCGTGTTCGAGCGTCCCGCCGACTGCACCGGTTGCGCGATCTGCGCCGAGACCTGTCCCGACGCGTGCATCCAGGTGTGGCGATGAGCTCGCTCGCCGCGGAAGCCTCGAAGAAGATCCTCCTCAAGGGGAACGAGGCGATCTGCCTCGGAGCGATCGCCGCCGGGTGCCGGCACTATTACGGTTACCCGATCACTCCCCAGAACGACATTCCCGAATACATGGCGGCCCACCTTCCGGCTCTCGGCGGGACGTTTCTGCAGGCCGAGAGCGAAGTGGCCACGATCAACATGATCCTCGGCACCTCCGCATCGGGAAAACGGGTGATGACTTCCTCCTCGGGCCCCGGGATCTCCCTCATGCAGGAAGGGCTTTCCTACATGGCGGGATCGGAACTGCCCGCGGTGATCGTCAACATCTCCCGTTCCGGCCCGGGCCTCGGCGGCATCGCCCCCTCCCAGGGGGACTACTTCCAGGCGGTCAAGGGCGGCGGCCACGGCGGGTACCGGCTGATCGTGCTGGCGCCGCACTCGGTCCAGGAGATGTACACCCTCACCATGCTCGCCTTCGACCTTGCGGACAGGTACCGCACGCCCGCCATGATCCTCGGGGACGCCATCGTCGGCCAGATGAAGGAGCCGTTCGAGGCGACTCCGTACGATTCGGCCACGACGGCGGAAAAGCCGTGGGCGCTGACCGGCTGCGCGGGTCGCGAACGCCTCCACGTGAAATCGCTTCACCTGAAAGACAACGCCATCGAGGTCCACAACTGGAAGCTGCACGGAAAGTTCGAACGGATCCGCAAGACCGAAACGCGGGCGGAGTCGTTCCTGCTGGACGGCGCGAAGATCGCGGTCGTGGCCTTCGGTACGGCGGCCCGTGTGAGCAAAACGGCGATCCAGTGGGCGCGCAAGGAGGGGATCCCGGTCGGGATGCTGCGTCCGATCACGCTGTTCCCGTTCCCGGAGAGGGAAGTGTTCGATCTCGCGAAGACGGTCGACGTCGTGCTGGTCATCGAGATGAACACCGGGCAGATGGTGGAGGACGTGCGGCAGTCCACGCCGCTCCACGACCGGATCGCGTTTCTCGGAAAGCCGTGCGCCATGCCGACCCCGGAGGAGATCCTCGATCGCATCCGTGCGCTGGCGGGGAGGAAGGGATGAGCATCGAGGGGAAAACGGAGTTTACGAAACCGGTATATACGCGGCCCCGGAGCCTGGTCGACGTGAAGACCCACTTCTGCCCGGGATGCCATCACGGGACGATCCACAAGATCGTCGCGGAGTGCATCGACCGGTACGGGGTCCGGGAGAATTCGATCGGCGTGGCGTGCGTCGGGTGCGCCGTCTTCCTGTACGACTACATCGACGTGGACGTGGTCGAGGCGCCGCACGGGCGCGCCCCCGCGGTAGCCACCGGCGTCAAGCGGGCGCAACCGGACAAGTTCGTCTTCACCTACCAGGGGGACGGCGACCTCGCCGCGATCGGGACCTCGGAGGTCATCCACGCCGCGAACCGGGGGGAAAACCTGACCGTCGTGTTCGTGAACAACACCACCTACGGAATGACCGGCGGCCAGATGGCGCCCACCACCCTTCTCGGGCAGAAAACCTCCACCACGCCGTACGGACGGGATTTCCGCAGCGACGGCTATCCGATCAAGATGGCGGAACTCCTGGCCGGCCTCGACGGGACCGCCTACTCGGCCCGGGTCGCCGTATCCACCCCGGCGCAGATCCGGAAAGCGAAGGCGGCGGTCCGCAAGGCGTTCGAGATGCAGATCAACGGGATGGGGTTCTCCATCGTGGAGTTCCTCTCGACCTGCCCGACGAACTGGGGGATGAAACCGCTGGACGCGCAGGGCCGGGTGCTCGGGGAGATGTCGGAATATTTCCCGCTCGGTGTCTACAAGGAACGGAAGCAGGCGGACTTCGCATGACGGGCGACATCATCATGGCGGGATTCGGCGGCCAGGGGATCCTGATGATCGGGAACCTGCTGGCACTCACGGCGATGGAGGAAGGGAAGCACGTCACCTATTTCCCCGCGTACGGAGTGGAGATGCGGGGCGGCACGGCGAACTGCACGGTGGTCGTCTCCGACGAGGAGATCGGCTCCCCCGTGGTCGGCCGTCCCAAGGCCCTCCTCATCATGAACGGCCCCTCGATGGAGAAATTCCTCCCCATGCTGGCGCCGGGAGGGGACCTCATCATCAACAGTTCCCTTGTGGAGGAACGCCTGGTGACCCGGAACGACGTCCGGCTCCTGTCGATCCCCGCGGACGACATCGCCCGCAACAAGATCGGCAGCCGCCAGATGGCGTCGATGGTCGCCCTCGGGGCGTACGTCGCGCGTTCCGGAATCGTTCGCCTTCCGACGGTGTTCGACTGCCTTCCGAAGGTGGTCTCGAAAAAGTACGAAAAGTTCATCCCGCTGAACGTCAACGCCTTGAAGGAAGGAGCGGCCCTTGCCGGAATTCACGCGTGACGAGACGATGGACGACCTCCTGTCCCGGGTGGCCAGGGAGTCGGGGATCGCGGATGGAGCGGGGGGAGCCCCCGAGATCCCGGTGGGGGAGCATATCCGCGCATTCCGGGAGAAACAGGGGCTCACGGTGCAACAGTTCGCCGAGAAGACCGGGTTCTCGGCCGCGCTCCTCACGCAGGTCGAGAACCGGATGGTCTCGCCTTCCCTCGGAACGCTCGTGAAGATCGCCAACACCTTCGGGACCACCGTCTCCTCGTTCATCGGCGGGAAGGAGGAACGGGAGTTCTCCATCGTCCGGAAGGAGGACCGCACCACCGTTTCGCGTGTCGGGCTGAAAGACGGGGGGAAGTCCTCCTACACGTACGAATCGCTCGGCGCGGGCAAGGCGGGCCGGAAGATGGAGCCTTTCCTCGTGCGGCTGCAGCCGCTCTCCGAGCCTCCCTCGGCACGCAGCGTCCACGACGGGGAGGAGTTCCTGTACGTCCTCTCCGGGAAGGTATCGGTATGCCTGGGGAGCCTCTCCGACGTCCTCGAGGAAGGGGACAGCATCTATTACAACTCCACGATCCCCCACCACGTCCATTCCGCGGATCACCGGGAAGCGCTGATCCTCGCGGTGATCCACGCCGGGGCGTAACGGCCCGGTGCGCGGACGGAGCGTCTCGGAGGGGATCCGGTTCGCGGCGGGCGTGGCGTCCGATCCCTCCGGCGTCGTCATCCTCTGGAAAGCCCTGACCGGCGGGAAAGTCGTCGGCTGGCTCCCTTCCGCCTTCGCACCGGTTCCCGAGATCCTCCACGCCGCCGGCCTGCTGCCGATCGCCCTTGAATCCGGGGAAGATCGCCCGGGATGGTCCGGACGGATCGACGTCTGGATGGAGGGGGACGAGACAAAGCCGGCGAACGTCGAAGAAGCGCTCGACCGCGTCGAGGCGCTGGTGGAGTGGACGGGAAACGCCGCGGGTCGCCCGGCATCCGAAGGGGCGATCTGGAAATCCCTTCGGGCATACGCGATCCGGCGATCTCTTCTCGCCACGCTCGACGAACGGTGCGCCCGCGAGACGGAATTCCTGACCCCGGCGGAACACAAGGACATCGTCCGCGCCGGGATCTTCCTGCCTCCCGAGGCGCATTCACGCCTCCTTTCCACGATCCTCGGACTCGACGATAATTCCGTGATCAATCCCTCGGGGGAGGAGAGGGGAGACCCGCTGCTCGTCCTGGCGAAGCGGATCGTCGCCGGATAGTCTCTCACGGTGCGTAGGGCGGAGTGGAAGCCCCCCGCGAGCACCGAAGCATACTCAGACTATCCGTAAAAATGCAGTTGACACGCTGTGGCGACAACGGATACGATTTTGCCAGTTAACGTAAGGTGGTGAGAAATGAGGAAGGCGCCCGAGGAAACGTACTCGATCGGAGAGATCAGCCGCACGGTCGATCTCTCCCAGCGAACGATCCGTTACTACGAAGAGATCGGACTCCTTCACAGCGTTCGACGGATCGAGAACGGCAAGCGCGTCTACACCGACCACGATGTCCGCCGCCTGAAGTTCATCAACCGCCTCAAGGTTCTCGGCCTTTCCCTCGCGGAGATGGTCGATCTCGAAAAAATCTACCGGAAACAGCGGAACAACCGCGAGATCCTCCCGAAACTTCTGGAGATCCTCGACGAGCGGGCCACGCAGATCGATGACCGGATCGCGCAATTGACGTCACTGAAAAAAGAGATCAGGGAATACCAGCAACGTCTGAGGAGCAAGGTGCTGGAGGAACCGTCCCGGGACGACCCGGGAACGACCGGAAAGGAGATGCGCCCATGAAGGAAGCCGTCATCACCGGAGCCGCGAGAACTCCCATCGGATCGCTGTTGGGGGGACTCTCCGAGATCCCGGCGCCCCGGCTCGGCGCCGTCGCGATCGCGGAGGCGGTGTCCCGCGGCGGGATCCGCAAGGAGGACGTGGAGCAGGTGATCATGGGGAACGTCCTCTCCGCGGGGGTAGGCCAGGCGCCCGCCCGCCAGGCCGGCATCTACGCCGGCATCCCGGTCTCCGCCGGAGCGTTAACGATCAACAAGATGTGCGGCTCCGGCCTCAAGGCCGTCATGCTCGCCGCCCAGTCCGTGGCCACGGAGGAGTTCGAGGTCGTGGTCGCCGGAGGGATGGAGTCGATGAGCCAGGCGCCGTACCTGCTCAAGAAGGCACGCTCCGGATATCGGCTGGGGAACGACACGATCCACGACCACATGATCATCGACGGCCTTTGGGACGTCTACAACGACCTCCACATGGGAAACTGCGCGGAGACGCTTGCGAAGGAGCACAAGATCTCGCGGGAGGACCAGGACGCGTTTGCCGCCGCCTCGTACACTCGTGCGCTGTCCGCCATCCGGGACGGGAAGTTCAACGGCGAAATCGTGGGGGTTCCGGTTCCGCAGCGCAAGGGGGACCCGGTACCGTTCCTGGTGGACGAGGAGCCGGGACGCGGAAACGTGTCGAAGCTTCCCACGCTTCGGCCCGTCTTCGAGAAGAACGGCACCGTCACCGCCGGGAACGCCTCGACGATCAACGACGGTGCGGCGGCCGTCGTGGTGATGTCGATGGACGCCGCAAGACGCCTCGGGGCGAAGCCGATCGCCCGCATCGTCGGATACGCCACCGCCTCCCTCGAGCCGGTCTGGTTCACGATCGCCCCGGTGGACGCGATCCGGAAGCTTCTTCTGAAAACGGGCGTGGCGAAGGAGAAGGTGGGACTCTTCGAGATCAACGAGGCGTTCGCGGGGGTCACGATCGCCGCCATCCGGGGGCTGTCGCTGGACCCGGAGCGCGTGAACGTGAACGGCGGCGCCGTCGCCTTGGGTCACCCCGTCGGCTGCTCCGGGGCCCGGATCCTCACCACGCTGCTGTACGCGATGGCGGATCGCGGGGAACGATACGGCGTCGCCTCCCTTTGCATCGGCGGTGGAGAAGCCGTGGCGGTGCTGGTCGAAAAGCTCTAGCAACACTTGAGCATATTGACTAAACATACCGATAATTAATTTTAAACTGGGAGGATGGAATGGGGATCGCGAAGATCGGGGTCGTCGGGGCCGGCCAGATGGGAAGCGGGATCGCGCAGGTCTCCCTGATGAGCGGATACCAGGTCGTCCTGAACGACGTGGCCGACGCGGTCCTCGCCAAGTCCCGGGAGGGTATCGGGAAGGGGCTGGACATCCTCGTCCGGAAGGAAAAAATCACGGCGCAGGACAAGGAACGGATGCTCTCCGGGTTGCTGACGACGACCGGGTTCGACGGCTTCTCTTCCTGCGACCTCGTCGTCGAGGCTGCCACCGAGCGGGAGGACCTGAAACTTTCCATCTTCCGAAAGCTCGACGAGGCCGTTCCCGCGGGGCGGATCCTCGCGACGAACACCTCCTCCATCTCCATCACGAAGATCGCCGCGGCGACGAAGCGGCCCGGGCAGGTGATCGGGATGCATTTCATGAACCCGGTCCCCCTCATGAAGCTCGTCGAGGTCATCCGCGGGTTGCAGACGTCGAAGGAAACGTTCGACGCGACCATGACGCTTGCACGCTCGCTCGGGAAGGAACCGGTCCCGTCGAACGATTTTCCGGGATTCATCGCGAACCGGATCCTGATGCCGATGATCAACGAGGCGGTCTACGCCCTGATGGAAGGGGTCGGGGAGGCCGCGGACATCGACGCGATCATGAAGATGGGGGCGAACCACCCGATGGGACCGCTGGCGCTTGCGGACCTCATCGGGCTCGATACCTGCCTCGAGGTGATGAATGTCCTCCAGCAGGGGCTGGGGGATCCGAAGTACCGTCCGTGCCCGCTGCTGCGAAAGCACGTCGAAGCCGGGTACCTCGGGAAGAAGACGGGGCGCGGATTCTATACCTACGGGATGGCGTGAGGGGGAAGCGATGGCCTACGAGAACCTGCTCGTCGACGTTTCGGAACGGATCGCCACCGTCACGTTCAACCGGCCGAAATCCCTGAATGCGCTGAACCCTCCCACGGTGCGGGAACTCGGGACCGCGATGGAGGAGATCTCCTCGAGGGAAGACGTGGGAGTGGTCCTCCTGACCGGCTCCGGGGAGAAGGCGTTCATCGCCGGGGCCGACATCTCCGAAATGAAAGCCTTCACGACGATGCAGGCGCTCGACTTCGCCCTCCTCGGGCAGGGGGTCCTCTCCTTCATCGAGCGGATGCCCCAGCCGGTGATCGGTGCGATCAACGGGTTCGCGCTGGGCGGGGGGTGCGAGGTGGCGATGGCGTGCGATCTCCTGGTCGCCTCGGACACGGCCCGCTTCGGGCAGCCCGAGGTGAACCTGGGGATCATCCCGGGGTACGGCGGGACGCAGCGCCTGCCGCGCCTTGTCGGGCGCAATCTGGCGAAGGAGCTGGTGTTGACGGGGGAGATGATCTCCGCGCAGCGGGCGTACGAGATCGGCCTCGTGAACAAGGTCGTGCCGGCGGCGGAGTTGATGAACGCGGCGAGGGAGATCGCGAAAAAGATCCTCTCCCGGGGCCCGGTGGCGGTCCGTACGGCGAAAATGGCGATGAACCGGGGACTGGACCTCGACCTCGGCAACGCGTGCGCGCTCGAGGCGAGCCTGTTCGCCGCCGGGTTTTCGACCGCGGACCGGCAGGAAGGGATCGCGGCGTTTCTCGAAAAGCGGAAGCCGGCTTTCACCGGGAGATGAAACCGGAGAGGGCCCCCCATCTCGAATCTTAAGGGAGACGAAGCGATGGTGTTCGACCTGAGCGACGAGCAGCGGATGATCCAGGAGACGGCGCGGAACTTCGCCATGAAGGAGGTCCTTCCGAGGGCGGCGGAACTCGACGAGTCCGGCCGCTTTCCCACCGAGCTGGTGCGCCAGATGGGGGATCTCGGCTTCATGGGGATCGCCGTCCCGGAGGAGCACGGCGGCGCGGGGATGGACAACGTCTGCTACGCGATCGCCATGGAGGAGATCTCCCGGGCGTGCGCTTCCACCGGCGTCATCATGTCGGTGAACAATTCCCTGGCGTGCGACCCGATCCTCAAGTTCGGCTCCGATGAGATGAAGAGGGAGTACCTCGCGCCGATGGCCTCGGGGAAGAAGCTCGGGTGCTTCGGCCTCACGGAGCCCGGCGCCGGATCCGACGCCGGATCGCAGAAGACGACCGCGGTCCGCGACGGGGACTTCTACGTCGTCAACGGGACGAAGAATTTCATCACGAACGCGCCCCAGGCGGACACCTGCGTCCTCTTCACCATGACCGACAAGTCGAAGGGACACAAGGGGATCACCGCCTTCGTCGTCGACATGAAGTGGAAGGGAATCTCCCTGGGAAAGCCCGAGAAGAAGATGGGGATCAAGGCGTCGGCCACGTCCTCGATCATCTTCGAAGACGTCCGGGTCCCGGCGAAGAACCGCCTGGGAAACGAGGGGGACGGCTTCAAGGTCGCCATGAACACCCTCGACGGAGGCCGCATCGGGATCGCGGCGCAGGCCCTCGGGATCGCCAGGGCCTCCATGGAGGACGCGCTCTCCTATTCGAAGGACCGGAAGCAGTTCGGGCAGCCGATCAGCGATTTCCAGGCGATCCAGTGGATGCTGGCGGACATGGCCACCGAGATCGACGCGGCGCGGCTGCTCACCTGGCGGGCCGCCTGGATGAAGGACCGCAAGATGCGCCACTCGAAGGAGTCGTCGATGGCGAAGCTGTACGCCTCCGAGGCGGCGATGCGCGCGGCGGTGAAAGGCGTCCAGATCCACGGCGGCTACGGGTACATCAAGGAGTACCCGGCGGAACGCCACTTCCGCGACGCGAAGATCACGGAGATCTACGAGGGGACCTCCGAGATCCAGCGGCTGGTCATCTCGTCCGCACTGTTGAAGGGATAGCGACGGATGGACTTCCGCCTTACCGACGAACAGCGGCAGGTAGAGGAGATGGTCCGGGCGCTTGCCCGGAAGGAATTCGCCCCGCGGGCCGCTCAGGTCGACGAGGAGAGCCGCTACCCGGAGGAGAATCACCGGCGGCTGGCCGAGCTGGGGCTGCTCGGGATGCTGTACCCGGCCTCCTTCGGAGGATCGGAGGCGGGCCCCGTGGCATATACCATCGCCCTGCGGGAAGTGGCGGGGGGATGCGCCTCGACGGGAGTCGGGATGGCGGTCACGAACATGGTGGGGGAGACAATCTACCGCTTCGGGGGCGAGGAGCAGCGGCGGAAATATCTTCCGATGCTCTCCGGCGGGAAGGGCGCCGGGGCGTTCGCCCTCACCGAGCCGGGGGCCGGCTCCGACGCAGGGGGGCTATCGACGTTCGCCCGGGAAGACGGAGGGCATTTCGTCCTCGACGGCTCGAAGGTCTTCATCACGAACGGCGCGCACGCCTGCGTCTCGATCGTCCTGGCGCTGACGCAAAAGTCGCCGCGGAAGATCAGCGCCTTCCTCGTGGAGCCCGGAACGCCGGGATTCAACGTGGGAAAGGGCGAGCGCAAGATGGGGCTCAAGGGGTCCGACACCGTCTCCCTGTCGTTCGAGGAATGCCGGATCGGCAAGTCCGCGATGCTGGGCTCGCCCGGAGAAGGGTTGAAGATCGCCCTTTCCGCGCTGGACGGCGGGAGGATCGGCATCGCGTCGCAGGCGATCGGGATCGCGCGCGCGGCCCTTTCCGCCGCCACGGAGTACGCGAAGGACCGGCGCCAGTTCGGGCAGGCGATCGGCGATTTCCAGGCGATCCAGTGGAAGCTCGCCGATGCCGCGACCGAGATCGATGCCGCCCAACTGCTCGTTTTCCGCGCCGCGTGCCTGAAGGAACGGACCGTCCCGTATTCGAAGGAGGCGTCGATGGCCAAGGTCTTCGCCACCGAGGCCGGGAACCGCGCGTGCCACGCGGCGGTGCAGATATTGGGCGGGTACGGCTACATCCGGGAATACCCGGTGGAGCGCCACCTGCGGGATATCCGGGTGACCACGATCTACGAGGGGACCTCCGAGATCCAGCGCCTGGTGATCTCGCGGGCTCTCAACCGGTAGGGGAGACATGATCGAGGGGCGGATCGGAAAAGGGTACGTCCAGGTGTACACGGGGAACGGGAAGGGGAAGACCACCGCGTCCCTCGGGCTGGCCGTCCGCGCCGCCGGCCACGGACTCAAGACGGTCATCATCCAGTTCATGAAGGGGTGGATCGACTACGGCGAATTGGCGGGGGTCCGGATGCTCGCCCCCTTCGTGGAGATCCGCCAGGCGGGCCGCGACACGTTCGTGAACCGGAAGAACCCGGATCCCGAGGACGTCCGGCTGGCGCGCGAGGGATGGGAACTGGCGAAAGAGATCATCTCGGGCCGGAATGCGGATATCGTGGTGCTCGACGAGATCAATTGCGCGATGGATTTTCGCCTGATCCCGGTCGAGGAAGTGCTCGAAGTCGTGAAGGGGAAGCCCGACGGATTGGAGCTCGTCCTCACGGGCCGGGGCGCACCGCCCGAAATCGTCGAGGCGGCGGATCTCGTGACGGAGATGCGCGAAATCCGGCACTATTATTCGAAGGGCGTGGACGCCCGCGTGGGCGTGGAGCGATGAGCCAGCCGCACAGGAGGGTCCGGCGGAGTCGCCGCAGGAGGGGGGGCGGAGTGAGGTAAAGCGCAGCCGTGCGGGTTCATCGCACGGCGAGCCACGAACGGAGCCCCGCCCTCCGAGGCGACGCAGCCGAGTCAAAGTATTTATGTAATGCAGCACTATTGGGAGGCACCATGTACGACAGGAAAAAGTTAGCAGGGATCGCGGCCCACCGGAAGAAGTGGCAGGACGAAGCGTTGTCCCCGGGCCTGCGCAGGTCGCCGGAACGAATCAAGCGGTTCTCCACCGTATCCGACGAGGAGATCGGGACTCTGTACACTCCCGATCCGCTTTCGAACTTCGATTACGGGGAGGACCTCGGATTCCCCGGGCAGTACCCGTACACCCGGGGAGTGCAGCCCTCGATGTACCGGGGCAGGTTGTGGACGATGCGCCAGTTCGCCGGGTTCGGGTCGGCGGAGGACACGAACGCGCGGTTCAAGTTCCTGCTCTCGCAGGGGCAGACGGGCCTTTCCACCGCGTTCCATTTCCCGACGCTCATGGGATACGACTCCGATTCCCTCCGGGCGAAGGGAGAGGTGGGGATGTGCGGCGTCGCGGTGGATTCCCTGAAGGACATGGAGATCCTGTTCGACGGGATCCCGCTGGACAAGGTCACCACTTCGATGACGATCAACGGCCCCGCGGCGATGGTCTTCGCGATGTACCTCGCGGTCGCCGAGAAGCAGGGAGTTCCCTTCCACAAGGTCGGCGGAACGATCCAGAACGACATCCTCAAGGAGTACATCGCCCAGCACTCCTGGATCTTTCCCCCCGAGCCGTCGATGCGGATCATCACCGACATCCTCGGCTACTGCGCCGACAACGTCCCGAAGTGGAACACGATCAGCATCAGCGGCTACCACATCCGCGAGGCGGGGTCCACGGCGGTCCAGGAGCTGGCGTTCACGATCGGGGACGGGATCGCCTACGTGCAGGCGGGGATCGACGCGGGGATCCCGGTGGACAAGTTCGCCCCCCGCCTGTCGTACTTCTTCAACGCCCACATGGACTTCTTCGAGGAGATCGCCAAGTACCGGGCGGCGCGCCGCATGTGGGCGCGGATCATGCGGGAGCGGTTCCACGCGAAGGACGAAAACTCGTGGAAGCTGCGGTTCCACACCCAGACGGCCGGCTGCACCCTGACCGCGCAGCAGCCGATGAACAACGTGGTCCGCGTCGCTCTCCAGGCCCTGTCGGGAGTTCTCGGGGGAACGCAGTCGCTCCACACCAACTCGATGGACGAGACGTTGGCGCTCCCCACCGAGCAGGCCGTGACCGTCGCGCTCCGGACCCAGCAGATCATCGCCGAGGAGTCGGGAGTCGCCAACACCATCGATCCGCTGGGAGGCTCGTTCTTCCTGGAACAGTTGACGAACGAGATGGAAGAGAAGGCGATGGAGTACATCCGGAAGATCGACGAGATGGGCGGGATGGTGGCCGCGATCAAGCGGGGGTACCCCCAGCGGGAGGTGGCCGACGCGGCGTTCCACTTCCAGCGCCTGGTGGACGCGGGGGAGAAGCGCATCGTCGGCCTCAACGTCTACCGGTCCCCGGACGAGGCCCCGATCCCCCTGCTGAAGGTCGACGAACGCGTGGAGAAACAGCAGGTCGCGCGGACGAAGGAAGTCCGCCGGAAGCGGAATGCGAAAAAGGCGCAGGCGTGCTTGTCCGCGCTGAAGGAAGGGTCCCTCGACCCGAAGGTGAACCTGATGCCGCTCCTGGTGGACGCGGCGCGCGCGTACGTCACCCTCGGCGAGATGTGCGATACCCTCCGGGAGACGATGGGCGTATACACCGACCCGGCGATGTTCTGAAAGAACGAGAACGAGAAGGAGAAGGAGGAGCGATGGCGACGGCAAAGGGAAAGGGCGCGGCGGCGTCGACCCCGAAGAAGGCGGCCCGCAAGATCCGCATCCTGGTCGGAAAGCCGGGACTCGACGGTCACGATCGCGGGGCGAAGATCATCGCCCGCGCGCTGCGGGACGCCGGCGTGGAGGTCATCTACACGGGTCTGCACCAGACCCCGGAGATGATCGTGAGCGCGGCGGCGCAGGAGGACGTCGACGGCATCGGGCTGTCGATCCTCTCCGGGGCGCACAACTACCTGTTTCCGCGGGTCATCGAGCTGCTCCGGGAAAACAAGATGGGCGACGTGGTGCTCTTCGGCGGCGGGATCATCCCGGACGCCGACATCCCGAAGCTCGTGAAGAAGGGGGTCGACCGGGTCTTTACGCCCGGGACCACGATCCAGGAGATCGTCGACTACGTGAACCGGCGGATCCAGCCGAGGAAGTAGGCCGGCCGAAGGAACGCGGGAAGAAAGGCATTCCAGCAGACAAGGGGGGTAGAACGTGAGACCGGTCTACATGGTTTCGGGCGGGGTGAGCAAGTTCGCGAAGGCGCGCCCGGACGCGACGTTCCAGAAGATGGTGAAGGAGTCGTTCGACTACGCGATGAAGGACGTCCCGAAGCTGAAGCTCTCCATGATCGACGGATCCGTGGCGTCCTACTTCTCGGACCACTTCACCCGCCAGCTCATGGCGGGGATCATGGCGGTCGACTACCTGGGCCTGTGCCCGAAACCGAACAAGCGGATCGAGGGGGGGGGCGCCACGGGCGGCCTCTGTTTCCAGGCGGGATGGGAAGCGATCGCCTCGGGACGGATGAACGTCTGCGCGGCGTTCGGCTTCGAGACGATGTCCCACGTCCCGACGTGGAAGGGGAACGAGTTCATCGCGCTGGCGTCCGACGTCAACTTCGACTACCCGATCGGCGGCTTCTACTCCGGGTACTACGCGATGATGGTGAACCGGCACATGCACGAGTTCGGCACCACCGTGGAGCAGCTCGCGATGGTGTCGGTCAAGAACCACATGAACGCCTACGGCAACCCCTACGCCCAGAAGCGCCGCAAGCTGACCATCGCCGACGTCCGCAACTCGGACATGGTCGCCTACCCGCTGACGCTCCTGGACATCTGCGTCATGTCCGACGGCGCGGCGACCTGCATCCTCGCGGACGAGGAGACGGCGTTCAAGCTCACCGACCGCCCCGTGAAGATCACCGGCGTCGGAACCGGGACCGACATGATGCGGATGGCGGACCGTCCCCACGGCGAGGTGCTCCTCGCGCCGAACGAGAAGAAGAGCGACTACAGGAAACTGAAATACCCGGGCGTACACTCGTTCCGCGCAGGCCGCAGCGCCGGACTCCAGGCCTACAAGATGGCGGGGATCACGGACCCCCTGAAGCAGATCGACTTCGTCGAGCTCCACGACGCCTACACCTCTTCCGAGATCCAGACGTACGAGGACCTCGCCCTGTGCAAGTACGGCGAAGGCGGAAAATTCGTCGAGGAGGGGTACCCCTTCATGCCGCAGATCGACTACGGGATGAAGCTCCCGAAGAAGGGGACGCTCCCGGTCAATCCTTCGGGCGGCCTGATCGCCTGCGGCCACCCGGTGGGCGCGACGGGTCTCATGCAGGCCGTGTTCGCCTTCTGGCAGATCCAGGGGAGCATCAAGAAGCATTACGGCGACGGGGAACTTCAACTCAAGAAGGCCGATCGCGGACTGATCCACAGCCACGCGGGGACGGGAACCTACGTCACCGTGTCGATCATGGAACGGGGGTGGTGACCATGGCGAAGAAGAATCCGGCGAAAGCGCCGGCGGCACCGAAGAAGGTCGAGGAACTGATGACCGGGACGACGGTCTTCAACGTTCCGATGCCGGCCGACCTGAAGGCGCTCAAAGGGATGTCCCCGATCGTCATCAAGCAGCCGTATCAAATCGATTATATCCACTCCTACGGGCAGGACTCCCCCTTCTTCGCGGGACTTTCGAACGGGAAGCTTCTCGGGACGAAGTGCAGGAAGTGCGACTACACCTGGGCGAACCCCCGCCTGGCGTGCACTCATTGCGGGCGGGAGACCGAGTGGGTCGAAATCCCCCAGTCGGGACGCGTTCACACCTTCACCACCTGTTATTTCGGGGGGGAGGAGTTCCTGAAGGAGACCCCCTTCCACCTCGTCCTGGTGGAGTTCGACGGGGTCGACACGCTGTTCCTTTCCCGGCTGATCGGCCCGGTGGAACCGGAAGAGATCCGGATCGGGATGAAGGTGAAGGCGAAGTTCCGCCGCAATTCCCAATTGAAGCCGTCCGATGTCTATTTCGTGCCCGCGGAGTAGCGGAATGGAGTTCCTCCTCACCCCCGAGCAGCAGGCGCTGCGGGACATGCTGCGGACCTTCGTGGCGAAGGAGGTCCGGCCGAAGGCGCGCGAGTGGGACGCCACGGCGGAGTTCCCCGTGGAGACGGTGGCGAAACTCGGGGAGCTCGGGCTTCTCGGCGCGATGGTCCCGGAGGAGTACGGCGGATCCGGGATGGACACGGTGAGCTACGCCGTCGCGGTGGAAGAGATCTCGAAGGGGGACGGCTCGCTCGGCCTGACGGTGGCGTCCCACAACTCCCTCTGCACCGCGCACATCCTCGGGTTCGGGTCGGAAGCCCTGAAGCGGAAGTACCTCCCCGGACTGGCGTCGGGCAGGCAGCTCGGGGCCTGGGGGCTTACCGAACCCGGATCGGGATCCGACTCCCTCGGGATGCGGACCCGGGCGGAGTGGAAAAAGGACCGCTGGGTGCTCAACGGGAGCAAGATGTTCATCACCCAGGGGAACGTCGCCGGGGTCTACGTCGTCCTGGCCGTCACGGACAAGGAGAAGGGAAAGGACGGCGTCACCGCCTTCGCCTTCTCTGCGGGGACGAAGGGGCTCTCGGTCGGGAAAAAACTCCACAAGCTCGGCATGCGCTCCTCCGACACCGCGGAGCTGGTTTTCGAGGACCTCGAGCTCGGGCCGGAAGCCGTGGTCGGCCAGGTCCATTCCGGCTTCCGGGACACGATGAAAAACCTCGCCGGGGGCCGGATCTCCATCGCCGCCCTCTCCGTGGGAATCGGCCTCGGGGCGATGCAGGAGGCGCTGTCCTACGCGAAGGAACGGGTGCAGTTCGGGCGACCCGTGTCGGAATTCCAGGCGATCCAGTGGATGTTCGCCGACATGGGGACCGAGCTGGAGGCGGCGGAGTTGATGACCTTCCGGGCGGCTTCGCTCAAGGACGCCGGCCGGCCCTACACCCAGGAGGCGGCGATGGCCAAGCTGTTCGCCTCCGAGGCCGCGATGCGGGGTACGATCAAGGCCGTACAGGTGTTCGGCGGGTACGGGTACACTCAGGAGTACCCGGCGGAGCGATACATGCGGGACGCGAAGCTGTGCGAGATCGGGGAAGGGACCTCCGAGGTGCAGCGGATCATCATCGCGCGCAACCTGATCCGGGGCTATTGACCGCCGTGAACGCCGCCGGGAAGGAGATCCTTGCCGGGAACACCCGGGCCGCCGCCAGGCTGATGCGCGACCTGGACGACGAGATCCCGGCGGCGATCCGCACCCTGAAGGGACTGTACCGGCATACGGGGCGCGCCTACATCATCGGCGTGACGGGTGCGCCGGGCTCGGGCAAGTCCACCCTCGTGAACCGGATCACCACCCACCTGCGGACGCGGGGGAAATCGGTCGGGATCGTCGCCATCGACCCGACAAGCCCCTTCACCGGCGGCGCCATCCTCGGCGACCGGATCCGAATGCAGCAGCACGCCCTCGACGAGGGAGTGTTCATCAAGAGTCTCGCCACGCGGGGGCACCTCGGGGGCCTTTCCCGATCCACGATCGACATCGTGAACGTCATGGACGCCATGGGGAAGGATATCATCCTCATCGAGACGGTCGGCGTGGGGCAGGACGAGGTGGAGATCGTCAAGGTGGCGCACACCAACCTCGTGATCGTCGTTCCCGGGCTCGGGGACGACATCCAGGCGATCAAGGCGGGGATCCTCGAGATCGCCGACATCTTCGTCGTCAACAAGGCGGACCGGGACGGCGCCGACAAGGCGCAGCGTGAGATCGAGACGATGGTCTCGATGGGGGAGTACGCGGAAGGGGATTGGAAGCCTCCCGTCCTGCCCACCATCGCGGCGACCGACACCGGGACGGCGGGTCTCCTGGACGCCGTGGACCGGCACCGGGAGTATATCTACCAGGAGAAGAACCTTTCCCGGTACCTTCGGGAGAAGGCGCGGGTGGAACTGGTCGAGATCCTCAAGACGCGCCTGATCGGGAAAGCCGTTGCGGACCTCGACGCCCACGGGCTTCTCGATCCGCTCCTCGCCGACATGGCGAAGAAGCGGATGGACCCGTACAGCATCTCGGAAAAAGTGGTCAACCACAGTTTCGCATTCCATCTTCTGAACGCGGGAAAGCCGGGATCGGGGAAGGGCAGAGGGAAACGCCGATGACGAACGGGCGGATCCGCAAGGAAGGGGACGTGGAGTATCGTTTCACCCACCCGGACGACTTCCGGGAGCATGTCCGCGACCGGAAGGGACGCGCTCCCGTCCCGAAGCTGGTCACGGCGAAGGAGGCGGTGGCCGCGTTCGTCTCCGACGGGGATTACATCGTCTACGACTTCTCCAGCCTTACCCGCGGCCCGCAATCGTTGATCCGGGAGGTCATCCGGCAGCGGAAGAAGGACCTGTGGATCGGCGCGGAGTTTACGCTCCACGAGTCTCCCCTGCTGGTGGGGGCCGGATGCGCCACGCGGATCGACGTCGGGTTTCTCGGATACGGGAATTACATCGGCCAGGCGGTCTGCGACGGACGCGTCAGGACGTACGAGTGGACGAACGGGGGGCTCGCCCTCCGGATCCTCGCCGGGGCCCGCGGGGTGCCGTTCCTTCCGACACGGGACCTGCTCGGGTCCGACAACATGAACGTCTCCGCGGCGAAGACGATCAAGGACCCGTACACCGGCGATCCGATCTGCCTCGTCCCCGCCTTGAACCCCGACGTGGCGTTCCTGCACGTCCACCAGGCGGACGTGCTCGGCAACGCGAGGATCTTCGGGACGAACCTGTTCGCCCTGGAGGCGGCGCTGGCCTCCTTCCGGGTCATCGTCTCGGCCGAGGAGATCGTCGAATCCGACGAGTTCCGGAAAGATCCGATGCGGACCACCGTCCCTTATTTCCTGGTCGACGCGGTGGTCCACGCCCCGTTCGGCGCATATCCGGGCGCGATGCCGGCGCGGTACGAGATCGATCTCGAGCACGTGGACCGGTTGAACGCCATTCGGACGGAAGATCAGATGGGAAAGTACATCGAGGAGAACATCGACTCGGTCGCCGATCACGAGGAGTTCCTCGACCGCCGGGTCGGAGCGAAGCGGATGCAGGAACTGCGTCGCCGCGCCACGATCATCGAAGGTTACCGTTAACGGCTCCCGGTACGGCAGGAGAGGGGTTGGTAGATGGCGAGAACGGTGGAGTTCACGGACACGGAGTTCATGATCGCCCAGGGGGCCCGGCTCATCGAGGACGGCAAGACGATCTTCGTCGGGTGGGGAATCCCGCAGGTGGTCGCCATGCTGGCGCAGAAGCTGTACGTCCCCAATGTGACCCAACTGTTCGAATTCGGGGCGATCGGGCCGCAATCCGTCCTGCCCTTCGTCCGGGGGACGATGGGAGGCCCGCAGAACACCTACCGGTCGCTCCAGTGGCTCAACATGAACTGGGCCTTCTCGTACTCCGCCACGGGATACATGGATTACGGGATGCTCGGTGCGCTCCAGGTCGACCCGTACGGGAACATCAACTCGACCTTCCTCGGAGGGACGTTCCGGAAGCCAGAGCGCCGGTTCGCCGGAAGCGGGGGAGGAAACCAGGTGGCCTCCCACTGCTGGAAGACGATCATCGTCATCAAGCACGAGGGGCGCCGGTTCGTCCCGAACGTCGACTTCCTGACCTCCCCGGGGTATCTCGACGGTCCGGGAGCCCGCGAGAGGGCGGGATTGCCTCGCGGCACCGGTCCCTACCGAGTGGTCACCTCGAAGGCCCTTTTCGGGTTCGACGAGCGGAGCAGGAAGATGACCCTCCTCTCGGTGCTTCGGGGACTTTCGGTGGATGAGGTCGTCAAGGAGATGGCGTTTCGCCCCCTGCTGGCGCCTGAGATCGGAGAGATCCCGCCGCCGACGGATGACGAACTCCGCGTGCTGCGGGAAGAGATCGACCCCGCCCGGTTCATCATCCGGGGCGAGAAGATGTCCGCGATCGGCTGACACATCAACTCTCTTAGTGCTGCTCGGCTGCGTCGCCTCGGAGGGCGGGGCTCCGTTCGTGGCTCGCCGTGCGATGAACCTGCACGGCTGCGCACCGGCCTCACTTTGCCCCCCGTTGTTCCTACTGCGGGGGTACCCCGGCAGCGCGAAGCTCGTACTGGGGCGCCCCCCCCTCCTGCGGCGACTCCGCCGGACCCTTGCGTTGAACCACGCGGCCGGATGATATAATGTGCTCTCATGCGGCGCAGTGTGTTCATCAAAACCTTCGGCTGCCAGATGAACGCCGTGGACTCGGCGAGGATGGTATCGCTCCTGTCCGCGGCGGAGTACCGTCCCGCCGACACCCTCGAGGAAGCGGACCTCGTACTCCTCAACACCTGCAGTATCCGCGAGAAGGCCGACCAGAAAATCTACAGCGATCTCGGGACATTACGTCGCTGGAAGCAAAGACGCCCGGGAAGACTCGTCGGGGTGGGGGGGTGTCTCGCCCAGCAGGACGGGGAAACGCTCCGGAAGCGGGCTCCTCACGTCGACATCGTCTTCGGGACGCATAACATCGCGAGACTTCCCGAAATGGTCCGGAGGGCGGAACGGCGTCAACCGTCGACGGCCCTCGGGATGGAAGAGGGGATCGCGCACTGGGACGTGTTTCCGCACCTTGCCCCCGGGTCGGTTTCCGCGATGGTCGCCATCATGCAGGGGTGCGACAACTTCTGCGCCTACTGCGTCGTCCCCCTGGTGCGGGGGAGGGAGGTCAGCCGGCCGGCGGAGGATATCCTCGCCGAGGTCCGGACGCTCGCGGATCGTGGGGTGAGGGAGGTCGTTCTGCTGGGGCAGAACGTAAACTCCTACGGGAAGAAGGAAGGGGAGATCCCGTTCCCGGTTCTGCTGCGGCGGATTTCCGGGATCGAAGGGATCTCCCGCATCCGGTTCATCACCTCCCACCCGAGGGACCTGGATGAGCGGACGATCGGGCTGTTCGCGGAGGTCGCGACCCTCTGCCCGCACGTCCACCTGCCGCTCCAGTCCGGGTCCGACCGGATTCTTTCCGCCATGGGGCGAGGCTACACGCGCGGGGAGTATCTTGCGAAGATCGATGCGCTGCGAAAAGCGCGCCCAGGCATATCCTTCTCTTCCGACTTCATCGTGGGCTTCCCCGGGGAGACCGGGGACGATTTCCGGGAGACCCTCGACGTCATGGAAGAGATCCGGTACGACTCCTCCTTCTCCTTCCGGTTCTCCCCCCGTCCGGGAACCCGTGCGTCGGAGATGAAGGAGCAGGTCGACCCGCAAGAGGCCGCCGCGCGCCTGCATCGCCTGCAGGATGTCCAGGCGACACACACGCGTGGGCGCCTCCGCGCACAGGTCGGCCGCGAGGTGGAGGTCCTCGCCGAGGGGACAAGTTCAAGGGACCCGGGGATGCTTTGCGGTCGAGCCGCCTGCAACAAGACGGTGAACTTCACTTCCGTGGGGGCCGGAGGGCCGATCCGGTCCGTCCTCGTCACCGGCGCAGGGACCCACTCCCTTGTGGGGGAAGAGAGGCAAGCCCGTGCCTAAAGAGATGACGGTGGCCGGCGTAACCGTCGATCCCGTGACGAAATCTCCGATCGTCGTCCTCCGGGACCGGGAGAGCGGGAACGTGGTCCCCATCTGGATCGGCATCCTCGAAGCCAATGCGATCGCATTGGCGCTGGAGGGTATGGAAATGCCGCGGCCGATGACCCACGACCTTCTCAAGTCGATCCTCGATACGACGGGATCGCGCCTCCAAAGCATCGAGATCGCGGAGATCCGCGACAACACCTTCTTCGCCCTGCTCCACATCGAGGGAGCCGGGGGAATTCATCGCATCGATGCGCGCCCCAGCGACGCGATCGCCATCGCACTGCGCTGCGGCGCACCGATCCTCGTTTCCGAAAAGGTCATCGAGCAATCCTCGATCCCTGCTTCCCTTGGGACCGAAGGCGGGGAGAAGGATAAATGGAGCGAGTTGCTCGAGAAGATGGACCCCGAACAATTCAGCAAGTACAAGATGTAATCCGGCCGGCGCCGATGAAGACATCCCGGATCCTGATCTTCGCGGAGCGGACCTCCCCGGACCGGGAGCTGCGGCTCACCCTTCTCGATCATGCCGTCGAATTCGACTTCCGCGATCCGTCGAAGACGAGCGTCGAAACGTTCGACCTGTCCCCCTACGCCGCCGTCGTCGCCCCTGTCGAGTGCGCGCGCGGCAATCTGATCGGAATGCTGTCCGACGCGACGCGCTACGGCGGACCCGTGTTCCTGTACCGCGGGGAACCGCCGGTTCACGAGGTGGCGCGGTGGGTCATCTGGGGATCCCCCTCCCACGGGGGACCGGATGGCCCGATGTCCGATCGCCTCCTCGTGGAGAGCCTCGAATACTACTCGATGGCGTCCATGTACCAGCAGTGCCTCGAGATGATGTCCACCCAGGACGAAGAGAAGCTGCTGGGCCAGATCACGGAAACGTTCGTCAACACCCTCGGCGCGGAGAGCTGCGTCATCTGGCTGGTCTCACCGTCCGACCCCGACGAGATGCTGATCTCATCCGTCCGCGGCGTGATCGGGATCGACCGGGAAGGCTCGCGTTTCTTTCTTTCGCGATCGGACTTGACGGAGGATGTCTGGAAAGGGGAGCCGTTTTCCGTCGGTGCGAACCTCTTCGTGCCTCTGCTTCACCAGAGGAACCCGATCGGCCTGGTGAAGCTGGGCGAGCGGAACGACAAGAAACCGTACGGGGAGCGCGAGCACCACATGGCGCGGATCGTGGCGGACTACGCCGCCGCCTCCCTGAACACGGTGGACCGCCTCGGCCGGATCGAGAAAATCTCCCTGCGCGATCCGGAGACCGGCACCTACTCCGCGGCGTTCCTCGCGGAATATTTCGAGAAGGAACGGTACAAGGCGGGCCGGTTCCGCCGCCCGTTGTCCGTCGTTTTCCTCGTCGTCGAAAACTTCTCCTTCCTGATGGAGCAGACGAGAGAGAGCATCGTCGTGGGAGCGCTCACGTCGATGATCGAAGCCGTACGCCAGGCGCTGCGCGATTCCGATCTCGTCGCGCGCGAAACGGCGAACCGCTTCTGCATCGTCCTGCCCGAGACCGACGCCTTCGGCGCGCTGCTGGCGATTCGCCGGCTTCGGAAAGCCGTCCGGGAAAAGTGCAGGATCCAGTTCCTCGGGGCGGAGTTCTCCCTGCAGCCGTTCTTCATGTCGGCGACCTGCCCGAAGGACGGTCGGGATTTCCCCGACCTGCTGCGCATCGCCGAGGAGAAATACGCACGCCAGCAGAAGAGCCCGCTGCACCGGATGCGGCTCGCCGGTCGGCCGTTCTGGGACGCCTTCGAGATCCTCGTCGGGAAACGGGAGCATTACGAGCTGCTTCGGAAAGGGGAGGAAGTACCCTATTTCCTGCGGTTCCGGAAAGACCTGGGACGGAACGCCCACTTCTCCGTTCCCCGCGAATCCTGGTTGCGCATTCTCGAGTCCGTGGCCCAGGACGTCGCCGTGAACCCGGAAAATCGCGGCCTCGTGATCGCCGCGGGGCCGACCCCGGAGATCTACAAGCAGATCTTCCTCTCCTTCGAGGCGGAGACTCCGCCGCAAAGGAACGTTTACGTCGTGGGCCAGTCCGGGAGCACGCGGTTCGACGCGAAGAACCTCATGTATGTCTCGGCGGAGGACGAATTCCTGAAGGACCGCGAGTTCGTTTTGTACCTGAAGGAGGGCGGAGCGTACGCCCTGTTCTGCACCGGCAGGGGAAGCGAGGTCGAAGGATTCAACACGGCGGACGAGTGGCTGGTGGAGGCGATGATCGAGAAGGTCCAGGAGATGTACCAGCTGCAGGGGAACTTCTAGATGAGCGTGACCTCGGTGACGAAGCGCGTCCTGATCGCCGACCCCTCCGACAAGCCCCGTCAGGCGCTGGCGGCGTACCTTCGCGAGAAAGGGCTGGAGATCATCGAGACGTCGGACGGGAGCAAGGCGCTCGCCGAGACCCTCCTGCGGAAGCCCGATATCCTCCTGCTGGACCTTTCGGTGCAGATCCTCCCGGCGGAACGCCTGATCCAGATCCTGCGGAGCAATCCGAACACCAAGTCCGTTCCGGTCTTCTTCCTCAGCGACCGGGAGCAGAGCGTGTCGGGATTTCGCCAGGGACTGGACGAGTTCATCCGCAAGCCGTTCCACGAGGAGGAGATCCTCCTGCGGATCCAGCGGGCGCTCTTCAAGGACCCGCTCTCCGAGGCCCTGACCGGGGATTCGGAAATCAGCGGCAACCTGAGCCAGATCTTCCTGCCCGACCTGTGGCAGATGCTCGCGATGAACCGGAAAAACGGGATCCTGCAGGTCGATGCGGAGCGGGTTTCCGGGTCGGTGTACATCGAGAGGGGAGAGATCATCTCCGCCGTCACCCGGAACATCATCGGGGAAAAGGCGCTTTTTCGCCTCATTCCCCTCAAGGAGGGAAAGTTCCGCTTCCTGCCCGGGAAGGTCGGGGTCCGGAGGACCATCTTCACGCCGAGCCAGCAGGCGATCCTCGAGGGGATGCGTCACCACGACGAATTACGCAAGCTCGGAATAGACCTCCCGCACCCGGACGATGCCGTAGCCGTTGTCCCGGAGTCCGGCGAGGTCCCCGCCGCCGGGGGGGTGATCCGCGAGATCCTCCTCCTGGCGGAGTTTTGCGCCACCGTGGAGGAGATGGTCGACAACTGCGGTTTCCCCGACCTCGTGGTCTACGAGGCGCTCATCGCTCTCCGGAATCGGGGAGTTCTCCGGTTCGGAGACTTCAACGCGCGCACCCGCAAGAGCGATTTTCTCCCGCCCGGGGACCTGGCGCGCCTTCGAACGCGGCTCGAGGACCACGGATCGGGAACGGGGGAGGCGGCCGGGCAGATCGTCTTTTACCTTCCCGATCCTTCGCTTCTCGAGGGCTTGATGATGGCGCTCGGGAAATACCAGGACTTCGAGGTGGACAACGTATTCTTTTCCCTGCGCAGGAAGGAAGGGATCCCTGCAGGGATGTTCGGGCGCCTCCGCCTGGGGGATAAATCCTCGATTCGCCTCTATGCCTTCCCGTACCTCCGTGCTCTTTCCCCGCTCTGGTACAGTCTCGCGCCCTCTCCGCTGGGGATCGTGGTCTTCCTGAAAGACGAGATGTCGGACTCGCTCGAGAACCTGATGGCGGTATCGGACTACACCCGCGGGGTATCCGCACGGGTGGTGCTTGCCGTCATGGGAACGTCCTTCGCGGACTTCGGCCTCGGGGAGAACACGCTCCGCCTCTTCCGGAATCGCGTGGAGCGCCTCGGCTGCGCACTGAAAGTCCGCGCCATGGAGCAGATCACCGCGGAGGAGATTCGCGACTCCCTCGGGGCGGTCATCCGCCAGTACCTCGAAGGGGAGAGCGCCTGAGCGGGTCGCACATCGTCCCCGCCTGGTATAGAATACGGAATCGCGGGCGAGCAAGCGCGGAATCCCCGCGAGATCACCCACCGCCGAAGGAGCGAACGCAGCGATGGCAGAGAAGATCCGCTATACCCGCCGGGACCTGAAGGGGCCCGACGAATTCATTTCCACCTTCGGGCGAACAATCGCCTGGTGCAAGGAAAACCGGTCGAAAGTCGTCGCCGTCACGCTCGGCGTCGTTGCCGTCGTCGCGCTCGGGCTCGGCACCCGGGCGTACCTGCAGTGGGAGGAGAACAAGTCGAGCAGGGACCTGTGGCCCCACCTGAACCGGGCGCGCGAGATCCTGCAGGCCCCTTCCGCGGCGGATCCGGAGAAGGTTGCGGCCATCGAGCAGTTCCTCGCCGCTCACGCCAACAGCCACCCGGACACGAGAGCGACCGTCTACTCCCGGTACTACCTGGGAAGCATCGCGTTCATCCGCGGGAATTACGATCTTGCCGTATCGCAATTCCAGGCGGGGATCGCGACCGGGAAAGAGACCGGCATCATGAAATACCTCCTCCGACAGGGGATCGCGAGTTCCCTGGAGGCGAAGGGAGACTTCGCCGGGGCGGCCGCCGCGTACCGAAACGCCGCGACGTTCGCGGACGGGGAGATGAAGACCCAGTCACGTCTGGGAGAGGCCCGCATCCTCGCCCTTTCGGGGAAAAATGCCGAAGCGGCCGCGTTGTATCGCCTGGTCCTCAAGGAAGCCCCGGGTACACCTCTCCGGGATCTGGTGGAGATCCGGTTGGCGCAGACGGAGTAGCCCCGGCACGGGGGAGATGCGCCGATGAAACTCCGGGTCTGTTTCCTGTGGCACATGCACCAGCCGTACTACAAGGATCCGGAGACGGGATCCTACATCCTTCCATGGGTCCGGCTCCACGCGATCAAGGATTACGCGTCGCTGCCCCTGGTTTTCCGCCGGCACCCGGGGGTGCGGCACACCGTCAATCTCGTCCCCTCCCTGCTGATCCAGGTACGGGACTACGTTGAAAACGGCGCCGACGATGTCTTCCTCTCGGTATCCCGCAAGAACGCCCTCGATCTCACGAAAGATGAAAACGAATTCCTCCTCCGGAACTTCTTCTCCGCCTACGCCCCGACGATGATTCTCCCGCAGCCGCGCTTCGCAGAACTCTTCCACGGGAACGATGCGGCGCTTCGCTCCCTTGCGAGGAAGAACGGCGGACCCGGAGGATACGGAGCCTCGGAGTACACCGACCTGGCGACCTTGTTCAACCTCACGTGGTTCCACCCCTTCTTCCGGGAGGAGGACCCCGAACTCTCGCGCCTGTGGCGCAAGGGACGGGGCTACACGGAGCGGGAAAAGAATTACGTGCTCGACCGTCAGATCGACGTGATGGGGCGCGTATTCGAAGAGTACCGCAAGTTGTCCCGGGAAGACGGCGGCGAACTGTCCTCTTCCCCCATGTACCACCCCATCCTCCCTCTCCTGATCGACAACCGATCCGCGCTCGACGCGTACCCGGAGGCAACCTTGCCCGGGCTTCCATTTTCCTGGCCCGCGGATGCGCGCACCCAACTCGAGCGGGGGAGAGGTGTTTTCCGGGATCTCTTCGGTTCGGATCCTGTCGGGTTGTGGCCCTCGGAAGGTTCGATCAGCCCGGCAACCCTCGGGATGGCCGCGCAGGCCGGATTCCGATGGGCCGCGTCGGACGAGATACTCCTTTCGAGGGCATTCGGAAAACCGGTGGTGAGAGGACCCAACGGAATACCCCTTGAGCCGGACTGGTTTTACCGTCCCTACGAGGCGGTAACGTCGGGCGGATCGATCCCCGTCTTCTTTCGGGACCATCGCCTTTCCGACCTGATCGGCTTCGAATATTCCAGGTGGGATGCCCACGATGCAGCAAATAATTTTATTCACAATATCAAGTTGATATATGATCGCTTATCATCCGTTACATCCGGTAAATCCCCCAAGGAATACGTCATTCCGGTCATCCTGGACGGTGAAAATGCCTGGGAGTACTACCACGATTCCGGGGTATTATTCCTCGATTTATTATTAAGTAAATTAAGTGGTATGCGTCCAAACATCGATTTCATCACTTTAACCGATGCGCTTGAAGAGGCCACTGAGATTATCGAACTCCCTTCCGTACCGACCGGATCCTGGATCGACGGAACCTTCCATATCTGGATCGGACATCCCGAAGATCACGCCGCATGGGAGATCCTTTCGCGGGCGCGCTCCCTCTGGGAAACGAAATCTTCCCCGTATGCCAAAAGCGGGAAGGCTCTCCCGGAAGAATTGCAGAAAGCACAGGAATGCCTCCTGGTCGCGGAAGGTTCGGACTGGTGCTGGTGGTACGGAGACGATCATTACACGCCGCACGGTCCCGAATTCGATCGACTATTCCGCCACAATATCAGAGCTTCCTATAATTTAATGGGAATTACCCCACCGGATTTATTAAATATTCCTATCATAAAGACAGAGAAGATCCCCAAGGCGAAGAACATCGTCACCGCGCCGAGGTCGTATATTCAGCCCCGGATCGACGGAGTGATCACATCGTACTTCGAATGGAATTCAGCGACAAGGGTCGTTCCGACACCGGAATTCGGAGCGATGCATCGTGCCGGACACATCATATTATCCTGTTATTATTACGGATTCAGCATAGACGATCTTTTTTTCCGTTTCGATCTCGACCATCTGGCCGTCGAAAATGTGCAGGAAGTCGAACTGGAACTCCTGTTCCTGGAGAAATACATGAAATTCGGATGCACCCTGAACCCGAAGAGCGATCATTTCGCCTATTTCTTCAAGAAAATCGGGGAAACGGAAGGGGAAATGCAATCCGGCGGGGATACGGAGAAGGAACCGGGAAGCGTCCGTGCCGCGTTCCGGAAAGTTCTCGAGGTGGCGATCCCGATCGACGTTCTCGATTGCCGTCTCGATCAACGGCTGGAATTCTTCGTGACGATCCAGGCAGTGGGGTTGACCGGAGAGCGCTGGCCGATGTACGGAACGTTTTCCGCCGAGCTTCCGGGGACGGATTTCGTCGAAAGGATGTGGCAAACCTGAGGGGTTAGCCAGCCATCTTTCCCAGCATGTGGTCTATGACCTTGCCGTGCTCGTCTTGCGGACTGAACAGAATGACCTCGGCGTCCGCACCGACTCTCACTGTGTGTCCAGGCGGCCAGTAGAACAGGTCCCCGCCTTTGATCACTTCCTGCGTGTCGTCCGCGTAGGTGACGGTAAGTTCTCCCTTCAACAAATATCCCCAGTGCGGAGATTGGCACAGGTCGCCCTCCAGCCCTTTGAGCAGCGGCGAGATATCCGTACCGGCGCCTAAAGAAAAATACTCGCCGCTGATCTTGCCGTATCCGGCGGCGTCGCCAAAATTCATCATTTGTCGAGCTACGGCACCTGGAACGTCGATCCTAACGGGGATGTCGTTCTTGGCGATTCGCATTTCGTGCACCTCCCGTTGGTTGTGGCAAATTGACAGAAGCATCATAAATGTTTAGACGGCGCGCACACGGGCTTAGGTGCGTGGCCATACGATTTTCCGCGCGACACACGTCCTTACAAAAAAAAGGTGGCTCGCGCGGACCGCGTCACAGGTGCCGGATTTTTGTAAGATCGGTTTTCGGCAGGGTAACTTAAAGGAACAGGTGATGTAAAGAGAAGCGGGCAACTGATTATGAAGTGGTTTATTTTGTTCTTGGCTCCGGTTTTCAGGAAGTCCAAAATGCAGTCAATGGGGCGATTACGTCCGGTAATGTATATTATGTCAAATTAAGGAAAGACGCAGGCGATCTCACCGCTTCCGGACGATCATGAACTCCCACCCCATATAGACCGGATTCACCCTATCCAACAGGAGATCGCACAGCTCCCGGACTTTCGGGATCCGTTCGAGGTACGGGATCTTCGGATAAAGCCCGGCGGATTGCGCTGGAATCGAAAGGAAGGCGAACAGGAATTCCCGGCTCACCTCGAAGCGGTAATCCACCCGCATGGTACGGCACTGCGGCAGCGTATCGAGGCAGGAAACGAGCTCGCCGATCGGTACGGCGCCGTACGTGTATTTCTGCTCCGGAAATGCCTTGCGGATCGCATCGTCTCCCTTTTCGTCGAACAGGCCGGTGTAGAAACTGATGGAGAGCACGCCTCCGGGAACGAGGAGACTGCTCGCCTGCCGCAGGGATTCGGCGAACCCGGGCAGCAGAAAGATCGAGGCGGTGTAGAAGATCGCGTCGAACGACTCCTTGAAATACGCGGACAGGTTCTCCGCGTCTCCGCGGATAAAATACACTCCCGGCAAGCTCCGGCACCGCTCTCGCGCACGAAGGAGCATCCGTTCGCTGACGTCGATCGCGTAGATGTTCGGCGACCGTCCGGCCAGGGCCTGATGCAGCGCGAGCGTTGAGATTCCCGTTCCGCACCCCACATCCAGGATTCGTTCAGGCACGGACGGCTCGATCAATTCAAGCTGTTTGCAGGTCAACGTTTCAAAGAGATGGTGCTGCTCCTCGAACCGGTCGTACGCATCCGCGCTCAGGTCGAAATTCTTCTCGACCGCCGCCTTGTACCGATGTTCGAACTCCCTCGCCGCGGCCACGTCAGCCGGTGGCCTTCACGACGACCATGTTCTTCCCGGATTTCTTTGCGGTATAGGCTGCCTCATCGGCGAAGGAAACCATTTGATCCTCGGAGACATTTCCGTTCACCGAGCTATAAATCCCTATACTTACCGTAAGATGTACTGGAATGCTCGCGTTAGGGATGAAGTTATGCGCAGCGACTTCCGACTTGATCCTCTCCGCGACCATCAGGGCGCCCGCGGGAGTGGATTCCGGAAGGATCACGGCGAACTCCTCCCCTCCGTAGCGCGCGATGATGTCGGTGGTCCGGGCACATATCCTTAGGAGGTTCGCCACGCTTCGAAGGGCGACATCCCCCGCGGGATGACCGAACCGGTCGTTGAACCGCTTGAAATCGTCGACGTCGATCATCAGGAGAGACAGTGTGTGCTGGTACCTGCGGGCGCGTTCCAGTTCCCTTCGGATGGCCTGGTAGAATTCCTTGTGATTGAAAAGTCCCGTCAATCCGTCCGTCACGGCCATGATTTTCATGCTGTCGTAAAGGGAGACCACCTCGAGCGCAAGCGACGCTTCAGAAGCAAGATTGGATAGCGGAACGACGTTCTCCCTCGTGACGATTTTTCCGGAAGGGACGCTTCGGACGACCAGGAGCGCGGAAGACGGGAAGACCTCGCACCGGAAACAACCGGAGATCGCTTCGCGAAAGATCTCCGGATTCGCCTCCGGGACAAAGAAATCCTTCGGCACATGGCGCATCCAGCATTTCAGGTTTTCCGAATAATAGCTCGGACAGGAACGGTCCCCGCAGTTCTTCGCCTCCGCGCAATGCACCTTCAGCGTCCTGACCACGGGGATGCAGAAGACGGGAGAGGCGTCGAGGATCGCCTCTTCCTCCGGAAGGTGAGGGAGGTCCAGGGGAGCGGCGTGGAGCAGGTTCCCCGACCAGAAGGTCCTCGCGAGAAGGGAGCCGGGGTGCCACAGGGGGATCCGCAGCGGACTCCCGGAGACAGGATCGGACTCCCCATGGAACACGAGGTGACCGTCGTCGGACACTTTCCCGATCAAGGCCCCCGGAAACCCGTACCCCTCGACGATTCCCCCGAGGAGGATCTCGAACACTTCGCCCGCCTGGCGCGACTGGAGCATCTTCTTGGTGAGCCGGTGGTGCGCCAAAAGGTTCTTTTGTGAGTCCGCGGTCTCCCGGGTTCGGCGTTCGAAGCTCTCCTCGATCGCGCGCTTCTCCGCCTCCGTTTCCATGCGGTAACGCGACAGGAGGCTGCTGACCGCTCCGGCGACGTACCGGGGCCCCGGGCTCTCGGGCAAGAGCTCCCCGTGCGATGCGACGGTGTTCGTGATCGCTTCCAGCGCCGCTTCGGAGGGATGGATGAACCGCCGACGGAGGAAGAGGAGCATGCCCGCGTTGAGAAGGAAGAACAGCGCAAGCACCGCCTGCGGCAGGAGCGGCAGTTGGGAGCCCGCGTCAGGAATGACCATCTGTACGGACCACTCCCTGGAAAGGGCGCCCCCGAGGACCGATGCCCTCCCACCGGATCGGTAGACGCTCCCCCATCGGACGGTTCCCCCCTCTTCCGGGTCCAGCAGGGCGTTCCCCCCCGCGTCTACGATCCTGCAATGGATCCCCCGCCGCTTGAGGTCCCCAAGGTATCCATTGAGATCCGCGAGTGAGATCGTCCCGAGGAGGAAGCGTTCGCGCGTCGGCGCGCCGTTGCGGAGGAACCCCAGCGGGAGGACGACTCCCCGTTGATCGAGATCTCTCGGCGTCCCCACGAATACGGGAAGCCACTCGCCCGAACCGGAGCGGACGCGCTGGAAACGCCCCTCCGCCGGCAGGTCGCTCACGGCGCTCACCGGACCGACGAAGGCGGTGGCCGGAGCATCCTTCCGGTTGCCCCTCCCCTCCTCCGCCGCGGATGCGAACTGGAGGATCTTTCCCCAAAGGAAGGCGTCGATCTTCGAGGAGGCGAGCTTGCTCTCGTGGGCGATCCGTTCCTCCGTGAGGTCGGCCCGCAAGGCGGCGATCAATCCCGCGCCGCAGACAAGGTTGGCAACGAGGATCGCGACCAGGAGAAGTTCTCCCGGATGGACCCGCGGCTTTTGTTTTGCCGTCCCGGTTGTCAAGTCCGATCCGATCCTCCGAGGCGATCCCGACCTTCATTGAACTTTTCGGGAAAACTGCCGAATAGTTTACAGGAAACGGGACGCAACCGCGCAATGTTCCCCATGCTGCGGGGCTACAGAAGCGCCCGGCCGCGCGCAAGCAACATGAGAGCCGTCTCCATCCCCCTGCCGAACCATTCCCGGTAAAATACGGGAAGGCCGGAAAGGCCGGCATGGGTACCCGGCCACGCGAGGATCGGAGTCCAAAGCATCAACAGGAGCAGCACGAGGGCGAGCGAGAAGATCCTGCCGCTGCGGCGCACGTCGGGCTGCCCGTCGAAGAACCCCTCCGCCGAAAAACACAGGTGCATGACGAACAGGAACGCCGCCGTCCCGAGATAGATCTTCCTTGCGTGAGGATATCTCCCCAAGAGCAGCGTCGCCGGAAGAAGCGCGATGACGTTGTAGAGGGGAACGGCGTAAGGGGCCAGGTCGATCGCCACGTTCGTCCGGTCGATCACCACCTTTCCCCCGGAGCGCGAGGTGATGTGAAAACCGTGGACGTGCCGGAGGAAGAGTTTCGCGACGAAGAGATGCGTGAACTCGTGCGCCCAGAGGTACATCCGTTCGGGTTTCCGGAGCAGATAATGCAGGCAGAGGTATGCGAGCCCACCGCCAAGGAGGATGAGCCCCTGGATCGACGTGAGGCGGTCCGCCATCCGAAGGGAGAGGACGTAGAGAAGAACAGCGTCTGCAATCAGCAGAGGAAGTCCGAGGACGGAAAACAGAAATACTCTCATGCAGGAAACCCCTGGTAACAGCTAACCATGTGGAATAATAAAACTATTTTGATTCTTCCTGCCCGGAAACTATCTGTTTACATGAATATAACGTTATGTTATTTTTGGTTCGAAGCGTTGTATCGTCGCGATGGAGGATCTCTTGATCGTCGAGGTCATGCCGAACATCCTCAAGACGCGCGAACTTGCCATCCTGCTGGATCTCAGTCCCGATGTCGTGAACGACATGGCCCGGCGCGGACTCCTGAAAGGGTTCAAGAGCGGAAACCAGTGGCGGTTTCGCCGGCGGGACGTGGAGCGGTATATCGAGCGGGAGAAGAAGCTGGCGCCCCCGGGGTGACTCGAACACCCGGCCAAAGGTTTAGGAAACCTCTGCTCTGTCCGCCTGAGCTACGGGGGCGCATCGTTCACCGCGGTCTTATTCCTCGAACTGAAGCAGCGAAAATACCTTCTGCCCTTTCAGGCGATCGCGTCCCCGCAGCGCGGTGAGCTCGGCGAGGAAACAACATTCTACAACATCGGCCCCGAGCTTTTTCAGCAGGCCGATCACCGCGGCGACGGTCCCTCCCGTCGCCAGCACGTCGTCCGCCACGATCACCTTCATCCCCGGACGGATGGCGTCCGCGTGGATCTCGAGTCGATCCTTTCCGTATTCGAGGTCGTAGGAGGCCGCAACCGTCTTGTACGGCAGTTTGCCTGCCTTCCGGACGAGCAGGACCCCCGTCCCCAGTTTGTACGCCATGGCGGCCCCCATGACAAACCCGCGCGCCTCGATCCCCACCACGGCCTCGATCCCCTTCGCGAAATGCCGGTGCGCCATCAGGTCGATCGTCTTCTGGAACGAGGCGGAATCGGACAGCAGCGTCGTGATATCCTTGAACTGGATCCCCTTCTTCGGGAAGTCGGGGATATTGCGGATCCGCTTCTTCAGATCGCTTATCGGCATTTTCCCTCCATTGGTTCGATCAACTCCTGAACCCATGCAACCCGACGAGGGGGACGAAGCGGCAACCGCCGAGGACCTCGGTCACGGATCGGCCTTCCTTGCGGGTGATGCGAGTCAGCGCCTGGTCGAACCGGTCCCCCATCGGCAGGATGAGGATGCCGTCCCCGGACAACTGCTCGAGCCATGGAGCGGGCACGGAGGGGGACGCGGCGGCCGAGAGGATGCGATCGAACGGGGCATGCGCCGGGGACCCGAGAGAGCCGTCGCCGACGACGAACGTCACGTTCCCGATTCCCATCGTCGCGAGCCGCCGTTCGGCGTCGGCGGAGAGGGACCGAAGACGCTCCACCGTCACCACCTCGCGGCAGAGGCGCGCAAGGATCGCCGTCTGGTATCCCGACCCGGTCCCGATCTCGAGGACTTTCTCCGTCCCGGAAAGCCGGAGCGCCGCCGTCATCTCGGCGACGATGTACGGCTGGGAGATCGTCTGCCCCTCCCCGATGGGGAGAGGTTCGTCCGCGTAGGCAAGCCGGCGGAATTCCTCCGGGACGAACAGGTGCCGCGGCACATCCTCCATTGCGGAAAGGACCCCTTCGTCGCGGATTCCGCGACGGCGGATCTGTTCCTCCACCATGCGGTGGCGGAGGATCCGTTCGCCTACCAGGTCCATTTCCGCAACGCCCGCAGGGCGGCGTAGTTCGTCAGGTCCAGATGGATCGGGGTGATGGAAACGAATCCATCCTCGATCGCCTCGAGGTCGGAGCCCGGGACGTCCTCGCTGTGCAGGTGGTCGCCGCCGATCCAGTAATACTTCCTCCCCCTCGGGTCGCGTTTCTCGACGATCATGTCGCCGTAGACGCGCTTCCCCATCCGGGTGACCCTCACGCCCTTGATCTCTTCCCGGGGGGCGTTGGGAACGTTGACGTTCAGCAGGGTGTCGTCGGGAATCCCCCGCTTCATGACTTTCCGCGCCACATCCGCCGCCACCGCGGCCGCCGTGTCGAACCGGAACCGGCTCCGGGTGACCAGGGAGACCGCGATGGAGGGAACGCCGAGCAGCGTCCCCTCCATCGCCGCGGAGACGGTGCCGGAATAGGTGATGTCGTCGCCGAGGTTCGCCCCCTTGTTGATCCCGGAGACGAGCAGGTCGATCGTCTTTCCCCGCAGGATGCCGTTCACCCCGAGATTGACGCAGTCGGTGGGCGTGCCGTCGACGGAGTAGACGCGGGGGGAGATCTTCTCGACCCGCAACGGATGGGCGAGGGACAGCGAGTGGCTGGCGGCGCTGCGCTCCCTGTCGGGGGCGACCACGTACACGGTTCCCAGATCCTTCAAGACGTCGGCCAGCGCCTCGATCCCCTCGGAGCGCACGCCATCGTCGTTCGAAACGAGAATCACGCGCCCATCTTCGCCCAATGGAGACTCCCCCTGTTATATGAAAAAGGGGCTACGAGAGCACGTCTCGTAACCCCTCGTCGGATCCTGGTCGGGACGACTGGATTCGAACCAGCGACCCCTTGCACCCCATGCAAGTGCGCTACCAGGCTGCGCTACGTCCCGATCTGTTGAAATGTTGATTTTAGCGGACGAGAGGACCTTTGTCACTTCATTTTCGGAGGGGCGGAACCCGGTGCCGGCGCCGCACGCCCGTAATCGTCCTCGAACCGCTCGATGTCGTCTTCTCCCACGTACTCCCCCATCTGCACCTCGATGACGACGAGATTTTCCTTCCCGACGCTCTCCACCCGGTGGAGCGCACCGCGGGGGATGTCGATCGACCCCCCAGGAGCGAGACGCACCTGTTCCTTGCCGAGGGTCACCGTTGCCTCCCCGCGGACAACCTGCCAATGCTCCGCACGGTGCCGGTGCCGCTGGAGGCTCAGGCGGCTCCCCGGCCTCACCACGAACTGCTTCACCTTGTATCCGGCATCCTCGTGCAGGACCAGGTAGTATCCCCAGGGGCGATCCCCCCGTTCCATCGACTCGGGTTTCTCCATGATTTATCTGATATTGCAGATTGTTACATCGGCTCTATTTAAGGATCGCGCGAATTCTCGAGAGGTCTTTTTTCACCTGCCGCAACGTCGCCCGGTAAGGATTTTCGGCAAGGTCGAGCTTCAGTTGCTTCTGTCGCTCTTTCACCCGCTCCTTCAACTTGGCCCGGGCGCCCTCGATGGTGAACCGTTCTTCGTAAAGGAGATGCTTGATCTCCAGCAGCGTCTCCACCTCCTGGCGCTTGTACACACGGTGCTGGGAACGGTTTTTCGCGGGGGTGATCCGGAACTCTGTTTCCCAAAACCGGAGAACGTAAGGCTTCACACCCAAGATCCGGCTCACTTCGCCGATCTTGAAATGGAACTTGTCCGGTATCTGGGGGGCCGCCACGCCTTCCCTGGATGCCTCAGGGTTGCACGGGTTCGTTGATGTGCGACTTCAGTATCTGGCTGGGACGGAACGTCAGCACACGCCGTGCGGTGATTTCGATGTCGTCGCCCGTCTGGGGGTTGCGCCCTTTTCTCGGACGCTTGTCGCGCAGGGTGAAGTTCCCGAAACCGGAGATCTTGATCTTGTCTCCCTGCTTGAGGCTGGCCTTCATCGTTTCGAAGATCGTCTCCACGATGTCCTGCGATTCCTTCTTGGAGAGGCCTCCGATCTTTTCGTAAACGAGCTCGACCAGGTCCGCTTTCGTCATGTCCCCTCCTACGGTCCCTCAAGAGGTCCGAATCTTGCCGCCGAACCGATTCTCCAATAATTTTACGATCTTGCTATGTATACTATGGACTTCCGCATCCGTCAAGGTTCTGTCGAGGGGTTGCAGTTTCACCCGGATTCCGACGCTCTTGTTCCCATCCCCGATCTTTTCCCCGGTGAAGACGTCGAACACCGACGACTCCTCGACCTCGGGGGAAACGGCGCGCACCATCGCAAGAACGTCGCCCACCGGCACGCCGATCGGAAACACGCACGCCACGTCCCGGAATACGGGAGGAAATTTCGGCAGCACCCGGTATTGTCCCGGCGGCGAGGACGAAGCCGTCGCCTCGCGCAGACGGATCTCTCCGTAGAAGACGGCGCCCGTGAGCTCGAATGAAGCCAGCAGCTCCCTGCGGACCGCACCGAACCAGCCGACGACCTCCCCGGCCCGCAGGATGTCCGCCGACTTCCCTTCCTCGAAAAACGGCCGGGTGCGCGTGGGGACCACGTGCACCGGGGAGGCGCAAAGATGCAGCAGGAGCGGCTCCACGATCCCTTTCATGTCGAAGAAATCCGCGGGGGCGTTCGCGCCGGACCAATCGCCCGGGAGCCGCTTCCCGCTGAGGATCAATCCGAGCCGGGGTTCCTCGAAGTGGCCATCGACATAAGACGTTCCGTACGCCTTTCCCGACTCGTAGAGCCGGACATCGTCCACGAACCGGTGCACGTTGTCCGCCACGTTCGACAGGAGCCCCGTCAGGAGGTGGGGACGCATCAGGGTCGTCTCGTCCGAGATCGGATTCTTGAGCCGCACGGCGTCGGCCGGATCGAACCCGAGAACCTCCCCCAGGCGTTCCCATGTCCTGCCCGATACGAAAGAGAAATTCACGGCCTGTGAAAACCCGCGCGCGCGCAGGAAATCGAAGGCCCTTTCCTGGAGATCGACGAACCGGTCGTCCTCGGAAAAATCCGGCGCCTTCGACTCCGGATACGTCGTCGGAATGGTGTCGTACCCGGAAAGCCGCGCCACCTCTTCGACCAGGTCGATCTCACGCTCGATGTCGAACCGGTGGGTCGGAACCGTCACGTCCCACGATCCCGGTCCGCTCGTAACGAGCGGAAAGGAGAGCCGCCGGAAGATCTCCCGGCAGGCTTCCGGTGCGTATTCCCTTCCCATGACCCGGGTCGCGCGCTCCGGACGGAACCCGACCTTTCGCGGCGTTACCCTCTCCCCGCCGACGTCGATCGTTCCCTTCGCGACGGAGACCGCGGCGAACCGGGACAGGAGGGACACCGCGCGGTCCGCGGCGTATGCGGTTCCCGCCGGGTCGACCCCCCGCTCGAACCGGTACGACGATTCGCTCGAAAGCCCCAGCCGCCGGGCCGTTCTCCGGATCGAGGAAGGGGCGAAGTGGGCGCTCTCGAAGAGGACGCGCGTCGTCCCGTCGACGACCTCGCTGTTCGCCCCCCCCATCACCCCCGCGATCGCCACGGGACCGACGGCATCCCGGATGAGAAGCATCCCGGGTTCGATCGAACGCTCCGATCCGTCGAGGGTCGTGAACGCGAGGGACTCTTTCGGCGCACGCACGTCGATCCACGGCCCCCGGAGCCGGTCGAGGTCGAATGCGTGCATCGGCTGGCCCAGCTCGAGAAGCAGGTAGTTGGTGATGTCGACGATGTTGTTGATCGGGCGGATGCCGCACAGTGCGAGACGGCGCCGCATCCAGTCCGGAGAAGGGGCGATGGTCACGCCGGTGACCACCCTGGCGGTATAGCGCGGGCACAGATCGGGATCGGAAACGTCGATACGGACCAATCCCCCGATCGGCTCGCCCTCCTCCCGGAGGGGGACTTCGGGGAGAACGGCCTTCTCTCCGGTGATGGAGGCGACCTCCCGGGCCACCCCGAGGACACTCAGGCAATCGCCCCGGTTCGGCGTGATCTCGACCTCGAGGAGCCAGTCGGAGAGTCCGAGCGCGTCGGCAAGCGGCATCCCCGGAGCGGTGTCCGCGGGAAGGATCATGATCCCCGCCGAAGACTCGGCGAGTTTCATCTCCTGCTCCGAGCAGAGCATCCCCTCGGACGCCTGTCCGCGGATCTTCGCCTTCCTGATCTCCATGCCGTTGGGGAGCCGCGCGCCGATCTTCGCCAGCGCCACCGCGTCCCCGGGCTTCATGTTCTTCGCCCCGCAGACGATCCCGTAGATCGTCGATCCGTCGGTCACCTTGCACAGGGAGAGCCGATCGGCGTCGGGGTGCGGCCTCATCTCCAGGATCCGCGCGGTAACGACGGATTCGAATCCCTCGCCGAGGAAGCGGCAGGAGGAGACCTCCACCCCCGCCATCGTGAGCGCCTCCTGCACCTGCGGGGGCGTCAGGCGCGTGTCGACGATCTCCTTCAGCCACGAATACGGTATTTTCAAGGGAACGCTCTCCTTCCCCCCGCGGCGTTAAAACTGCGAGAGGAAACGGATGTCGTTGTCGAAGAAGAGACGGATGTCCGAGATCCCGTGCCGCAGCATGGCGATCCGCTCCACGCCCATTCCGAAGGCGAAACCCGTGTATTCCTCGGCGTCGTACCCGACGAAGCCGAACACGGACGGATCGACCATCCCGGCGCCGAGGATCTCGAGCCACCCCGATTCCTTGCACACCCGGCACCCCGAACCGCCGCAGATGACGCACTGGATGTCGACTTCCGCGGACGGCTCGGTGAAAGGGAAATAACTCGGTCGGAACCGCAGCGGTTTCCCGGGACCGAAGGTCATCCGGCAGAACTCGGTGAGCAGTCCCTTGAGATCCGCCATCGTGATGTTCCGGTCGACCGCGAGCCCCTCCACCTGGTGGAACATCGGGGAGTGCGTGATATCGGAGTCGGACCGGTAGACGGTGCCGGGCGCGATGATCCGGACTGGCGGTTTCATCCGCTCCATCGTCCGGATCTGGATCGGCGAGGTGTGCGTGCGAAGGACGAGATCGCCGCCGGCGGATTCCACGTAGAACGTGTCCTGCATGTCACGGGCGGGATGTTCCGGAGGAAAATTGAGGGCCTCGAAGTTGTAGTAATCCTTCTCGACGTCAGGCCCCCCCTGCACCGAGAAGCCGAGACGCCGGAAGACGGAGATGATGTCCGACATCGTCTGCGACACGGGGTGGCGATGGCCCGGGATCGGGCCCCGGCCGGGAAGGGTGACGTCGAGCCGGTCCCGCCCTTCCCGCGCGACCCGCTCCTTCTCCCGGATCTCCGCCAGCCGGGAGTCGAACGCCGACTCGAGCTCTCCGCGGACACGGTTCGCCCGCTCCCCCACCGCCTTGCGCTCCTCGACGGGAAGGCCTGCGACCCCCTTCAGGATCCCGGATACCGCCCCCTTCTTCCCGAAGAAACGGCCCTTCGCGTCAAGGAGATCGCTCTCGTTGCGCGCCGCCGCGATCGCCGCGAGGCCCTCCTCCCGGAGGCGCGCGATCAGTGAAGAGGTCTCGGGCAAGCGGAGGGGTCCCCCTTACGCCAGGGCAGCCTTGGATCGATCGACGATCGCCTGGAACCCGGCAGGATCGTTGACGGCGAGGTCCGCAAGGATCTTCCGGTCGACCTCGATTCCCGCCTTCTTCAGTCCGAATACGAACTGGCTGTAGGAGAGCCCGTTCTCCCTGGCGGCCGCGTTCACCCGGGTGATCCAGAGGGCCCGGAACTCCCGCTTCTTCGTCCGACGATCCCGGTAGGCGTACCGCAGGGCGCGCGCGACGGCCTCCTTGGCGGATCGGAGAAGGCTTCCGTGGCCGCCGCGGAATCCCTTCGCGAGTTTGAGGATCGTCCGGCGCTTCTTGTGCGAATGTACGGCTCTTTTTACGCGAGGCATGTCGTTTCCCTTCTACCTTGATCTTCGGGTTTCGTCGTTGTTAAAGGTACGGCAGCAGGCGGCGGATCGACTTCTCGTTCGTCTGGTGGACCAGGGCCGACTTGCGCAACGAACGCTTCCGTTTACGATCCTTCGACGTCAGGATGTGGCTTTTCCCGGACTTGGCCCGCTTGATCCCGCCTCCGCCGGTCGCACGGAAGCGCTTGCTCGCGCCCCGGTTCGATTTCATCTTCGGCATCGCTTATCCCTCCTGTTTCTGCGCCGGTGGCGCTGCCTTCGTCGCCGCCGTCGGCGCGGTCGTCGACGGCGTCTTTTCGGCCCCGCCGACGGGCTTCTTCTTATGGATCGTGGGGGCGACGATCGCCATCATCGTCTTCCCTTCCATCTTCGGCGCGGACTCGACCTTCGAGATGTCGGCGATCGCTTCCACGATATGCTTCAGCACCTCGAAGCCGCTCTGGGATGCGTAGGCGAGTTCCCGCCCGCGGAACCGGACGGTCACCTTGACCTTGTCGCCCTCCTCGAGGAAGCGGCGGATGTGCTTGAGCTTCGTGTTGAGGTCGTGCTCTTCCGTCTTCGGCCGGACCTTGATCTCCTTGACCTGGATGACGGTCTGCTTCTTCCTCGCCTCCTGCTCCCGCTTGCTCGTGATGTACTTGAACTTGCCGAAATCCATGATCCGGCAGACCGGAGGGACGGCCATGGGGGCCACTTCGACCAGGTCGAGATCCTGTGCCCTCGCGCGCTGGAGCGCCTCCGACGTGCTCACGACACCCAACTGCTCCCCTTCCGGCCCTACGAGGCGAACCTCGGGCACCTGGATCTGTTCGTTGATTCTGGATTCCTTGGCGATGACGTCCTCCTTTACTCTGTCCGGTTGGCCGATTCCCCACGGAGCCGATCGAGGAATTCCCCGACGCCCATGGGGGGTAGCTGCTCCCCTCCCCGCCGCCGCGGGGAGACCATCTGCTGCGACGCTTCGCGCTCGCCCACGACCAGCGCATACGGGACCTTGTTCACCTGGGACTCGCGGATCTTGTACCCCAGCTTCTCGTTCCGGTAATCGCCCTCTGCGCGGAACCCTTCGGCGCGAAGTTTCGCGACGATTTCCCGCGCGAACGCGTTCTGCTTCTCCGTGACGGGAACGACGTCGGCCTGCACCGGGGCAAGCCAAACCGGGAAAGCGCCGGCGTAATGCTCCACGAGTACGCCGAAGAACCGCTCCAGCGACCCCATCAGCGCCCGGTGGATCATGATGGCGCGCCGCGGCGTTCCGTCGTCGGCGACATACGTGGCGTCGAACCGTTCGGGATTGTTGAAATCGACCTGGATCGTCGAGCATTGCCACGAGCGCCCCAGCATGTCCTTGATCTTGATGTCGATCTTCGGGCCGTAGAAGACGCCTTCCCCGGGATCGACCTCGAAGGGGAGCCCCTTGCGCTCGAGGGCATTCCGCAGCGCGATCTCCGCAAGATCCCAGTGCTCGAGCGTCCCCGCGTACTTCTCGGGCCGGGTCGAAAGGTAGACGTCGTACCGCTCGAACCCGAAGGAGCGCAGGACGAAGAGCGTGAAGTCGAGGAGCGTGAAGATCTCCTCGTCCAGTTGGTCGGGACGCAGGAACAGGTGCGCGTCGTCCTGGGTGAATCCCCGCACGCGGAGCAGCCCGTGAAGCGTCCCGGAGGGCTCATACCGGTACACCGTGCCCAGTTCCGCGTACCGGATCGGCAGGTCGCGGTACGACCGCATGCGCGACTTGTAGATCTGGATATGGAAGGGACAGTTCATCGGCTTCAGCTGGTACTCCTGTCCCTCGATGTCGATGGGGGAGAACATCGCCTGGCGGTAGAAGTCGGTGTGGCCGCTGATCCGCCACAGATCGAGGCGCGCGATGTGGGGGGAGAAGACCAGTTCGTACCCCGCCTTCGCGTGCTCGTCGCGCCAGAAATCTTCCATGACCCGGCGGACGATCGCTCCCTTCGGGTGCCACAGGATGAGACCCGGGCCGATGTCGTCCGTCACGCTGAACAGGTCGAGTTCCCGGCCGAGTTTGCGATGGTCGCGCTTCTTGATCTCCTCGAGGATCCGCAGGTGCTCTTCCAGCTCCTTCTTCGTGGGGAAGGCGGCCCCGTAGATCCGGGTGAGCATCCGGTTCTTCGAATCCCCGCGCCAGTAGGCCCCCGCCGTGCTCATCAGGTGAAACGCACCCAACCTGCCCGTGGCCGGCACGTGAGGCCCGCGGCACAGGTCGAGGAAATTGCCCATCCGGTAGAGGGAAACCGTCGCATCGGGGATATCGGCGAGGAGTTCCTCCTTGTACGGCTCCCCCGGGAACAGGGCGCGCGCCTGCTCCTTCGTGACCTCCTCGCGGAGGAACGGGTGGTCGGCCTTGACGATCTCCCGCATCCGTTCCTCGATCCGGACGAGGTCCTCCGGCGTGAACGGGGTCGCCACGTCGAAGTCGTAATAGAACCCGTTTTCGATCGCCGGGCCGATCGTGATCATCGCCTTCGGGAACAGCTCCTTGACGGCGGCCGCCATGACATGGGCCGTGCTGTGACGAAGGATCTCCGCCCCGTCCGGGTCGGAGGGCAGGACCCAGTCGACCTTCGCCCCGTCGGGAAGCGGGCGCGCAAGGTCCACCACCGCGCCGTCGACTCTTGCGGCGACGGCCACCTTCGCCTTCCCTTCTTTCCTTGCCAGTTCGAGGAGCGTCATCCCTGCATCGACTCCCTGCGGAATTGCGGCGATAATCGTTCTCCCCGCGCACCTTCGGCACGGTGAAGTGCCATCCGTGGGCTGCGCCGTTCGGTGGAGGGAAATGGTGGGCGATACTGGACTTGAACCAGTGACCCCCTGCATGTCAAGCAGGTACTCTAACCATCTGAGCTAATCGCCCATCCCGCCGGTCAAGATCCATAAACTTACCCACTGCGGAAGGAAATGTCAATGATTTCCCGGCGTGTTCCGTGAATACACGGCATCGTGGAACCCCCTCGGCGTAGGCTCGAAAAGGACGACCCTCGCCCCGGTCCGCCGGGCCACCTCCCCGGGGGAGAGCCCGTCGAGAAACAGGTCTCCCGCGTCCCGAAGCGTGACGGTGGGGATGTACAGGACCCCGCGGACCTTCCCGCCGACCCCCGCCACGATGTCGTTTCCACCGAGGAGTCCGGTCACGGTGACGCTTTCCCCCATCAGGCGGTTGGGGACCGGAACCGAACGGAACCGCGCCCCCGCCCGCAAGGAGAATTCCTCAAGAAAACCGGAGACAAGTCGCGAAGCGGACCGTCCGGTCGCGACGGTCCCCGGGACGGCTCCCCCCGGCCAGCGTTTCCTCCGGAACAGGGAGCTCGCCTCGTCCAGGAACCGCCGCATCAGCCCCACCCCGTTTTCGATCTGGGCGAACGATCCGTACGACCTGCGCCCCGGGATGTCCCGTCCCGCCAACAGGAAAAATTCGTCCGCCGCGACGGCGAACGGTTCCCCGTCCGCGCTTTTCCCGAACTCTTTCCCCAAGGCCCGGAGCAGGTCGAGCGTCTCCCGCGCCCCCTCCCCGGTCACGGGGCGCACCGGCGGCAGGCCGGCCCGGTGCGACGTGAGCCCCACCGGGACCACCGCCACCGTCCGGAGGCCGGGCCGCAAGCCGGACAGATCACGGAGCGTCCGGGCAAGCTCCGCGCCGTCGTTGACGCCGGGACAGACCACGATCTGCCCGTGAAGCGCGATCCCCGCGCGGATCAGGCGCCGCATCACCGCCATCACGTCGCCCGCCCGGGGGTTTCCCAGCATCCGTCCGCGCAGGTCGGGGTCGGTCGTGTGGATCGACACATATAGCGGGGAGAGCCGGTACCGGACGATCTTCGCCGCCTCCTCTCCGGAAAGGTCGGAGAAGGTGACATATTGCCCGTGCAGGAAGGAGAGACGAACGTCCTCGTCCTTGAGGTAGAGGGACCTGCGAAGCCCCTTCGGCAGCTGGTGAACGAAGCAGAAGATGCATCGGTTGCGGCATCGCCGCACGCGGATCGGCTCCGGAAAGATCCCGGGCGACGCCCCGCCGAGACGGAATCCCCGTTCCCGCTCGGCACCCGAGCGGGAACGCCACCGGAGCGTGAACCTGCTCCTCGAGGTCAGGAAGTGGAGGTCGAGCAGGTCTTCCACGGGCCGGCCCGACACGGAGAGGATCCGGTCCCCGCGGCGGATCCCCGCACGGTCCGCGGGGCCGCCGATCGAGACGGAATCCACGCCGACGCCCGGTTGGAGAGGATTCCCCGCGGCCGCGTCCTCACGCATCGGAAAGTTTCCGGATGCCGATGTACAGGTACTGGAGTCCGGAAGCGACCGTCGTGACCGCGCACATCAGGGCAATTCCCTTGTCGGGGCCGCTTCCCCTTCCCGCCCCTACCGCGCGGGCTTCCGCGGGAAACGCCGCGACCGCCAGGAAGTAGATGACCGTCGCGACCTGCACCACCGTGTTGATCTTGCTGAGCGCCGTCGGCCGGATGTCGCTCGTATCGAGCAGGAGGAGGTACAGCATGCTCCCCACGAGAATGAAGATATCCCGGCTGATCACCATGACGGCGAGCCGGAGGGGAACGATATGGACGTAGGCCAGGACGATGAAGGCGGTCGCCATCAATAGCTTGTCGGCGATCGGGTCGAGGAGCGTGCCGACCAGCGTCCGCTGCCGCAACCAGCGCGCCAGCACACCGTCGAGCGCGTCGGTCGCTCCGCAAATGGCGAAGACCAGGAGCGCCGCCTTGCCCCTGCCGGAGATCAGCAGGAAGGCGAAGAACGGGACCAGGAGGACCCGGGCCGCCGTCAACCCGTTGGCGATGTTGATCAGTCGCGCCGGGTCGAAGCGGTCTCTGGGGGACGATGGAACCATAGTTCCCTTTCGATCAGCGACAGGAGCTCCGGCATCCCTTCCCCCGACTTCGCGGAGATCCGAAGGGCGCCTTCCGGCGCGGGCGTACCGGGGAGGCAGAGATCGCGTTTGTTCATCACGAGGAGGATCGGCTTCTCCCGGAACGACAGCTCCGCGAGGATCGCATCCACCGAGGCGAGATTGCTCTCCATCGCGTCGGAGCTCCCGTCGGCTACGTGCAGGAGAAGGTCCGCCTCCCCGATCCCTTCGAGGGTCGCGAGGAACGCCCGCCGCAGCTCCGCGGGAAGGTCGTGGATGAAACCCACGGTGTCCACGAGGATCGCATCCCCGCCGCCGGGAAGCCGGAATTTCCGCGCCGTGGGATCGAGCGTGGCGAAGAGCTGGTCCGCCACGAAAACATCGGCCCCCGTCAGCCGGTTGAAGAGGGTCGATTTTCCCGCATTGGTGTACCCGACCAGCGCCACCACGGGAAACCCGATTTCCCTGCGCCGTTGATAATGCAGCGAACGCGTCCGGCGCACCGTGTCCAGCTCCCGCTCGAGCCGCCGGATCTGCGCACGGATGCGGCGCCGATCCTCCTCGAGCTTCTTCTCCCCGGGTCCCCGGGTCCCGATGCCGCCTCCGAGCCGCGACAGTTCCTTCCGTCCCCCCGCAAGCCGTCCGAGGCGAAACGAGAGTTGCGCGAGTTCCACCTGGAGTTTCCCTTCCCGGGTACGCGCGCGCCGGGCGAAGATGTCCAGGATGACCTCGCGGCGATCGAGGGTCTTCACCTCCAGCTCCTCTTCGAGAAGCGCCTGCTGCTTCGGCTTCAGGAGGTTCTGGAAGACCACCAGGTTCGCCCCCAGCCTCCCGATCTCCTCCTTCAGGCGGACGAGGGTCCCTTTCCCGACGACCGTGGCCGGGTTCTCCGAATCCACGCTTTGCACGCGGGAGGCCAGGATATCCGCGCCCGCCGCGCGGACGAGGTCGTTCAGCTCGTCCATCACCTCCGCGACGTGCAGGACGGCCGCCGGCCCGCGGGATCGCTTCCGGTGCGCGTAGACGAGGAGAGCGCGCTCCTTCCCGGATTCCCTGTTCATCCGTGGAGGCGGAGGACGTCGTAACCGAACCGGTTGCGAAGATCGCGCGCAAGTTCAAGGGACGGCGCGACTCCGCAGCCGTCGGGCAGAGCGATGACCGCGTCGTACTCCCCCTGGCGGATCACGTGGAGAAATCCTTTCTTCTCTCCCGGGTTGCGGCGGATGGTCTTCTGCAGTTCGCCGATGTCCCCCGGACCCAGCCGGTCCAGCAGGAGATGGAAATGGACCGATTTCGCGAGCCTCTCCCGGACGTTCTCCATCCGGAAAACCTCCTCGACGTGGATCTTGACCCCCTGCTCCTCGAGCTTGAGCCTCCCGGTGAGGAAGACGGGCTCGGGGCTTCCCAGCGTTTCGCGGCTTTCGGGGAGCTGGTTCGGGAAAACGACGACCTCGACCGTCCCGTCGAGGTCCTCCAGCGTAAAGGTCGCCATCTTCTCGCCCCGCCGGGTCATCTTCTCCTTCAGCCCCGTGACCAGCCCGCCGATCCGGACTTCGGCGTCGGTTTTCATCGAGGCGAGCTTGCCGGTGGTGACGTTCGCGTACAACGCGATCTCTCCGGCGAACGCGTCCATCGGATGACCGGTGATATAGAAACCGAGGGACTCCTTCTCGTAGGTGAGCCGGTCCCGGCGGCTCCAGCAGACCGCCGCGGTCTCCTCTTTCCGTTCCCTTTTCCGTGGTTTCCCTTCCGGCGAGGTGAAGAACAGGGCGAACTGGCCGGACTCCCTCCGTCGGACCTCCGCCTGCGCCTCCTCGAGGAGGAAGGGGAGCTCTCCGAACACCTTGCCGCGATCCGGATCGAGGGAATCGAGGCCCCCGGACTTGATCAGGCTCTCCACCGCGCGCTTGTTCACCTTCCGCAGGTCGACCCGGGACAGGAGATCGCGCACGGACCGGAACGGACCTTCCTTGCGCGCGTCGAGGATGGAGTCGATCGCCGATGCCCCCAACCCCTTGATCGCCGAGAGGCCGAAGCGGATCGATCCCCCGGAGGGGAAGAAGGCGAACCGGGATTCGTTCACGTCGGGGGGGAGGATCGGGATCCCCTTCTCCCTGCAATACGCGATGTACCGGATGATCTTGTCGGTGTCACCGGACTCGGAGGTCATCAGGGCGCTGAAATACTCCACGGGGTAATGCGTCTTCAGGTACGCGGTCTGGTACGCCAGCAGGGCGTACGCCGCGCTGTGGGACTTGTTGAAACCGTACCCGCCGAACTGCCGGATGAGGTCGAAGATCGCGGCCGCCTTCGCCGCCGGGATCCCGTTCGACACCGCCCCGTCGAGGAAGTGGGCCTTTTGCCGCTCCATCAGGGCGTCGTCTTTCTTTCCCATCGCCTTCCGGAGAACATCGGCCTCGCCCAGCGTGAACCCGGCCAGCGCCTTGGCGATCTCCATCACCTGCTCCTGGTAGACGATGACGCCGTACGTGTCCCCGAGGATCTCCTTCAACTGCGGAAGCGGGAATTCGACCTTCCGCCTCCCGTGGCGGCGCTCCACGAAATCGGCCGCCATGCCGCTCTGAAGGGGACCGGGACGATGAAGGGCGACCATGTCGACCAGGTGGTTGAACTGGTCCGGCTTGAGGTTCTTGACGAGCTGGGTGAATCCCGGGCTTTCGCTCTGGAACACCCCGACCGTATCGCCGCGCCCCAGCGCCTCGTATGTTTCGGCGTCGGTAAGCTCCAGGGCGTCGAGATCGAGATCGATCCCCCCCAGTTCCTTGAGAAGCTTCCGTGTGTCGTCGAGGGCGGTCAGCGTCCGCAAGCCCAGAAAGTCGAACTTGACGAGCCCGACGCGGGCGATCGGGTCCATCCCGTACTGCGTTGTGATCTCCCCGGTGGTCTGCCGGTACAGGGGGCAAACGTCGGTGATCGGCCGGTTGGCGATCACCACGGCGGATGCGTGGGTTCCCGCATGGCGGCTGCGCCCCTCGATCTCGCCGGAGAAGCGGAAGAGGTCCGCGATCTTCGGGTTCTCGTCGATCATCTCCTTCAGGCGCGGCTCCGCCTTCAGGGCGTCTTCCACCGTCATCTTGATGTCGGTGGGGATCATCTTTGCGATCCGGTCGACCTCGGCGTACGGCATCTCGAGGACCCTTCCGACATCGCGGACGGCGCCCCGGGGCTTCCACGTCCCGAAGGTTATGATCTGGGCGACGTTCTCCTCCCCGTACTTCCGCTGGACGTAGGCGATCACCTCCTCGCGGCGGTTCTTGCAGAAGTCGCAGTCGATGTCGGGGAGGCTCACCCGTTCGGGGTTCAGGAAGCGTTCGAAGAGGAGCTTGTACCGGATCGGATCCACCTCGGTGATCCGGAGGGCGAACGCCACCAGGCTCCCCGCCGCGCTGCCGCGTCCCGGTCCCACCGGGATCTTCTCGTTCCTCGCCCAGCCGATGAAGTCGGCGACGATCAGGAAGTAGCTCGAGAATCCGGTTTTCCCGATGACGGAGAGCTCGTACGCGAGGCGGCGCCGGTACTCCTCCGCGAGGGCGGACGGCAGCTCCCCGTCCCGTTTCCGCCGCTCCTCGAGCCGAACCTCGAGCCCCCCGGTCGCCGTCTCCCGGAGCTTCCCCTCCGCGGTGACGCCGGGCGGCAAGGCGATCTCGGGAAGATGGTTCACGCCGAGCTCGATCTTCACGTTGCACCGTTCCGCGATCGCCAGCGTGTTCGCAAGGGCGTCGGGGGCGGTGTGCCCGAACGCCCGCTCGAATTCTTCGGCCGTCTTGACGTAGAACTGGTCCGAACCGAACCGCATCCGGGTGGGATCCGAGATCGTCTTCCCCGTCTGCAGGCAGAGCAGGATCTCCTGGAGCTTGTCGTCCCCGGGATTCAGGTAGTGGCAGTCGTTCGTCGCGACCAGCGGGGTCCCGGTCCGGCGCGCAAGGGCGATGAGGAGCGGGTTCATCTTCCCCTGCTCGGGCAAGCCGTTGTCCTGGATCTCGAGGTAGAATCGCCCGTCCGGGAAGATCGATCTGTACTCTTCCAGCACCTCGAGGGCCTTCGCCTCGCCCTCGGTCCCCAACGAGAACGGGATCTCGCCCTGCAGGCACGCCGAGGTGGCGATCAGCCCCTCCGAGTATCTCCGCAGCAGTTCCTTGTCGACCCGCGGCTTGTAGTAGAACCCTTCCGTGTGCGCGAGGGAGGAGAGCCGGAGGAGGTTCCCGTACCCGGTCTCGTTTTCCGCCAGGAGGATCAGGTGGTAGGCGTACTCCCCGGTGGGAGCGACTTTCCGTTCCGCGCGGTTGCCCGGGGCGACGTAGATCTCCGTGCCGATGATCGGCTTCACGCCCCCCTTCAGCGCCTCCTCGTAGAACTCGATCGCGCCCATCATCCCGCCGTGATCGGTGACGGCGACGGAGGGCATCCCGAGTTCCTTCACCCGCGCGATCAGGGGCTTGAACTGGATCGTCCCGTCGAGGAGGCTGTATTGCGAATGGAGGTGGAGGTGGACGAAATTTTTCATTCCCACTCGATGGTGCCCGGAGGCTTCGAGGAGATGTCGTACACCACGCGGTTGATCCCCTTCACCTCGTTGATGATCCGGGAGGAGATCCGCTGCAGCACGTCGTACGGGAGACGGACCCAGTCCGCGGTCATCCCGTCCTGGCTCTGGACCGCCCGGACGGCGACCACGTTTTCGTACGTCCGGAAATCGCCCATCACGCCGACCGTCTTGATGGGGAGCAGGACGGCGAACGACTGCCAGATCTCCTCGTAGAGCCCCGCCGCGCGGATCTCCTCGTCGACGATCGCGTCGGCTTCCCGCAGGATGCGCAGGCGTTCCGCCGTGACCGGCCCGACGATGCGGACCGCGAGACCCGGCCCCGGGAACGGCTGCCGCTCGAGCACGTGGGACGGGACTCCGAGTTCCCGGCCCAGTTCGCGCACTTCGTCCTTGAACAGTTCCCGCAGGGGTTCGACGAGCTTCAGGTGCATCTTCTCCGGCAGCCCCCCCACGTTGTGGTGGGACTTGATGACGGCGGACGGCCCCTTGAACGACACGCTCTCGATCACGTCCGGGTAGAGCGTTCCCTGTCCGAGGAAACCGACGCCCGGGATCCTCCGGGCCGCCTCCTCGAACACGCGTACGAAGAGCTCCCCGATGATCTTTCGCTTGCGCTCCGGGTCCTCCACGTCGGCGAGGGCATCGAGGAAGGTCGCGGAGGCGTCCACGAATTCGAGATGCAGCCCGATCGCGTCGCGGAACGTCCCGATGACCTCCTCCGCCTCCCCTTTGCGAAGCAGCCCGTTGTCGACGAAGATGCAGGTAAGCCGGTCGCCGATCGCCCGGTGCAGGAGCACCGCGGCGACGGAGGAGTCGACGCCGCCGGAGAGGCCGAGGACGACCCCCTCCGCCCCGGTTCGCTCCCGGATCTTCTTCACGCTGCTCTCGACGAAGGAGTGCATCGTCCAATCGGGAGAAAGCCCGCACACCCGGAACAGGAAGTTCGACAGGATCTCCTTCCCCCGCGGGGTGTGCGCCACCTCGGGGTGGAACTGCACCCCGAACATCGTCCCTTCGTAATTCGCCATCCCGGCCACCGGCGAGCTGCCCGACCGGGCGATGGAGGCGAATCCCTTCGGCAATTCCTCGATCCGGTCCCCGTGGCTCATCCAGACCGGGATCTCCATGTCGTGGCGGAACTCCTCGATGCCGAGGAAGAGAGGGCTCCCCCACTGCCCCCGGATGTTCGCGGTCCCGTATTCCCGGTCCGCGGAGCGGCCGACCTTGCCGCCCAGCAGGTCCGCCATCAACTGCATCCCGTAGCAGATCCCCAGCACGGGGACGCCCAGCTCGAGAATCTCCCTCGGGATCCGCGGAGCGTCGGGGTCGTAGACGCTGGAAGGCCCGCCGGAGAGGATGATCCCGGCCGGCGCGAATCCGCGAACGAACTCCACGCCGACGTTATAGGGGTGGATCTCGCTGTAGACGCGTTGCTCCCGCACCCGCCGGGCGATGAGCATGGTGTACTGCGACCCGAAGTCGAGGATGAGGATCTTTCCACCCAACGCGCTACTCCACCCGGTAGTTGGGGGCTTCCTTGGTGATGATCACGTCGTGTACGTGGCTCTCGCGCAGTCCCGCCGCCGTGATCTTCAGGAAACTCGCCCGTTTCTGCAGCTCCGCGATGTTGCGTGCCCCCACGTACCCCATCCCGGCCTTCAAGCCCCCCACGAGCTGGAAGATGACGCCGGCCAACGATCCCCGGTTGGGGACCCGCCCCTCGATCCCCTCCGGGACGAGCTTGCTCTCCGTCTCGATGTGGGACTGGAAATACCGGTCCTTGCTCCCCTTCTTCATCGCCTCCAGCGATCCCATCCCGCGGTACACCTTGTAGGACCGGCCCTGGTACAGGATCATCTCGCCGGGACTCTCCTCGGTCCCCGCGAAGAGGGAGCCGATCATCACGGACGTGGCGCCCGCCGCCATCGCTTTCGTGATGTCCCCCGAATATTTGATCCCGCCGTCCGCGACGATGGCGACCCCCTTCTTCCTGGCCGCCTTCGCGCACTGCATGATCGCCGTCACCTGCGGTACCCCGACGCCCGCCACCACGCGGGTCGTGCAGATCGACCCCGGACCCACGCCCACCTTGACGGCGTCGACGCCCGCCTTGATGAGCGCCTCGGCCCCTTCTCCCGTTGCGACGTTCCCCGCGATCATCCGCACGCCCCGGAAGTTCGAACGGATCGCCTTGACGACCCGCAGGACGTCCCGCGAGTGCCCGTGCGCCGTGTCCACGCAGACGATGTCCACGCCCACCTTGAGGAGCTTCTCCACGCGCTCCTCCCAGCCCGAGACGCCGATCGCCGCGCCGACGCGCAGCCGCCCGAGCCCGTCCTTGCAGGCGTTGGGATACTTCGTGATCTTCAGGATGTCCTTGATCGTGATGAGCCCCTTGAGGTTGTTCCGCCCGTCCACGACGAGCAGTTTTTCGATCCTGTTCCGGTGGAGGATCTCCCGGGCCTGATCCAGCGTGGTCCCCACGGGCACGGTGATCAGGTCGTCCTTCGTCATCACGCTGCGGATCGGCTGCTCGAAATTCGTCTCGAACCGCAGGTCCCGGTTGGTGAGGATCCCCACGAGCTTGCCGTCCCGCGTGACCGGCAGTCCCGAGATCCGGTACTTCTTCATCACGTCGAGCGCCTCGATGACGCGCTGGTCGGGGTCGACCGTGATCGGGTCGGAGATCATGCCGCTCTCCGACTTTTTCACCCGGTCCACCTCGACGGCCTGCTCGTCCGCCGTGTTATTCCGGTGGATGACCCCGATCCCCCCTTCGCGTGCGATGGCGACGGCGGTATCCGCTTCGGTGACCGTGTCCATCGCGGCGGACACCAGCGGGATGTTCAGCCGTATATCGGGCGTGAGATTCACCGCCACGTCGACGTCCTTCGGTATCACGGCGGACTCCTCCGGGATCAGCACCACGTCGTCGAACGTCAACCCCTCCGCCATCGGCCCTCCCGACGATAACCCTGTTCCGTTCCTCATGCGTCCTCTCCCCCGGTTCGTTCGACTCCCGCGAGGATCCCCTCGAGGAGTCCTGCGTCGCTCACCGTCACGCCGTTCACGTTGAACCGCTTCATCGCCGCGACGATCAGCAGCACCCCGGGAACGACGTATCGTTCCCGGCCCTTCTCCATTCCCGGCACGCGCAACCGCTGCGCGTCCGACATCCGTCCCAGCCGTTCGGCCCATCGCCGGACGGCCGCCCCCCGGATCGTCGCCCCGTTGATGCGGTCCGCATCGTAGCGGGTCATCCCGCGTTCCATCGCCGCCAGCGTCGTGAACGTCCCCGCCGTGCCGATCAACCTGCGGAAGCGCCGACGGCCGAACCGCCTCGTTCCGTCCTCGATCCGCCGGTCGGCGAAGTACGACACGGCGCGAAGCTCCCACGGTTTCGGGGGATCCGATAGCGGAAGGAGGGTGGAGAGGACGACCACCCCCGTCGGAAGAGAGACCGAATCCTCCTCCCGGGGACCGACGGCGATCTCGGTGCTCCCCCCCCCGATGTCCACCGCCACGTCTCCCCGCCTTCCGGTGACCGCCTCCCGGATCCCCTCCCAGGTGAGGCGCGCCTCCTCTCCGGGACGGATCACCTCCACGTCGATCCCCTCGTCCGAGGACGCCTCGAGGAACGCGGCACGATTGTCGGCCTCCCGCAGGCAGGCGGTTCCGCACGCCCGGTACGCGGCGACCCCCGCCCGCTCCATCTCCCGGCGATATCCGCGAAGGACCTCGACCGCCGCCGCGAATTCCGCGTCCCCGATCCGGCCGGTCTCCCGCAGGCGCCGTCCCAGCCCGACGATGTGCCGCCGCCGCAGGACGGGGACGGTCCGTCTCCCGACGCGGTCCGCGACCAGCATCCGGATCGTGTTCGTCCCGATGTCAATCGCCGCCAGTCGACGCAACTGGTTCGCCGTCCTCCTTCTCCCGGATGGACCCCTCCCCGCCCGTGCGCTCCAGAACCCCGATGACGCTGGCACCGTACAGATACGCGGCCGCGATGAGGTAAGCTACAATTATAAAACAAATTATGCTGAACAAGGAACCGTAAAGAACATTCAACCTGCTGAATTTCCTTACGTAAAACACGAACCCGTACCGGATGGCCTGCAGAAGCGCAAGGAAGACCAACGTCCCGGCGAACGCGTTGCGCATCCGGATCTTCCCCGGGGCGAGGTACCGGTAGCTCAGTACGCTCCCCAACAGCATGATCCCCGACAGGATCGTTCCGGCGACCAGATGCAGGATGCTCCGGAACGCCTGGTTCACCTGCGCGGACATCCCCTTCGTGAGGTAGAAGAGACCCTCCCACAACGGGGGCACGACGATCGCCGCCGCGGTCAGCACGATCAGGGCGATCACGAAGACCATGTGAAAACCGAGGGAGCGCCGGATCCGCTTCTGGCGCTTCCGCATCAGCATCACCGAGAGCGACGTGTGGACCGCGTCCGTCGCGGAGAAGGAAGAGAGAAGGAGCAGCGCGGTTCCGAGGATCCCGAAGGCGCTGCCCGCCGCCAACATGCGTCGAAGGTTGGGCACGAGCACCCGTGCGCCGTACGGGAAGGTGTTTCGCAGGAGCTCGGTGAGCTGTTCGAAGGGGAGTTCGCTCTTTCCGATGATCCATCCGGTGGCCGCGAAGGCGAGGAACAGGACCGGAATCGCCGAAAGGAGGATGTTGAAGGCGATGGCCGCGCTGTAGACCGGGCCGTGGTTCCGGAAGAAGATCGCCGCCCCTTCCGTGACCGCCCGGATCGCCCTCGACGTCCCGCGGATCATCGCTCCCGGTAGACGATGCGGACGGGCGCCCCCTCGAACCCGAACCGGTCGCGGATCTTGTTCTGCAGGTAGCGGGTGAACGACTCCGGGATCCCCCGGCGGTCTTTCACGAAGACGGCGAAGGAGGGGGGTGCGACCCCGACCTGGGTGATGTAGAACGCCCGGTTCCTCCCCTGCTGCGACGGGATCGGGACGGCGTAGAGAAACGATTGCGCCATCCGGTTCAACGGGCCCGTGGGGACGCGCAGGCGGAAGTTCGCGCTTGCCTCCTCGATCTTCCGGAAGAGGAGCGGAAACCCTTTCCCCGAGGTGGCCACCGTGGGGACGACCGGCGCGAAGGAGGCGTATTCGAGCCCTTCCTGGATGGCGCGCATCGCTTTCCGGCGCTCCTCTTCCGTGTTCCACCCGTCGGCCTTGTTCGCGGCGACCACCACCGCACGCTCCTCGTTCAGGATGTAGCGAAGGACCTGCCGGTCCTGGTGGGTGAGCCCCCCGGGACCGTCGATCAGCAGGATCGCCAGGTCGCACCGCTTGATCGATTCGAGGCTCTTCATCACCGAGAATATTTCGACCGCGTCCCCGGTCTTCCGCTTCGCCCGGATCCCCGCCGTGTCGATCAGGAGGTACTTCCTCCCGTCCCGCTCCACCAGCACATCGATGGAGTCGCGCGTGGTTCCCGGGATCTCCGATGCGATGACCCGCTCGAATCCCGCCAGCGTGTTCACCATCGTGGATTTTCCGACGTTCGGGCGTCCCACCACGGCGATCCGCGGGAGATCGGCCGCTCTTGCGTCCGCTTCCTCCACGTTCCCGTTCCGTGCGGGGATCCGGGCGACGATCTCCTCGAGCAGGTCGGAAACGCCCGTGCCGTGTTCGGACGATACGGAAAAGATCCTTTCCACCGAGAGGGCGTGGAACTGCGAGACGCCTTCCCTGCCTTCCTTCACGTCCACCTTGTTCGCAGCCAGCAGGAACGGCTTCTCCCGCTCGCGGAGCATCCCGGCGATCTCCTTGTCGAGCGGCAGCAGCCCGTCGCGCGCGTCCACCAGGAAGACGACCAGGTCGGACTCGTAAATGGCCCGAAGGACCTGCCCGCGGATCTTGGGAAGCAGGTCGTCGTCCCCGCCGGTCATGTATCCGCCCGTGTCGACGAGAAGGAACCGGCGCCCGTCGTACTCCACCGGCTCCGCGACGAGGTCCCGCGTGATCCCCGGCTGGTCGAACGTGATGGCGCGCCGCTTTCGCGCGACCCGGTTGAAGAGGGTGGACTTCCCCACATTCGGGCGCCCCACCAGCGCCACCGTGAACTCACCCCGGCTCATATCCCAGGTGCCTCAACATGGATTCGCTCCGCGACCAGTCCCGTTCCACGACGACGAACAGCTCCAGGTATACCCGAAATCCGGTCTCCTTCTCCAGTTCGATTCGCGCGGCGGTCCCGACTTTTTTCAGGAGCGCCCCCCCCTTCCCGATCACGATCCCCTTCTGGGACTCCCGTTCCACGAGGATCTCCGCCCGGATGCGGACCAGGTTCTTCTCCGGTTCTTCCGCGTATTCGTCGATCCGCACCGCGATGCTGTAGGGGATCTCCTCGTCGAGCCGCTCGAACAGCTTCTCCCGGATCACCTCCTTCGCGATGAAGCGCATCGGGAGATCGGTCAGATCCTCTTCGGGGTAGTACGCCGGGCCCTCCGGAAGGCGGGCGAAGAGGGCCGTCAGGAACGCCTCGACGCCGTCCCCCTTCGTCGCGGAGACGAGGAACGACGCGACGTAGAACCCGTCCCTGGTGAGTTCTTTCCGCACGGCCTCGGCCGCCGCCCGACCCATCCGGTCGACCTTGTTCACCACGAGGAAGCGCGGGACCGGGATCTTTTCGAGGATCCCCCGTGCCAGCGCGTCCTCCGCTCCTTTCCCCACCGGACGGTCGTCCACCACGTGGGCGACGATGTCGGCTTCCTCCCCGATCCGGCACGCGGTGCGGACCATGTGGGAATTGAGCGCCCTCGTCGGCTTGTGGATCCCGGGACTGTCGAGGAAAACGATCTGCCCCCGCGCCTCGGTGTGGATGCCGGCGATCCGGTCCCGCGTCGTCTGCGGTTTCGGCGTGACGATGGCGATCTTGGAGCGGACGATCCGGTTGAGCAGGGTCGATTTCCCGACGTTGGGGCGCCCCAGCAGGGCGACGAACCCGGACTTCCGGTTCACGGGGTACGCCCCCCTCCGGCGGGGAGAAGAGAAATCGTTTTCGCCGCCGCGGCCATTTCCGCTTCCTTTCGCGACTTCCCGGCGCCCCCGGCGGGGCGCAGCCCTTCCACCCGGACCTCCACCCGGAACACCCGGTCATGCGGCGGCCCATCGGCGGAGAGAAGCCGGTACTCCGGAAGCGGCAGGTGCTCTCCCTGGCACCACTCCTGCAGCCGCGACTTCGCATCGAACCCCGCCACCAGCGCCCCCATCAGGTCCGGCAGCCGGAAATGGCCCTGCACGAAGCGGAGGGCGGCATCATGCCCGCCGTCGAGGAAGATCGCCCCGATGACCGCCTCCACGGCGTCCGCCGCCATCTTCCGCGTGATCCCGACCCCCTTCCTGCGGACGGAAGGGTCGATGCGCAAGGACGCGGGAACCCCGATCCGTTCCCCCACCCGCGCCAGGTTCCTGTTGTTGATGATCGATGCCCGCGCCTTGGTAAGCACGCCCTCCCCCGCCAGCGGGAGCATCCGGTACATCTCCTGCGCGACACAGAGGTTGAGGACGGCGTCCCCGAGGAACTCGAGCCGCTCGTACGACCGCTCGCCTTCCTCCTGCATCGGGGCGGAGCCGTGGCGCAGCGCCTCCTCCAGCAGGTCCGGATCGGAAAAGCGGTATCCGATCCGTTCCTCGAACGATCCCCGGCTCAAACCGCGGTCCCTTCCAGGTGATCGCCGCGCACGGCATCGATCCGGACGGGGATCAGGCCCTCCCGCGGGACGGCCCCCGAGCGGATGACCGCCTCGGCGTAATTCTCCGTGGTCCCCCGCGCCTGACCGGCCCCGGGGTCCCTTGCCGCCACCGCGACGATCAGCGTTTTCCCCACCTGCATTCCGAGATACTCCTTCCGCATCGCGGCATCCGCCGTCCGCAGACGCGCGACCCTCCGCTTCTTCTCTCCCGGGGTCACGTCGTCCGCCCATCCCGCGCTCTCCGTCCCCGCCCGGGGGGAGTACGGAAAGGCATGGAGGTAGCTCAACGGGGTGTCGAGGATCAGCCGCATCGTCTCCGAGAAATCGTCCCGGGTCTCCCCCGGGAACCCGGCGATCACGTCGGCCCCCAGTCGGATCCCCGGCACCTCGGCGGCGAGCAGAGCCAGTCTCTCACGATACCCCTTCGCCGTATACGGCCGCCGCATCCGTTGCAGCATCCGGTCGGACCCGCTCTGCAGCGGCACGTGCAGGTGCGGGCAGAGACGAGCGTTCGTCGAGAGCAGGGAAACGAGCGCCGACGTGATCTCCATGGGTTCGACGGAGCCCAGGCGGAACCGGCACGCGGACGTCGCCTGGAGAAGCGCCTCGACGAGTCGCGCCAGCCCTTCCCGCTCCCCACGGTCGGCCCCGTACCGCCCCGCGTGGATCCCGGTCAGGACGATCTCCCGGGCGCCGTCCTTTTCCGCCCGGACCGCCCGTTCCAGGACCTCGCGCCGCGGCAGCGACCGGCCGGGCCCCCTTGCCCTCGGGACGACGCAATAGGCGCATACCGCGTCGCACCCGTCCTGGATCTTGAGAAAGGTTCGGCTGTGTCCCAGCAGGAGATCCGCCGCGTAGTCGGAAAGATCCTCGTCCCCCCCCTTTGCCTCCCCGGCCAGGGAGCGCAGCAGTTCCGGCAGGGCGGACGGCCCCCGGATCCCCACCCAGTGGTCCACCTCGGGCAGGGAAGCGCGGGCTTCCGGCGTGGTCTCCGCGAAGCAGCCGGTCATCACGAGGATCGCGCCCGGATGCTCCCGGCGCAGCCGCCGGACGATCGCCCGGGAATCCCGGTCCGCGCGGTGGGTGACGGTGCAACTGTTGACGATCAGGACGTCGGCGGGATTCCCGCCCCGGACCACCTCGAATCCGGCGCGGGCGGCGTGGGTGACGATCGCCGCCGAATCGGCGAAGTTCGCCTTGCAGCCGACCGTTACGACCGAGAGGCGCCCGCGCATTCGATCCAGCCCCCGCCCAGCACCTCGTCGCCGTCGTAGAGGACGAGTGCCTGCCCGGGTGTCACGCTTCGCTGCGCGGCATCGAAGCGCACCCGGAGCCGATCCGCCGATGCCCGTACCGTGCACGGAACGCCCGCGTGATGGTACCGGATCCGGGCGCTCGCGCGAAACTCCGTCCCGGGCGGGGATCCGGCCACGAAGCTCGGAGAGATGACCGTGGCCTCGTCGGAAAAAGTCTCCCCGTCGCTGCCGAGGACGACCTCGTTCTTCTCCGCGTCGATCGCCACGACGTAGAGCGCCTCCCTCGAAGCGACCCCGAGGCCCTTCCGCTGTCCGACCGTGTAGTGCAGGACTCCCTTGTGATTGCCGAGGAAATTCCCATCCCGGTCCACGAAGCGTCCCCGGTCTTCCCGGATCCCGCGGCTCTCGAGGAACCGCGCGTAGGAATCGTCGGTGACGAAACAGAGGTCCTGGCTCTCCCGCTTCTCGTACACCGGCAGCCCCGCCTCGAGCGCGATCCGTCGCACCTGCTCCTTCACCATCCCCCCCACGGGGAAACGGATCCGGCGGAGCCGTTCGGAGTCGAGCGAATAGAGGAAGTACGACTGGTCCTTCCCTGCGTCCGGGGAGGTGAAGAGCCTGCACCGACCGTCCGGTTCCCGGCGGATGACCGCGTAGTGCCCCGTCGCGACCCCTTCCGCCCCGAGTTCGTCCGCCTTGCGCAGAAGCGCCCGGAATTTCAGGTGCTCGTTGCACAGGATGCACGGATTCGGCGTGCGTCCCGCCGCGTATTCCCGGACGAACGGGTCGATCACCTCCCTGCGGAACTCGTCCCGCAGGTTGAGGACGTAGTACGGGATCCCCAGGGTGTCGCACACGCGCCGGGCGTCGTACAGGTCGTCCAGCGAACAGCACGTCCCTTCGCGGTCCCGCGTCACGGCGGAATAGTCGTAGAGGTCCATCGAAACGCCGACGACCTCCCAACCTTCCCGCTGGAGGAGCAGCGCCGCCACGGAGGAGTCGACTCCCCCGCTCATCGCCGCGAGAATCCGCCGCTTCGTCATCGGGCTTTGGCCGCTAGCGGGTGATACAGCGGCGACATCGCCCGCAGTTTGTCGACCACCGTTTCGATCGCGTCCACCGCGTATTCCACGTCCCCTTCCGTGTTTCCGCGCCCGAGGGAGAACCGGAGCGCGCCCTGGGAGTCCGTCGGGTCGGCTCCCATCGCGAGGAGGATCGGCGACGCCTCGAGCGATCCCGAGGTGCAGGCGGAGCCCGAGGAGCAGGCGATCCCCAGCATGTCGAGGTTCAGCAGCAGCGCCTCCCCCTCCACGAACCGGAACGAAAGGTTCACGGTGTTCGGAAGCCGCCGGGTGGGATGCCCGTTCAGCACGATCTCCGGGATCCGCGCGTACAGCGCCCGCTCGAACGCGTCCCGAAGCCGCCGGACCTCGGCGACCTCCGGCTCCATGTTCCTCGCAAGGAGGGAGAACGCCTTCCCCATCGCGACGATCCCGACCACGTTCTCCGTGCCGCCGCGACGTCCCCGCTCCTGGTGCCCCCCGTGGAGGAGCGCCGCCAGTTCGATCCCCTTTCGGACGAGCAGCCCTCCCGCTCCCTTGATCCCGTTCACCTTGTGCCCGGAAAAGGTGAGCAGGTCCACGGGCAGCGTTTCCCATGGAAGCGGGACCTTGCCGGTCGACTGTACCGCGTCGGTGTGCATGAGCGCTCCGGCTTCCTTCGCGATCGCACCGATTTCCTCGATGGGCATGATGCAGCCGGTCTCGTTGTTCGATGCCATGATGGAGACGAGGATCGTATCCTTCGTGATGGCGCCCCGCACGGCGTCGGGCTCCACGATCCCCTGGCGGTTCACCGGGACGTACGTGACGCGGAATCCCTGCGTCTCGAGAAACCGGCACGTGTTCATGATGGCGGGGTGTTCCACCTGCGACGTGACGATATGCTTCCCGGCGTTCCCGGAGCGGTACGCCACCCCTTTCACCGCAAGGTTGTCTCCCTCGGTCCCCGAACTCGTGAAGACGACCTCGAGCGGGCGGCAACCGTAGAAGCCGGCGACCTCCGCCCTCGCGTCTTCCACCGCCTTGCGAACGTCGCGCCCGGCCCAATGGATGCTGGAGGGATTCCCGAACAGATCGCCCAGAAACGGCTGTATGGCCGCCGCCACTTCCGGGTGGACCGGGGTCGTGGCGTTGTGGTCGAGGTAGACCTTCCTCAAATCCGGACCTCCCCGCGGGTCTGCCGACGCTCCTCGAACAGGTCCTCCACGGACATGGAGTCGAGGAACTCCTCGATCCGCGCCTCGAGGGCGTCCCACATCCCCTGCGTCCGGCATCGATCGATCATGCCGCACGACCGACCCGACTGCCGGCACCCGACCCGCGCGGGTTTCCCTTCCGCCGTCCGGATGATCTCCCCGACGGTGATTCCCGAAGGGTCCCGGGCGAGGATGAAACCGCCGCCCGGACCGCGGACGCTTTTTACGATATTCCGCTTGCGCAGACGGAGGAAGAGTTGCTGCAGGTACGGCTCGGGGATCGACTCCCGTTTCGCGATCGCCTGGATCGGCACGGGGTTCCCCCGGGACGACGCGGCCAGCGCGACCATCGCCATCACGGCATACCGTCCCCGGGTGGTGATCTTCACGTCCCGGTCCTCACCTCTGCGCCCCGGGGGGCCTCATCGATCCGTTTCGTCAACTCCTCCAATTTCTGCTCGAGGGCGAAGATCTGTTCGGTCAGGCATGTGATCGCCTTCCCTTCCGGATCGGGCGTTCCGGCCACGCCGGTCGGATCGTTGTAGACGTTCCCTTCGCGGTAGACGACGCGCCCGGGGATGCCGACGACCGTCGAGTTCGGCGGGACCTCCTTGTTCACCACGGATCCGGAGCCGATCTTGGAATCGTGCCCGACGCGGATCGGTCCGAGGATGGCCGCGCCCGCCCCCACGATCACGTTGTCCTCGAGCGTCGGGTGCCGCTTTCCCTTGTTCCAGCTCGTCCCCCCCAGCGTCACGCCGTGGTACAGGGTGACGTCCTTCCCGATCTCCGCCGTCTCCCCGATCACCACCCCCATCCCATGATCGATGAAAAACCCTTCGCCGATCGTCGCTCCCGGATGGATCTCGATTCCCGTGAGGGATCGCGAGATGTGGGAGACGAACCGGGCGAGAACCCGGACGTCGCGCTTCCAGAGCCAGTGGGCGAGGTGGTGGAACCGTACGGCGTGGAAACCGGGATAGCAGAGGAAGATCTCCAGCACGCTGCGTGCGGCCGGATCCCTCTCGAAGATGACCTTGATGTCGTTCCGGATCGATCGGAGCATCTTCCCCTCCCTGCCGCGGATATTATCAGACCGAATATGTCAATTATTAGCCTTTATCACGAGAAAGGGAAGGATTTTCTGCAGGCGTTTCCTCTTGATGCCCTTCGTCCCGAGAAGATCTTCCGGGGAGCGGAAACCCCCGAGGCGTTTCCGTTCCTCCACCACGGCCGCGGCGACCGTGTCCGAGATTCCGGGCAATTCGGCAATCTCCGAAAGGGGCGCATGGTTTATATCTACGCGTTTTCCAAGGAGGTATTTCTGTCGGATCGTGAGGGGACCGGCGCGAGGGCTTTCGGCGGACCGGCCGTCGGATGCATCGTCGCATGCCGCCTGGAGGATGCGAGCATCTTCGACCGTCGCTTCAGGAGGCGGAGGATTGGTGGGCGCAGCATGGCGGACCATGGCGCCGGCATTCCAGACCAGGAGGATCATGGAAAGAAGGAGAACGGCGCGTCGGTTCCTGCCGTTATTCCTCCGCCCCTCCGGTATCGGCACGCCGCGTCCTCCAGAGTTTGTACCGGACGCTGTCCACCAGGGCCTGCCATGACGCCTCGATGATGTTGTTCGAGACGCCCACGGTGCCCCAGGTCGAGTCCCGGTCTCCCGACTGTATCAAGACGCGTACCGACGAACCGGTCCCTCCCTGCCGTATGACGCGGACCTTGTAGTCGAGGAGCTTCACCTCGGCCACTTCGGGGTAGAATTTCTCGAGCGCCTTCCGCAAGGCGTTGTCCATGGCGTTCACCGGGCCGTTCCCCAGCGCCGCGGTGTGCTCGTCCCGCCCTTCGACGGCGATCTGGATCGTCGCCTCGGCGATCGGCACCTCCCCCTCGGACCGTTTTTCGTCTATCACCCGGAACCCCTTCAGTTCGAAAAACGGCTCGTGCTCCCCCATCGCCCGGCGGGCCAGCAGCTCGAACGACGCGTCGGCACCCTCGAACTGGAACCCCTTGTTCTCGAGCTCCTTGATCTCGTCGAGGATCTTTTCGGTGTTCGGGTCGTTCGCCTTGAACCTGAGTCCCGTCTCCTGGATCTTGGAGAGGATGTTGCTGCGCCCTGAAAGGTCGGAAATCAGGACCCGGCGGTGGTTCCCGACCGTTTCGGGTTCCACGTGTTCATACGTCTTCGGATGGCGCCGGATGGCGGAGACGTGCATCCCCCCCTTGTGCGCGAAGGCCGCGTTCCCCACGTACGGCTGATGGAGCCATTGCCGGACGTTGGCCACTTCGGCGACATAACGGGACAAGTCGGACAGCTTCCGCAACTGCCCCTTCGGCAGGACTTCCCGCCCCATCTTGAGCTGCAGCGCCGGAAGGACGGAGCACAAGTTCGCGTTCCCGCACCGTTCCCCGTACCCGTTGATCGTCCCCTGCACCTGGGTGGCGCCGCTCTCCACGGCGGCCAGGGAGTTCGCCACCGCCATCTCCCCGTCGTTGTGCGTGTGGATCCCGATCGCCACGGAAGTCGCCTTGCGCACCTCCTTCACGATCCGGAAGATGTCGGAAGGAAGCGACCCGCCGTTCGTGTCGCACAGGACCAGGACGTCGGCGCCCGCGTCCGCCGCCGCCGCCAGCACCTTCATCGCATACCTGGGGTTGTGCTTGTACCCGTCGAAGAAATGCTCCGCGTCGAAGAAGACCTTGTCGGCGTTCCGCTTCAGGTACGCCACCGTCTCCTTCACGGCGTTCAGGTTCTCCTCGAGGGTGGTCCGCAGCGCCTCGATGACGTGGAAGTCCCACGACTTCCCCACCACCGTGATGACCGGCGTCCCGGCGGCGACGAGCGCCTTCATGTTGGCGTCCTCTTCGACCTTCTTCCCAACCCGCCGTGTCATCCCGAAGGCGCAGATCAACGAGTTCTTCCAGCGCATCCTGCGCGCACGCTCGAAGAATTCCTTGTCCTTGGGGTTGCTCCCGGGATAGCCGCCCTCGATGTAGTGGATCCCGAACTCGTCGAGCTTCTCGGCCACGGCGACCTTGTCGAGAACGGACAGGGAGATATCCTCGGACTGGGTCCCGTCCCGCAGCGTCGTGTCGTACAGGTATACGTTCTTCATTCGGCGTCCCGCCCTTCCGATCGAGTCTTCCTCGTTCGATGCGCCGGCGTCAGGCGGGGTTCCCCAGCCCGAACGCCGCGTGGAGCACGCGCACGGCCAACTCGGTGTACTTCTCTTCGATGAGAACGGAGATCTTGATCTCCGAGGTGGAGATGCCGAGGATGTTGATACCCTCCGCCGCCAGCGTCTCGAAGACCTTCAGGGCGACGCCGGAGTGGGAGCGCATCGCCATGCCGACGATCGACACCTTGGCGATCTTTTCGTCCCCGACCACCCGCTCGGCCCCCGCCTCCCTGGCGGACTTCTCGGTGATCTGCATCGCCTTCTTGTAGTCGGTGCGGCCGACCGTGTAGGTAAGGTCCGTGAATCCGGTGACGGACACGTTCTGGACGATGACGTCGACCACGATGTTCGCCTCCGACAGCGGCTTGAAGATCTTCGCCGCGATCCCCGGCCGGTCGGGGACCTTGACCACCGTGATCTTCGCCTCGTTCTTGCTGTACGCCACGCCGGACACCACCGCCGTTTCCATGATTTCCTCCTCCGTCGTCACGATCGTTCCCGGGTGATCGTTGAACGAGGAGCGGACGTGGATCCGCACCCCGTATTTCATCCCGAACTCCACCGAACGGATCTGCAGCACCTTGGCGCCCAGGGAGGCGAGCTCGAGCATCTCCTCGAACGAGATCTTGTCGAGCTTTCGGGCGTCCGCGCAGATGTTCGGGTCCGTGGTGTAGACGCCGTCCACGTCCGTGTAGATCTCGCAAACGTCCGCTTTCAGTGCCGCGGCCACGGCCACGGCGCTGGTGTCGGAGCCGCCGCGGCCGAGCGTGGTGATCGATCCGCTGTCGTCGATCCCCTGGAAGCCGGCGACCACCGCGACGTATCCGTCCTTCAGGGATTGCGTGATCGTCTCGCCGCGGATCTGGCGGATGCGCGCCTTCACGTACGCGGCATCGGTCAGCACGGGGATCTGGAAGCCGCAGAACGACTTCGCCTTGCACCCCATTTCCGAGAGGGCGATCGCCAGCAGCCCGATCGTCACCTGTTCCCCGGTGGCGGCGACGACGTCGAGTTCCCGTTCGTTGGGCAGCTCCGCGAGCTGGTGCGCCAGTCCGAGAAGCCGGTTCGTCTCGCCGGACATCGCGGAGACGACCACGACCACGTCGTTCCCCTGCTCCTTCGTCCGCATCACCCTTTTCGCCACGTTCCGGATCTTTTCGACGGTGCCGACCGAGGTACCGCCGTACTTCTGGACAATGAGTGCCATCGCGCGCGTCACCCTCCTGGCTGGAAGCGTTGGGACCGGACCCGGAAATCGTGGAACCTCGGGTGGTCCGGAGCGATGACCGCGATCTCCCTGCGGTCGTCGCCCAAAATTGTAAATTTAACCTGTATACAATCCGTTGGCAACAATTCCGCGATCCTTTCGCCCCACTCCACCAGGCAGATGCCGTCCCCCGAGAGAAGCTCCGGTATCCCGATGTCCTCCGCTTCCCGGACGGCCTCGATCCGGTAGACGTCGATGTGGGTGAGCGGGATCGGCCCCGCGTGTTCCGTCACGATCGTGAACGTCGGGCTCACGATCCGGTCGGGCGGGATCCCGAACGCTTTCCCGATCCCCTTGCAGAAGAGGGTCTTCCCGGCGCCGAGATCCCCCGTGAGCGCGACCACGTCCCCGGGGAGAAGCGCCTCCCCCAGCGCGCGGGCGATCGCAAGGGTGTCCTCCGGGGAGTTCGATGTGAACCGGAGGATCACTCTTCCGGCGGGGATTCGCCGAGCGTTTGGTGCAACGCCCCCCGGATGTTGCCGATCACGTCGGTCGCCGTCACCGGAGTCATGGGGTGGTCGCGCACCAGCAGGTCGGCCGACATCCCGTGCAGGAATACGCCCGCGCAGGCGGCGTCGTTCGGCGAAAGCCCCTGGGAGGCGAGGGCCGCGATCATTCCGGTCAGCGCGTCTCCCATCCCGCCCGAGGCCATATACGGGTTCCCCGTCGTGTTGATGAAGATGTCCCCCTTCGGCGTCGCGACGATCGTGCGCGCGCCTTTGAGGATCACCGTGACCCGTTCCTCTTCCGCCAGGTGCCGGGCGGAGTCGATCCGCGATACCTCGATCGATTCGATGGTTTCCTTCGTCAGGCGCGCCATCTCCCCCGGATGCGGGGTGAGGATGCAGGGGGCCGCCGCTCCCTGCAGGACGGTCGCCTCTCCCGACAAGGCGTTCAGCGCGTCGGCGTCGAGGAGGAACGGGACCTTGAGCTTCGTGATCAACTCCTTCACGAACTTCGGCATCGCCCCGGTCATTCCGAGGCCCGGACCCACCACGACCACGTCGGCCTTCGAGAGCGCCTCGATCAGCGCGGGGACCATTTCCGGCGTGAAATACCCCTTCCCCCCGTCGGGGATCCCCTGCGTCATCACTTCCATCTGTTTCGCCTCGATGATCGGCCGCAGCGACTCCGGCGTGACCACGGTGATGAGCCCCGCCCCCATCCGCAGCGCCCCCAGGCCCGCGAGGCAGGGCGCACCCGTCATCCCCGGCGACCCGCCGACGATGTAGACCCTTCCCGCGTCCCCCTTGTGGAAATCGGGCGGCCGCACGGAGAGCATGCTTTTCACGGTCTGCTCGTCGAGCGCCTCGGTCTTGATCTCCGCGTCGAAGATCGCCCGCGACGGGATCCCGATGTCGTAGATCTCCGTCTCCCCGCAATGGATCGAACCGGGGAGCAGGACGTGCCCGAGTTTCAGCAGGCCGAAGGTCCCCGTGTAATCCGCCCGGATCGCCTCGCCGAGGATCCGGCCGGTGGTCGCGTCGATCCCCGTCGGGATGTCCACGGCGAAGACCGGCGCCATCGAGAGGTTGACGACCTCCACCACCTCCCGCACGATCCCCGAAAGGGGGGACGAGAGGCCCGTCCCCAGGATCGCGTCGACGCACAGGTGGACCTCCTCGAGGTACGTGCGCAGGTCTTCCACGCCTTCCGTGTCCCGGATGACCCTCACCTCGACGTCCATCCGCCGCAGGATCTCGTGCTGGGTCCGCGCGTCGGGCGACAATTCATCCTCCTCCCCCAGCAGGAAGACCTCGACGTACGCACCCCGGTTGTGCAGGTGACGGGCGATCACCATCCCGTCCCCGCCGTTGTTCCCCTTTCCGCACACAACGGCCACGGAGGCCTCCTGGGGAGCGCCCACCTTCTCTTCCAGGATACGGAAGATCCGGTCCGTGCACGAACGACCCGCGTTCTCCATCAGGACAAGGGCGGGGATGCCGTACGTGTGGATCGTCACCCGATCCAGTTCGGCCATCTGCCGCGCCGTCACGATCTTCATTCCGCCCCTCCCGCCGTTTCGAGGATCACGAACGCCACCGCCTTCCCGCCGTCATGGGTGATGCTGACGTGCACGGCGCCGCCGTTGCGCCACTTCGCCCACTTCACCGCTTGTCCGTGAAGATGCACCACGGGTTTTCCGAATCCCCCCCGAACCGTCTCGACGTCATGCCACAGGATCCCCTGGGATTTTCCGGTTCCGAGCGCCTTCATCATCGCTTCCTTCACCGCGAAGCGGCCCGCGAGGCGCTCCGCGCCGTTCGCGCCGCGCATGGCGTAGGCCACTTCCGCGTCCGTGAATACCCGGCGCAGGAACCGTTCCCCGTACCGGTCCATCAACGCCTTGATGCGCGAAATATCGACGATGTCCACCCCGATCCCGGCGATCATATATTCCCCATTCTCAAACCATGAGCATCCGTTACTTACCCTTCTGCTGCGTCGCCTCGGAGGGCGGGGCTCCGTTCGTGGCTCGCCGTGCGGTGAACCTGCACGGCTGCGCACCGGTCTCCAGGGCTCCATTCCCTCAGATCCCGGCATTCGAGGCCCGCTGCATCCGCCCCGGCATCGTTCCCCTCCCTCACCGTACCGCATTGGTACGCCTCGGTCGGGCGCCTCGCCGGAGGCGGCGCATCGACCCTCTCGGTGCACGGCCTCTGCGGGAACGGAACCCTGGAGACCGGCCTCACTTTGCCCCCTGTTCTTCCTACTGCGGGGGTACCCCAGCAGCGCGAAGCTCGTATTGGGGCGCCCCCCCTCCTGCGGCGACTCCGCCGTACACTCCTATTGAGTGAGGTACTTGGTCACGCTCCATGGACGAGGTCGGCGATCTCTTTGACCGCCCCCGCGATACCGAGGAAGACCGCCCGCGCGATGATGCTGTGGCCGATATTGAACTCCTCGATCTCCGGTATCTCCAGGATGGGCACGATGTTGCGCACATCGAGCCCGTGGCCCGCGAACACCTTGAGCCCGGCGGTGGATGCGAACGCCGCCGCCGCGCGGATCTTCGCAAGTTCCGCTTCGTACATCCCCGTGCGGAACGCCTCGCAATACGTCCCGGTGTGAATCTCGATCGCGTCCGCGCCCGCCTGGCGGGAGGCGCGTACCTGGGGCAGCTCCGGGTCGATGAACATGCTGACGAGGATCCCGGCCTGTTTCAGACGCGCCACCGATTGCACCATCGCATCCCGGTGTCCCAGCACGTCCAGCCCGCCCTCGGTGGTGATCTCCTCGCGCTTCTCGGGGACCAGGGTGGAAGAGTACGGCTTGAACCCGCAGGCGATCCGGGTCATCTCCCCGGTCGCCGCCATCTCGAGGTTGATCCGCGTCGTCACGACCTGCTTCAACACCGCGAGATCCCGGTCCTGGATGTGCCGCCGGTCCTCCCGCAGGTGCACCGTGATCCCGTCGGCTCCCGACAGCTCCGCGATCGCCGCCGCCGCCGCCGGTTCCGGGACCTGCCCGCGTCTCGCCTGGCGCAGCGTGGCCACGTGATCGATGTTCACCCCGAGGCGTTTCCGAGGTCGGGTCATCGCGCTTCTTCCCTCGCCTTCTCGCCCAGGGTCTTCACGATCGCGTCGACCTCGTCCGGCTTCTCCCCTTCCACCATGATGCGCAGAAGCGGCTCCGTCCCGCTGTACCGGACGACGATTCGCCCGCGGCTCCCGAGCTTCTTCTGGAATTCGGCGCATGCCTTCCGGAACCCCTTCATCGACTCGAGCGGCACTTGATGCTCCATCCGGATGTTGTGCAGCATCTGCGGGAAGACGACCAGCCCCTTCCCGAGTTCGGAGATCTTCCTTCCGCTCTCGACCATCACGGCGAGCAACTGCAGCGCCGCAAGCACGCCGTCGCCGGTCGTTGCGTGATCGAGGAAGATCAGGTGCCCCGACTGTTCCCCGCCGAAGTTGTACTTGCCGGCCCGCATCGTCTCGACGACATACCGGTCCCCCACCGGGGCGCGGAGCAGCTTGATCTTCCGTTCCTTCAGGTACATCTCGAGCCCGATATTGCTCATCACGGTGGCCACCACCGTGTTTCTCGCCAGCTTCCTCTTCCGGGCCATCTCCCCGGCGCAGATCGCCATGATCCGGTCGCCGTCCTGCACCACCCCCTTCTGGTCCACGACGATCACCCGGTCCGCGTCGCCGTCGAGCGAGATCCCGAGGTCCGCGCGCGCCTCCTTCACCTTCGCCGCCACGATCTCGGGGTAGAGGGAACCGCACTGGTCGTTGATGTTCACCCCGTTGGGAGAAACGCCGATCGGGATCACCTCGGCGCCCAATTCAGAGAACACCTGCGGGGCGATCCGGTACGCCGCGCCGTTGGCGCAATCCACCACAATGCGCAACCCTTCGAGGGAGAGGTGCGCGGGAAAAGTGGACTTCAGGTACACGATGTACCGGCCGGTGGCGTCGTCGATCCGATGGGCCTTTCCGATCTGGGGCGAAGGGGGCCGGTTTTCCTTCAGGTGCTCCCCGTACATCAGCCCTTCGATGCGCGACTCGACATCGTCGGGGAGCTTGAAGCCGTCCCGGCCGAAGAACTTGATCCCGTTGTCGGGATAGGGGTTGTGAGAGGCCGAGATCACGACACCGGCGTCGGCCCGCATCGACCGGGTGAGGAACGCGATCCCGGGGGTGGGCATCGGCCCGACCAGCAGGACGTCTCCTCCCATGGCGCAGATCCCGGCCGCCAGCGCCGTCTCGAACATGTACCCGGACAGCCGGGTGTCCTTCCCGATGACGATCTTGTGTCGGCCGTTCTTTCCGCGGAACAGGTGGGCCGACGCCTGCCCAAGGGCGAGCGCCGTCTCGACGGTCATCGGGTCGGTGTTCGCCACACCCCGGACGCCGTCCGTGCCAAACAACCTTCTCGCCACAGGGAATCCTCCTAATTGCGGAATTGGATCTTCACACGGACGTTCGGGCTGCCGACGATTTTAGCATGCGGTTCGCGCAATTCCACCCGTGCCGTCACAGCGAGCGTGCCGACTTCCACGTTCGGCGTGATCTCCTCCGTGGGGACGGAAGGGATCCGTGAAAACTCTTCCGGAAGCGCCTCCACCTCGAGCGTCGGTGGATCGACTTCCACCCGCGCGATGCGTTTCCGCAAGGCGTATCCGCCGCCGATCCGAGGGACGACGGGGACGACCCGTCGCTCCGTGCGATCCAGGACCACCTCGATGGAGGACGGAAAGATCCGCTGCACCTTGATCCCCGTGGGGACCTTGACCGACCGGTCGTCCAGCGTGACGGATTGCCGTCCGGCGTGCGCGGCGGACAGGTCGACGGCGGCGGAGATCTCGGAGGGGCGCAAGCCGGACAACAGGGAGGACGGTCCGGAAAGGCGCACTTCCACCTGCCTTCCCGGCTTGTTCGTCATCGTCAACCCCTTCGGCACGTCCCGGATCTCCAGCGGGATGGTGAAGCTCACCAGCACCTTGCTCTCGCCCGCGACGAACCACCACGCCGCCACGGCCAGCGCAAGGGCGAGGACTTTCAGCCCGGGATTCCGACTCGCGAGCCGCCGGAGGATCCGGAATAATTCAGCCGGGTTCAGGAGGGGCCTCCTTCTCGCGGAACAGGAGCTCGAGCATCTCCCGAAGTCGTTCCGCGGATTCCGCCCGGTTCGCCGACCGGTTCGAGAAGACGGTGACGTTCCCCGTCTCTTCGGATACGACCACCGCCACCGCGTCCGTTTCGGACGCCACGCCGAAAGCCGCCCGGTGCCGCGTACCCATCCCCCGCGTCTCGACCGATTCGGCCGGGATGGGGAGGATCACCCCCGCCGCGGCGATCCGGTTGGCGCGGAGGACCGCCGCCCCGTCGTGAACGGGAGAGTTGGTGCCGAAGATGGAGGCCGCCAGCTCGTGGGAGAAGAGAGCGTCAAGTTTCTTCCCATGCTCGACGAATTCCTCGAGCCCCATTTCGCGCTCCAGCAGCAGGATCGCCCCGATGCGCGCTTCCGCCAGCAGGAAGGCGCTTCGGGAAAGCTCCGCGATCACATCCGGGTCCGGGGCGCTCCCCTTTACCCAGAAGAGCCGCAACTGCCCGATCCTGGCGAGCCCCCGCCGGATCTCGGTTTGGAACACCACGACAAGCACGACGAGGAGATTCCCGAGGAAGTTTCCGACAAGCCACTGGAACGTGACCATTCCGGCCCTTTTGGAGACGACGTACATCAGCATCAGGAACAGCAGCCCGAAGAGCATCTGGACGGCCCGCGTCCCCCGGATGAAAAGGAGGACCCAGTAGATGATGAAGGCGACGAGAAGGATGTCGAGAACATCGACCGCATGGATGGAGGGCAGGCCGTCTAACACGGCGACGCCCTCCGGATCGCATCCGCCACCTGGACCACTTCCCGCATCTCCTTCACGCCGTGGACGCGCACCACGTGCGCCCCGTTCATCGTCGCCGCCGCGACCGACGCCGCGGTACCGAACTCCCGCTCCGAGGGGGAGGCACCCGTCAGCGCCGCGATGAACGATTTGCGCGACGGGCCGAACACGATCGGCCGGCCGAGAACGCGCAATTCATCGAGGTGCCGGTGCAGCGCCAGGTTGTCGCACAGGCGCTTCCCGAACCCGATCCCGGGATCGACGAGGATCCGGTCGCGATCGATCCCCGCCCCGGTCGCCGCGTCGATCCGGTCCGACAGCTCGGTGAGCAGTTCGTCGAACAGGGAGTCGTACCGCGGCGCCTCCTGCATCGTCGCGGGCGCCCCCCGCCGGTGCATCAGGACCACGGCGGCCCCCGATTCGCGGACCACGGACGACATCGCAGGGTCGTCCGCAAGGGCGCTCGTGTCGTTCACGATCCTCGCCCCCGCCGCGATCGCCTCTTTCGCCACCGCCGCCTTCGTCGTGTCGACCGAGATCGCCGCTTTCGCCTTCGCGGCAAGTCGCCGGATCACCGGGATCACACGGCGCATTTCCTCGTCCGCCGGAACCGGCCGCGAACCGGGACGGGTCGATTCGCCTCCGACATCGAGGATCGACGCCCCCTGCGCCTCCATCTCGAGCCCTCTCTCCGCCGCTTCCTCGGAGGAACGGTACGCACCCCCGTCGGAGAAGGAGTCCGGCGTCACATTCACGACCCCCATGACCAGGGGCGTTCCGGCCAGTTCGAGTACCCCGTCCGGGATCGGAACACGGAAGGCACTCGTGGAATACCGTGCGATCGACCCGGCGGCGAGCCGCAGAACCCCACCCCAGGGCTCCGAGGCGGGCCACCCCGCCAGTACATCCGGCGTCGATACGGAAAAGATAAGGCGCGATTTCCCACGGAGGACGGGGATCCCCCGCCCGGCGAGGAAGCGGTACAGGGGGAGGGGTGACGCCACCGCGAGTTCCGCCGGGGCGAGGACGATCAGCGTGCGCAACTCCCGAAGGAACGCTTCGAGGTCCGCCCCTTCCGCCCCGAGGAACGCCAGCCGTTCCCGCGCCTCAGAGGAATTCCCCGACCGGAATACCCGCACGATTCGTCCCATCTGGATTTGTTGCTTTCCCGGTCCCGGACCATCTGCAGCCGAAGGAGAGCGATTTGACTCAGGCGGGTGCGCCTGCCGTGACCGGAGCGTCTCCCGGTCCCTGCGGCGGGATCCCTCCCTCGATGATCCGCTGGATCTCGGCGCCATCGACCACTTCCTTCTCCAGCAGCGTCTTCGCCACGCTATGAAGGACGTCGATGTGGGTCCCCAGCAGCCCCTTCGCCCGCTCGTAGGCGGCGGTGACGATGCCGCGGACCTCCTGGTCGATGTCCCGGGCCGTCGCTTCGCTGTAATCCTGGTGGCGGGTGAAATCCCGGCCCAGGAAGATCGCCTCCTGTTTCTGCCCGAAGGTCACCGGCCCCAGCTTTTCGCTCATCCCCCACTCGCAGACCATCTTCCGCGCAAGCGCCGTGGCCCGCTCGAGATCGTTCCCGGCGCCTGTGGTCAACTCCCCGCGCACCAACTCCTCGGCCACCCTCCCGCCCATCAGGATCGTGATGTTGTTCTTCAGATAATCCTGCGAATAGGTGTGCCGCTCGTCGATCGGGAGCTGCTGGGTGATGCCGAGCGCCATTCCCCGCGGGATGATGCTGACCTTGTGGATCGGGTCCGCGCCCGGGATGAGCGTGGCGACGATCGCGTGCCCCGCCTCGTGGTAGGCGGTGGATTTCTTCTCCTCGTCGCTGATGATCATCGAGCGCCGCTCGCGCCCCATCATCACCTTGTCCTTGGCCATCTCGAAGCAGTCCATCGTGACCTTGGCGAGGTTGAGACCCGCCGCGTGGATCGCCGCCTCGTTGGCCAGGTTCGCGAGATCCGCCCCCGTGAAGCCGGGGGTCCCCTTGGCCAGCACGTCGAGCTTCACGTCCGAGTCGAGCGGGATCTTCCGGGTGTGAACACCCAGGATCTGCTCCCGGCCCTTCACGTCGGGCTTGGGGACCACCACCTGGCGGTCGAACCGCCCGGGCCGCATCAGCGCAGGGTCGAGGACGTCGGGCCGGTTCGTCGCCGAGATGAGGATGAGCCCCTCGTTCGACTCGAACCCGTCCATCTCGACCAGGAGCTGGTTGAGCGTCTGCTCCCGTTCGTCGTGGCCGCCGCCGAGGCCCGCGCCGCGGTGGCGCCCGACGGCGTCGATCTCGTCGATGAAGATGATGCAGGGGGCGGACTTCTTCCCCTGGATGAACAAATCCCTCACCCGCGCCGCGCCCACCCCCACGAACATCTCCACGAAGTCGGAGCCGCTGATGGAGAAGAACGGCACCCCCGCCTCCCCCGCGATCGCCCGTGCGAGAAGGGTCTTCCCCGTCCCCGGCGCCCCGACGAGCAGCACCCCCTTGGGGATCCGGCCGCCGAGCTTCGTGAACCTCTTCGGGTCTTTGAGGAACGCGATGATCTCCTGCAGCTCTTCCTTCGCCTCCTCGATCCCCGCAACGTCGGCGAAGGTGACCTTGTGCGTCGTCTCGGTCAGCAGTTTCGCCCGGCTTTTGCCGAACGACATCGCCTTGCCGCCCCCCGCCTGCATCTGGCGCATGAAGAAGATCCACACGCCGATCAGCAGGAGCATCGGCAGCCAGGAGACGATCAGCGTCATGTACCAGGGGCTATCGTCGAGGGGCCTTGCCGTGATCTGCACGTTCTTCCCGCGCAGGTTCTTCACGAGGTCCGGATCGTCGGGGGCGTAGGTGTGGAACGACTTCTTCTCCTTGCCCGAGTTGTCGACGTATTTGCCGGTGATCTCCTGCCCCTTGATCGTCACCTCCTTCACCTTCCCCGCGTCCACGTTCTGGATGAACGCCGAGAAGGAGACCTCCTCGTGCTCGACCTTCTGAGCCTTGAAGGTGTTGAAGAGGAAGACCATCGCCAGGGCGATGAGCATCCAGATGGCCAGGTTTCGATAGAACTGGTTCAAGCGCGCGGATCTCCTTGATGGTTGGGATTCAACGAATTATTTTACCACAGGGTGGAATCTTGTCTATTTCCGCGAACGGATCCGGAGAAGCACGGCCTTCCGGGTCGCCGGGGTCACGGGGGCGTGGGCGGAGCGCAGGATTCCCGGGATCCAGAGGATCGCACCTTCCGCGTCGCACACCACGGGACGTCCCCAACGATCGCCCCGCGGGACTTTCCGGTCGATCAGGATCTCCTTCACTTTCTTCTCCGTGGCCATACCGAACGGGCGGACCCGGTCCCCGGCCCGCAAGGTGCGGACATCGAGCGGCATCCGGAGGGAGACGGCGTCGAACACTTCCGCGTCGCCCTTCGCGGCGAGGCGCTTCGCCCGCGCCGGACCGATCCCCCTCTTCGCTTCGGACACCAATTCGAATCCCTCATCCTTCGGAGCGGCATGCCCATGGATGAAAGTCGCCTCTTCGTACCGGATGTCCAGCTTCCACCCCTTGCCGACGTTCAGCCGTGCGGACGGTCCACCTTCGAGGACGGTCCGGTCCATCGCCGTCAACAGTCGCTCGTTCGGCGCGAGTCCGAGCCGGTCGAAGCAGACCCTTTGCAGGATCTTCACCCGCAGGACGGTGGGGAGCCTGGAATACGCTTTTCTGCGGAAGCGGATCACGCCGTCGGCGTCCCCGATGTTCTTCCGGATCCACCGTTGCGACTCGTCTTCGAGGTAGTCATCGAGTTCCCGGAACCGCTCCCCCAGAGCGTGGATCCGTTGCTTGACGGATTTGCCATACCTTTTCACCAATACGGGGAGAAGGACATGTCTCATCCAATTCCGTTCGAACCGGGTGTCAACGTTCGATCGATCGGTTCGGCAGGGTATCTCCCGTTTCTTTAGATATTCCAGGATATCTTCTTTCCATACATCGAGAATCGGATGGATGATCTCGCCACCATTCCCCCGGGGGATCCCCTTGAGTCCTCCGATCCCCGCCCCCTCGAACACCCGCATCAGGATCGTCTCGACCTGGTCGTCGGCGGTATGGGCCAGGGCGACTTTCGCGTTCCCGAACTTCCTTGAAAGGCGTTTCAGGAATGCGTGACGCACGTTTCTCGCATCGTTCTCGAACCCCGGCGGGAAACTTCCCTTCTCCCCGGCTTCCATTCCCTTCCGTCCTCCCCGGGGGGTTTTCTGTTTATGAATTGCCTTTTCCAAATGAAGATGTTTCACCATATCTTCAACCATCGCCTGATCTTTGTCCGACTCGCCTCCCCGGGCACCGTGATTCACGTGTCCGACCACGATCCGGGCCTCTTTCCTCCGTGCGACTTCATGCAGCAGGAACATCGAATCCGGCCCGCCCGACACCGCGACGACAATCACCGGTTTTTTGTGGTGAGACGTACCGGACAATTTCACTCAGGGGTGCACTTTCTCTTTCAGCAGCCGGATCAGGTATTGGCCGTATCCGTTGTTCTTCATCGGCGCCGCGAGGGATTCGAGCTTCTCCGCATCGATGTATCCCAACCGGTAAGCCACCTCTTCCACGCAGGCCACCTTGAGCCCTTGCCGTTTCTCGATGGTCTCCACGAACGTGCCGGCCTCGAGCAGCGAATCGTGCGTCCCGGTGTCCAGCCAGGCGAAGCCGCGGCCGAGGAGCTCCACCCTCAATGCCCCTTTCGACAGATAGGTGTTGATCACATCCGCGATCTCGAGTTCCCCTCGGGCGGAAGGACGCAAACCGGTCGCGATCTCCACCACTTGCCGGTCGAAGAAGTAAAGCCCTGGGACGGCGAAATTGGATTTCGGCGCCTTCGGCTTTTCCTCGATGCTCAGCACGTTTCCCGAGGAATCGAATTCCACCACGCCGTATCGCCCGGGGTCGCGGACCCAGTATCCGAAAATCATCGCCCCGTCCGTGATCTGCGTCGCGCGTCGGAGAATCTGCTGGAAACCGTGACCGTAGAAGATGTTGTCGCCAAGGATCAGGCAGGTGTGATCGTTCCCGATGAATTCCTTGCCGATGAGGAACGCTTGCGCCAGGCCTTCCGGTCGTGGCTGTGCCGCGTAGGAGATCCGGATCCCCCATTGCGCACCGTCACCCAGCAGTTCCTGATACCTCGGCAGGTCGACCGGGGTGGAGATCACCAGGAAATCCCGTATCCCGGAGAGCATCAGGACCGACAGGGGGTAGTAGATCATCGGCTTGTCGTAGATCGGAAGAAGCTGCTTGCTGACCACCTTGGTGACGGGGTATAGCCGGGTTCCCGCCCCCCCCGCCAGGATGATCCCTTTCCATTTGCGGATGTCGCGTTCCGAGGTCATGAATCCGTCCCTGATCGTATTTTTCCTGATTGTTCCGCAACCACCACAACGATATTTCTTCCGCGGGAAAAGATCAAGCAGATCGATGCGATGACGATTCTTGAGCTTAATGGTAATCCCATCATCAGTAATTAGTTACCATAAATATGTAATATTTTTCCGTATATAAAAACCGTTCCACCTCTTTCTTGTCCATCTATTTATTTCAACAACGTTTTTATTGTTCGCCCTTCCCGGCGATCAGGCCTGAAACTTGCTGTAATGAATCTTGATCCTGGAAATGCATTCCATCCGTTGATCGTCGGGGAACGGAATGACGCCGTTGGACTACAACAAGCTCCCTCCCTGCACCATCGATTTCCCGCTCGAAATTTCCCCCGAGGAGATCGGAACGTTATCCGGGCCGGTCAACACTCTCCTGAAAAGCAGTTACGTGTTCGGGGCATCCCTTGAAACCGAAGCGATCTTCCAATCCCTGTTCGACATCGCCGTCGAGATCGCAGGCGTCGATGCGTGCGGTTTCCTCCGGCGATCCGACGACCGTACCGATCATTGGGAACTCCTGGTAAGCCGCCATGTGGAAACTACTCCCGCTCCCGAGCGTCTGCCGTTCTTCGTCGCACCGGCAGCCCTTGCGAACCACTTCGGCAAGCCGGTCACCCTGGATCCGGAGAAGGAGAGCTCCTTCCACCCCTTCTGCGACGCCTGGTCCTGCCGGTCGCTGATCGCCTTCCCGCTTCGGAAAGACCGGGACATCGTCGGAGCGCTCGTCTTCGGAAAGCGGTCCACGCTCCCTTTCACGCCGGTACAGGTGAAACTCCTTTGGGTCCTCGGGATGCAGGCCGAGAATCACCTGCAGCAGAACGGGTCGGTGAAGGCTCTCCCATACTACTCCTTCCTCGACCCGCTGACGCACCTCTATAACCGACGTTACTTCGATCATCAATTGGAAAAGGAGATCCTCCGCTCGCGACGAAACGGAGAATCGTTCAGTCTCCTGATGCTGGATCTGGACGGCTTCAAGGCGTACAACGACCGGTTCCTCGAGGCGGCCGGCGACATCGCCCTGCAGGAGTTCGCGGGGATCCTGAGCGGCTCCGTGCGGGAGGTCGACACGGTGGCGCGGCTCAGCGGCGACGGGTTCGCGATCATATTACTCGAAGGCGACACGGACGGTGCGCAAGCCCTGTCTCAACGCATCATCCAGAGAACCCAGCGGCATCTGTTGCCGGGAGACAAGGAGGTGCGGACCGAACGCCTTTCGGTCAGCGTAGGTGTGGCGTCCTTCCCCGCCGACTCGTTCGACCGGATCGATCTTGTGAGCAAAGCCGACCGCGCGTTGCACATGGCAAAAACACAGGGGGGCGGCAGGGCCCTCTCGTTCCACGACACGACCGACCCCGGGTCCTTGAAAAACGTCCTCTCGGACCTTCCCGTCCGGAAGATCTACGACGCAAGCCGGTCCGTAGTCGACATGGACAAGTTCCTCGAGATCCTTCTCTTCACCGGGATGCAGGGGCTCGGCGCCGGACGGGGCTCCATCGTCGTGAAGGATCCCGAGGGCGACTTCACGCTTCGCGCCGCGATCGGGTTCAGCCGGCACGAGGAATACCTGACCGCTTCCGGTGGATTTCGCGTCGGCCCGATCACCACGTGGGTAGTGGACCACCAGTTGCCCCTGGTCGTTTCGAAGCAGGATGAGTCTCCGTTCGAAACGCAGTTCAAGAAGAACGGCTATCAGACCGAGTCCTTCCTTTCGATCCCGCTGACCCTTCAGGGGAATACCTTGGGGGCGCTTCACCTGACGAACCGGAAAGACCATCGGCCGTTCACACACGAAGACCTGAAGACGTTCGCCCCGATCACCTCCGAGATCACCGCGATCCTCTCTCAGGGGATGGAATTCCGCGAGAATGTCCGCAACTTCTCCCTCACCATCCTCACTTCCCTTTCGGACGCGCTGGAGCTGCGTTTCCCCTTCCTCTCCGGGCACGCGAGCCGGGTGCGCGACCTCGCCTTACGGATCGGCGAACGGATGGGTCTGCCTCCCGGCGATCTTTCCGCGCTGGGCCATGCCGCGGAATTGCACGATGTGGGAATCGTCGGCATCCCCGGGAACGTCCTGGTGAAAAAGCGTCGGCTGAGCGAGCAGGAAGTGGAACTCGTGCGAAAGCATCCGTTCCTCGGATCGAAGATGCTGGAAGGCGTGCCGGGGATGGATGCGACACGTCGCGCGATCCTGGAGCACCACGAGCATTACGACGGGTCGGGCTACCCCTACGGCCTGCGTGGCGAGGACATCTCTCCGTTCGCCCGGATCCTCTCCGTGGCCGAGTACTACGATTCCGCGGTTTCCGCACGGCCTTACCGGAGCGCCATCCCGCCGGATGAGGTAGTGCAGATGATCAAGGCCGGGGCGAACAGCTTGTTCGACCCGGAGGTCACGCAGACATTTCTTGAAATGTAGTTTTTTAAAGGAAAATGGCAATTATTTTGCCATTAAATGAAAACTACTCTCCAATATCCGTTCCCCCGGTTTCCGCCAGCGAGAAGCGTTTCATTTTACTGAATAGAATCATATTGTTGCAATGTTTTCGCGGTGATAAGCCCTTTAAATATTGTGGCATGAATGTTGCGTTTTACCTTTTTAAAGTTGGATAAAGAAGGCTTTTCGCTTAGAGAACGCTGGAAGGAGGGCATATGAAAACGATCGTTCTAATCTGCGTTGTTACGGCCCTCCTGGCGCTGGGCGCTTCGTCGTATGCCCAATCCCCCTCCAGGCCGGAAATCTTCGGCTTTGGCGACGGCGTCGGCGCGTTCGTCCTCGCATTCGAGGATTCATTTCATGGGGGGTACCAATACAAGGTTCTTGCGGACCAGGCACCGTCCGGAGTGGTCCTCGGGTCCGGCACGATGGTCATCCTTGGGCTCGGCATGCTGGGGTTTGCCGGTTGGGGACGGAAAAGGTACCGTAAGTAACCGAAAGCCCCCCCTCCGAAGGGAACGGGTCGTCGGCACCCGGCCGACGGCCTTTTCTTTTTCGTTGTTTCCGCGTTCCGGTTTACCTATGATCGTTCCCTGCGGTCCTTCCAATGAACGGCAAGGAGGTGCGATGCCCCTTCACGCCTGGCTCGATATCGACCTCGCGGATGCCGCAGAACGTATTCCGAGGAAAATGCGGGAGATCGTGTCGGCCACCCTTCTGCGGAGGGGGTGCGTCGTTGCGGTTTCCGGCGGAATCGACAGTTCCGTCTGCGCGGCTCTTGCGACCCTTGCCATGGGCAAGGAGAAGGTGTTCGCTCTCGTCCTTCCGGAACGCGACTCCTCCCCGGCCAGCAAGGAACTCGGGGTGCGACTCTGCGAGCACCTCGGCGTTCCGTATGAAGTGATGGACATCGCTTCCACCCTGGAAGCGATCGGCTGTTACCGGTGGCGGGACGACGCGATCCGCTCCGTCTTTCCCGAGTACGGGGACGGCTGGAAAAATAAAATCGTGATCTCCCGCAACCTGCTCGATACGGATCGGATCAACTTCTTCAGGATCGTGATCGAAAATCCGCAAGGCGAACGGATGGAGAAACGGCTTCCGTTGTCCGCCTATCTCCAGGTCGTCGCCGCCACCAACTTCAAGCAGCGAATCCGGAAGACGCTCGAATATTTCCACGCGGACCGCCTGAATTACGCCGTGGTGGGGACCCCGAACCGGCTCGAATACGACCAGGGATTCTTCGTAAAAAACGGCGACGGCTCGGCCGATCTCAAGCCGATCGCCCATCTCTACAAGAGCCAGGTATATGAACTCGGGAGATACCTCGGTTTACCGGAAGGCATTTGCGACGCGTCGCCGACCACCGACACCTACAGTCTTCCGCAAGGGCAGGACGAGTTCTACTTTGTCCTTCCCCACGATCGGATGGACATCATTCTTTGCGGGTTGAATCGGGGAAAAAGCGCCGGGGAGGTGGCCCGTGAAGCGGGACTGAGCGCCGATCAGGTCGACCGGGTCTTCCGCGACATCCGGAACAAGAGGACCACGACCCGGCCGTTGCACCTTGCGCCCGTCCTGGTGGACCCGGTCCCGGAGATCACGAAATGATCAGTTGTGCCGGAAGGTCTTCCAATCGAGTTTCAGCGTCTGGATCTTGTAATTCAGCACGCGGGGGCTGATCCCCAGCAGTTGCGCGGCTTCCTTCTGGACGCCGCGGGTCGCCCGCAATGCGCGCTGGATCGCTCCCCGTTCCAGGTCCTCGAGGTTCATGGTATCCCCTGCCGTAACGGCATCCCCTTCGGCGCGCTCCTCGAGGATCAGGTTGTGGGCGCCGATGGTCTCCTCGTCGGAGAGGAGGACCGCCCGTTCGATCGCGTTCTGAAGTTCGCGCACGTTCCCGGACCAGGAATGCCGGCGGATCTTTTCGATCGCCTCGGGGGAGAACCCGCTCACCCGCTTCTTGAAGTCCACCGCATACCGGTCCAGGAAGAACCTCGCCAGCGGAAGGATATCGTCCATCCGCTCCCGGAGGGGCGGGATGCGGAGGTTCACCACGTTCAGGCGATAATACAAGTCCTGGCGGAACCGTCCCTCCTTGACCTCGATCCGAAGGTCCTTGTTCGTGGCGGTCACTACCCGAACGTCCACCTTGACCGATCTGCCGCTGCTTCCCAACCTTTCGAACTCCTGCTCCTGGAGGACGCGAAGGACCTTGGCTTGCGTGGTGGAACTCATGTCGCCGATTTCGTCCAGGAAGATCGTCCCCTTGTCGGCCTGCTCGAAGCGACCGATCCGCAGCTTCTCCGCTCCGGTGAACGCCCCCCGCTCGTGCCCGAACAACTCGCTCTCGAGAAGATTTTCGTGCAGCGCGGCGCAATTGACCTTGATGAAAGGGCCTTTCGCCCTCGGGCTTCCGAAATGGATGAGCGTGGACAGAAGTTCTTTTCCCGTGCCGGTCTCGCCCGTGATCAGCACCGTCGCCGGGGTGGGAGCCACTTTCTTGATGACCGACAGGATCTCCTTCATCCCCTTGCTCTCCGCGACCAGCGCCCCTTCATCGAGGGCGTTCCGGTACTCGGCCTTCCGGTAGAAGTCCAGCTCTCCCCGCATCCGGCCCATCCGCAACGCTGTCCGGACCCGGTGCTGCAGGTGTTCCATGTCGAACGGCTTCTGGATGTAGTCGTACGCCCCGAGCCGCAACGCCTGGACCGCCGTCTCGACGGTGGCGTAGGCGGTCATCAGGATCACCTCGATCTCGGAGTTGACCTCCTTCGCCTTCTTCAGGATGTCGACGCCGCTCAAATCGCCCAACCGGATGTCGGTGACCACCACGTCGCACGGCTCGATCTCGAGCTTCCGGACCGCCTCCTCCCCGGAGGAAGCTTCCTGGACCGCAAACCCGGCCTCTTCCAGCGACAGCCGGACCCCCACGCGCAACGCCTCGTTGTCTTCCACGATCAGGATTCTATCGGCCACTGCCGTGCCTCATCGGGATCTTGATGATGAATTCGGTACCCTTTCCGACTTCGCTGTCCATGTCCAGAACGCCGCCATGGGCGTGCACGATCTTCTGGGCGAGCGACAGCCCGATCCCGGTCCCGGTTTTTTTCGTGGTGAAGAAGGGGACGAAGATCCGATCCTGTATCTCCGGCGGGATCCCGGGTCCGTTGTCGCGAATGTGGATCCGGACGAACTCCTCCTCCTTCCCCAATTGACCGGGAAGGAGCAGTTCGACCTGCCGGTTGAGCCGCACCGCCTCGGTGAAGTGACGGGATGTCCCCACAAGTACGTTGACGATCCCTTTCCCATGGCAGGCATCCACCGCGTTCGCCAGGATGTTCGTCAACGCCTGTTCGAGGAGCGCGGTATCCGCATCCACCTTCAGATCGCCGTTCGCCGGTTTTTGTATCGAAAACTCCATCCCGGGGTGGAGGGTGATCATTCGCGCGATGACCCCGTCCAGAAGCGTATCCACCGGAACCTGCTGGATCCCCAACTCCGTGGGCCGCACGAAATTCAGGCATTCCCGGATGATATATTCCACCTTCTCCACTTCCCGGGACATCATGCCGACCGAGGAAAGGAGTTTCTCGTTTCCGGACAAATTGGATCGAAGAAGACTGGCGTGAACGCCGATGCTGGCGATCGGATTCCGGATCTCGTGCGCCAGCCCCGCCGCCATCTGCCCGAGCATCAGCAGTCGCTGTTTCAGGTTCGCGCTTTCCTCGGTCATCTCCACGTGGGTCAGGTCCTTGAAGAAGGCGCAGATCCCGCCCCGGTCGTCCCCCTCCTTCAGTTCCGAGAGCGTGAACCCGAGGCTCTGCCGCTCCCCGTCCCTTCTCGGCAACTCCGCCTCCACGCGGGTGGGTAAATAATTCATCGAGAGGGCTTCGCTCAACACCCGGAAGAACACGTTCTCCCCCGCGCGGGGATGGATGTTCTCGCCTTCCCGCAGCGAACAGGCTTCGAGGATCTTCGCCCCGATCGGATTGATGTATACGACCGTCCCGTCCGGCCGGATCGCCACGATCCCGGCACGGAAGCTGGAAAGGATGGCTCTCTCGATATCGATCATCGTGACCCCCTCATTCGGTACCTGATGAAGTCTACGCGAGGGATGCGGAGGGGGCAATCAGAAGGAGAAGGAGGCGGGAGGTGAAAAATCGGATTTCAGTCCCGTGAGGGCGACCGCGCGGAGGGAAACCCAATAGCGGGGTCCAATGGTCAAGGCGGTGATGTTCGCAAGGTTGAAGGAGGTCGTGAGTTGGAGCGTTGCGGGGTCCACCGCACGGAGAACCGCCTGCGGAACCTCCGAACCGTCGAAGGATCCCGACTCGTTCACGTAGACCTCGAATCGGTCAAGGTCGGAAAGTGGATTCATGGGAGTGCCGTCGGTATAGGAACTCGGAGCTTCCCAATTCAAGGTTCTCGCGGGGAGAGCGGTTCCTCCGCCAGGAAGAGACCCGTCGCCGGGAAGAGATCCGCCGCCGGAATCCGCGGAGCCGGCGCTGCCGCCTCCCCCACAGCCGGAGAAGGCCGCCAGCATGACGATCATCGATACAAGGATGGCTGCTCGAACAGGTGCGCGCAATCGCTCCCTCCTTCTGCAAACACGGAGGAGCAATTGGCGTACCGAAAATAAACACTTCTGAAATCATACGGTTGTGAAATAACCCGCCATTCCGGAATTTCAATACCGAAATCGATATCTCCTTTTTGTAATCATCAGCGGCCGTGAAGTAATGGGCCGCGTGTCTTGACCGGAAACCGGGCCGGCGATTATGATTCTTACATTGCAAGTGGATTCATCGAGGCAAGGGCCGAAAATGAAGATACCCCGCATGAGCCGTCGAAAATTCCTGAAGAACATTTCGTACTCGGCCCTGGCGTCAAGACTCGATCTCATCGGGGAATCCATCCCGTTCGACGGGAAAAAACCTTTGATCGTGCGGGTCCACGATGCAGGCGCAAGCCGCCCGTGGCGTTACCGCCTCAACAATGCCAGCTACGTTGTTCCATTCCACCTCGCAAATGCATATACAAAGGCCGATCACATCATCAATCTTTGCTTGTTGAAGAACCACGGATCATGGAGAACCAATCCGTGAAGATTCCCCTTCCTGCGCAAACAGCAATTGAAAAAATCTCGATAGCCGCGGCGTCGATACTATACCTGATGGCCTTTTTCCGCACTCTCCCACACGGCGATGCGCTTAGAATCGTTCGCCAGATTGAGCAATCCCACCTTGTTTGGAACCCCAACCATCTGCTGTTCGATCCACTCGGGTATTACATCTACGCCCTGATGTCGTGGTCGGGCATAGAGATCACAACGCTCGGCTCTTTCTCGTTAATCAGCGGCACCGCCACGGTGATTTCCTTGTTGATATTCCATTCGATCCTGCTGCGGGCGGGGATCAAGCTTCTATCGGTCCGGATCTTGGGAACAGCAGGTGTTTGGGCTTCGCAAAGCTTCCTGTCTCAATCGACAAGCCAGTATTACATGATGGTGCAGATGCCCTTCTTGCTCGGCGCTCTTTATTTCTATATTGATTACGTATCGTGCGCTGGTTCAGGTCAGGTCGATCATCGAAACCTGTATTGGATCGGGTTGCTCCTCGCTATTTCTGCAACCATCATGTTCAACAACCTGCTTCTCATCCCTGTGGCCGGCATTGCGGTTGGACTGCAAGAGAAATCCCCGAGGCGTTGGCAAATCGGCCTCTCTCTGAGACTTTGGGGCGCCGCTGCCGCGTTGGGCGTTCCTGTGTTCATCGCCGGATACCTGCTTTCAGGGAAGGAAAGCGGCTTCTTCGTATGGCTTCTTTCCTATGGGGGGGATGCCGCGAGCAAGTTAAACAGTCTCTATGGGATCAAGTGGACATTATCCGGAGTCACTGAGGCCACTGCGATGGTCGTATTCAACACGGTACTGGGAAGCATCCTCTCAACGGCCGGTCTCGGCACATTGATCAAGGTGTTCGTGTTTGGATCCTCCATGGAATTCATTCCGAACTACGGATTAATCGTATCCAACCTGCTGCTTGCCCCCGCGGTCATCATTCTATGTGTTGGGACCGGCTACTACGCGATCCGGAACGTTCGGCGAGGACCCACGCGTTTTCTCGCGTCATGGATTGGCGCATTTCTTTTCTTCAATTTTCTATGGAACGCCGGCGATGACATCTTCTGGTTTCAGATCATCCCGGCAATCTGGCTTCTTGCGTTGATGTCCCAAGGAGTCATGACCGGGATGGTACCAACCTGCGAGTGTACGACACCTTCATCGGGAAAGAGAAACTGGCGATGGTATGGACTGGTTGCGCTTGTGCCGCTGCTCTTTATTGTCAATACGCGTGCGGTCGTCCTGCCGGCTTCCGGATCGGAGTTTTCCAGAAAACAAGATCAACACGAGGCCATATTGCGCAGTGGCGATCTCGAGATCATCCCGGGATGGGACCAGCAGAAATGGATGCTGCTGAGCGATCGCGCACCCAACGTCCGGCGGATCGTCCTCATGAATGCGGTTCTCGCACCGGATGAGTCGCCGCTCTCCATACGGATGCTTCATGAAATCGTTGAGGGTCACCTGCGCAGCGGGGGTCGTGTGATCGTCGCGCGACTCTATGACCCGGATCAGGATCTTATGCCGTGGTATGCCCTGTCCCATCTGGGCTGGCCGCGTAAAAGCATCCAGGGCTTGCTTGAGTCTTACTGCAACCGTCCGATCGCTGAAATCGAGGGCGTGAAGTTCCGGCAGTTGTTCGCTTGCTCAGAAAAACCCGTTACTCGTAGAGACCAGACCAAACGTTGACTTTGATCTTGACAAGTTCCAGGAAGGTATTCACTGCAGCCCTCACTGGACGGAGGCGTGACCCGCCGACATCACGCCAGGTGACCCCTTTTTCCCGGATCGGCATCCCCATCCCCTGGGCAATGGTCAATATCTCCATGTCGAATCCCCACCCGTGAATCCTCTGTCTTGAGAACAAGTCCTTGGCCAATGCAAGAGGGAACATCTTGAATCCGCATTGAGTGTCCCTGATCCCTTCGAGGAGAAAGAGATTGATGACGAGGTTTCCCAACCTGCCGATCAGGACGCGGAAGCCCGACTGCATCCTTTCGACGTTGGACGTCCCGACGTAGCGGGATCCGATCAGAATCGTGTCCTCCCTCGCTTCTCTCAGGAAATTCCCGATTTCTTCGATGGGGGTTGCATTGTCCGCGTCCGCCATGATCACGTAGCGACCTGCCGCGTTCATCACTCCCATTTGTACCGCCGCTCCCTTGCCTCTGTTCCTGGGAAGGCGAAGCAACCGGACGGAATCGGGCCGATCCTTCACAATACTCCCTACGATGTTGACCGTATTATCTTGGGAACCGTCGTCAACAACGATCATTTCCCAAGAGTAGGGTTGCTTGGATAGAAACTCCAGGTTTTCCGAAAGGGTTTTCCCGATGCGGTGTTCCTCGTTGTAGGCCGGAATCACGAGAGACAGGTCCTTCACGGGTGCTTCATCCCGGAAGTCCCGGCGGTTCCGAATCTTGAAGGTCCAGTATTTGTTTGCGAGAAAGTTCCAAGTGAGGACGATTCCAGAGGTAATCCCGTTTGAAATCAGCGGGTGGATGAACATGCGGACGACCAGGAGATGGATGAAGAAAGCGCTTAAGGCGAGACCGATGGTCGAAACTGCAAGGAAACGCGGAAACTGACGCCGGACCAGGGATTCCCTGCTCCTGAAGGTCCATATCCGATTGAGGCCGTAGCTTACGGTCATTGCTCCGAGGAAGGCTGCCACTTTGGAGGGAACGGGCGGGATCGAAAGAACGTATAGAAATAGCGAGAATATCGCAAAGTCGACTCCCGTAACGATGACACCGACGATCGAATATTTCAGGAAGGTTCTGTAAGAGCTTGCCTTATCGATTTCCCTCCTTACGATCGATCCCATGGGCTTCCTCTCATTCAGTTATGTGGTTGGGCCATCGGAATCCTGCCGATGCAGGAATCACGTCGGTGATAGATGCAAAGCCGCAAAAAATAGTGGGGGAGATTCTAACTTAAAAAGTGTCCAAGACCGGGATGTGGATCAAGAGGGAACTCAGGAAACCGAAACGTATCGGAACAAAGAGAAGACGTCGTTCAGCGGTAACTCTACGGCGCCTACTAATTACTCGGAGTGATATTCCTGATTTGAGCCGGTGCAGGTATTTTCAGAGGGGTGGCCCCGTAGATCGGAAGATCGGCTTCCGATTCCGCAATAACGAAATCGTCCATATACTGCCACGAATCATTGTAATTGATTACGGTTGGCATACGGAATAAACGCTGTCCGCCGGGGGTTACGGGCCAAGTAAAACTTGGGGTTATACCACCTATGTATTCGGTAACTTTTACCCAACTCCCGGATACTGTTCTGATCCATGCTTCATACCTTCCTTGTGAACCTGATGTATCAATATGTAACTTGACGAGTGTCCAGGTATTAGCGCGTATCTTGGTTGATGTATTTAAATTCTGTCCTAGACGCCATCTCCAAGCATCATCGCTTGCATTGCTCCGGTTCGCAGCTGGGCTTTCCAGACAGATAAATTGGTCGTAATTATTTCCAGATACTCCTGGATCATTACAACCGCCGCTTCCCGTCATCCACAGCCATTTCCCATTCGTGCAGGGATAGGGCCCCGGGCATGGATACCCGAACTTGTTTCGATTGGCATATGTGCTTAATTCGCTACCGTAATAGTTGCTGTATATCCAGAACTGAATCCACGCATTCCCAGGTATCGTTGTGTCGGGACCCACTTCGCTCCCAATTTGTAGATAAACATCCGTTTGTGAATTCTCAAGAGGATTTGGCGGAACCGGTCGAAGCGTTGCGGGCCGCGCTTCTATAACAAGAACGCGAGACGATGAGGTGCCGGGGAAAGAACCAACAAATCCGGGGATACTGTTTGTCGTATACAGCCACCCAACGGCCCCTGGTGCGTTGGATTGATATGTTTTTGCAAGACTCCACCCCCCGGAACTTACAAAAAGGGATGCGGCGTTAGGGTCTTCCCGCCCGACAGTATATTCAAAGTTGTCCCGAAAGATGATGGCCGCCATTGTATCGGTAGCAATTATACAAGACATCAGGATGAAGATAACTACTATTGTACGTTTCATATTGTTATTATTTCTCCTATTGTTAGTATCATGTTGTGTAGCTTATCGGATATGTCCTTATTGTCAAGCAAGCCTATCATTCGCTTGGAAAACAGCAATTTGCATGCCACAATTGTATTGCGGTAACTCCCTGTACGGGCCGCATTCTTCAGGAAGGTCATAAAAAAATATCTCGCATTTTTGATCAGAGAATTTCAAATACGTTATTCTTTTCTGAAAATGCAGATGTTCCCGAATGCCGGGAGAGGCCACATGAGGTGGCGAAAATAAAGATCGTTCAACTTGTGGATGGACCAGGCAGCCGGTGTGGAGTGGAATACAGAGTACAGTTCAGTGAACTGTCCTGCGAAGTGGTGCTCCAATGAACATCCCCCTTCCTTAAACCTTCGGACAAGCCAGCGGATATCGGCCTGACGCGTTAAAAGGACCCCCGAGGAAGTGGATTCCCAGAATTCGTAACCCTCCTTCCCGCGGACAACTCGAGATTTCCCGAGTCGAAACGCCTTCTTCAATCCTCTGAGAATACGAGATTGCAGGGAAGACATGTTCCCTTCGCTGATGATGATTCGGCCGCCTGGCTTACAGACGCGAATGAGTTCGGATATCGCTCTCTCCAGGTCGGCGATATGCATCAGTACCCCCCAGCAGAGAAGATATTCGAAACTACCGTCTCCCAAGGTCAGAGACAGAATGTCTTCACGTCGGAGCGTGATTCGGTCCTGCAGCCCGGCGGAACGGATTTCCGTTTCGGCCTTCTTTAAGGCAGTCTCGGAGAAGTCGACCGCCAATACCTGGAATCCCCTCCTTGCCAACCTCATGGATTGGGCACATGTGCCGCAACCCACGTCAAGTATGCCGGCTTCTCGTGGGGGGTTCAGAAGCGAACAAATACGGTCAAAGGCTCTTTCATAAAAAGCGGCACTCAAGGGGTTACGATACACCCGTATCCAATTCTGATGCATCTCCTCTTCCGAAAAGGTTTCTTTCAATTGATCCGAAAGGTTATTTTCCACTATGGGGACTTCCTTATGCGGCGTGCCTTCTTTTCCGTGTCGATCAACTCGATATTGAGGCCGTGGGCGGCATATACGAAGGCGATCTCTTCGTTTTCGAAAGCCTCCCCGGCCTCCGGTGGGACCAGGACCCTTGCGCCTTTCTTCACCAGTGTTTTCAGGTCCTCGGTGAGGCATCCTCCCCGGAAACAGATATGATGCAGTCCACCACCTCGACGTGAAAAGGAGTAGACGGGAGATGAAGGATCCGTAGGTTCCAGAAGTTTGACTGCGACCGACCCCGGCTTCTCCATAAACACGACATTCACCTTCTGTTTCTTGTTTTCAACGACCTCCGTAGTTTGTTCATAGCCGAAGAGCTTGACCCATGAATCGATCCCGAGTTCAATGGACTTGACCACGATTCCGATGTGATCAATGACCATTTTGATTCCAAGATCCGATATATTTTTCTGCGTATTCCGCAAGGCGTGTATAAGCGGCTGCCGAAAGATGGCTTCCGTCTGCTGCCGCGTATTCCTTTTTCCTTCTGCCTTCTTCGTCAGCCAGCAGGGGCTGGAAATCGAGGATGGGAATTCCTTGTTCGCGGGCATATTCCTTGATCCACTGGTTGGTTTTCAGTACGCACCGATTGACGTAATCCTGATAACTTTCCACTCCCCTGAGCCGCCCTATCCACGAAGCGAGAGTCTCCTTGATGCCGCTCCTGCCCCTGATGGTCACTTCCGTGGCGATAACGGGTTTGATCCCGTTCGCTCTTGCAAAATCGACCATCGCGGTGATACTTCTGCGCGTTCTTTCGAGCGTCGGATCAATCCCCTCACGGCTGGATCTGAAAATGTCGTTGATGAACCCCCAGATAATAACAATATCAGGACGTTCATCAATCACATCCCTCTTGAATCGCGCCAGCATTTCGAACGACTGCTCGCCGTCCACTCCTTTGTTAACGATCACGAATTTTCCCGGCGACCTGTCTGTCCACCCTCTCGCGTAGGATGCCCCGATCATGACTAGTCTGGTTTTTTTGCCAGATGCATCCCTCCCGGATTCAGCCCGCAAGACATTGCCTCCCCCCATCTTGGCATAATAGGCCATATCGTCACCCGTTGAAGCCGTTACCGAGCATGATAAACACATAAGCGTAGCCGCTGCGCCCCTCCATGTACCCCTTAAAAGCATCATGGGGTTCCCCCGATCCTATACATTTGTTGGGCCCTTTCGGGTACCTCGAGGATCGGCCAAGGAAATTACCTTATTCGCGAGATCGGTCCTGTAATTCTCCGGTGAAAAAGCCGAGTAAATATCAATGGGTTTCTTCCCTGGCATCAAGATCTTTTGCAGGAGTTTCATGGGAGGCGAAATCGACTTTACAAGAAATCCGGGCACGAAGATGGGACGCAAGTCAGGGCGGATCTTTTTAATCATTTCAAACAACTCTTTTCGCGAAGGCGCATCAGGTTCCACAAGATTGAGTATTGGAGGTGATTCTTCAAATCTCTCCACGTAATACCGGATGACGCTCGCTGCGGTCTCGATATCGCAGACGCTTAATTTCTCCCTGCGGTTTCCCATGCAAACGAACAGGCGCCCGACCTCTCTACCCAGTCTTCCTGGTGGAGCGTAGTCATTGAAATCCACCAAAGGCCCGAGTCGAATGATTCGAACGTCTACCCCTAAACCTTTTGCGAAATTCCCGAGAAGGCGTTCCGATTCCGCCTTTCCCCATACGTACGGACCTCGTCCCTCGTTGTCCAGGTCCAAGGGGGTGGACTCATCCACGGGCCCCCGCATTTCCCGCGAAGACTTCAAGACGGCGATGCTGCTGATGTGGATAAACCTTCCCACGTTTTCCGCTGCGGCCGCCTCCAAAATATTTCTTGTCGCAAGGACGGAGTTCCTTTCATGAGCCTCTTTATTTCCGACGGTTTCGGCAGCACAATGGATAACTACTCGAATCCCATCCATCATGTGGGAAGGAAGCGGATCCGCCAGGTCTGCCTTGACGTATTCCACCCCCGGAACACGCTTTGAAAATGCCGGGATCGTCCTCGCGGGTATCCTGACAGGGTAGCCGAGCATTCTCAATCCGGCGGCAACCTTCCGGCCCAGGAAACCGGTTCCGCCGGTCACCAGGACTCTGCCCCGCGTCACATCGGGAGTACCGAGCTCCGATTCGCGGATTCGATAGGTTGCTTCCGAAATCGCCTCCGCCTGATTGCAGTTACGTCGTAATTCGTTCCCGATCGTTTCGCATACCCCGACCGTTTCGACGATATTCGATGCCGGGATCGGAAGCGTATTCCCATCCAGCACGGAGGCGTAAAACGCTTCAATGAGCTCCTGGACCCCGGGGTAAATCCCCTTCTTCTTGGCAGCGACGAGATGGAAAAACCCTTTCACGGCCCCGGCCGCGATCTGCCGGGCCTCGCTGTAAGGATTGAGAAGGATGGGGATGGCGGATGTCCCGGGGCCGGGGAGTTGCACGATCGATCCGCGGACAAAATCCAGGAGCAGGCTTCCGTTGGTCCCTATGATCCGCAGATACGATTCCACGGGGCGACCGTTCAGGGTCACGACCAGCCTGCCGATGACGCTCCCAAGGCGCAGTATCGCGATGACTTCGCCTGACGGATCGGCTTCCAGGAAACGGATGTCGACTGCCGGCGACCCTGGCGTCCTGCAACTGGTACGAAGGAATTTCAGGAGGACGTAAACGGGATGCGGGAGGATATCCATCAATTGATCCAGAGGGCCGATGGCCCCTCCCCCTCCGGGGGAACGCCGCACGGGACGGAAAGAAAAGTAACTTTCCATGTGAACAACGCTTCCGATCATCGACAACAGGGATTCCGCCACCCGGGACGGATATTCGAAAAGAAGCTGGTGCCCCGCGCAGAGCTGGAGGTTCCTGGCTTCCGCGAGTGCGGCGATCTCCTCGGCATGCGTTCGCTCCAGCGTGAACGGTTTCTCGACCAGGACGTGGGCGCCATGGTTCAGCGCCAGCATTGCCAGGTCGAAATGGGAGGCGGGAGGCGTCACCACATGAACGACATTCGGGTTCGCGCTCCGGAAAAGATCCGGGACATTTTTGAAAAAGGGAACACCCGTGGGGAGAACACCTTTCATCGTTTCCGGATCGATCCCTGGATCGGATACGCCGACGAGTTCCGCTCGTCGCATCTGTTTCACGGCGCGGATGTGCTGGATCCCCATTTTTCCACAACCGATGATCCCGACCCTCAACTTCTCCGTCACCCCGTTCACCTCGTCACGATGTATCCTTCGAAGAATCCATCGGCGATCTTGCCGATCATGCGTTTACGGTTTGTCGTTCGTAAATCCGCTCGGTCGCTTTCAGGTTCTGGCGGATATGGAACCGCTCCATCAGGCGGAGATACCCCGTTTCTCCCATCCTCTTCATCCGGCCACGGTCCGAGGCGATGGAAGAAATCGCCGCGGCAAGACTCTCCGGGTCGCTCGGGGTAAACGTAAGGCCACTCACACCTTCTTCCACGATTTCGGGCACCGCGCCGCCGTCGGCCCCGATCAAAGGCTTTTTCAAGGCCATCCCTTCCAGAAGAACGCGCCCGAAAGGCTCCGGCTCGATCGATGCGTGGATGAGGATGTCCATGACGTTGATAAAATCCGGCACGTTCTTCTGGAACCCGGTGAATATGATGATTCGCGCCAGATCCATCCGGTCGATAAGGTCCCGGATCCGCTTCTCGTAGTGCCTGTCTCCTTCGCTGGTGTCGCCTACGAGGAGGCACTTTACGTTCGGAAATGTTTTTCTGAGGATCCCGATCGATCGGACGACGGTCTCCTGCCCTTTCCACTCCTTGATGTTCCCGACGATCCCGAGGGTCAGGTCCCCTTCGCGGATTCCGAGTCGCTCCCGGATAACACCAGGGGGAGTGCGAACCACGGCGGTGTCCGGGTCGAACCCGTTGTGAATGGTGACCATGTTTTCATAATCCACACCGTGCGCCCTCATGTTCTGCTTCACGGCATCCGAGATGCAAATGACGGCGCGGAGCCGTTTTCCGAAAAATCTGGCAAGGAAAGGGAAATCGTTGTTGATCCCCCGCTCGTGCGTGATGCACGGGATGTTTCTCAGCATCGCGGCGAGCATCCAGTCATGGTTGTGGAGGACGGAGTTGTTCAGATGCACGATGTCGATCCGATGACGTCCCAGGAGGAAGTAATTCCGTACGGTAGGAACAAGGAACAGTTTGTAGAAGTTTGCGGTTTTCCTGATCACCTTCAGGATCGCCGCGAACATACCTTTCCTTTCCTTCCCACTGCTGCCCCAGGACAATGAAACCGGCGCAGGCGGGTCGATCACCATCGTTTCAATCCCTGCCTCTTTCAGTTTTCCCACCATCATGTTGTTCGTGTAGAACACCACCAGGGGACGGTACGTTGTTTTGTCCAAACCGGTGACCAGGTAGAACAGACTGTAGTAGGAACCTCCGATCGTTCCATCGACGTTATGCTCGCAATACAGGATGTTTTTCATCATCCTCTCATTTCGACGGATCGATACCGGATCTTCCGGAACGGTTTGTGCTCGTGGATTCCGAGTTTGTGGTACTCCATGGCGTATTGAAGAAATTCGTGGTTCCCTACCGCCTCCCTGACCCACGCCGGCGCGTTTTCTCCCTGGGAGTGGACTTCATCGGTTATATGCTGCAACAGAACAGAATCGAAGGCCACGGGATCCCGCCCGAAGAACAACGAATTGGGAGACTCATCGGGAAAGGTTTTCCATGGCCGCGGAGACCAGACATTGTCATGCCAGTTCGCAAAAACGGCATCGCATATGTTGATACGAACCTTCTTCCTGATGCTGTCCGTATTGCATAAATCCGCTATGTAACTTTTCTCCCCCAATCCCGCATGGAGGTATTTCGCTGCCGGCGGCGGCATTGCGCCAAAATGATTTTTCATGGCTCCTGTGATGCCGCAACCGTGATTCTTCAACAGACAAACGTTGATTATGTGTTCCGATTTTGTATAGGTGCTTGAAATGTAATAATTTGCCCTTTCAGGAAACCCCGGTTTATCGGGACGGACCGGTTTGTCTTTTGTAAACGTAACGGATTCAGCATGATCCCAAAGATTTTCCGAACGACTGTCAACCCAATTAACCTCTTTATACCTGCACCTGCCACGGAGTATTCCTGGATGAATCCAGCGACTGGGGTCGGCAATCGTGATGTTTTTTTCCGGCACCGAAAAATTTTCCGTAAGGTCGCGGAGAATCGCGTTTATCAGGGGAACGCTCTGGTCCAATCGATTTGTCGTTATCAATTCATTATAACTTGAATTATTCAGATTGATTTTTACTGTTATCTTGTGATCCTTCATATAATTCGGCAATATTTTCCCCCACGCTTCCCTCGTTTCTGCTGCTCCAGTCAATTCATTCAATCCTCTTTTTAACATCATATAAATAATATCCTCATTAATATAATCATAGTATCTGTCGGGTCGATATTTTGATTTTTTCATATCCAAGACAGACAATGGTTCAACGTTATGATCCCATGGTTTACTCCTATTATAATCCCAGTGCCTGCTTGCATTTGAGTCATGGACTCTCACTATCAAAGGTTCATTATTTACATCAGTATCACTATCCAAGGAAAACGGAAGACGCGATGCGTATGCCGCATACGAAACGTTTTTAATAAATTCACGCCTGTTGTATGTTTTCATGCCATTTATTTGTTCAAGATCGAAGGGATCTTTTCTCATAAAATATTTCCTCTATCTTACATAGGAGTTTTTCTCGCTCCCTTATCACCGTACCAGAGAATTCCGACATATTCATGAATCGCAAGGTCCGACAATCTTAGATACAGGGGTGACGGAAGATATCCCGTGGCCAGAAAATTCCTGAAGGTCATGAAATCCGTTGGGGCCGGAACCGGATGCATTCCGAAATTCCGAAATGTACGGATCGACCGATGCATGTGTCCGGCCGACGTTACGAGAATGATTTTTCTCCCTTTCAGGAGATGCGACAGATTTTCTCCGCTCCCCATCGTGCTGCCGGAGCGCCCCTCGATTTCGATACACTCGGCGGGGATTCCCAACGACACCAGCACGTCCTTTATGATTGCGGGAACATCGCCTTTTCCCGAAACGATAATTCTCCGCCCCGGTTTCAGGCGGAAAACCCTCGCGGCCTCCAGGATACGGATCGCCGACGAATCGTTGACATGACTGCTCAACGGCATATCGTCGTCCCTCCCCGCATACCCGGCAAGCAAAACGATATCCTCCGCATCCCGGTTCGCCGCGATTTCCATATAGGGGGGATACCGGAATTCGAGGCTTCCCAGAAGCCAGAACGCAACGGGTCCCGTCCCGAAGACGACATAAAGGGTCAGGGCGGAGGCGAACACATACATCGACTTCTTCCTATGCCTCTTCCAGACAAGCAGGACGAGACCCCCGAGCAGCAGGGCGGCGATTATCCGGGAAGGTTCCACAAGTGTCTTCACCAGCCATTTGAGGAGGGAGATCTCGGTCATCCCGCACCCGGTTGCGGTTCGGCCGGGCTCAGCAAGGCCGAGACTTGTTCCAGGTATTGCTGGGGCAGATATTTCTCGTGGGCGGATTTCTTCGCGTTGGCGCCAAGCCGTGCGATCGCTTCATCGTCCCTCGTTAGTTCCATGATCGCTTGCCTTAACTTTCCCGGATCGTGCGGGGGAACAAGAATGCCGTCAACACCGTCCTCTATGTAATCCGCTGTCCCGCTCGTTTTCGTGGCGACAATGGCTTTCCCCAACGCCATTGCCTGCAACAATACGCATTGTCCCGTCGAAATTTCCTTGTCCTCCAACGGAAGGACGAGAACGCGGCAACCCCCAAGCAGACGGTTGAAGTCGTCCAAGGGAAGTTCCCGCATCCAGGTCAGATTCGGCGGAAGTCCCGCCGAAGGTTGATAAGTTGCCGAGGAGACGATTACCGTCGGGATCGACGTCCCGGAGACGGCCTTGATCAGAGTATCGTAATCCCGGTAGGTCCTGCCGCCGGAAAATATAAAATCGCCTATCGTATCCGAGGGTTGACGCAGGAGGTTCGGGTCCGTGTGAAGTGGGACGAAACGGGCCTTTCCGGAGTCCCATTGAAAGACTTTTCTATAATACTCGACCTCTCGACTGGAGGAGCAGATCGCCATGTGCAAGGAAGAAAAGCACACTTTCATGAACAGGTATTTCAACTTCGATAGCCAGGTCTCCTTCCTCTCCCGCATGATGAATTGCAGGATCACGTGTTTCGGGGTCCTCCGGAACGTCAAGGTCTGGATCAGGGAAACGATGAACGACGCGATTCCCGTCTCGAATGTCATGACGTATTGATCGTTCCGTCCTTCACGAAACAGCAGGTTCGCGATCTTCATTGCCAGGGGAACCATCTCCGGAAGGGAGATATCCGTCTCCCTCTTCCCTCCCGTGGAAAGCCGAACGTACCGGATCTTGCAGCGATTCGTGTCGAATGCGATATGGTCCCACCACCACGGCATACCATGGGGCGGGCCAATTGTGAGGATCAGCACACTACGTGGGTGCATAACCATCCGGTTGTCAGGAAATCGGTCCGGTAGGCGAGGAGGCTTGAGATTTAATCATCCGCAGCCATATCGTGAAATTCATATATGCCCACAACGCCTCGGAGTGGTCTTCCCTCCCCTTCCGGTGGGCGGTGTACAGATTCGAGACCCGGGACGGATCGAAATATTCGGACGGACACGACTCCACGCAATCTCCAAGAAGAGGACCCAACCCTCTCTTTTCCCTCATCCATTTCGCCACCGGGACCCCGAACCCCGATTTTTTCCTGTAGACGATCTCGCGCGGCAGATATCTTTCCGCGATCTTCTTGACGATCCGTTTCCCGTTGAGGTGTTTCTGCTTGCTCGAGGGGTGGAGCGCGTTAGCGAACTCGACGATGCGGTAGTCCAGGAACGGGACGCGCGATTCGATGCTCGCCGCCATGCTCATCTTGTCCTGCCGATTGAGAATCGAGACCAGGTAGGTCTGCTGGTCCAGCAGAGACAGGTTCGCGATGAGGTCCACCCCTTGCTTCGCGCTTTCGTCGAACAGGTTTTCCCTGAACCGGATGTCCAGGTCGAATTTTCTGGCGAGAAGCGGTTCAACGAATTCCCGTCTCAGAAATGCGGAGTTTCTCAGGACGACATCCCGTATCGGGAGATCGACGAGTTCGAGGAGTTTCCTCGGGCGATGATCGCCGGATAAGCTTGAAAATATCTTCAGCAGCATGGAGGCGGGAAGGTGAAGTCGGCGCATCCTGTCGAGAATTTTCGGTATGTAGTACCGCGAGTATCCGGCGAACAGTTCGTCGGATCCCTCGCCGGTCAGCACCACAGTAACGTACTGTCTCGCCAGTCGGCTCAGCGCGAAGATCTGGACTGAATTTGCGAAATTGAGCGGTTCGTCGTTGTGCCAGATCATCTTCGGCAGATGCTCGGAAAATTCTTCGTTTCCGACCAGTATTTCATGATGGATAGTACGATAGACTGAAGATACGAGACGGGCGTACCTGGATTCGTCGTATTCGGGTTCGTGGAATCCGACGGAGAAGGTGTTGATGGGCCCCTCCACCATCCCGGAAGCCAATGCGGTCACCAGACTCGAATCGAGCCCACCGCTGCAGAACGTCCCCAGCGGAACGTCGCTGACCATCCTGAGCCGGACGGATTCCCTGATCAGGGCGTCGAGTTTCTCCGTCGCTTCCCTGGGGTCGTTGGGCTCGGCGCCGGGGGGCGGCAGAAGGGACCAGTAATTCCTGAAGTTCACCCTGCCGCCCCTGAGAACAAGCGTCTGGGCGGGCAGCAAGCTCCGAACGCCTTTGAAGAGGGTGCTTTCCCCCGAAGTACAACGGTAGAGGAAGTATTCCAACAAAGCATCGTCGTTGCACGCTGCGTCGAGATATCCACTGCCCACGAGGGACTTGATCTCTGAAGAAAACAGAAAAGCGTCCTTCGTCATCGCGTAGTAGAGCGGCTTCACCCCCATCCGGTCGCGCGCGAGGAACAGCGTCCGGTTCCTCCTGTCCCAGATGGCGAAGGCGAACATGCCGTTGAAGTGCCCCAGGCAATTCTCCCCCTCTTCCTCGTACATATGGAGGATGACCTCGGTATCGCACCGGCTCTTGAACGTGTGGCCGCGAGAGAGTAGATCGCCGTATAGATCCCGATAGTTGTAGATCTCACCGTTATAGACGATCCAGAGGGTCCCGTCCTCGTTGCACATGGGCTGTTGACCCGAAGAAAGATCGATGATGCTCAGGCGCCTGTGCCCAAGGCCCGCCTGATCCCCCAGGAAGATCCCCTCCTCGTCGGGACCCCGGTGCCGCATGAGATCCCTCATGTGTACGAGGGGTTCCCTGAGGCAAGGCCTTTCGGGATCAAGGTGGACGATGCCGACGATTCCGCACATAGGCCAGGGGATCCGGATCAGACTCCCAAGGGAACCTTGGAGACCACCCATTTGAACTTACCCGAGGGGAGACGGGGGCAGCTCTCGACGATCTCGATGTCGATCCTCACCTCTTCCCCCAGTCTCTCCCGCATTTCCTCGATAAGGTGCCGCCGGTCGCTCCCGGAGAATGTCCGCCCCGGAACGATCTTTACGATGATCCAGTCCGGCTTCTCCTGGACGATCTGGGACTCTTCGATCGACGTCAACGGCTTGAAAGGATGGGTGAGCACTGAGGGCGAGATGACCCGGCCGTCCTTCAGGGTCAGGATATCCTCCGCCTTGGTCGTCACATCGTCCATCAGGTCCAACCCCCGTCCACAGGAGCAAGGTACGGAGCGGAGGGCGGTTTGGTCGTTTGTCTGGTATCGGATCAGCGGCATCCCGAAATTGGCCAGGGCGGTTCCCACGAGTTTGCCGCATCGACCGTCGGGCAACGGAGAATTGTTCCCGTCGAGAATCTCGGTGATCCCGTATTCCATGCACAGATGATGACCCTCGTGGCGGTCGCATTCCGTGGCGAACACGACACGCTCGGCAAGTGCATAGTAGTCGAACACCTTGCACTGGAAACTCTCCTCGATCGTGGATCTCTGGAAATCGTAGAGCGTCTCGGAGGACGAAATGACCGCCTTGAGGGGAAAACGCCTCCCCCGGTTCCGTAAATACTTGGCGAGGATGTAAAGGGTGGATGGATAACCGTCGAGGACGGCGGGAGCGAATTGCTCGATGGCACGGAAATATTCGGCCAGGTTTCGCGCGGACATGTGGAAGGAGGACAAGAGGAGCTGGTTCATCGCCCGGTTGGTTCGCCAGAAAGGAGGTCGCGCCTGGGCCAGCGGAACGATCACGTTGCCCCGAGCAACCGTTACTCGATCACCTTTGCGACCCAGTTGGCATCCGGCCCACCGATACTGCCGGTCCAAGGCGGCGTAGGTCATGCTGACGGCGGCAGGGTCGTAGAGAACCTCCAGGGGGGAGCCCGTCGTGCCGCTCGTGTGGCCGCCCCGCAGTTTCCGGGACGGAATCGCCGTGGAAACAAGGGCATTGAAGTTTTTCTTGATGTCTTCGCGGGTCAGCACCGGGAGCTTGACGAGATCCCCGCGCTCCCGGATATCACCGGGTTTCAGCTTCAGGCCATCGAAAAGTTTCCGGTAGTACGGAACCGTTTCGTAGGCGTGGGATACGAGTCGCCTCAACCGTTCCTCCTGGTAGGCGATCAACTCGTCCCGCGAAAACCATTGGCTTTTCTCCAAGAGGTCGCGATACGCCCGGAATCCGCCGCCATACCGCTCCCGGTTCAGTAGAGCGCTGTACCCTTCCAGGATCCAATTCTGGAAGGCGGCGGGAAAAACGTCATACGCCTTCTTAAGATTCTTGTTCATTCCCCATTGCCGGATTATATTTCTCAGACACGGTTTCTTCGTAGACATCGTTGAGCTTTTTCCCGATGCCTACCCATGAATACCTGGATTCGGCCAGTTCCCTCGCTCTTCGACCCATTTCCTCTCTTTTCGCCCGGTTCCGTAACAGTTCGATCACGGCTCGAGCGAAAGCGACGGGAGTGTTCTCTACGAGGATGTCCGTCCCCGGGGTGACCTCTATCCCCTCGCAGCCCACCGAAGTGGACACGAGCGCTTTCCCCATCGCCATCGCGTCCAGGACCTTCAGCCTCGTCCCACCTCCGACACGTAAAGGAACAACATAGATGCTGGCCTGCGATACGAAGGAGCGCACGTCGTCCACGTAACCCGTAACCCGGATATTCGGGTCCCTCTTCGACATCTCCAGGAGTTCCCCCGGGGGATCCTGACCCACGATGCAAAAAGAAATATCCGGGATCTCCTCGCGAATCGGCTTCCACATTTCCTTCAGGAAATACAGGACGGCATCCCTGTTGGCGAACATGTTCATTCCCCCCGTGTAAATCAGGGAGGGGGGGCCGTCGAGGGGTGTCGATGGGCGGAAATAATCCACATCGACACCGTTCGGTATGACCGAGGTCATGAGATCGGGGATTTCCCGCTTCATCTCCAATGCGTCGATCTGGGACATGAAGATGTTCACGTCGAACTTCCTGCACCATTCGAATTCGTAGGCTGAAAGGCGATCCGCCTGAAGGCCGATGTAAAAGCGTGAAATCCAGGAATCCTCGTGCGCGGCCCTCCTTGCCATCAGCTTGGACTCGATGTTGTGGTGGGTCAGGACCTTCGGGAGGCCGTTTCCAAGATCCGCGTATTGCGCCAGGGCGATGGTGTCCACATGGATCAAGTCGATCGGGTGGCTCGCAAGGACATTGCGGACTTTCTTGCGGAACACAATGGACCGATGCGCGATGGCACTGAACGGGGACTTCAAGAGCAGACCGCAGCCGAGGCAAGCGGACAGGTGCAGCGGTGACTTCTTGGGCCACATGTCGACATATTCGACTGTAGCGCAATATTTTTTCAACTCCTTGAGGCTTTCCTCGACGCTTTCCCGGGTCGGAAGCGTTTCCGGGTGGCGGAACGCGAGAAGATGAATCCGGTTACGCTTTACGATCTCCCGGATCAGGTTGTATCCCCTTTGCAGAACACCGCCATGGGGCGGATACGGAACGATCTGGGAAAGAAAAAGTATGTCCATCGGTTATGACGAGCCCAATCTTGCGTATAGATCTTCGTACTTCCTGACCATGTCCTCCGAAGTGAATTTTTCCTGGAATCTCTTTCGTGATTCGAGGCCTTGACGTTTCAAGAGATCCGGGTTCTTCGTCAAGGTCTCGAGGGCATCCGCCATGGAAGCGATATCCCGGGGAGCGACGAGGAAACCGTTTTCCCCGTGTTTGACCATGTGCCGGTTTTCACCGACATCCGTGGCCACGATAGGTTTCCCGCCGGCCATCGCCTCGAGCACGACCATCGACATGGCTTCCCAAAGCGAAGGCTGGAACAGGATGTCGAACAAGGGTAATATCCTTGAATCGGCGTTCATGACCCACCCCAGAAATTGAACCGTATCACCCAATGCAAGATCGCGCGCCTTGGATTCGAGCTCCTTTCTCAGATGGCCTTCACCGACGACCAGAAAAATGGCGTCGACACCTCTCCTCTTCAGTTCCGACGCCACCTCCAGCATATCGGTGAGCCCCTTCTGTTCGATGAGGGTCGCGATCACGCCGATGATGACACCTTTCCTGTTCCCGTACTTTTCAAGGAATTCGGGAGCCGCACCTCCTCTTCCGCTGACGACGCCGTTCCAAACCGTGAGAATTCGTTCCGGTGGCAGACCGTACGTTTTCATGATGACCTTCCTCTGCTCGTGCCCGACGGCTACCAGTTGATCCGGAATTTTACAGAAGAACCTCTCCAAGGCTAAATATCTCTTCGATATATGAGGGTAATTGCCGAAATGGAAGGTGTGGAGATGTCGCAGGTTCGGGGAAGATGCTTTACAAAGTGCCGAATCGATCAGTCCATAAGTACAATGCGAATGAACGATATCGATTCCTTTCTCGATGACGATTCTTCGTAACTGGAAAAACGTTAAATATTTCAATACCGGGATACGCGATGCAGAGATACCGTATGTTTCGAATCCTTCTTCGTGCAACTCGTCGCCGATCATCCCCCGTTCTTTCAGGAAATGGAACAGTGAAACATGGAAACGTTCTTTGTCAATCTGACGGCACAAGTTGGCCACAACGGCCTCGGCACCACCGATATGGTAATTTCTGCATACGTAAAGTATTTTTATTTTCTTCCCGGAGCGGAAGTCATGGGATCGCGGGCGAGAGAACATTTGCATCGTTTTTCTGTCTCCTTAGGTATGCGTGCCGTCCCGCTTCCATGACGCCTGCGAGAACGAAAACATGGGGATAATAGGTCGCCGAAAGGAATGCCCCCCCGACGGCAAATCCGATCATGCTCGAGTTCAGGCAGACAAACAATCGTCTATCAGAGTGATGGGAGTCGGAAGCGCCTCTGGACTTCAGGGAACGGATGATTTTTTCATTCCTCCAAAGATTGGGTACGATCAACCCTAAATACACCAAGAGCCCGGGGATACCGAGTTCTCCCAATACCAGGAAATAGAGCGAATGGGCATTCGCCCATGGAATCTCCGTTCGACCGACTCCCGGGGGACGATACTCGATTCCGTATTTCACGGGGAAATGCCCTGCCCCCACACCGGTCAATGGATGGTCCGCTGCCATACGGATGGCAGATTTCCAAGCCATGATTCTTCCTTGGGCCGATCCTTCCATTTCGTAATCCCGGATCGTCCCCATTCTCTCCAAGTAGAGCGGAGGAGCGAACAACAGTACGATGAATACCAGGATGGCCATGCCTGCAAGGCCAACCCATTTATTTCTTCCTTTCAACCACTGGTAGAAAATCACCACGGCCAAAGCTACAGAACCTCCGCGGGAAGATGTACCGACGACAGCAAGAATAAATAATAACGTCAGTAAAAGGAACAATAGTTTCATTGACTTCGATTCGCTACTGAAATACAGATATATGCAGAACGGGATCACAATGTTCAATGACAATGCGAAATCGTTCCCGTCTCCAAGAAAACTTTCTTGTGAAATGTACGTCCGTATTTCGGGATGCAATATGACATCTGGAGTAAGTATAAGGAGGATTAAGTGGCAAAGGGCCAGGACGATAAATATTCCTTCAAGCCCCTTTTTCCCATCGACGTTTTTTATAATCGCAAAATAGATCAGGAACCACCCAAGCACTTGGATAAACTTCCAGAACACATAATGTTTAACATCTGCCCAGAGGATTCCTGCGCCGATCAGGAAAAGAAATACTAATATAATTTTAGTATTCGACAACTTTAGGAAATCTATGTTCTTAATTGATTTACTATTCTTTAATGAAAATAACGAAACAACCACTGGTATTACAGAATTCAAGTGGATCGGATACAGAAAAAATATATATCGTATAGGCCGAACGTATTCAAGGAAAAATACAAGCAATAAACCGTAATACAACATTTCAGTTGTTCTTCCCTCTTTCCATAACCTCTGTATATATCTTCTCGAGTTTCCGTGTCCTGCTCCTGAAATCGAAACGTTCCTCGACGATTTTCTTCCCTTGGAGCGCCATTCTGTTGTATTTTTCCTTGTCCCCAAGAAAATCGACCATGGCACGGGCCATCGTTCCCGGGTCCCCAGGCGGTATGAGGACTCCTTCCTCGCCATCCCGGATGATTTCGGGTACACCGCCGACGTCGGTCGATATCACTGGTACCTCCATCATGAGAGCCTCAAGCACCACATTTGGAAATCCCTCGGTGAGAGACGGTAGAACCATCAAGTCGAAATCCTGCAGGACCTTCCTCGGATCCCGCATGTACCCCGTCATGGTCACCCGGTTCCCCAACCCTCTTTCTGATATCATTCCAGCGATCTTCGCGGCCTCCGGCCCATCTCCGACGATCACGAAATGGGCCTTGTGCCCTCTGGAAAGAACGTCCGCAGCCGCTTCGACGAAATCAACATGCCCTTTTTCGAGACTCAATCGTCCGAGTGTCCCGATGACAGGCGATCGAATTTCCTTGCCGAGGGATTGGCGGATGTACCCCCTCGGTTGATCGCGATAATAGTTCTCCTTCACGATGCAATTGTGCAGAAGCGATATAATCCGGCTCGGGACTCCCTCCTTCAACAAGACGTCCCTCATATGTGCGTTCACGACGATGACGCGGTCAAAAAACCGGGCAACCATCTTATCGACCTTCGTGTATATTTGCTCTTTCCGATTATTCGTGATCCATCCATGCATCGTGGAAATGATCGGGGTATGCGTCATTTTTGCGGAGAGGTACCCAAGGAGATCGGACTTCGCTTCATGGGTGTGAAGGACGTCGATTTTAAATTTTTTTACAAGAAAAACAATCTCCCGAATGATCAGCGGATCGTATCGCCCCCGACTTCGAATCTCGTGGACCGTTATCCCCCTGTTTCTCGCTTCTGAAAGGAACGGGGATTCCCCTGTTTCACTGCCGGTACCGAAAACCGCGATCGACACGGAAAAAAGAGACTTGTCGATGTGGGAAACGGTTTCGAGGATGGTCTTTCCGGGCCCCCCGACCTCGTAAGTGTCCCTGAGGTGCAATACCTTGATCAGTCCAGACATTCCCTTTTGTATTACCTTATTATTACAGATACTTAATTATAATTTCCCCTCAACCAGTCGCAGGTCCATCCCAACATCTCTTTCTGGGAGTCCGGGAAAGAAATGATGTGGTTCGCGTTCTTCAATATTCGGATATCGATGAAATTCAATTTATTTCGATATATTTGCTTATATGGTTGCCAAAATTTCTCGTCAAATTCCCAATAAAGTCGATCCATCTCGCTGAATATCAGCAACAACTTTCTCGAAGAGAAAACCATTTTATGAAAGGCTTGAGGGAATAACATGTTTACATTGGATTCGTTGACACTGTTTCCTTCCGGGTGCTTTATGCTGCCATCCGGTGCTGCGGATATCGCAGTCCGTTGCGTTGAAGACGGGGGGGCTTTCCTGAACAGGATTCGCCAGATGGCACGATAATCGCTTTCGAAAGAAAAGAATCTTTTCCATGCGGAAACGTCCCGGATTTTTTCAAAATACGAGGTCCGTAGACTTGCCGCCTGCCCCTCCGTCATATATTTCGATTGATTGACCTGATTGCTGGCATTGGTCACTGGAATTCCCAGACCGATCAACCCGACAACCCTCGAATCGCCGCTGCCTGCGATCAGGCCGGTCATGGCTCCCCCGCATAACCCCCCGAGAACAAACCTCCCGATTCCCTGTTCCTTCTCCAGGTAGGCCATTGCAGCGTCCACATCATGAACGTATCGCCCCTGTTCGATCGATCCGTAGATATCCGCAACGAACGTTCCCTCCACGTCCCCTTCCGAGTCTCCCAAGCCGTGAAAATCGAACCGGAGCACCACGTATCCTTCCTTCGCATAACTTGCCGCCATATTGACGTAAAGGCGGTGCGGGCCTATGTGACTTTTGATCCCTGGAGACAGAAGGATGACGGCGGTCTTTTTCCGTAGGGAGGAGTCCTTCGGGATATGCATCATTCCGTACAGCGATAGGCCATCCCTGTTTTTCATGATTACCGGAACGATGTCAACCATCGCATGAATCCATCCATTCCAATGTTGTACGGCAAAGATTTTCCGCCTTGCCGTTGTATGTCATTATTTCCCTCCAGAAAGGCTCTTCACGAACATTCACGACGGAAGAATTTGCGATTTTTCTCCCGAGGTCAAGGATCTTCTCCCTGATCGGCCCGCCACGGTTATCGATCTGGACGATGAGGCAACGGTTTCCATGCCGGATCGTTCGTTCATTCAATCGTATATCGGAGATCCCCTCGTACAGCTTCCAGCTGATTTCATACCCATCCGCATTGACGGTCTTTCCTTCCGTCAAGTCCTGAACCAGGCGTCGCCGGTCTCTTTGAATCTCCTTGAAGATCGCCGTCTGCGTCATCAGGTTCGATCGCAGGATCTCCTGCATGTATTGATTGCCGTCGATAATTGGATCCCAGAGGATGAGTCTCGATCCATCGTTCTGGTCTGCGGCGAGAGCGGCCAAGGTCGCGCCGAGTCGAAGTCCGATCAGCCCCACACTGTTTACTCCCGGAACCTTCTCTTTCAAGGTCCGCATCGCGCAACCGATATCCGACAGAAACGTCTCCACGTCGCCATCTTCGAAATTTCCCTCGCTGTCCCCGTTTCCCTTGAAATCGAATCGAAGAACGGGATCACCCCTGCGAGCCAATTCCCTGGCGAAATCGACGAAAACCCTCTGCGCCCAGAGTCTTTCCTCCGCGAAAGGGTAACAGAGGACGTACGCGATTCCACGCGGCTGCATCTCCGGTTTGTGGAGAATTCCGAAAAGGCGGTAGGTTCCGTTGCGGAAAAAAAATGGGATTTCGTTCTTCATGTCGAGTCCGGAAAATTAACCCGGTTTCCTGTTCAATGCCGGGACCAACTTATACAAGGCGCTTATGTAAACGATCCGTTCCTGCTTTCTTATGGAAAAATACCACACCGGGACCAGATAGAGAGGCATAAGGGCAAGCACCCTGGCAAAAAACCCTGCGAGGTTTCCTGCGGGGAACCGGTTTTCGATCAATATGCAACAGATGAGATACGGAACGGAAGATATGATCGGAGCCATATACGAACGGAAGACATACTGTTTGAAATCCACCTTTACTTCCCTGGATATGAAATAGGGATAAGCGAAGAGGGCGGTGGCAAGGTGGGGTACGGCCGTCCCGACGGCGACTCCGACGATCCCCCAGTATCGGATGAGAACGATGCTGAGGATGAGGTTCGCGACCGCCTCGGTGCAACGGCAGACAGCGCAGATCTGGTGCTTGTTCAGCCCCTGAAGTATGTCCTGGGTCGTGTACTGCGCGATCGAAATAAGGTGGGCGATGGTCAGTACGATCAGAACTTCACCCGACAAGGGGCCGTACTCCTTCCCCATCCACAAAGAGATGAACCGTTTCCCCATCGTCAAGAAAACGATGGAAATCGGCAAGGCAATGATGAGAGATAGTTTCGTGCCCTGTATCAGAACATCCCTGATCTTTTGTTCTTCGCGGAGCGCCTGGAGTTCGCTCGTCAGCGGGGTGAACATCTGGGTCATCTGGTTGACAATGCGTCTCATGTATTCGGTCAACGATGCGCCTATGACGAAATACGTAACATGCACGGGCCCCAGCAGGATCCCGATCACGATGGAATCGGAATAATAGACGATTTTCTGCCCGATAAACATCATGAACGTCTTGAGACTGTAGTTGAAAATCCTGCCATACCACTCTGATGCGTATTTCCCGAACCCGATGTGCAGCCCGGGAATTTCCTTATTGCAGTAATACCTTCCGTACATGCTTGAGGCGACGCCCATCACGAGATGCATCATACTGAGTGAAATCAAGCCGTAGCCGTTCCCGAGCAGGGCGACGGTCAACCCTGCCTTGATGATCGAGATCAATATGTTGACCTTGACCACAACGTCGTATCGTTGGATGCCGAGGATGACCCCGTAATACACGCTGAAAATGAGGCCTTGCGCGACGCTGAATCCCGTGATGACGATCACCCACCGCGCTATCGGTACCGTATCGGCGGATACATCGACGACGTACGGAAACAAGGCGGCTAGCCCGATGGATATGACAGCGCATGCGACACTGGTGAATCCGTAGATCGAGAACGCGGAACTTACGATCCTGTTCAGGGAATCCATCTCGTTGACGGCGTGGTATTTGGCGACATACCGGATGATCGATTGCCTGACGCCCATTTCAAGGAGCCCCAGGTACCCGGTCATATCCATGATGATGTTCCATACGCCGTAGTAGGTGTTCCCCAGTTTCCGCACGACATATGGGGACAGGAAAAAGGAGATCATCAGACCAAGGATCATCCCTGTCCAGTTCGAAAGCAGGTTCCGGACAAATTTTTCCGCTGTGCTCATGGGAGAGAAAACGCCCCTTCTACTCGCACGGAATTATCTTTTCGTCGGAGTCCATATTTCCTGCCGAATCCCTATCGCATATTTCATCGTCGCGAACAGGATCGCGGCGTTCGAAAGACAGAAGTAGTAAGGCATATTCGATAGAGGGTTGCGGCTTCCGCGGGTCCCAAGCAAGGGAACGCAGGCGGCAAGGTAAAAGGCGCATTGGGCGATGAAAATCGCCCCGTAAAACCGTTCTTCCAGGAGGAAAGCATTCAAAAGGAAAAGAAGGATCATGAAGAATGGAACCAGCCACCGTGAAACCTTGTGGCTCCACAGGAAATATGAAAATATCCCGTAACGGTATGGGTTGAGAAGGTTTTTCTTTTGGTACAACGTGGTCATTCCGCGAAGGATCGTCCGTTCTTTCCGGCGGAATTCGTCCTTCGCTTGCTTCGCACTCGCCATGTGTCCGCATGCCGTGGATTCGGTGACGGCCCGATACCCTTTTTCGACGGTCGTCAGCGCCGACAGGAAATCGGGAGCCATCCCCTCGAGAAACGGCGGACAGATGCTCCGCCTCTGGGCGTAGAAAGAACCGCTTGCGCCGACGATCGAGTGGACAGCCGATTCCATGTTCCGGAGGTACAATTCGTATCTCCCGTAGATACCCTCTCCTCCGCCGCCCAGAATGCAATCCGATCCCGAAACGCACCCGATCGCATCCTCCCGAAATCTTTTTACGATGGCCCGCAGGGAATCCGGTTCGAGGAGGATGGACACGTCCGTGAAGACGACGATGTCGCCCGTTGCGGCGGCAAGTCCCGTGTTCAACGCCTGGGCTTTCCCCCGCCGTCTTTCCATGGCGATGAACGTCACGCCTTCCCCAAGATATTTCCGGACAATGGCAGGCGTCGAGTCCGTCGATCCGTCGGAGACGACGATGATTTGAAGATTCTTTCTCGGATATTCCAGCGACAAGGTGTTCCGGATCTTCGATTCGATCGTTCCTTCCTCGTTGTGGGCCGGTATAAGCACGGTAACCGTCGGGGTGAATTCCCCGGAAGGTACCCCGTTCGGATTCCTGGCGACCCGGATTTTTCCGAGGAAGTACAGCACCAACGGGTACCCGAAATAGGGGTAGACGATCATGATGAGGGAAAACCAGAAAACCGGTCGGCTCATCCCGGTTTACCCTTCATATTCACCGCGAATTTCCGCTTCCATGCCCACAGGAGACGATCTGCTTGCCGAAGGAGGCAGCGCCCGGTGCGTAAGGCGAGCAACTTGGTGAGGGACGGGGGACCGTTTGCACCCACCGAGGCATAACGACCCTTCCCGAGGAATCGACCTTGCCGGAGTTCCTCGATCACGTCGGTCTCGCGTGACGGCATCTCCCGGTTCAGTTCCAGAAAGACCTCCCGGAACCACCGGACGTCGTGCATGTCGAGACCGGTGTACGCCATCACCCGGGGATTCCGCCTGCGAACGGATTTCCATAGTTGGAGAGATCCGGAATCCGGGAGGTACCGGCTGTCGTATGCCGCGTTCCAGACCTCGATGCCGTCGATCGCCGATTCAATCTCTTCCGGGATCCGATACCCGTTTCTCGAGGGATGGGCGACGATTGCGAGGCCGCCTCGACGCCGCACCTCATCGACCGCGCTTACGATCCGTTTTTCCTGAACCGGTTCCCGGATCCCCACGCAAAGAAGGTGGACCCCTTCATCGTGCGGGAAAGCGTATTCGAGCCCCGGGATCACCTTGACGCCATCTCCTGAATGGGCATCGCATTCCCGAACGACCCGTCGAACGGATTCCTCGTCCATGAGGTCGGCGTGGTCCGTCACGCAGACAAAGGCGAAGCCGTTCTCCCTGCAGAAGCGGACCAGTTCCTCCAAGGAGGACTCCCCGTCGAAGGAGTGGTTCGTGTGGACATGAAACAGCCCCTTGGCCGGTGAATCTCTCAAAGTGTCCTCCGAAACCGTTGAAATGTTTCGTGCAGGGCCGGCCGGAGATCGCCCAATGACTCCACTTCGTAATGAAGATCTTTCCCGAAGAACCGCAGGAAGTCGGCTGTGGCTCGTATGCGGCCGGGATACCCCTCAGGGAGGTGCAGGCTCGTCCTGTTCTTGAACAGGAGCATCAGCAGGGAGTCCGTATCCCCCCAGAGCCATCGACTCTTGACGCCCTCCTTGAAGCTGAAAACCGGTTCGATTGTTTCCCCTTTCGCGATCCTCAAGAGAATCTCCGGGAAATCGACTCCCGCATCGATGGCGAGTTGGAGGGATCCCCAGAACCGGCCGTTGATCTCCATCAGTTTCGGGACGCCGTCCCTGTCATCCATTTTGAACTCCACCATCGCTACGCCGTTCCACTTCAGGTGATCGAGCAGTTTCACGGTATATGTCCGCGCCTGAGGGGAGACGGGAACGCTCTCCCGGAGCACGCTGACCCCGCCGGAAGGCGGCTTTTCACGGATCCTGCGGTGACCGAACAGGGAGACCAACTCCCCGTTTTGATAACAAGCGAAGACGCCGATCCCGGGACCCGGGATCCTTTCCTGCAGGAGAATCGGATATTCCCAGGACCCTTTTTTCCCAAGCAGATCGAACAACTCTTCCGGATCGCGCGCGTAGGAAACCCCCGCCGCTTGCCATCCGTTCACCGTTAGGATCCTCGATCGGTGCGGTTTGACCACGACCGGATAGGAGAGTCCCGCAATGTTTCCCGCATCAACGCCTTTCTCGTGGAGGACGCAGGTCGCAGGAACCGGAACGCCAAGGTGTTCCGCGAGCCGGAGAATCTCCAGTTTGTTCGACGCGGTCCGGAAGGCGTCGCCGCGCGGAAAGGGGAGACGACAAGACCCGTCGAGCCTACCGGCGTTTTCCGTCGCAAGGCCGGTGGTGATCTCCGTCACCGGCAGGAGGACGTCGATCCTCTTTTCGTTTACCGTACGGAGAAGATCGTTCAGGAAATCGTCCGGGCGCTTCAAGGGGTCCGGGTACATCCACCCCTCGCTGCAGTACCTGGAAACCGACGCGAGCGACGGGTGGGTTTTTTCGCCGACGACGATCCTGTGCCCCTTCCTCCCCAGCGACCGGGTGATCGCGAGGGCGGCGCGGTTATCTCCATCTGTAACGAGTACGTTCATGATGGCAGGAGATCGACTAAATCATCCCCAGGATCGACGAAAGGAACATCGGGACTTCCCGTGTCATGTCTTCATGCAGATTGACCCTCTTCAACTCCATGGGATCGTCTCCGGGCGCCGTGAAGCCGCGGCAGGTGCCGAAGGCGATATCGTAACCGCTCTCCTCGAGGCATTCTTGTGCCATCGGGTCATAATTGCCGTTCGGGTAACTGAAGGCATACACTTTCTTCCGGATCTTCTCCTCGATGATCCGCTTCGATTCAACAACCTCTTTCCTGACTCCGTCGCCGGTCAGGTGCGTCAGGATCTCGTGGCTCATCCCGTGTGAGCCGAAATCGATCCCTCCGCGGGACATTTCCTCGACTTCCTCCCAGGAGAGGAAGGAATCGCCCTCATTCGCCGACGACCCGTTCATCTCCGCGCAGGCAACGATCGCGTCGGCGATCGGCTCGATTCGGTGCAAGGGGAAATCCTTGAGGGAATGGATATATTCCCGCGCCCTTAATCTGAACATATCCTGCGGCCATCCCGCGATATCCTCTACTTTGATCCCGGTGGGAAGGTCCCGGCAACCATCGGGGAGAACACCGTCTCCATCGGCAACATCGCGTATATTTTTCAGGGCCTTGAAGATTCTCTCCTGCCAGAACCTCTTTCCGGTCCCTATGTGTCCGACCGACAGGAAGACGACGGCGGGGACCTCGTACCGATTCAATACTGGGTAGGCCTGGGTGAAGTTGTCCTTCCACCCGTCATCGAAGGTGACCAGGCAGGAATTCGGTGGGAACGGGGTCCGGTTCCGTAAATGCCGGCGGAGATCGTCAAGTGCGAGAAGGTTGAAGTGTTTCCTTAAGTACGCCATCTGAAGTTCGAAGGTGATGGGGTCGACCTGCATTCCCTCGAATATCGAGGACTTCCCCTCTTTCCACGGCATGACCCTGTGGTACATGAGAACGACGGCACGGTTCCGCAGTGCCAGGCGCCGGTAAATACCGGTTGCGCCGGAGACAAACAGGACCCGCGCGGCAAACCGCCGTGTGGCGGACTTCAGACCGTCCGTCCCGCACTTGAGCAGTTTCATTTTTTCAATATGCTCATGGCGGCGAATGCGATGCGACGAATCATCGGAGGGCCATAACTTACTGCCCAGAGGAAATACTCGGGATGACCGTATTGCTTGCATTTGGCGAGGTATCGCCTGGCGCGTTTCGGAAAATACTTTCTTGTGTGGGCCGATTTCCCTTCATGGGACATTAACGGAACCGCCACCGCCCGATGAAGGCGCGCCAGTTGCCTGTCGATGGTTACCCGGTGACTCTCATAGTAATTCGGATCCATGAAAGCGTGTTTTTTTACTGCCCGCAACAGGTATTGCTGTGTTTTTATGGCGACCATCGATTCTTTCCTTGTGGCCGTTGATGATATTTGACCGGGGTGGTAGCGCAACTTGTACGTGGGTATGTCGAGAAAGGCTACGTTATGTTGCCTGCATATCCGGAGTACGAATTCCATCTCCTCGAAAAACGGGAACGATTCATTTTGCCATCCGACCTTCGGAAGGATGTCGCGCCGGAACATCATGCTGTTGGTAAACACGATCGTATTCAGAAGGCAGGCTTCGAAAATATTCCCGAAATACGCACGACGTTGTCTCAGGTCCGGTTCGGAACATGACAGGCTTTCCGGAAGAATACCACTGCGCAAGAGGTCGACGCTCTCCGAGAATATCGAGCCGTACGTCACATTCCTGCTTCGATAGGCTGATTTGTGGTATGTCCTTAAATGGTCCTTCTCCCAATATCCTTCATCGTCGAATCCGGAGAATTCCGTATAGACCATGGCGACCGTCGGGTACAGATCCAGCAAACGGGTTTGTACCTCGAGCTTGTAAGGGTAGTAAAGATCGTCCGAATCAAGGAAAGCGATGTATTCCCCACGGGCCATCCGCATGCCGATATTCCTTGCGTGTGCCGGCCCGCCGTTCCGTGTACGGATATACCGTATCTTCTCCCCGTACGACTTGATCCTTTCCGGGGTGTCATCCATCGAACCGTCGTCAACCACGATGATCTCATGGCAATCGATCGATTGCCGGAGCACGCTGTCGATCGCCTGCTCCAGAAGCTCCCCCCGGTTGTAGGTGGGGATGATGACGCTGACCTTCATCACTTCGCAGCCATCCGGTTTCTGGTGTATGCGATCATCGTGTCGACCATCCCCATGATTCCCCGCAGGGACGGCGTGTACGCGACAATCGAGCAGTATTCATGCGTCTCCACAGGCCACTGATGCTGCCACTGCTCATCGGATCCAAGAAATTCGTATCCCTCCATCCCCTTATCGGAGGCGTACCGAATGGTCTGATGCGCCAACAGCATCCCGGGAGATATCTTCCCCAATGAATCGTCATAACCTAACTTGAAAACCCAGAGCCTGCGGGCATGCTTTACCATGATGTGCATGGAAATCGCCACCCCTTTCAGGCGGTAGAAGCAGATTCTCAGCGTTCCGTTTTTGCAAGCCTTTCCCGTATAGTTGCGAAAGAATGTTCGAAGCCGTTCGTTGTCCCGTAATGAACTGCCGGCTCGACCTTTCCAACTGGCTGCCTCGACCTGGATTGCCTGGTCCAGGTGTTGGTCGAGTGTTTCGGGGTCCGGACAGAAGATATCCACGGAGACCTCTCCGATGGCTTCTGCCAGCCGTTGTTTCTTTCGTAGATTCGAGCGCCTGTTCGGTCGGATGGATTTGAAAAAAGCATCCCAATCCGAGTGGAAATCCAGGTAACACGAACCGGCCGACTTACGGACCAGGACAACCGCCTGAGTCATTCTTCGCAGTTGCATGGCACAACGGATTGGAGATGCGGCCGGAACACGGGCCAGATGAATCGGGTAACCGAGGCGAAGAACGACGTCAAGAAGTTCCTGGAGTGAACGCGGGTCTTCATAGAGCAACCCGCACGGTTCATAAAGCGTGGAAGCGCCGATGATCTCGAGCCACCGGGTCAACTCCTTCCGAACGAGAACCAGCGGGGCAATCGCCGTAACGCGATCCCCGGAGCGCACCACCACGACCCTGAGGTCCGTTTCCGCATAGAGCGTCTCTGCGCACGAGAGGAACCAGTCGTACTGCACAAGAGGTGTGGGAAACAAGGCGCCCAGACGGATCCAATCCCCTTCTAGTTTTCGCAACTCTGGAATCCCATGAACGATCTCGATCATCGGGGAGGCTTGAGGGCCCGCGCGTCACAATATTCCAACCTCGCTTTAGAGGCGGCACCTCCTTTTCGCTCTCGCAACCGGTTGAGCAGGGCCAAGATCCGGGCCCGGATCGTGTTGTTGTAGACCAGGATCGATTTGTGCCAGCGGAGAGTTTCGGTCCACTGCCGCTCCCATTCATACGGCTCTCCGGGAAAGTCGAAATACTCGACCCCGGATGCTATCAATCCCCGGATCAACCTGGCGCGGAGGAACGTGGAGGGACCAAACGGTTTGTAATTCTCGTAATAGCTGGTCTTGAGGTAGTAATAACATTTGTCGCGGATATAGCCCAAGTTGTAGGCGATCGGGAGTCGGTCCAGGTAGAGAAGCTGCAGGTGCAGGTGCCCGGTTTCGAGAGCGGACCGGATCATGTCCCTGTAAAAACCGGTTTGCCTGTCGATCGCGCTGATCGCCGTCCCATGGGCATGTTTCCAGCTGTGCCTCTCGACATGGAGGAGATCCTCGTACGCCTTATCGAACCCTTCGGGATCGGAATATTCGATGACCTGTGATTCGCCGGCGCCCGCCATCTTCCTTTCCGACCGTCTCAGGAAATTCCTGAATTTCGCACTCCGGTTGGCAAGGTAATCGTCATAAGAGCGGTCGAGGGGGAGATAAAACGCCGCCATTTCATAGCGTATCCTGTACTCCGACCTTCTTCTCGATAGGGAGGTTTGGAAATGATCCAGCAGGGGGTTGTTCTCCAGCAGTTTGGTCATCCGGAAAAGATCCCACCGCAGCTTTAAACCGTACAGTACGGAAAGAAACGCCTCCACGACAGATTCATCGAGCCCGCTCGCAAGGAATCCGCTGTGCGTGTTGTACTGCTCGGAAATAGGATACAGCGACACGAGGGGTTGTCCAAAGACCGATTCGGTTCGGGCAACCAGTGGCACCAGGCAGACGATCTCTTCCCCTCTTTGGATTCTGACCAGGAAAAACCGGTCTCCCGGTTTGATGTGGTGCCGTATCATCGCCTTTGTCCACTCAAAGGAGGTCGAAGGTTCGTTCCCGGGCACGAGAAAGAGCCGATCCCAAGAATCACGGAAGGTAGAGATATCCGGGATTTCAGAAACGACTTCTGCCTTGATCATGGTGATTTACTATTCAGACACGGTATCAGCTCAAGAATTTCCTGAAAGAAAGCAACCTCTGGAACGCCTTCTCCAGAGAATATCCGAACCAGTCATTATAGATCCTGAAATGCCCGTTCTTTCTTACGCAGTTCGCGAACTTCCTTTTGAACGGTTCGTCTCCGATCGTAAAATCCAGTTCATGCCGCCCTTGGTCGACACAGTACTCGATCAGGTACTTCAACAACACGGTTCCCGGCGAGAGGCGGCCGTAGTCAGGGTCGAAAGATGGCTTGTACCAGAGGACCTTCGAGCCGTAATCGAATCCGAAATGGAAGGCGATCGGCCTGCCTTCGTATTCGAGGACCGTGAACAGCAGCAGACCACGTGGAAGAAGCGCTTCTATCAAATCCCGGTAGAAGTCGCGGGTACCCTGCTTGAGGAAGAGGCTCGGAGACGATGTCCCACTCCACCTTCTGATATGCTGGCCGACAAAAAGGTCGAAGTACCGGATCGCCTCTTCCACTGTTTCCACGTGAAATACCTTTAGATCTCCTGTCTTCTTGAGATAGTTGTCCCGTCTCCGGATCGTCTTCTTCCTTGAGACCCGGCGGGCATGGTCTTCGTGCCCTCTGATGATCAGCGTGGGGCAGGATATCCCCTCGGTCTCGAGAAAGTGTTTCCCCGTTCGCCCGCAGAACTCCCGGACGGAGGCAATGGTTGTCGAGTACTCGGGCACGTTCTTCAACTGGATGACGTCCCATCCCTCCCATGACGCGATCGCGTCGAAGATCGCGATCAATGCAACCTGCTTCCTTTCTCCGGCGATGAAGTCGCAATAGTCCGAGTTATCCTCTCCAATGAACCGGAGCGAACGTTTCCTGCCGAACCGATCCAGCATCAAGGGCCCCAGGGCAAGAAGCTTATCTCCATCCCGAACTTCCACAAGGAAGAGGGACCGCGTTCGGCCGAACGCGGTCCACCATGTCCAGACCCATTCGTACGTCTGGAAAATCGTGTTGGTCTCGCTTCCGGAAAGGAGCTGGTTCCATTCCTCCCTCCCGACGTTTATCTCCTCGCGCCGGGTGATGATATTGGTTTTCATGTCAGACGCATTATTCCGGAGTGCCACCGAACGGAAACTTCTATGTGCACACCTGCCGTATGACGTCGACCATCGTGACCAGGTCGTCGCGTCGCACGTACGGGTGGGTCGGCAGGGTAACGATCCGCTTCGTCAGGATTCTTCCACCGGGCAAGCGGGTCTCTTCCTCGCGGAGACCTGCACGAACTTCCGGAATATCGTTGACGGCCCCGGGATAGGAGGGCGATGCTGAGATCCCCAGACGTCTCAATTCGGCGATGCAGCGATCCCTTCCTTCCTCGTCAAGGAACCTTACGGGAAACCGAAGGTAAACGGGCGATGCCTGCTCCCCCGGGGCCGGTAGCACCAGTCGAGGGGTGCCTTCGAGCCCTTTCATCAGAAACTCCGCGTTTGCGATCCTGACCTCGTTGATCTCCCGGAGGCGGCCCAGGAGCCGGACACCGATCCCCGCAAGGATGGCATGGTATTTTTCGACGGCGAACTCCTCGGAATAGACGGTGGATCCGAGCCCAAGGAACGGAAGGCGGTTGGGAATCCAGTAGAGACCGGGTCTCAGGAAGACGGCGTAGAGGATCATTTTCAGGAAGTTGATGGCGCTTCTCGAGAACTCGGAACTCGGGAGGCGCTCGTATTCGATTCGCAATGCGTCCGCCATCTCGTCAAAGCGCGTTACGATGATCCCCCCCTCGATGGTCGTGATGTTCTTCCCTTTGTCCAGACTGAACAGTCCCGCGTCCCCAAAGGTTCCGGCGAAACGCCCATCCACCCGACCACCCATGCATTGGGCGGCGTCGTCGATCAGGCGGATATCGTGACGCACCGCGATACGTTCCAGCGCCGGCAGGTCGTCCGGTATCCCATAGAGGTTCGACGTTACGATGCAGAGGACGTTCGAGAAGTCCATTTTCTCGAGGCATCGAAGGTCGTATCCGAACGATACGCTGTCGACGTCGCAAACGCGTACATTGAGCCCCGCTTTCCTGATCGAAGCGGGGACCGAGTAGCAGGTATACGAGGGAACGACCACTTCCGTTTTCCGGCGGTCCGACAGCGCCATGAGAGAACGCAAGATGAGCGTCATCCCGGCTCTTCCGGAAGAGACGAAGAAGCAGTGCCGCACCCCGAAGGAAGCGCAAACGGCATCCCGAAAAAGCTCCAGGTTGCGGGGTTGCGAAAAAGCGCCGAGAACCAACGCCGCGAGATCCGCCATTCGAATGGGGGTCCCCGATGGGGCGATCTGCCTCATCCGAGTTCATCCCTCCGGACAGGACTTCATGGGATGCTCCTGGCCAGAAAGGGGCCGAGGGCGCGGGTGATCATGCCCGGCATCGACTTCCAGGCATCGATGGCGACCCGGTATTTCGGATTGTCCACGTTCAGACGCGGGATCTCCTTCCGCTTTCCCGGGATGTACTGCCAGTAGAGTTGGTTGGGATAGGCGTTCCACTTCTTCTTGAAGAACTCCCCTCCCGATTCGACCGTGGACCTTCCGAGGTGGAACTTCTCGAAACCGTTTTCGCAGGCGTACTTGATCATTTCCCAATAGTGGACATACCCTGGGTGAAGTCCCCGGTAACCGGGCCTGTTTCCAAGCCACATCCCCTCCGCGCATTTCTTGTAGAAACCTTCGAACGCCGCGCTGATCGGTGCGTCCCTCTGGTAAACGGCGAAGATCCTCACCGAATCCGGGAAGGCGGAAAATATATTCCGGAAATACGACTTGTCGTAAAAGGGGGTGCCGAGGCTCTTCCAGCTTTCGGACAGGATGTCGAAAAACATGTCGAGATATTCAACCCCCCCGTGCTCGACCCGCAAATCCTGCTTGTAGGCGTGGCGGATCTCCTTCCGATGCTTCTTATCAAAGGCGTTCCATAGAACGTCGGGGTCGGGGTGAAGATCGATCGTCATGCTGACCTTGTGCTCTGAAACGGGGAGATCCGCTGCGGCTTTCCTTGTTCCCCGGATCTCGAGGTAATCGGCGCCATAATCATGGACAATGGACTCCGCCTCACGGAGGAGGGCCTTTTCGGTTTCCTCGTCGGTGGCACACGGGCCGCCGAAGTTGACAAACGGCATGGAGCACATGATTTTTCCGAAGATTCGACTCGTGATGTAGACGATCGGGAATACTCCAACGATACGGTCCCCTTCCACCGCCGCCAGGTAGAAACACCGATGTCCGAAACTCC
>Ga0209751_10000015_pt1 | contig 171916 bp, 128 predicted proteins | sample RifCSP13_1_FD_184019 | JGI IMG/M metagenome (GOLD analysis project Ga0209751, IMG submission 184019) | Soil microbial communities from Rifle, Colorado - Rifle CSP2_sed 13_1 (SPAdes) (version 2) | ecosystem: Environmental > Terrestrial > Deep subsurface > Rock core/Sediment | place: Rifle...
AGGCGCCGGCGCCGCCTTCGCCCGCCGCCCCCGCCCCGCGCGTGATCAGTGGCGCGGAGTTCGGAGTGGCGGCACTCCCCGCGAACGACCGGCTCCGCGTGTTCTGTCCCGCGTGCGGCGAGGCGCTCGCCTTTCCCGCCTTCGCGCCGTTCGTGGCGCGGTGCGCGCGCTGCGGCACGAAGACGACGCTCCGCGAGGGAGACGCGGGGCGCTACGTACTGCACGTCGCGCCACCCGTGGCGGACGCGACCGAGGGACCGGCGCCGCCCTGACGCCGAGCGCCCCGGGGCGAATCCGGGGCGAACCCGGCGCGCCCCCGGCGCGCGCCCGGCACGCCCGTCCGCGCGCGCCCTTGCGCCCCGCCCTCCAGCGCGGGAGAATAGCCGAGATCCCTCCACGCAGTCGAACACCTTCGGGAGCCCCCATGACCGCTCGGGTGCGCACTCCTCGCGTCGCCGCCTCGCTCGTCTCCGGCGCGCTCTTCGCCCTCACGCTCACGGCGCTCGCCGCGCTCACGCCATCGCCTTCGGCGCGGGCGCAGGCGCCCGTGGACCCGGCCGCCTACGCGCAGTTGCGCTGGCGTTACATCGGTCCGGTGGGCAACCGGGTGTCGTCCGTCGCCGGCGTCCCCGGCGATCCCCACGTCTACTACGCGGGCGCGGCCTCCGGCGGCATCTGGAAGACGACCGACGGCGGCGTGCAGTGGGAGCCCATCTCCGACGCGCTCGACGTCCACGCGATCGGCGCGCTCGCGGTCGCGCCGAGCAACGCGAACATCGTGTGGGCCGGCACGGGCGAGCCGTTCATCCGGAGCCACATTTCGATCGGAAACGGCGTCTACAAGTCCACCGACGCAGGCCAGACCTGGGCGCACATGGGGCTCGACGCGACGGGGCGCATCGGCCGCGTCGTGATCCACCCCACGAATCCCGACATCGTCTTCGTCGCGGCACAGGGGCACAGCTACGGCCCGCAGCCGGAGCGCGGCGTCTACCGCACGACCGACGGCGGACGCACGTGGGAGCGCGTCCTCTTCGTGGACCAGAACACGGGCGCGATTGACGTGCAGATGCACCCCACCGACCCGCGCACGCTGTTCGCGGCGACGTGGCAGCTCGAGATGCACACGTGGGGCCGCGAGAGCGGCGGGCCCGGCAGCGGGATCTTCGTCTCGCGTGACGGCGGCACGACGTGGACCAGGCTGCGAGGCAACGGGCTGCCGACGCACACCATCGGCAAGATCGGACTCTCGATCGCGCGCTCGAATCCGAGCCGCATCTACGCGCTGATCGAGACGGGCGACGGCGTGCCGCTGCACGGCCAGCCGACCGACAACGGCGAGCTCTGGCGCTCGGACGACGGCGGCTCGACGTGGCGCGTGGTGAACTACAACCGCGATCTCGCGTGCCGGCAGCCCTATTACACGCGCGTGCAGGCCTCGACCGACAATCCCGACGAGGCGTATTTCCTCTGCGCGTCGTTCAGCCGCACGATGGACGGCGGGCTGACCTCGAGCGTCGCGGGTCGCGGTGGCGGCGGCGGCGCGGCGGCGGCCGCGGCGGCCGCGGCGGCCGGCGGCGGCCGCGGTGGCCGTGGCGGTGGACGCGGCGGCGGGCGCGGCGCCGCTGCCGCGGGTCCCCCGTTCTCGGCGCCTGGCGGTGACAACCACGACATGTGGATTGACCCCACGAACGCCAACCGGATGGCGGTCGCGAACGACGGCGGCATCCACATCTCGACGACGCGCGCGCGCTCGTGGCTGCACGTGCAGCTGCCGATCGCGCAGATGTACCACGTCACGACGGACAACCGGATTCCGTACTACGTCTACGGCAACAAGCAGGACGGCCCGTCGTACCGCGGCCCCAGCAACAGCCGCACGGGCGGCGGGATCGCGCGCAGCGAATGGCACGGCGTCTACGGCGGCGAGAGCGGATTCGCGACGCCCGATCCGGTGGACACGAATCTCGTCTGGTCCACCGCCTCCGGCTCGGGGAGCCGCGGCGGCATCGTCGTGCGCGTGGACCTGCGGTCGCGCCTGGGACACAACGTGGAGGTCTGGCCGTTGAGCACCGGCGGCTATCCGGCCGCCGACGTCAAGTACCGCTTCATCTGGGACGCGCCGCTCACCCTCTCGCCGCACGACCGCAACACGGTCTACACCGGCAGCCAGCACGTCCACATGACGACGGACGGCGGGCGGAGCTGGCGCGTCATCAGTCCCGATCTCACGCGCAACGACAAGTCCAAGCAGGGGATCTCGGGCGGGCTCACGCCCGACAACATCGGCGTCGAGTACGGCAACGTGGTGTTCGCGATCGCCGAGTCGCGGGTGCAGCGGGGCGTGATCTGGGTGGGGACGAACGACGGGTACGTGCAGGTCACGCGCGATGGGGGGCGGACGTGGACCAACGTGTCGGCGTATATCCCGGCGGGCTTCCCGGCGTGGGGCTCGATCCGCCACGTCGAGCCCTCGCGCTACGACGCCGGCACCGCCTACATCGCGATTGACGGGCACCAGGAGAACGACCGCGATCCGTGGGTCTACAAGACGAACGACTTCGGGAGAACGTGGAAGCTGATCGTGAACGGCCTCCCCAAGGTACCGATGGGCTACGCGCACATCGTCCGTGAAGACCCCGTGCGGCGCGGCCTGCTCTACCTCGGCACGGAGAACGCGATGTACGTGTCGTGGGACGACGGCGAGCGATGGCAGCCGCTGCAGATGAATCTCCCGCACACCCCGGTGTACGGGATGGTGATCCAGGAGCAGTTCAACGACCTGGTGATCGCGACCTATGGGCGCGGCTTCTGGATTCTCGACGACCTCTCGCCGCTCCAGCGGATGACACCCCAGATCGCCGCGTCGGCCGCGCATCTCTTCGCGCCGCGCGCGGCGTATCGCTTCGGCAACATCCCGGGCAACTACTCGATGTCCGACGATCAGACGGCGGGCCAGAACCCGCCCTACGGCGCCGGCCTCAACTACTGGCTCCGGGCCGCGCCGCAGGCCGCGCCGACCATCACGATCGCGGACGCCGCGGGAAAGACCGTGCGCACGCTCCAGGGGACGCGGCTCGCGGGCCTCAATCGCGTCTACTGGGACCTGCGGAACGAGTCGTCCTCGTCGCCGCGGATGCGCACGAAGCCGATGTACAACGACGCCTTCCAGATGGACGCCGACGGCACGCGCGCGGCACCCGGGTTCGGTTCAGTGTCGGTGCTGATGCCGCCGGGCCGCTACACGGTGACGCTCACGGTGGACGGCCAGTCGTCGTCGCAGCCGCTCGAGGTACGCGCGGATCCGCACTCGACGGCGTCGGCGCAGGAGATCCGCGCCGCCGTGGATGCGCAGCTGACGATCCAGGGCCAGATGAGCGCGGCCGCCGACATGCTGAACACGATCGAGGCGGTGCGCGCGCAGGTCGGCACGCTGCAGGCGCTGGTCGCGAACGATCGCGCGAACGCGGACATCCGCGCCGGAGCGGACTCGCTCGAGCAGAAGTTCATCGCGCTCGAGTGGAACCTCATTGACCTGCGGATGACCGGTCAGGGACAGGACGGCGTGCGCTGGCCGGTACGCCTCGGCGGTCAGCTCAGCTATCTCTCGGGCACCATCGGCGAGTACGCACCGACCGCGCAGCAGCGCGAGGTGCACACGGTGCTCGAAAAGCAGGCGCGCGACACGCGGTCGGCGCTCGAGCTGTTGGTGCAGCGCGAGCTGGCTGCGTTCAACGCGCGGCTGCGCGCGAAGGGACTCAAGACGATTGACGTGACGCTGCCACCGATCGTGTTCTGACCGGCGGCTAACTGATCCAGCGGCCGATCGCCAGCGAAACGAGGCTGAACGCGGCCGCCACGAGGGAGAGCCATCCGACCGCGGCGGCGACCGCACGGCCGGCGCGAAGGAGTGGGGGAACCGGACCGGGAGACGTCACGCGCTCCGCGAGCTCCCGGTCCGCGATCCCCCACGCGCCGAACGCCGAGACGGCGAGCGCGACGCTCGCGAGCATCGGCCACGCCCACGGCCGCCAGAGGAGCGCACCTGCCGCGGCGAGCGCGCCGGCGGTGGCGTCGAAGACGAGCTGTCCGTCCGACGCGCGGCGCGCGTGCCCCTGGAGCAGCTCGACCAGGCCTTCCAGCTGAACGGCGGGTGGCAGGTCGTCGCTCGTCACTCGACCAAGTTACGCCGGAAGGGGCCGAAGCCGCGATGCCACCATGAGGCACGCGTCCCCGCTGGCGCGCACACGCTCGCGCGGGCAGACTTCATCATGGACGTCGCCAGGACCGCGGCCGCCGCGATCGTCGCGCTCGGGATCGCCGGCGGGTCGCTCCTCGCGACGCGCGCGAGTTCGGCGACTCACGCGGCGCGCCCAGCCGCGACGCGGCCGCTCCTGACGCCACACTCCGTGTGGGACAGCGTGTACACGGAGGAGCAGGCGCGGCGCGGTGAGGCGATCTACCGGGAGACGTGCTCGAAATGCCACGGCGCGGAACTCGCCGGGATTGACGACGCGCTGCCGCTGGCCGGAAGCGGGTTCCTCTCGAACTGGAACGGCCTCTCGGTGGGCGACTTCGTCGAGCGGATTCGCCAGTCCATGCCGCCCACCGACCCCGGCGTGCTGAACCGGGCGCAGACCGTGGACGTCGTCGCCTACGTGCTCTTCTTCAACAAGTTCCCCGCCGGGAACACGGAGCTCGCCCGCGAAGCGGAGGTCCTGAAGCAGATCAGGATCGAGGCCACACGACCGCAGGCCACACCCGCCGGCAGCACGGGCGGACGCTACAGGGTGCTCAGCGAGCGCGTGACGAAGAATCCGTAGAAGAGCGCCATCGCCACGAGCGCCGCGCGCCGCCACAGCGGCGGCCGCACATGCTCCGGGAGCAGGCGCGTGTTGACGTAAAGCAGGTGCAGTGACGTCACGACGAACACCGCACCCGCCACGTTCGCGCCGAGCTTGAGGAGGACGATCGGCTGCGCCAGTCGCAGCGCGGTCACGCCCCACAGCACCACCGCGCCGAGCACGCCGTAGTAGACCACGCGCACGTCGCCGCTGCGCCACGCGCGCAGCCGCTTGCTCCCCGTCCAGAGGATGTCGGTGATGGCGCGCACCATCCCGTCGAGTTGATCGAGCTGCGTCTTGAACAGGATCCACGCCCCGAGGAACGCGATGGCGCCCGCGAGCAGCGCGCCCTCGCGCGCGCTCACGCTCGACGCGAGCGCGGCGCTGATGCCGAGCCCCTGGATGTCGGTCCCGCGCGGCAGGAAGGTGACGTAGAGGAGGGCGGGAAGCACCATCCCCAGCATCGCCCCCACGCAGAACACGCCCCACTGGTCGGCGCGCACGATGCGCCACCACCCGCGCCATCGTGTCATCGCGTCGTCGCCTGCCGCGAAGATGAACCCCGTGTGCGCGAGGTTCACCTTCTTCCCGCCGACCGCCGCGGGGATGTACCCCGTGCGCTCCCCCATCCCGTAGCCGCGGTCCCGCGCCCAGTTCGAGAGGATGATGTTCGTCACGCCCCCAGCGCCCGAGTAGGCGACGAGGGCGCCGATGAGGAAGAAATCCGCGCCAGCCGGGAAGAAGTCGAACGTCCCGCGCGTCGTGTCGTACCCCGCGAGCCCCGCCCCCGCGGCGGCCCACGTGCCGCCGGGGACGAACCACGCGGCGAGCGCGAGGAAGCCGCCGAGAATGCACACGACCAGAATCCAGTTGAGGACCTCCAGCGTGCGCTCGATGCGCCGCCCCACGAGAAGCACCGCCACGCACGCGAGAAACGTCCCGACGCCGATCCAGTAGATCGCGCGCGCCTCGGCCGGGCCCGCGAGCCGTTGCGCGTACAGGAAGAAGATCGCCCCGGCCGACGTCCCCGCCCACGCGGGCCACCCCACCTGCAGGAAGTAGAGCCCCGCGTAGGCCCACGCCCAGAACGTGGAATTCGGCCGCGTGCGCATGAAGCCGGTGAACACGGGTTCGCCGGTCGCGAGCGTGTAGCGCATCACCTCGGTATTGAACACGGTCTGCAGGAACACGGCCACCGTGGTCACCCAGAGGAGCGCGAGCCCGTGCTTCACGAACGCCGCGGGCCCGAGGAGGAATTCGCCGCTCCCGATGGAGGCGCCGAGCACGATGACGCCCGGGCCGACCGCCGCCAACCACCCGAGGCCGCGCGGCGTGGGCGGCAGCGGGAGTTCCGCGCGCGCCCACGGCGCGAGCCCGGAGCGGGCTTCCGCGGCGACGACGGGCGCCGGCACCGGCGACGCCGCGGTCACTCGGCCAACGCTCCCGCTACCGCTCGTTCATCCACACGTCCTCGAGCACCGTGACGCTCCGCGCGTACTCGCGTCCGTTCACGCTCAGCGTCACCTGGTACGATCCCGGCGCGGCGAGCCGGGCGACCATCGGCGGACCCGGCTGGGCGCCGGCAGCCGCGGCCGGCGCACCGCCGCCACCGCGTCCGCCCCCACCGCACGGACCGCCGCCCCCGCCCCCGCCGCCCCCGCCGCCGCCGCGTCCCGCCGCTGCGGCGACCTGCACCGGCTGCGGATCGCTGCAGAGATTCCACTGCACGCGATTCATCCCCGCGAGCTTCGTCCCCTCGATCGTGCGAAACAGCTCGCCCGTCTCGAGGTCGCGAATCGTGATGCGGACGTCGCCCGAGGGCGCGCTCCTCAGGTAGTAGCTGATCGCCGTTCCCGCCGGCGCATTCTCACCACGGAAGTTCTGCGCGCCGGTCACGGAGCGGCTGAGCCGGATGTCGTTGGCCCAGAGCACCGGATTCCGCGGCGCGAAGAGCATCGCGTCCTGCGCCATCGCGCTCGGCGTGAGCTGCTGGAGCGCGGTCACGTCGTCCATGATCCAGACGCTGCGCCCGTGCGTGGAGAGCACGAGGTCGTTCTCGCGCGGGTGGATGATCACGTCGTCCACGCGCACCACCGGCAGGTTGGTCATGAACGGCTTCCAGCCGCGCCCTTCATCGAGCGAGACGAAGAAGCCGAACTCGGTCGCGGCGTAGAGCAGGCTCCGGTTCCGCGGATCCTGCTTCACCGAGTTCACGTTGCCGCGCGCGGGCAGGTCGCTCGTGATGGACGTCCACGTCTGCCCGTAGTCGCGCGTGACGTAGACGTACGGCCGGAGATCGTCGCTCCGGTGCCCGTCGAGCGACGCGTACGCCGTCGCCGGATCGAAGTGCGACGCCTCGACGCGCGAGACGTAGTACTCCTTCGTGCCGCCGGGGACGTTCTTCCCCACCTCCGTCCACGCGGCACCGCCGTCGCGCGTGACCTGGATGTTGCCGTCGTCGGTGCCGACCCAGATGAGGCCGGGCACGAGGGCGGACTCGGAGATCGTCTCGATGGTGCCGTACGCCGTGGTGCCGTCGTTCCGCGAGTGGATGCAGGGGCCCGCGCGGAGCCGGCTGCAACTCGGCAGCGAAACCTTGAGCCCCATGATCTCGCGCTGATCGCGATCAACCTGCTTCGTGAGATCGGGGCTCATCGTCCACGTGCGCCCGCGATCGCGCGACGTGAAGAGCCGGTTGCCGCCGACGTGGATGGTGCTCGGGTCGTGCGGCGACATCACGATCGGCGTCTGCCAGTTCCAGCGGAACTGCACGCTGGCGTCGGGCACCGGCACGACGTTCGGCGGCCCGCCGCCGCCCCGCCCGCCCGCCGTGCGCGGCCGGATCGAGACGCTCGTCCCCGTCCGCAAGTCGTACCGGCTCACGTTCCCGTCCTGCGACTCCGTGTAGAGCACCCTGTGGTCCGTCGGGTCCACCGCCGACTGGAATCCGTCGCCACCGCCCACGCGATACCAGTCCTGCGCGAGGATCGGTCCCGAGCGCACGGAGCTCGGCCCGCACCAGCTCCCGTTGTCCTGCAGACCCGTGCACACGTAATACGGCCGGCGCATGTCCACCGACGCGTGGTACGGCTGCCCGACGGCCCACGCGCGCAGCGACTCCCACGTCTGGGCGCCGTCCCACGAGATGTCCACCGAGCCATCGTTGCCATAGATGACGTGCTCGCTGTTGGCCGGATCAATCCAGATGGCGTGGTGGTCGCCGTGCCCGAAGCCGGTGAGCTGCTCGAACGTCTTCCCGCCATCCGTGGACTTCGACGCCGACGCGCCGCCCACGTACACCGTGTTCTCGTGGTTCGGGTCCACGCGGATCTGGCTGTAGTACATCGGGCGGTTGTTCTGGTTGCTCTGGAACTGCCACGTCCGCCCGCCGTCGGCCGAGCGCCAGACGCCGCTCACTTCCGGGTCGGGCGGCAGGTCGCCGCCGCGCCCGCCGCCGCCGCCGGCGCCGGCGCCACGGCCGGCCTGCGCCGCAGCCGCGACCGGCGGGAGCTTGTCGGGCCCGACTTCGATCTGCGCATACATCACATTCGGGTTCGAGCGCGCGATGTCGAGGCCGATGCGCCCCGTGGTGCCGCTCGGGAGCCCGCCGCCCGTGACGCGCGTCCACCGCGCACCCCCGTCGGTGCTCTTCCAGATGCCGCCTCCCGCGCCGCCCGACACGAAGCAGCACGACGTGCGCCGCCGCGCGTACGTGGCGGCGAAGAGCACGTTCGGGTTCTTCGGGTGGATGACGATGTCGGTCGCGCCGGTGTTCTCATCCACGAAGAGCACCTTGGTCCACGTGCGCCCGCCGTCGCTGCTCTTGAAGACGCCGCGTTCGGCGTTGGGGCCGAAGAGGTGGCCGGTCGCCGCGACCCAGACGATGTCGGGATTGGTCGGGTGCACCACGATGCGCGCGATGCTCTGCGTCTCGCGGAGTCCCACGTTGGTGAAGGTCTTCCCGCCGTCCGTCGTCTTGTAGACGCCGTCACCGAACGACGAGGACTGCCGGTTATTCGGCTCGCCCGTGCCGACGTACACCACGTCGGGGTTCGACTGCGCGATCGCGATGTCGCCGATCGAGTGCGTGCTGTACGTGTCGAAGATCGGTTCGAACGTCACGCCGTTGTTGGCCGTCTTCCACACGCCACCCGTGGCGAACCCGATGTAGAAGATGGACGTGTTGCGCTCGACCACGGCGATGTCGTCCACGCGGCCGCCCTGGCCCGTGGGGCCGATGGCGCGCCAGCGGAAGCCGCGGAGCAGTGGATCGGTGGCGGCGTTGACCGGTGGGGCGGCCGGCGCCTGCGGCCCGCCGCGCTGGGCGGTGGCCGCGGGCGGAAGCGCGAGGAGACAAAGCGCGGCAGAGGAGGCAAGCGAGGGAATCCAGCGCGGAATCGCGGTCATGGGGTCCTCCGGTGGAGACGCGGCGTTGTCAGTAGCGCGCTGGGCGCAGGCCGCGAACCATGCTATTGTCGCGCCGCGCGAGTGCGGTGTAAAGGCCGTCGCCCCCGGGGCGGCTTGCGGTCCTGGCGGATCGGCCTAACGTGGAGGCTGCTTGATTCACGACCTCGACCCCTCCGGCCGGCCGCCCGCGAAGGAGCGGCCGTCGCTGCGCGACGCGTTTCGATCGATTCGCGCCGACGTCCGGGCATTCCTCGCGGACCTCGCGCGCAAGACGCGCGGTGATCCCTCCGCGATGTTCCTCGTCGCGATCAACCTCGGCGCCGCCGTGGTGGCGATGCGCCACCCGCCGGTCACGATGTCGTTCCTCTTCGTCTATTGGGCGGAGTGCGGCGTGATCGGCGTGCTGAACATCGTGAAGCTGTTCTTCATTCCGGTGTCGCTGGGACCGAACGCCAGGGCGGGACCGCGCCTCCGATTCGCGGCGATCCTCATCGCCAAGACGTTCGTCGCCCTCTTCTTCACGATCCACTACGGCGTGTTCCTGCTCATCGTGTTCTTTGCACTCGCCGGGATCGGAGACCAGGAACTCAAGTGGCTCGGCGTGAAGGGCTTCGACGTGAAGGCGTACTTCGCGAGCTTCCTCGTGCCGATCGCGTCGCTCGCGCTTGGCCACGTCGTGTCGTTCTTCGTCAACTTCGTGGGCAAGCGCGAGTACGCCGGACGCACGCTCGAAAACCAGATGCTTCGGCCCTACAAGCGCGTGGCCTTCATGTTCGGGGCCGCGTGGGCCGGCGTGTTCCTCACCGTGCTCCTGCGCGTGCCGGGCGTGACACTCCTCGCGGTCCTGCCCGCCAAGATCATCGCGGACCTGCACGCGCATTTCCGGGACCGCCGGAGGCCCGACATCCTCACCGCCGGAGCGACGCACCAAACGTCGTAACGGCGCGCGCCGCGATCGCGCGGCTACCGCCGGCCGTCGCTGCTCGTCGCCGCCTTCGTGCCCTTCAGCCGGGCGCGTTCCTGCTGCACGTACGCCTCCGCTTCCCGCAAGAGCGCCTGCGCGTCGAAGAGGATGCCGGCCTTGATCGTCCACGCCACGCCACCGTGCTTCCACTGCTCGCCGCCCGGCACGAGCCCGTAGAAGCCGTAGCCGCGGCCGTACATCACCTTGAAGTTGTCAATCGGGTTGCCGTTCACGACCGCCAGGTCGGCGGCGCATCCGACGCGCACGCCGCAGTTCTTGTCCCACCCGAGCACCTGATACGCGTTCGTCGTCGCGACCTTGATGACGTCCATGGGATGAATGCCGGCCTCCTGCATCAGCTCCAGCTCGCGGATCAGCCCGATGCCCCCGATCCCGCCGTCGTCGCTCCCCGCGGTGAGCAGGCCGCCGCGCTCGTGGAACGTCTTCACCCACTTCATCCAGATCGAGAAGTTGCGCTTCCAGTTGATCTCGTCCGACGTCTTCCACTCGGACTTGAACGCGCCGTGCGTGCCTGAGTCGGGGCCGACGGCTGCCTGGCTCGGGTGCATCAGCGACTCGCGCACGGGGAGCCCCGCGCGGCGCCACCAGTCGCGGTTGTCCTCGTACACCGACATCGTCGGGTTCCAGTTGGTCCCGTTCCGGATCATCAGGTCCAGCACGGCGGAGAGCCGCTCGGGATTCCGGTCGGCCTCCGACCAGAGCAGGCCGGCGTAGCGGAAGCGGTCCAGCTCCCTCCAGTAGTTGTAGTCCGTCGGGAAGTTCTGCGAGCCGGTGAGCGCCGCGTCGGGAATGCCATACCAGTGCTCGATGCTCTTCACGCCGGCGGCGGACGCGACGCGGGCGTCGGTCTCGGAGACCTTGAGATCCACCATCGTGAACAACCCGATCTTCTTCCCCTCGTCCACGGCCGCCTCGAGGACGTCGGGATACTGGCCCGGGCTCTTGCTGATCTTGATGCAGTCGGCGCCCAGCTCCTTGAACTGGCGCACCATCGCCCGCGCCTTGTCGGGCGTGTTCCCGACCTCCCACTCGCGGAGCGGAAGCGGCCAGCGCTGGCAGAGCACCAGCCGCGGGGCGACGAGCGTGTTCGCGTCGGACGCCTTGCGCTGGTCGGCGAGGAACTTGATCCCGGCGCCGCTCCCCGCGTCGCGCACGGTCGTGACGCCGTGACCGAGGTAGAGACGATAGGCGTACTCGAGTCCGCGCGGACCCAGGTCGTTGCCGGGTGGCGGGAGGTGCGCGTGCATCTCGACCAGCCCAGGCATCACGTACATCCCGCGCGCGTCAATCACCTTGTCGCCGGTCGCGCGCTGGTAGCTCCGGCCATAGCCCGCGGCGTTCACGGGATCCATCGGTGTCATGTCGGTGATGACCCCGTTTTCGATCACGATGTCCATCGGGCCTTCGGGCGGCATCGCGCGGTTGGTGCCGGGCGTGCCGCGGCCCGAGAGTACGGTGGCGCCGCGGACGACGAGGCGGTTGTAGCGCTCCCCGCGCGTCGTGCCCATCGGGAGCGGCGTCGGGCCGTTGTTCTGGACGGCGAGGGACTCGCGCGCCCCCTGGGCGCGGGCGCCGGCGGGCGAAGTCGCGACGCCGGCGAGTACGGCGATCGTGCCGAGCGACGCGAGCGAGAGCAACCGAGGGGACGACATGGGGGCCTCCGTTCCGATTGCAGAGACGCTACGGCGGCGGCGACCCGGCGTCCAGCGAGGGGCAGGCCGGGACGCCGGGACCGACTCAGTCGAAGAGCCGCTCCGGGTCCGCGAGCCGGGCGCTCGCGAGATCGTCCGGCAGGAGATCGAGGTTGGCGCGCGGCGTCTGGCTCAGTCGGAGCGGCCAGTGGGTGCCGTAGACGAAGCGCGCGGCGCCGATCGTCCGCAACAGCTTCGCGAGGTGGTCCTCGGGCGGGCCCCAGATCCAGGAGATGTCCCAGACTACGCGGCGCTGCTCCTCGGGTGTGAGGCCCCAGTGCACCTCCTCGATCAGGTCGCGCCCGGCGGCGGTGACCACGAGGCGCACCGCGTCGCCGGCGCGCGCGAGCGACCGCACTGCGGCGGCACTGAGGTCGCCGGCCGTGTCGAGCGGATGCCGTTGCCGGATGTCCTCGAAGCGCACGGTGAGCAGGAGCGGGAGCCGCGCCGCGCCGCACGCGAGCGCGAGCTCGCGCAGGAGCGCGTCGTGCGGGCCGAGCTGCCACTGCGGCGGGTACGCGCGGACCGCCGCCGCACCACTCTCCGCCGCGTGACGCACGGCGTGCTCCCAGCGCGGCCAGTCCGGGCGAATCGCCGGCACGGGCGTCAGGCGATCCGCGTGCGGCTTCAGCGCCACCGATAACTCCGCGTTGCCGGCCGACGGATCCCGATGGAACGCCGACGGGAGGTGCCCGACCCACGCGCGACGGATGCCTTCGCGGTCCATCACGCGCACGAGTGCGTCCGGCTCCGGGTGCGGCACGACGCGGAACGGATACGAGCCGATGAGGGCGTTGACGTCAATCACGCGGGCGGACGGGAGACCGGAGTGGAGCGACGGGAGCGCGCGGCACTCGCGTCCGCGATCGCGAACGCTCGCGGACGGAAGACCTTCACGGCGTTGCGCCAGCGGATGTCGCTGAGGTCGTCCCGGGAGAGCAGGCCGGTCGTTTCGAGCGCGCGCAGCTTCGCGAGTCCCGTCTCCATCGTGAGGTCGCTTCCCCAGAGGAGCCGCTTGGCGCCGAGTTGCGCGATCGCCTCGTCGAGCATGCCGCGATCCACGCCACTCCCCGAGAGATCGGCGCAGAGGTTGGGCGAGTCCTTCACCGCCGGGAACGTGTGCCGGTAGTCCCCGCCCCCGCCCAGGTGGGCGAGGATGAAGGTGACGTCGGGGTGCCGCGCGGCGAGCCGCGCGAGATCGGCGCCGTCCGAGATCTCCTGCGACGGCCATTCGCGCGTGCGGTGCTGCCAGACGTGGTGCAGCACCGGGAGGCGCATCGTCGCCGCCAGCGCGCACACCGGGTCGAGCAGCGCGTCGTCGGCGCGTCGGCTGGCCGCGAGCTTGATGCCGATCGCACCCCTCTCCGCGCATCGCGCGATCTCCTTGAGCGCGTGGCCGGTATAGTTGGGATTGACCGTCACCAGCATCCGCACGCGGTCGCCTTCCTGAAGGGCGATCTCGAGCATCGCGTCATTGCCCGCCGTGACGTCTTCGGGCGACGGGAAGTAAGTGGGCGACGTGAAGCCGAAGCTGCCCAGGATGGAGGCGACGTGGCAGGTGATACCGATGCGTTCGCCGGCGCGCAGGCGCGCGGCGTTCACGTCGCGCCAGTCGCTGCGGCCACAGCGCGCGTGCAGGAAATGCGCGTGGCAATCGAGGAGCGGCTCGCTCATGCGGGGCGCCTTCCCCGCGGGTGTGCCGCGCGTCCATCCGCTCCGTCGCCGGCCTCCCGCGTCTCGACGAACGCGTTGCTGGCGGCCGCCTCGATCTCGTGCACCGTCTCCTCATCGTGCGCGAGTGAGGCGAAGTTGTAGGGCCCGCGCTTCAGGAGCACGCCGTGGCGCGCGGCGGCGCGCACGAAGCACGCTTCGACGGCCGGCGACTCGAAGCGGAGGAACCACATCGGCTCGATGCCTTCGAGGTGCACGCCGGCGATGCCACTCGCGCGCATCGCGCGGCCCACCGCGTCGCGCATCTCCCGGCCGATGCGCGCGAGGCTCTCGCAGACCGGCGTCGTGCGATGCCACTCGAGCACGGCGATGGCCGCGGCGAGCGCGGTCGCCTCGCTCGCAAGCGTCGAGGAGACCCAGGTGCGGCGCGCACACTCCATGAGCTCAGCGCGGCCGCAGACCGCCGCGAGCGGGTAGCCGTTCGCGAGGGCCTTGCCGAACGCCGCGAGATCGGGCGTCACGCTCGCATGCTCCTGATAGCCGCCGGTCGCGAGCCGGAAGCCGGTCTTGATCTCGTCGAAGATGAGCGCCGCGCCGCGCTGGTCGGCGAGCTCCCGCGCGCGCGCGATCCACGCCGGCGACGGCAGCCGCTCGACCACGGGCTCGAGCACGATCGCCGCCAGGCCGTTGCCCGCGTCGGACACGGCGCGCTCGAGCGCCGGTATGTCATCGAACGCCACGGGTCGAAACCCCTGCGTGACCGCGCCGGGTACGCCGGGCGCGGTCGAGCACCAGTCGAGCCAGCCGAAGTACCCGCTGCCGACGACAATCTCACGGCCGGTATACGTGCGCGCGAGCCGCACGGCGGCGGCCATCGCTTCGGCGCCGGTCTTGAGGAACTGCACGCGCTCCGCGCACGGCACGACGTCGGAGAAGCGCTCGGCGAGCGTCACCTCGAGCGTGTGCGAGAGCCCCGCGACGTGTCCGCTGGCCGCCACCTCGACAACCGCGCGCGTGATCTGCGGCTCGGCGTAGCCGATCGCGACGGCGCCCAGCGCCATCGTGCAGTCAATCAGCGTCTCGCCGTCGGCGGTCTCGAGCCGGCATCCCGCCGCGCGCGTGAAGTGGGTGGGGCCGTCGGGCGGCTCCGCGCCGTACAGCGCCTCGGGACGCTTGCTTCCCGTGGAGGCGCCGGTCGGGAGCACTTCGGCGGCGCGTTCGGCCCACGTGGGCTCGGCTTCGTCCGCGGATTCCGCGCTCCGGCCGGCGTCGTCCGCCGACTCTCCTTCGTCCGGCTCGGGCTCCGGCTCGGGCTCCGGCTCGGGCTCCGGCTCGGACTCCGGCTCGGACTCCGGCTCGGTCGCGGCGTCGCGTGCGCGCGGCTTGAAGAAACGGGAGAAGACCATGGGTGAAAGAGAGAGCGTGAGCGGGCGCCGTTCAAGGGCCGCGCGCGCGCCGTCAATCCGCGAGCAGGAGCGGCACGAGGCGTGCGGGATCGTGCCGGTCGCCGCGCAGGTAGACGAACTCGCCGCGCGCGCCGGAAAGGACGAGCTGTCCGCGCCGCCGCGCGCGTCCCGACGAGGTGTCGTTGACGAGCACGTCGAGCGCCAGCGGGTACTCGCCCGCCGCGGCGCCGGAGGGAAGCGCGATGCGCAGCTGCAGCGCGAAGCCGCTCGCCGTGGCCTGCCATTCGGCGCGGTGCATCGGGAGCGTGCCCCACCCGTGGAGCCGTCGCACGCGCGCGTCGCCGCGACCCGCCTCGGGCACCACGAGCCACGCGCCGCCGTCGAGCGGCGTCCGCAGGTAGAGCTGCACGCCGTGGCCGTTGATGTCCGCCGGCTCGTTGTCGTACGGGTTCTCGGCGTCGGCGGGGACGAACACCGGCGCGGGCGTCGCGACGTGCACCTCCACGACGAGTTCCGTGCCGTGCGCGCTGACCTCGACGCGCGCGCCGGGGCGGCCCGCCTCGATCCACGTTTCCTCCGAGCGGCGATAGTGCGGCGCCGCCAGCTCCCAGACGGCCGCAGGCCCCGAGCGCCGAATCGTGATCGGCGCTCGCGCACGTTCGGCGAGCGGTTCGTCTCCATCGCCCGCGGGCGCCGCTGGTCTCCGGGCCTCGAAGCTGATCAGGCGCGCGCTCGCGCCCGTGCCGACCTCGAGCGTCCAGCCGTTGGCCGTGCGCCGACATGCGTGGCGCGCGCCACGGAGCGACACCTCCACGCCGTCGCTCGTGAACTGGGCCCCCTCCACGCGCGGCGACCACGACCAGACCGCGAACAGGAGGCCGCCGGGGCCTTCGCAGCGCACGACGAAGAACGGCCGCGCCTCGCTCGCGGGCTGGCCCGGCCCCACGGCGCGGAACCAGCGCGAGGGACCGTCCACCCACACGAGCGCGCGCGCCGAGCGGCCCCCGCGCGACGCGGCGAGCTCGATCACCGCGCGCGCCGCGACCGTCGCGGCACGGCACTCTCGCACGAACGCGAACCCATCCTCGGGCCCGTCGCTGCCGGCGAACGGCGCGTCCGCGAGCGTCGCGCCCCGCAGCTCACCGTCGAAATGGATCGGCAGGTCGAGGCGCACCGGCTCCTTCGCGCTCCAGCGCACGGCCTCCACGAAGTAGTCCCCGGCCACGAGCAGCGTGCGCTCCACGCGCACGCCCGGCGCGATGGCCTCGACCAGCGCCTCCACCCAGCCGAACTCTCCGTCATCCTCAAACGCGACCAGGCGGCCGTCCACGCGCCACTGCGAGTGCCCATTCACCAGCGGCGCGTTGTGCGCGAGAGTGCTCCGGTACCAGTGCAACGACGGATCCACGTAGGACCCGGTGCCGAGGTCGTCGAGCCAGCGCACCGCGCCGTGGGAGAAGAGGACGTTCAGGCGATCCGGATGGCCGTGCCCGCCGCCCGACTGCCCCCAGTCGAGCGCGACGTACACCTCGCCGCGCTCGCGGCGAAACACGGTGATCCCCTGTCCCTCGAGGCACGCCGAGGCCGCCGGCACGCGTGCGAGCGGCGGCGGGGCCGGGCGCGCCAGGAGCAGCGAGCGCCAGCCGAGGTCGGCGCGCGCGAGGCGGACCGGCGCGACGTTGCGCTCGACCTCGGCGGTGGAGCGCGCGCGGCCGGTGTCGCCCGGCGGCAGATCTTCCGCGTAGAGCCGGGCGAGCGCCGCGGTCAGCCGGTCGTCATCGTCGCGCCCGAGTGCGCCGGTGAGTCGCTCACCGGCTTCGCGCGCGAGCCCGAGTTCGCACAGCTCCGCGAAGCGCCACTGCTGGAGCGACACCGCGTACTGCGAATCCTTGCGCGAGGGAAAGGTGAAGTCGGGGAGCGCCGTCGCGAAGGGCGCCGCGAACCCCTCCTGAAATCGCGCGAGCAATTCGTGATCCAACAGGATCCCGGCCGTCTCCGCGAGCGTCACGCAGTACCAGAGCCCGCGGTGCGCGAAGAGATGGTAGTTCTCCCCCTCGTACCACGTCCCGTCCACGAGCAGTCCGTGCGCGAGGTGCGCTTCGACCCCAGACGGCGCGCGCACGACGCGCTCGGCGCCGGCGCGGTCTCCGAGCAGGAGTGCCGCCGCCATCAGGGCGGCATTGTGCCACACCTGGCGATTCGAGAGCCCCTCGTCGAACTGCGCGATCAGCTGCGCGCTCGGCCGCACGATGCGCTCGCGCACTTCGCCGGCGGTCGCGTCGTCACCCGCTGTCTCCAGCAAGTCCGCCGCGACGCAGAGCTGCAGCAGCCAGATGGACTCGAGGTAGGTGCTGAAGAAGAGGCGCGTGGGGCCCAGCACGTTGTCGCGGTTCGGATAGCTCAGATAGGCGCCAGCGTAGCGCCCCGCGATGTCGCGCGCGAGCTGGCCGTGCCGCTCGTCTCCGCGCAGGAGATAGAGGAGCGCCGCGTGCACGGCGCGTTCGGCAAGCCAGAGCTGGTACGAGAACACCCACCAGCGGTGATGCGGCTCGCCCTCGTACGTCCGGCCGCAGCGCGCGCAGCAGTGCCGCTCCGGCGAGAACGGGTCGAAGTCGAGCGCGGCGCCGTCGTCCGCACACCGCCCCCCGGCGCGCGAGAGCAGCGCCTTCGCCGTCGGGACATACGGCTCGCGGCCGAGCAACGGGGCGAGGTCGGCGGCGAGGGAGTCGGCGAGCGGCGCGAGCGGCCCCGACGCCGCCCCGCGCCGCTCGGCGAGCAGTTCAACCGGCAGCAGGAGCATCTCAGCGCCCCACCCGTGCGTTCGGCTCGACCGACCACTCCGTGAGCGACACGAGTTCGCCGCGCAGGTCCATCCGCACGTTGCGCATCCGGCGCGAGATCCCCTGCAGTCCGCGCGCGTGATAGAGCCAGACCGCGGGCATCTCGCGCGCCAGCTCCAACTGCACGTCGCGCCACGCCGCGACGAGGCCCGCCGCCGCGGCCACGCGCGTGCGCGCGAGCAGCGCGTCCAGGCGCGGCGTATGGTAGTCCGCGTAATCGAGCGAGCCGCCACGTTGCCGCGAGTCGTACATCGCGCCCAGATAGGCGAGCGAGACGTCACCCGGGATGCCCGTGAGCAGCAGGTCGAACGTTTTCGCCGGCGCGCGCGCGAGCGACAGGAAGGCGCCCAGCTCGAGCTGGCGAATGTCGAGGCGGATGCCGCGCGCCGCGAGGTCCGCCTGGACGAGCTGTTCGACGGCCTGGTCGCCGGTGCCGACCGTGAGCATCTGGACGGTGAACGGCAGTCCGTAGCGCCCGCGCACACCTTGCCGCCCGCGCCGCCATCCCGCGGCGTCGAGCAGCGAATCGGCGCGCCGCACGTCGCGCACCGCGTCGCGACCGAGGGCCAGCGGACTCTCCGGCACGACCGGCCCCGAGGCGGGCCGCGCGTAACCCGCGAGCGCCACCATCACGATCCGCTCCCGGTCGAGCGAGAGGTCGAGGGCGCGCCGCACGCGCACGTCGTCGAACGGCGCGCGGTGCACGTTGAGCACGAGCGCGGTCGAGAAGAGCACGGGATAGTCGAGCACGCGTGTCGCCGGGTCGCGCCGCGCGAGCCCCGCCATTGTCGGCGCGATGCCGGCGAAGTCGAGATCGCCGCTCGCGAGCCCCGCGAACTTCGTCGTGGGCTCGTCCACCACCGCGATCACGAGCTGTGCGAGGCGCGGCGCGCCGCCCAAGGCGGCGGGGAAACCCGCGTTTCGTGCGAAGCGCCAGCGCTGGCCGCTCACGCGCTCGACGAAGCGGAACGGCCCGTTTCCGACCGGTGCCAGGTTGAACGCGGCCCGGCGCATGTCGCCGCGCGGCACGCCGGCCAGGAGGTGCGCCGGCACGATCGGCAGCTCGCAGAGCACCAGCGGGAACGCGGGTTGCGGCGCGTGGAACCGGAGGATGGCGGTCGAATCGTCGGGCGTGAGTACCGTGTCGAGCGCCCCGAGGTCGCTCGCGCGCCAGTATCCGGTGCGCGGATCACGCGCCGCGAGGAGCGTGAACGCGACGTCGCGCGCCGTCGTCGGGCGCCCGTCGTGCCACGCCAGCGCCGGCTCGAGCCGGACGGTGAGCGCGCGCCGGTCGGCCGACCAGCGCCACGACCGCGCGGCGTAGGGCGAGGGCCCGAGGGCGCTGTCGTAGCGCGCGAGCGTCGTGAAGAGCGCGAACCGTTGCACCTGGCGCGACAGCGGGTGGATGGTGACGAGCGGGTTCCCCGACTCGAGGTCGGTGCCCGAGGCGTACACCGCGACGTCGCCCGGCCGCGGCGAGGCCGCGCAGGCGTGCAACGAGCCGGCGACCAGCGCCGCGAACGCCGCGAGCGCCGCGAGCGCCGCGATTGACGTCCGCGCGCGAGCGCGCATTATCAACCCGTGCTCACCGCGCTGTTCGCGCGCCGCCTCGCTCACGCGGCGCTGCTCTTCTGGCTGGTCGTCACGCTCATCTTCGCGCTCGTCCGGCTGGCGCCCGGCGATCCCGCCGCGTTCCTGGTCCCGCCGACGGCGACCGCGGCCGACGCCGAGCGGCTCACCGCCGAGCTGGGGCTCGACCGCCCGGTGGTCGTGCAATATGCACGCTGGGCGGGAGCGGTGCTGCGCGGCGACCTCGGCGAGAGTTTCGCCTCGCGGCGGCCGGTGCTCGACGTGCTGCGCGACGCCGCGCCCGTCTCGCTCTGGCTCGGCCTCACCTCGCTCGCCCTGACGTTCCTGGTGGGCGTGCCAGTGGGAATGCTGCAGGCCGCGCGCCGCGGCCGCGCCCTCGACCGGCTGCTTACGGTGGTCACGACGACCGCCTACGCCGCGCCGACGTTCTGGATCGCGCTCGCGCTCGTGGCCGTGTTCACGTACGGCGCCGCGACGCTCGGTTTGCCCGCGTGGCTTCGGCTCCCCGCGTTCGGCATCCGGACGCCCGGCGTCGCGCTGCACGGATGGGCCGCGCTCACCGACCTCGCGCGGCACGCCGCCCTCCCCGTCTTCACGCTCGCGGCCGTCGGCGCGGCCGGCATCGCGCGCTACGCGCGCACGGGCGCCGTGGACATCCTCGACCAGGAGTTCATCCGCACCGCGCGGGCCAAGGGACTGCGGCCGGCCCGCCTGTACGGGCGGCACGTGCTCGCGAACGTGATGCCGGCGCTCGTGGTGCTCTTCGCGCTCTCCCTTCCCGGCATCGTCGCGGGCTCGGTCTTCGTGGAGTCGGTGTTCGCGTGGCCGGGCCTGGGGCGCGCGACGCTCACGGCGATCCTCGCCCGCGACTATCCCGTCGTGATGGGGGCGAGCGTCTTCTACGCGGCAGCCGTCATCCTCGCGAATCTCGCGGCGGACCTCGCGCTACCGCTGCTCGATCCCCGCCGCGCCATGCCTGAACGATGAGTCCGGTGCGCCGCTTCTTGCCGGCCGACGGCGTGACGGCCGCGGCATCGGTGCTCCTCGCGGCGATGGCGGCCGCCGCGACGCTCGTGCCGCTCTTCGCGCGCGACGACCCGCTCGCGATCGGCGACGTGCTCGCGCTCCGGCTGCTCCCACCGTTCAGCGTGGACCCGACGGGGGCATTTCACCTGCTCGGTACCGACCGCTTCGGCCGCGACCTCTTCGTGCGGATGATGCTCGCGGGGCGCGTCTCGCTCGCCATCGGCATCGGCGGCTCGGTGCTCGGCGCCGCGTTCGGCACGGTGGTCGGCGCGCTCGCGGGATGGCGCGGCGGCGGGACCGACCGCGCCCTGATGGCCGCGACCGACGCGATGCTCGCGGTCCCGCGCCTCGTGCTCCTCCTCGTCTGCGCCGCGCTCTGGCAGCCCGGGATGGCGACGGTGCTCATCGTCCTCGCGGCCACCGGGTGGATGGGCGTCGCGCGCATCGTGCGGGGCGAGGTCGAGGGCGTGCGGGCGCGGCCCTTCGTGGAGGCCGCCGCCGCGCTCGGCGTGCGTGACTGGCGCGTGCTCTGGCGACACGTACTCCCGAACGCGCTCGATCCGGCGATCGTCGCGACCACGCTCGGCGTCGGCAACGCGATCCTCCTCGAGAGCGGTCTCTCCTTTCTCGGGCTCGGCATCCAGCCGCCGCGGCCAAGCTGGGGGAACATGATCGCGGGCGGGCGCGATCTCATCGTCACGGCGCCGTGGGTGGCGCTCGCGCCGGGTGTCGCGCTCATTCTCACGGTGCTCGCGGCGACGCTCCTCGGCGACCGGCTCCGCGACCGGTTGGCGGGGGAGAGCGCGCGCGCGGCGCGTTCGCTTGCGGAGCGGGCGTGACGTGAGCAGGTCGGCCCGGCGATCTTAGCCGCACAACACGCAGAATACGCAGAACACGCAGATCTCGCGGATCTCGCAGCCCTCGCACACCACTCGGGTCGCGCGTGTGAGCCTAGGTCAGCCCGAATCAGCGCGCGAGGATCGTGACGATCGCGCGCGGCGGCGCAACGAACGGAATCGCATCGCCCTCCGCGGTGAGCGGCGCGAGCGGCGTCTCGTCGAGCCGAGCGAGCCGTGCTTCGCCGATCGGCCCGGCAAGCCGCCAACGCCCAGCGCGCTCCTCGTCGAGCAGATTCACGCAACGCAGCACCAGCCACTGACCGTCCTCACTCTCCTTGGCGCAGGAGAACGCAAGGCCCTCGCCGGTCAGCTCGATGCCGCGCACCGGCTCCGGCCGGTGCAACGCCGACCGCAGCGTCGCACCCGTGAGCGGCAACAGGATGTCGTCCGCCGCGCGCTCGATCTCGTCCACCACCGCCGCGGCCCGATCGCCGTGCAGCAGAAGGGCGAGCTCGGCGCCGAACGGCCCGTGGCACTGCGCTTCGGGCGTCGGCGTGGGCCAGCCGGCGTGGCCGTTCCGCTCGGGGAGATCGTCGCGCGAGAGCTCGCCCACGGCGCGCACGAGCGTCACGTAGACGATTCCTGCATCGTCCACCTCGTACTCGGCGAGGCCGTCGGAGAACACCGTCGCGCCGCGCCCATCGCCGAAGAGCGAGACGTAGCGATGCAGCGGTGCGGTTCGCTCAGGCCGCTCCATTCGCGCATCCGCCTCCGAAACCACGAGCGGCCGGCGCTCGATCGGCCCGAACATCGCGTCGGCGACCACCCGTGGTCGCGCGACGTCAGTGGCGATCCTGCACCGCAACCGGTGATCGCTCGACGCGTTCGCTCCTTCGATCCGAATCCGGAGCCAGCGTGCGTCCGCGTCCACCATCAGCCGGCGCCTGAGTGAAACGCGCTCGCGTCCCGCGCGGAATGACCACCGCGACTCCATCCCCGCGCGCACCGGCCCCTTGTGCACGACCCGCGCCCCCTCGAACAGCGGCGTGAACTTCCGGCCGCGCGGCGACGGCGTGTAGAGATCGCCGCAGTCCACGACGCTGTCCCACCAGAGAAGGTCGGGAATCGTGCGCGCGCGTTCGTGATCCGTGAGCTCGACGCGTCCGTCGCCGTCCACGCGCACGGTGATGCGCCCATTGTGCAACTCCCCGGGGACCGCGCGCGCGGGGTTCGGCACCTCGCCCCGCCGGCCGCGCCTCGTGTGCTCCAGGCATCGGATGCCATACGCCGGCACCTCCGGTACCCACGCCGCCACCTCACTCGCGAGCACGAGGTCGTCGTCGGGATAGTGACGCGGCGACTCGGTGAGTTCGTGCGCCTCCGCTCGAGCGAGCACCTGAACTGCCGCAGCACCCGCGATCGCCGGCATCGCGCGCGGGGCCGTCGTGACCGGTCCCGGGCTCGCGTTCGCGCCCACCTTCACGTCGGAGAGGAAGCTCGTCACGCGGAGGAGCGCGACGCCTCCGCGCGGCCGCGCCGAGCGGTTCCGCACAACGACCATCGGCCGCCACTCGTCGCGGCGCTCGCGCGCGTGCTCCGCGCGATGCCCGATGAGGTCGCCCAGCGCGTCGTCGCGGATCCCCGCGGCCTGCGCGTGTGCCTCATCGAGTCGCGCGTCCATCGCCCGGGCGACCTCGTCCGTCGAGCAGCCGCACAGCGTGTCGTGCGGATGGCAGAGGAGGAGCGAGCGCCACGCGGCGTCCACGAGCGCGCGCCGGGACGGGGCGCTCGACGTCGGAGAAGACAAGGTCGCGACCGACACACCGCTCGACGCGCCGGGCGCGCGCGACCCGTCCTCCGAACCGGAGTTCGCGCTCGTACCGGCGCGCGCCGCCCACACCGCGAGCGCCGCCCACGGCTCCGCGTCGCGCACCAGCAGCCGCTCGATGTGTGCGTTCCGTCGCTTCTGGTGCGCCCGCGTGGCAAACGTGCCCTGCAGCGTCCACACGAATCCGTATGAGTCGCGCAACTCGCCGCGCACCTCGGGCAGCGACGCCGCCCCACCCCCGTCGTGCGCCACCGCCTGCCGCTCGAGATCCGCCGCGAACGCCCCGAGCGAGCCGGCGCGGATCTCGTCGGGACGCGCCGCCTCGGTGAGAGCCGCAATCGCCACGCCCAGCCGCTCCTGCCGCGCGTGATGGTCCGCGCCGTTCAGGAGCAGCACGACGCCGAGCCTGCTCCGCGCGACGAGCTGCGCCCGCATCGAAGCCCATCGGTCACGCGCGGCGCCGCGGTCGGCCGGCAGGTTCTGGCCGATGTCGTACCCGCTCACCGGCAGATGGTAGAGCAACACGCGCTCCCCGCCCGGCGCGATCCACCACGCCGCGTCGCCCGCGGGCCAGCGCGCGCTGCCGTACCCGCGCAGCGCGATCGCCGTCGCGTACCCGAAGCCGTGCGCGAGCGCCGGCATCGCCGCGGGATGCCCGAAGGAGTCGGGGCAGTAGAGCACCGGCGGCGCGCTCGCGCGGAGTGCGCGCATCGCCCGGCGCCCGGCGAGCAGGTTGCGCACGAGCGCCTCGCCGCCCGGGATCAGCTCATCCGCGAGCACGTACCACGGACCCGCCTCGAGCACGCCCTTCTGGAGGAGCGCCGACAGCTCCGCCGCGCGCTCCGGCCGCACCGCGAGATAGTCCTCGAGCACCACGGTCTGCCCGTCGAGGAGGAAGCTCGCGCCGCCTGACGGCGGAGCATCGAGCAGCTCGTCCACGAGCGCCACCAGCCGTTGCCGGAACCGCGCGGCGGGGAGATACCACTCGCGGTCCCAGTGGGTGTGCGAGACGAGGTGGACGACGGTCATGGGGCGTCGAGGAACAGATGAGCCGGTGTGGAGAGCAGGAGTAGTGCGGTCCTGCTTTGAGGCCTACTATAGATACGCGCTCTCCTCGCGCGCACCACCCCACGTCCCGGAGACTGGACGATGTCACCGCGCTCCCTTCCCGTCGTCGCCGCCTTGTTCCTCGGCGTCGCCGCGATGTCGCCGCTCGCCTCGCAGCAGGCGCCGCAATACTCGAAACTCCTCAGCGAACTCCGCTGGCGCTCCATCGGCCCGCTCCGCGCCAGCCGAACGCGCTCGGCCGCCGGGCACCCGAGCCAGCCCTTCACCTTCTACGCCGGCGTCGTGAACGGCGGCGTCTGGAAGACCACCGACGCCGGCCGCACGTGGAATCCCATCTTCGACGACCAGCCCACGCAGTCCATCGGCGCCGTCGTCGTCGCGCCGAGCGACCCGAACGTCCTCTACGTCGGGACCGGCGAGGGACTGCACCGCCCCGATCTCTCCGTCGGCGACGGCATCTACAAGTCCACCGACGCCGGCAGGACGTGGACGCACCTCGGGCTCCGCGACGCGCAGCAGATCGCGAACATCGCCGTGGACCCGAGGAACCCGAACCGTCTCTTCGTCGCGGCGATGGGACATCCGTACGGGCCCAACACGGAGCGCGGCATCTACCGCTCCACCGACGGCGGTCAGTCGTTCCAGCGCGTGCTCTTCAAGGACGAGAACACCGGCGGCAACGACGTGGACATTGATCCACGGAACCCGAGTATCGTCTACGCCAACCTCTGGGAAGCGCGGCAGGGGCCGTGGGAGAACGCGGCGTGGAGCGGCACGAACGGCGGCCTCTTCAAGAGCACCGACGGCGGCGCGACGTGGAAGCCGCTCTCAAGGGGACTGCCGCCGGGCGCGAACCAGGCGAACGTCGCGATCGCGCCGAGCAATCCCAGGCGCCTCTACGCGACGGTCGCGTCGCAGGGCGTCGGCATCTACCGCTCCGACGACGCGGGCGAAACGTGGACGCAGATCACGACCGACACCCGGCCCGCGGGCCGCATCGGTGGCGGCGACCTCCCCGTGCCGATCGTCAATCCCAGGAACGCCGACGTGGTCGTGATGGCCAGCACCGTCTCGTGGAAGTCGGTGGACGGCGGCAAGACGTGGGCGCCGTTCAAGGGCGCGCCGGGCGGCGAGGATTACCAGGGCGGGTGGATCAACCCGACCAATCCCGACATCGTGTTCCTCGTCGCCGACCAGGGCGCGGTCGTCACGCTGAACGGCGGCGAGACGTGGAGTAGCTGGTACAATCAGCCGACCGCGCAGCTCTATCACGTCGCGGCCGACAACGCCTTCCCTTACCGGCTCTGCAGCGGCCAGCAGGAGTCGGGATCGGCGTGCGTGGCGAGCCGCGGCAACTATGGCGCGATCTCGCTTCGCGACTGGCTCCCCGTCGGCGTGGACGAGTACGGTTACGTCGCGCCCGATCCGCTCAATCCCGACCTCGTCTACGGCGGACGCAGCGTCACGCGTTTCGACCGGCGCACCGGACAGACGTCCACCGTCGGGCCCGTCGGCGGCGGGCGCGGCGGCGGTGGCGCCGGCCCCGCGGGGAACTTCCGCCAGGTGCGCACGCAGCCGGTCGTCTTCTCGGCGGCCGATCCGCGCGCGCTCTTCTTCGCGAACAACTTCCTGTGGAAGACCGTGGATGGCGGCATCCACTGGCAGCAGATCAGCCCCGACCTCACGCGCACGACGTACGAGTTGCCGAAGAGCATCGGGAAGTACGCCGACCCGTCACAGGTCGCGCAGCGCGGTGTCATCTACACGATCGGCCCGTCGCCGCTCGACGCGAATCGCATCTGGATCGGCACGGACGACGGCCTCATCCACACGACGAGCGACGGCGGCGCGCACTGGCAGGACGTCACGCCCCCGCAGATTGGACCCTGGTGGAAGGTGTTCATGATTGACGCCGGGCACTTCGACGCGCAGACCGCGTACGCGGCGGTGAACACCCTGCGCCTCGACGACATGCGGCCGCACGTCTACCGCACGCACGACGGCGGGCGCACGTGGACGGAGATCGTGAACGGGATGACGGACGCGGGCCCGGCAAACGCCGTGCGCGAGGACCCGGTGAAGCGCGGGCTCCTCTTCGCGAGCACGGAGAAGGGCGTCTGGTTCTCGCTGGACGACGGCGATCACTGGGAGTCGCTCCGGCTGAACCTCCCGGCGTCGTCGGCGCGCGACATCATCGTGAAGGACGACGACCTCGCCGTCGCCACGCACGGGCGAGGATTCTGGATTCTCGACGACATCACGCCGCTCCGGCAGCTTGACGCGCGCACCACCGAGCAGGAGGCAGTGCTCTTCAAGCCCGCGACCGCGTGGCGCGTGCGGTGGAACACGAGCACCGACATGCCGTGGCCCAAGGAGGAGCCCACGAGCGAGAATCCGCCGGACGGCGCGGGGATCACCTACCATCTGCGCTCCGCGGCGAACGGGCCCGTGACGCTCGAGATCGCGACGCCGGACGGCCGGCTCGTGCGCCGCTACTCGAGCGCCGACCCGGTCGCGCCGCTGCCGGAGCCGGCCGCGGCGCCGGTCCCGATCTACTGGTATCGGCCACCGCGGAAACTCTCGGCGGAACCGGGGATCCATCGGTTCTTCTGGGACGTGCACTACCAGCCGCTTGCCGTCGGTGGCGCCGGCGGACGGGGCGGACTCCCGATCGCGGCGATTCCGCGCAACAGCCCGACCGCGGCGACCACGCCGTGGGTCTCGCCGGGGACGTACGCGGTCAAACTCACGGTGAACGGCCGGAGCTATGCGCAGCCGATCACGGTGCGGCAGGATCCGCGAGTGCAGAGCCCGGCTTACGTGATGCAGGAAATCTATTCCTTGAGCGAGGCGGCCTACTTCGGCGCGGTGGACGCACAGGCGGCCGTCCAGCAGGTCGCGTCGCTGCGCGAACAGATCGCGCGCGTGCGGCCGCAGGCGACGGGCGCCGCGGCCGACGCACTCGCGGCGTTCGACGCGCGCGCCGCGGCGCTCCAGGGACTGCCGGCGCCAGCGGAAGCAGCGGGCGCGGCGGCCGCGCCGCCCGCAGGTGCGGGTGCCGGTGGGCGCGGCGGCCGCGGATTTGGCGGCGGAGGTCCGGTCGCGCCGCCCGAATCCCTCGCCGGCGTCGTCGCGAGCCTCAGCGGACTGATGAACGCACTCCAGGCCGCCGACGTGCCGCCCACCGCGAACCAGCGCGCGACGATCCTCGGCGCGCGTCAGATCGCGACGGGCGTGATGGCGAGGTGGAACGCGCTCAGGACGACCGAGTTGGCGGCGCTCAACGAACGGTTGAGGAGCGCAGGACTGCAGGCAATCACGATTCCGTGAGCCCGGCGGGAAGCCCGGCGGGAAGCCCGGATCAGAACCACCGCCAGAGCCAGTGCTTCTCGAACAAGACCTTCGACGCGTGTCCGCGACGGGCAGGCGGATGGATCCTCACGTTCGGCGTCGGCTCGGCGTAGAAGTCTCCCGCCCCGAAGCCCGCCTTGCCGTCGCCCGTTTCGATCCAGCACTTGCCCTCGCCGTCGAACGACGCCGGCTTCCCCTTCCCCGTAATGGCGCGCGCGATGTTGCGCGCGACCACCTCGGCCTGGGCGTGCGCAAACACGCCCGCCTTCGGGAGCGGCTTGCCGAGCTTGAGAGGGATGGCGACGACGTCACCGATCGCGTACACCCCGGGAAACTTCGTCTCGAGCGTGTGGCGATCCGCCTGCATCCAGCCGCTCTCGGCGACGAGGCCGGCCTCGCGCACGACGCGCGGCGCCCGGTGTGGCGGGATGAACGCGAGCAGGTCAAACCGCGCCTCGACGCCGTTCGTGAACCGGAGGACCCGGCCGCGAACATCCACGTCCCGGACTTGATGCTCCGGGTGATAGGCGACGCCCTTCGATTCGACCATCGCGCGAACCGCCTTCGATACGTCCGGGCCCGCGACGCCCATCGGTCCGGGCTCAGCCGCGTAGAGATCGAGCTGCGTGTCGCCCCGGATCTTCCGCTTCCGGCACGCATACTCCAGGAGCATCGCGGCTTCGTACGGCGCGGCCGGGCACTTGTAGGCGGGCGCGGCGGTGAGCAGCGCGAGCTTGCCACCCGAGAAGCCCGCGAATGCGTCGCGCAGCGACTCGGCGCCGGCGAGCGCGTAGAAGTTGTGCCCCGCCTCGCCCAGCCCTGGAATGATCTCCGGTGCGAGATCCGCGCCGAGCGCGATGACGAGGTGGTCACCGGTCAGCACGCGCCCGTCCACCGCGACAGTCCGGTTCACGGGATCAATGCGCTCGATCTCGCCGCGCACCACCTCCACGCCGCGCTTCTCGAGCCGCGCGAGCGGGCGCGAGATCTTCGCGGCCGTCCGGTCGCCGGTGATGAGCCAGAGGAGCGAAGGCGCGAACACGAACGCGGGCTCGCGATCCACGAGCACCACGCGGTGCTCCCTCGGCAGTGCTTGGCGCAGCCTGTTCGCGGCCACGAGTCCGCCGATGCCGCCGCCGAGTATCAGGGTCGTTCGTGAGATGGCCATCGTTCGTCAGAAGGTGAGCACTTTGTCTGTTTCGACGGTCCAGGATCCCCACTCCTCCAGGGAGCTCTTGCGCGCGCCGCGGACGAGCTCGGTTTCCGCGATTCCGCGCGCGTCCATGCAACTGCCGCAGACGCCGACGGTGCCCCCGCGCGTCAACACGACCGAGAGCATCGACTCCACGTTATAATAGCCGGGCGGCACCGTCTGCCCGCTCTTGGCGCACCCGGCGGCATCGCCCACGAGGAAGATCTTCACCTCGACCCCCTCGCGCTTCACGAGCGAGCCGGCGAGGCGGAGCCCGTTGTAGGAGCGCTCCGAGCCGTACGGCGCGTCGTTCAGGACGATGAGGATTTTCACGCCGCGTCCTCCTTGGGCGAGCGCACGACCGGCAGCCCGGCGGCGCGCCACTCGGGGAACCCCTCCTCGAGGCGCCGTGCACGACGCCCGCGCGCGCGCAGCATCTCGACGGCGCGATAGGCCAGCACGCAGTACGGCCCCCGGCAGTACGCGACGATCTCCTTGCCGCGCGGCAGCTCCCCGGCGCGGCGCTCGAGTTCATCCACCGGAATCGAGACCGCCCCCGGCACGTGACCCGCGCGGTACTCGTCCGCCGGTCGCACGTCGAGGATGACCGCCGTGCCGGCGCGCGTCCGAGCGAGGAGCTCCTTGCGCCCGATCGGTTCCAGCCGGTCGCGCGCGGTGAGATACGTCTCGACGATTCGCCCGACCTCCTCCAGGTGCCGCTCCGCGAGCGCGCGGATGAGCCGTGTGAGGTCGTAGACGGCCGGATCGGTCAGCCGATAGTAGACGTAGAGCCCGTCCTTCCGCGCCTCGGCGAGCCGCGCCTGGCGGAGCACCTGCAGGTGGTGGGAGGCGTTCGCGACGGAGAGGCCGGCCGCGCGGGCCAGCTTCTCCACCGTGCGCTCGCCCTGGGCGAGGATCTCGAGCAGCTCGAGGCGGCGGCCGCTCGCGGCGGCCTTCCCGATCCGCGACAACTGCTGGTACAGGCGCTGTTTCAACCGTCGTGCGGCCAAGGTCGTCCCCCTGAAAAACTATTCAAACAATTGCTTGAATAGTTGCGGATGTCAAGTGGGGTCGCCGGCCCGGGCGCCGCGGACTTCGGCCGCGCCAACGGCCGCGCAACCTCGCCTCCGGTTGCCGCGCACTCGCGTCCGCCGCGCGTGCAACCGCACAGCCGGTGTCGTGTGCACCCCGCGCGGCCGCGCGTCGAGCGCCCGGATCGCCCTGAGGGTTTCCCCGATTACGCACCCGGCAGGCGCAGCCGAACGTGTGGTGTCGCTGCGCTCCGACCGTCCCCGGAGGAGGCCCCGATGCCCCGTTCCGCCCAGGCGTACAACCGGCGTGACTTCGTTCGCACGGCCGCCGCTGGACTGGCCGTCTTCCCCGCCCTCAGCGCCGATGGCTTTCACCTCACACGCGCGCAACGCAAGAGCCGCGTCGCCCTCGTGCGTACGACCGACCGGAAGCTCGGCGTCACCGAGGTCCTCAAGCTCGTTGACATCCGCGACGTCGCGGGCAAGCGCGTCCTCCTCAAACCGAACTTCAACACGGCCGACGACGCGCCCGGCTCCACCCATAACGACACGCTCACCCAGCTCATCGCTGAGTTGCGCGAGCGCGGCGCGCGGAGCGTCACGCTCGGCGAGTCGAGCGGACCGCCCGTGACGCGCAACGTGATGGTGCAGAAGGGAGTCTTCGACCTGGCTCGCGACCTGCGATTCGACGTCGTGGACTACGAGCAGCTCCCGGACAACGAGTGGGCGCGCTTCGCTCCCGGCGGCACTCACTGGCCGGAGGGGTTCGCCATTCCCCGCCTGGTACTCCAATCCGAGTACACGGTTTCCACCTGTTGCCTCAAGACGCACGGGTCCGGTGGCGTCTTCACGATGTCGCTCAAGCTCGCGGTGGGACTGACGCCCAAGCCGATCCGACGCACGATGCACCGCTCGCCCGACATGCGGCGGATGATCGCCGAGCTCAACGCGAGCTACAAGCCCAATCTGATCGTGCTCGACGGCGTCGCGGCTTTCACGGACGGTGGCCCCTCGCGCGGTGTGCTCAAGCCGGGCAACGTGATGATCGCCGGCAACGACCGCATCGCGGTGGACGCCGTCGGGCTCGCGGTGCTCAAGGAGCTGGGCTCCAACGACGCGATCATGAACACCAAGATCTTCGAGCAGGAGCAGATCGCGCGCGCCGTGGAGCTGGGGCTCGGCGCGATGGCCCCGAGCGAGATTGACATCGTGACCGCGGACCCCGACAGCCGCGCGTACGCCGAAAAGCTGCGGGGGATTCTGGCGCTTGGCTGAGCGGGCTCATCCTCGAGGGCGTGCGTCGCCGCGACGGGGCGCGCAACTGCGCGTCCGGCGGGGCGACCGCCCGCGCGGCGTTTACCGCAGCCACACGTCCAGATGTTCCGCGACGAACGTGTCGTCCGCGAGCGCCGGGTGCGCCGCGCACACGCGCGTGATCTCCTCCGCTTGACCCGGCGATAGCGTCTCGCGCGGGTCGAGGCACCAGATGCCCGCGAGCAGGCCCTGGCGCCGGAGCACCTCGTGGATCCCCGGAATGCACCCGGCGAACGCGTGCGCGGCGTCGAAGAGCGCACCGTTCGCGTCGGTCAGCGCCGCGCCCTCGCGCAGAAGCTCCGCACCCGTCGCGCCGGTCGCGCCGGTCGCGCGCGCGCGTTTCACGCGATCGAGCAGCTCGGCCGCCCGCCTCGTCCACACCGCCCACTGACCGAGCAGCCCGCCGTCCATCCAGCGGACCCTTCGCTCACCACCGACCGTCACCGGGAAGGGCGTGAGCAAGTCGCCGACGATGTGGTCGTCGTTCCCCGTGTAGAGCGCCACGTCGTCGCGGCCCGCTTCGGCGATCGCGCGCACCACGTCGAACGTCTGGTACCGGTCGAACGGCGCGATCTTCACGGCCCACACGTTCTCGATCTCGGCGAACGCGCGCCAGAAGTCGTAGCCCAGCACGCGTCCGCCGACGGCGGGCTGCAGGTAGAAGCCGAAGAGCGGAATCACCCCGGCGACCGCGCGGCAGTGCGCGATCAGCTCGGCGTTCGTCGCCTTCGCCAGCGCGCCCAGGCTGAGGAGCCCCACGTCGTAGCCGAGCGACCGCGCAACCTCCGCCTCGGCGGCCGCTTGCGCGGTCCTGCCGGCAAGCCCCGCCACCATCACGAACGTGCGGTCGGCCGGCGGGCGCATCGCAAGCGCGGCGCGCGCCGTCTCCGCGGCCAGCGCCAGCACGGGCCGATACAGCCCGTTCTCGCGGATCGCGAACTGCGTGGTGTGCACGCCCACGGCCAGTCCGCCCGCGCCGGCATCCATATAGTAGCGCGTCAGCGCGCGTTGCCGGCGCTCGTCGAGCGTGCGCGACGCCGTCAACGCCAGCGGGTGCGCTGGGATCACGACGCCCGAGCGCAGGTGGGCACGCGCACGCGCCGCCTGCTCGGCCGAGCGCCCGCCGCCGGGACCTTCGTCGCGCGCCATCAGAACGCCCCGTCCCTCGTCTCGAAGTGCGTCGGCTTGCCGAGCAGCGGCCGGCCCTCGCGCACCCACTCGGCCACCCAGTCGAGCATCGTCTCGATGGGCATCTCAGGCGCGCCGAGCAACGAGCGAAGGCGTGCCGTGTCGCTCAGGAGCGCGTCGTTCGCCTCCCTCCCCTCGAAACGCGGCTCGCGCCCCAGCCGCTTGCCGAGCGCGATCGCCAGCTCCCGCACCGAGAGCGTCTCGGACCCCGTAACGTTTACGACGAGCGGAGGCACGGCAGCCAGCGGCAGCAGCTCGAGCGCCGCGCAAACTGCGTCGCGCTGCCAGATCACATTGACATGACCCATCGTGAGCGAGATCGGCTCGCCGCGCACGAGCGCGACGGCAAGATCGGTGAGGACGCCGTAGCGCAGGTCCATCGCGTAGTTCAGTCGCGCGATTGCCACGCGGGTGCCGTCGCGCTCGGCGTAGTGCTCGAACACGCGCTCGCGCCCCACGCACGACGCCGCGTACTCGCCGACCGGCCCGGTGGCATCGGCCTCGCGTGCGCCCCCGCTCGTGACCGGGACGAGTGGATAGACGTTCCCCGTCGAGAAGGCGACGATGCGCGCGCCGGCGTACCGCTCCGCGCAGATCGCCGGAACCACGACGTTCAGCATCCAGGTGCGCGACGGCGCTTCGCTCGTGCCGAACTTCTGTCCCGCCATGAAGACGACGTTCGCCGCGTCGGGAAGTCGCCGCACGGCGTCGCGGTCGAGCAGGTCGCAACGGACCGTTTCGACGCCCGCCTCGCGCAACGCGCGTACGGCCGGCTCGGAGGAGAAGCGCGACACCGCGATGACCCGGCGGCGCGTTCCGCCGGCCGCCCGTTCGGCGGCGCGCGCCGCCATCCGCGCGAGCGTCGGCCCCATCTTGCCGCCCGCGCCGAGCACGACGAGGTCTCCGGACGCGCGCGCGAGCGCGGCCACCGTGGCCTCCCGCGGCTCGGAGAGCAGAGCGTCGAGCTCCCCTTCGGAGCGCGGCGCGCCGATCATCGGAGCGGCCACCAGCGGTCCCCGCGCCTCGAGCGCCTCTCCGCGTGCTCAGCCGCTTCGCGGCGGCTCACCTGGCGCTCCACGTGCTCAACCACTCCCCGGCGGCGAGTGAGCCCGCTGCCTCCCGTACCAGTAGCGCTCCACGTACTTGCCGATGGATCCGCGCGAGAAAAGCAGCCAGAGCGGGAACTTCGCGAACACCAGCAGCATGTAGTGCCACTCGCCGTGCTCGTCGAACTTGCGCGTGGAGAACACCGACGGCACGCCGCTGAGCCGGCCAAACGACTGGCCGCGCGTGCGACCCAGCCGCTTCAGGTCCTCGAGAAACCAGACGTCCTCCGCGAACCGCCAATGCTCCCGGTACCCTCCGACTGCTTCCCAGTCCTCCTTGCGACAGCAGATGACGCCAGTGTCAAAGCGCAAGAGGCGCGTCAACACGACCAGGACGAGCCAGGTGACGTTGATTCCCCACGAGCGACGCTCGAGGAGCACTCCCGACGCGCCCACGATGCGCGTGCCGTCCGCGAAGAAGTCCTCGATCGCGTTGAAGGTGTCGGGGTGGACCTCCGCGTCCGCATCCACGAAGGCGAGGATCGACCCGCGCGCCGCGCGCGCCCCTCCGTTCCGTACGGCCGCGATGACGCGTGGTTCGACCGCCGTGATGACGCAGCCATTCGCCTGCGCGATCCGGATGGTGCCGTCGGTCGAGCCGTTGTCGGCGACGACGACCTCCACGCTCTCCGGGCCTCCACGGTAGCGCCGCCGCGCGATCTCGACCGAGGCGAGCAGGCGCGGGAGGTAGCGCTCCTCGTTGAAGGCCGGAATGACGGCGGAGACGCGGATGGTCATCCCGCCCTCGCTTCGAGCATCGGCCGCACGTCCTCGAGGGCGCCCCCGAACGCCGCCGTCGTCTCCTCGACCTCGGCGTCCCGCATCGCCGTGGAGAGAAAGAAGGCGCCGGCGGCGCGGGCGAAGATGCCGCGGTTCAGGAGCGCGAGGTGCAGCCAGCGCATCGCCTCGCGATTCGCGGCGAGCGAGGAGCGGTAGTCGGTCACGGGATGGGCGGTGAGGTGGAGCCCCACCAGCGAACCCATTCCTGTCACCTGCGCGCGCACGCCGGCCGTCTCGAGCGCGACGCGAAGGCCCGTGCGCAGCCGGTCGCCGAGCGCGTTGAGGCGCGCGATCTCCTCGCCGGTGAGCAGGCTCAACGTGGCCAGCCCGGCGGCCGCCACCGCCGCATTGCCGGCGAAGGTGCCGGAGTGGTGCAGCGGTGCGCGCTGCGCGACGTCGAAGCCGTCCATCACGTCCGCGCGGCCGCCAAAGGCGCCCACGGGAAGTCCGCCGCCGATCACCTTGCCGAAGGTGGTGAGATCGGGCCTCACGCCGACGCGTTCCTGCGCGCCGCCGCGGGCCAGGCGAAAGGTGACCACCTCATCGAGAATGAGGAGCACTCCCGCCTCGCGCGCCACGTCGCGCAGTCCGCGCAGGAACGCCGCGTCGGCCGCGATCATCCCTCGCACCGTCACCGCCTCGACGATCACCGCCGCCAGCTCGTCCCGGTGTTCCCGGATGATCCGCGCCGTGCGCTCGAGGTCGTTGAACGGGGCCACGAGGGTGTTCGCGAGCACCTCCGGCGGGAGCCCGCGCGTCCCCACCTTGCCGTGCGGAAAGTCGGGCGCGTCCGCGCCCGGGTCCACGCTCACGGAGACCGCGTCGTACCCGCCGTGATAGCTCCCTTCCATCTTCAGGAGCTTCGGCTTCCCCGTGAACGCGCGCGCCGCGCGGATGGCATAGAGATTCGCCTCGGTGCCGGAGGTCGCAAAGCGGAGGCGTTCCACCGACGGCACGCGCCGCGCGATCTCGCGCGCGAGCGCGAGCTGTGGCTCGTTCGGCGCGCCGAAATCGGTGCCGCGCGCCGCCTGCTCGCCGATCGCCGCCACGATCGCGGGATGCGCGTGGCCGTGGATGATCGAGCCGAAGTTCGAGAGGTGATCGAGGTACCGGTTTCCGTCGAGGTCCTCGAGGCGGCACCCGCGCCCGTGCTCGACACAGAAGGGATACGGCTCGTAGAACGCCACGGAGCGCGTGACGCCGCCCGGGATCAGGCGGCGCGCCTCCTCGTGGAACGCGGCCGACCGCGCGGTGCGCGCGCGGTAGGCGGCCTCGATCGCCGCGCGGGCCTCAACCGCCGACCGCACGCGTCGCTCCGTCGCCGAGGACCCGCTCCCGCACGGCGCGCCGGCTCACCTTCCCCGCTGTGCTCTTCGGCAACTCCTCCACCAGGTGAATCCGTTTCGGCGCCTTCACCGAATCGAGCTCCGCCTTGACGAACTGGATGAGCGCCGCCTCCGTGGCGAGCGCGCCGGCCCGGAGCTGGACCGCCGCGTGCACGGCTTCGCCCCATTTGGGATCGTCCACCCCGAACACGATGCACTCGCGCACCGCGGGGTGCCGGCCGAGCACCGCCTCGACGTCCGCTGGATAGACGTTGAACCCGCCGGAGATGATCACGTCGCGCACGCGACTCCTGAGATAGAGGTAGCCGCGCTCGTCCAGCACGCCCAGATCGCCCGTGTGCAGCCAGCCGTCCACGATCGTCTCCGCGGTCAGTTCCGGCCGGTCGAGGTAGCCGCTCATCACGAGATCGCCCCTGACGACGACTTCGCCGAGCTCACCGCGCGGCAGCAGGCGTCGCTCCGGGTCCATGACCTCGACGCGCGTCATCACGGTCGCGCGCCCGACCGAGGTGAGGTTCCGCTCGTCCTCGAACTCGCGCGCGCGCATCGCCGTGATCATCTGCGGCGCCTCCACCTGGCCGTACGCCGTCTCCACCACAGGGCCGAAGACGCGGCGCGCGTCACGGATCCGCTCGGGCGGCATCGGCGCCGCCGAGTAGATGAGGTGGCGGAGCGCGGGGTACCCCCGACCGGTTGCCCCCGGCTCCGCCATCAGCGTATAGAACAGGGTGGGCGGGAGGTACGCCGTCGTCACGCCGCGCTCCGCGAACGCCTGGAGAATCGCCGGCGCCGCCGGCTTCTCCAGCAGGACGAGCCGTCCGCCCCGCGCGAGTACCGGGAGCACGAAACACGACGAGCCGTGCGTGAGCGGCGCGGCGATCAGGTTGCAGTCGTCCGAGCCGAACTCGAACGTCTCGAGAATGCTCCGCGTCAGCGCGTTGATGCAGCGCACCGACTGCAGCACGCCTTTGGGCGATCCGGTCGTGCCGCCGCTGAACTTGATGATCTGCACGTCCTCGGGCCGTCGCTCGACGCGTTCGGGACGCCGGCCGCGGTAGCGCCGGATGAGCCCGCGCACGCTCTCCTCCGGCGCGGCCGCGCTCTTCCCGAGGACCACCGGCACCCCGGGGGGCGAGAACGCGGCGGCGCACGACTCGTCGGCCACGATCACGCCCGGCCGCGTGGCCGCGATCATCGCGTCCAGCTCGGCGCGGCCGTTCCGCGGATTGAGCGGCACCCAGACCTTCCCCGCCGCGTACGTCGCGAGCAGCGCCGTCAGATGCTCCAGCGTGTTGTGCGCGCAGATGCCCACGCGGCTCCCGCGTGTCGGGTCGAGCGACTGCAGCGCTGCCGCGAGCGCCTCAACGTCGGCGAGGAACCCGGCGTAGCTCAGTCGCGTGTCGTCGGTCTCCACGGCGACGGCAGCCGGATCGCGGCTGGCGCCGTCATACAGGAAATCCACCGGTTGCATCGCACCCGTGCTCATCGTGCGCCAAAGGTCGCTTCCGTCGAGAAAGACTGTCAATGCGCTCGCCGAGACAGTCGCCCGGCGTTATGATCTTGGCAAACGACTTCACCCGCCCCCTCCGGGGCGGGATCGCGTCTCTGGAGGCACCATGCGCAATCACGTTCGAATGGCCTCGCTCGCTTCGTTCTCGCTCTGCGCGTGCGCGCTCGTCGCGCTGCCGGGCCGGCCGCTCAGTGCCCAGGCGGGCACCACGCCGGTCGCCACGGAGTTCGAGCGGCTCCACTTCCGCTCCATCGGCCCGGCCACGATGTCCGGCCGCATCGCGGATCTCGCCGTCTACGAGGCGAATCCGGCGATCTACTACGTCGGCACGGCCCACGGCGGCGTCTGGAAGACCACGAGCAACGGCGCCCTGTTCACGGCGCTCTTCCAGGACCAGGGACTGATCGCGATCGGCGACGTGACCATCTCGCAGTCGAATCCCGATCTCGTGTGGGTCGGCGCCGGCGAGTCGAACAACCGGCAGAGCACGTCGTGGGGCGGCGGCGTCTACAAGTCCACCGACGGCGGCAAGACGTTCCAGTTGATGGGGCTCCGCGAATCGCGGCACATCAACCGGATCGTCATTGATCCTTCCAACAACGACGTGGTGCTCGTCGCGGCGACGGGCCCGCTCTTCGGTCCGGGCGGCGATCGCGGCGTCTACAAGACGACCGACGGCGGCCGCACGTGGAGGCAGGTGCTCAAGGGCGACGACGACACCGGCGCGAACGACCTCGAGATGTCGGCGACGGACTCGAAGCTCCTCTATGCGACGACGTACCAGCGCCGGCGCACGGCGTGCTGCATGAACGGCGGCGGGCCGGGGAGCGGCATCTGGCGGTCCACCGACGGCGGTGACACCTGGACGCGCATCACCGGTGGCGGGTGGCCGGCCGGGCCCCTCGGCCGCATCGCGGTGGACATCTACCGCAAGGCCTCGAACGTCCTCTACGCGTCCGTCGAAGGTCCGGGCGGTGGCGGATTCGGCGGTGGCGGCGGGGCTCCCGCCGGGGGCGGCCGTGGCGCGGCCGACACGGCCGCGGGCGGACGTGGCGGACGCGGCGCCGGTGCCCCTCCGCCCGGCGTGACCGGCGTCTATCGCTCCGACGACGGCGGCCAGACCTGGCAGCGGATGGCGGCCAACAACCCGCGCCCGATGTACTTCAGCCAGGTGCGCATAGACCCGAACAACCCGTACCGCGTATACATGGGCGGCGTCGGGCTCCAGATGACGATTGACGGCGGGCGCACGTGGGAGACCGACGCCGCGCTCGCCACGCACGACGACGTGCACGCCATCTGGATCAATCCCGCGAACTCCGATCACGTCCTCATCGGCAACGACGGCGGCCTCGCCGTGTCATACGACATGAGCAGGACGTGGGCGTTCCTGCCGAACGTGCCAGTCGGCCTCTTCTACCACGTCGGCTACGACATGGAGTACCCGTACAACGTCTGCGGCGGGATGCAGGACAACTACAACTGGTGCGGGCCGAGCGCGTCGCGGATGAACCGCGGGATCATGAACTACGACTGGTTCCAGATCCTCGGCGGCGACGGCTTCGTGGCCATTCCCGATCCGCGCGACGCGCGCATCGTGTACACCGAGTCGCAGGGCGGGAACATGATCCGCCGCAACAAGGTGACGGGTGAGTCGAAGAGCATCCGGCCCGTGGCGGCCAACGTGTCCCCCGCGCCTGCGCCGGGCGAGAACTTCCGGTTCAACTGGGACACGCCATTGGTGTTCTCGCCGAACGAGCTCGGCACGCTGCTCGTCGCGGCGAATCGCGTCTTCCGCTCCACCGACCGCGGCGATTCGTGGGCGGCGATCAGTCCGGACCTGACGGCCAACGCCGACCGCAACGCGATCGTCACGATGGGCCTGCGGAACAGCGAGACGACCATCTCGCGCAACGACGGCATCGGCTCGTGGCCGACGATCGTCTCACTGGCCGAGTCGCCGCGGCAGGCCGGCGTGTATTACACCGGCACCGACGACGGCGTCGTCAGCGTCTCGCGCGACGGCGGCCGGACGTGGCAGAACGTCACGAGCAAGCTGCCCGGGTTCCCCGCGGGCGCCTGGATCTCCGAGGTCGTCCCGTCGCGCTACGACGCGGGCACGGTGTACGTCACGGCGGACAACCATCTGCTCAACGACTACAACAGCTACATCTGGGTGAGCACCGACTTCGGTGCGACCTTCCGCTCACTCACGAGCAACCTGCGGGGCGAGAACGTCCGCACGCTCACCGAGGACCAGAAGAATCCCGACGTCCTGTACATCGGGACGGAAACGGGCATCTTCCTCTCGCTCGATCGCGGCGGGAGCTGGCGCCGGCTCAAGGCCAACCTGCCGACGGTGCGCGTGGACGAGATCACGCTCCATCCGCGCGAGAACGCGATGCTCGTGGCGACGCACGGGCGCTCGCTCTGGATCCTCGACCACCTCGAGCCGATCCAGGAGTACGCGGCCACGCAGGCCGCCTCAGGCGACGCGAAGCTCTTCTCCGTGCCGGCCGCGCTCCAGTGGAAGGCGAAGGACGACCGCAACGACGAGTTCTGGGGCCACCAGTTCTTCGTCGGGGAGAACCCGCCGACCGAGGCCGTGATCAACTATCACCTCAAGCGGCCGGCGAATGACCTCAAGGTGAGGATCTCGGACGCCTCGGGTCGGAGCGTGCGCGAGATCACGGTGCCGGCCAATCGCCGGCAGGCGGGCATTCAGACGGTGTGCTGGGATCAGCGCGTGGAGCCGATCGCCGCCGATTCGGCGGCCGTGGCCGCCTTGGCCGGCCGCGGCGGCGGCGGTGGATTCGGCGGGCGTGGCGGCGGCGCTCCCGCCGTGCCCGGCGTGCCGGTGCCACTGCCGAGCGCCGGGTACCTGCCGATGGATCCCTGCGGCGGTGGCGGCGGCGAGGGTCGCGGCGGCGGTGGCGGCTTCGGAGGCGGCGGAGGCGGAACCGCGGGCCCGCACGTGGTGCCCGGCAGCTACACCGTCACGCTGATGGCCGACGGCAGGACGGCCGACACCAAGACGATCAGGATCGTGATGGACCCGGCGGTGCAACTCGCGGATGCCAATCGCCGGCGCTACAACGAGGTCGCGACCGACCTGCACGAAGCGCATCGTCGAGGCGCCGCGGCCACGAGTGCGCTGAACCCGCTCTACGCGCAGATGACGGCCGCCGCGACGAAGGTCCGGGACGCAACCAACGTCCCGGCAGACGTGAAGACCCAGTTCGCGGCGCTGCAGAAGGACTTCGACGCCCTTCGCGTGAAGTTCGGCGTGCCGCTGGGCGCCGCTGCCGCGGGTCGAGGCGGCGGTGGGGGCGGTGGCCGCGGCGGCGGCATTGACTCGAACGTCGTGAATCGCGTCGCGGCGGTGAAGGGACAGCTCCTCGGAATCTGGGAGTCGCCGAGCGCCGCGGTCGTGCGGCAGTCGTCGGATGCGCAGATGGCGCTCTCGCGGGCCATCGCGGACGCGAACGCCTTCCTCGGCCGGGCGAGCGCGATGAGCCAGACGCTGAGGCGCTACGACGTCACCCTGACCGTTCCGCCGGCGATCAAGTAGCGCCGGACGGCGGAAGCGAACGCGGCCGCGCCCTCCTCGAGGGCGCGGCCGCGCGCGTTCAGGGCCCCTTCGCGCGCCCGAGCGCGGCCGGACAGCCCGGAATCCGGAACGACCCGATCCGGGTCGAGTAGCTCGTCGCGCCCGCCTTGAGGTAGTCGCCGACGTACCAGAACGTGCAGTCGTCGCTCGGGTCCATTGCGAGCGTCGTGTAGTCCTCCCAGCGAAACGCGTTCGTCTGCGACGCCTCGCCCACCACCAGCACGCCCTCGTGGTACCCGAGCACGCCGCTCGGGTCGCTCGCGAGTCGCGCGGCGAAGCGCTGCCCCGCGAAGTGCGGCGTGCCGCCGAACGAGTACCCCATCGCGATGTTGCCCTGCACGTCCATCCCGATGCTCCCCATCCACCGGTAGAAACCGTCGGGCGCGTACGTGCCCTGCTGGAAGAGGCGCGGATCGCCCCGCGCGTCGAGGCGGAACTCGTACCATCGCACGCCGCCGCCTCCGGCCGCGCTGTTCACGGAGTGCAGCGCGACGATAGACTCGCGGCCACCGACGTTCCGGTACACGACGCGGTTCATCAGCTTGTCGCCCTGCGCGTCGAGCCGGCGGGTCGTGTCGGGCTGCGGCACGCAATTGGTGAGCTGCCCGCCGCAGAGGTACTGATAGGGCGCCACGCGAATCCTGAGCGGACCCGTGAGTCGCGTCCGAGTCGTGTCGCGCCAGTCCACGTGGAGCTTCCACGCGAAGATCACGCCGTCCGCGAGAATCTTCCTGAGCTGCGTGCCGCCCGCGGCCATCACGATGTTCGGCGCTCCGGCGGGCGGGAGCGTGGTGCCGTCGAGGTCGGCCGGGTTGAGGAAGTTCACGGAGTCAATCACGATGCACTGCTCGGTGGCCGTGAGCCCCTTGAGCATCCGCGTGCGGTCCACGACGCACACGTGCTTCTGGATCACGTCGTCGCTGGTGGACGTTCCCACGTAATACCCGTCCGGCCACACCGCGACGCGCGGGTAGTCGGGGAAGAGCGGCCGTTTGAACTCGTACCTGAACCAGGGGCCGAGCGGGTCGGGGCCGACGCTCACGGCGTAGCACATCGAGTACGGGCCGGTGGAATCGCCCGGTGGCCGCCGGAAGATCGGCATCACGAGGAGCCAGCGGTCCGCGAGCTGGTCGTAGCGCACGACGGCATCGCCGTTGTTCCGGTTCTCGCACTGCCCGCCGACGCCGAGGAACGTCGTGTTCGTGGCGACGGCGCCATACAGCAGCTTGCCGGTGGTGTCGAAGCGCGCGCCCTTCTTGGTGAAGACCGCGAGGCGCGAGTTGACCGTCTGGACGATGTGATCGGGTCCGACGGCCAGGCTGTTGTCCGACGGATTGCGAAAGAGCGCGGGTTGCGGCCCGGCGAAGCCGACGCCGAGTCCGTCGAAGCTCGCGAGGACGGGAAGCGCCGGTCGCGCGCCCTGCGACCGCTGCTCGACCGGAGCGCCCTGCGCGCTCGCGCGGGACGCGAGGCTCAGCGCCAGGAGTAGCACCGCCACCGCGCGCACTACGCGCCGCCCCGCTCGCTCAGCAGTCGCCGAGCGTCACTTCTTCGGCCACACGACGCCCTGATTCTGCGCCGTGACCGCGCCGATCCCCTTGTACACGAACTTCTGCACCCGCTTCCCCTCGTACGTCTCCGTCGTGTAGATGTTGCCCTTCGAGTCGGTCGCGATCGAGTGCACGGCGAAGAACATCCCGGGCTGGCGCCCTCCGTCGCCGAACATCGTCAGGATCTCCAGCGACTGCCGGTCCATCACGTAGATGTGCTCGTTCTTGCCGTCGGCGAGGTAGAGGTACTTCTGCGCCGCGTCGCGCGAGAAGGCGATGTCCCACACCGAGCCGTCGCCCCGCGTCCGCGGCGCGATCTGCTTCTCCTTCACGAAGGATCCGTCCTTCCGGAAGACCTGAATCCGGTCGTTCGGGCGGTCGCATACGTACACCAGGCCGTCGTTCGTCGGCTGGGCGCAGTGCACGGGCGTGCGGAACTGCTGGATGAGCGGCGCGTCGGGGTCGTAGGCCGGAGTCGGCGTGTCGTCGGGCTTGTTGCCGTACGCGCCCCAGAACCGCTTCAGCTTCCCATCGGTCATGTCCACGACGGCCACGCGCCGGTTGCCGTAGCCATCGGCGAAATACGCCTCGTTCGCCTTGATGTCGAACGAGATCTTGGCCACGCGCCCGAAGCTCGTCTGGCTGTTGCTGTTCGTCGCCTGGTGCGGCACGCCGATCGCCATCAGGAACTTCCCGTCGTGCGTGAACTTGAGGACGTGCGAATCGCCGGTGCCGCTCGGACAGGCGGGATTCGCGTTGTTGGCCGGGCAGTTGCCGTTCCCCCCGATCCAGACGTTGTCCTTGTCGTCCACCGAGATCCCGTGGTTCGACTCGGGCCACACGTACCCCTCGCCCGCGCCGCCCCAGCCTCGGACGAAGTTCCCCTGCGGATCGAACTCGACTACGGGCGGCGCCGGCACGCAGCACTCGCTCGTGGGCGGCGTGGCCGCCGCGCCAGCCTCGTTGGGCAGCACCGTACTCGGCCGGTGCACGATGAAGACGTGGTCCTTCGAGTCCACGCCCACGCCGATGGCCGAGCCGAGCATCCAGTGGTTGGGAAGCGGCTTGGGCCAGAGCGGATCCACCTCGAAGATCGGCGCCTGCGCGGCACGGCGCGCGGCGCGCGCCTCGAGCGCCGCGGAGCCCGCGCCCAGCGCACCGATGAACGCGACCAGCGTCGCGCCGAGCATCACGGTCGTTCGCCTCGTCATCGTCCGGTCCTCTTTGGCCAGAGCACGCCCGCGTTCGGCTTCGTCACCGGGCCGACGCCCTTGAAGACGAACTTCTGCACTCGCTTCCCCTCGTTGCTTTCGGCGGTGTAGACGTTTCCCTTCGAGTCCACGGCGATCGAGTGCACGCCGATGAACTGGCCCGGCTGCTTCCCGCCGTCACCGAAGCTCGTCAGCTCCTCGAGCGACTGCCGGTCGAGCACGTGCACCTTCATGTTCGAGCCGTCGGCCACGTAGAGGTACTTCTGCTGGGCGTCCCGCGAGAACGCGATGCCCCACACCGAGCCCTCGCCGCGCGTCGCGGGCGCGATGCGCTGCTCCTTCACGAACGCGCCGTCCTTCCGGAAGACCTGGATGCGATCGTTGAGCGCGTCGCACACGTACACCATCCCGTCCTTCGAGAGCTCCGCGCAGCGCACCGCGTTGCCGAACTGTTGCGCCGCGGTCGCCTCGGGATTGTACGCCGGGAGCGGCGCGTCGTCCGGCCTGTTGCCATAGGCGCCCCAGAAGCGCTTGACCGCACCGCTCGCGAGGTCTATGACGGCGACGCGGCGATTGCGGAAGCCGTCGGCCACGAAGCCCTCGTTCGCGCTCTCATCGAACGCGATGCGGGCCGGAGCGCCGAAGCTCTCCGTGCTGCCGCTGTTCGGCGGGAGGCTCGGCCCCGCGCCTCCGCGCCCCCGCCCGCGGCCGCCGCCCCCGCGGCCGACGACTGCGAAGCCCCGCGCGCCGGCCGCACCCGCTGCTGCCGTGTCGCCCCCGCGCGCCCCGCCGCGCGCGCCCGCGCGCCCCGCGCCGGCGGTGTCGGCGGGCGCCACGGGCGCGGCCGAAGGCAGCGCCCCCGGCTTGCCGAACGCCGCGATGAACCTGCCGTCGCGCGTGAACTTGAGGAGTTGCGCGTCGGTGCCGCCGCTCCCGCCAATCCACACGTTCCCCTGCGCGTCAATCGCGAGTCCGTGATTCTGCGTGGGCCAGGTGAAGCCCTCACCGGGTGCCTGCGGACGTCCCTGCGGCCCCCAGTGGCCCACCAGCTTCCCCTGCGGGTCGAACTCGAGCACGTTCGGCGCCCGGAAACAGCACTCGCCGATCGGCGGGGTCTGATCGGCGCCCGTCTCCGTGCGCTCGGTGAAGCTGTCGGTGAGGTTGACGACGAAGACGTGGTCCTTCGCGTCCACCGCGAGGCCCACCGCCGAGCCGAGGAGCCAGTGGTTCGGCATCGGCTTGGGCCACATCGGGTCCACCTCGAAGATCGGGGCCTGCCTCGAGGCCTGAGCCCCGGGAGCCGAGGCCTGCGCCGTCGGCGGCGGCCGCCTGGTCGCGGGCGGCGCTTTCGCGGCGCCGCCCTGCGCGGGGGCCCGCACGGAGAGGGTCGCGACGCACGCCGCGCCGCACAATGCCGGGAACAGCTTGCGCGAGTTGGTCATGGCGGGAGATTCTACGCCTTCATGCCGAGGCTGTCCACTCGACTCCCCTTCGCGCTCGTGGCGGCGGCGCTGCTCGCTCGTCCCGCGGCACTCAACGCGCACGACATCCCCGCGCGCGTGACGGTGCTGGCGTTCGTCAAACCGGAGGGGCGGCGCTTGCGGCTCGTCGTGCGCGTGCCGCTCGAGGCCATGCGCGACATCACGTGGCCCGTGCGCGGCCCCGGCTACTTGGAGCTCGCGCGCGCCGGCTCGCTCCTCAGCGACGCCGCGAGGCTCTGGATCGCGAACTACATCCAGCTCTACGAAGGCGACGCGCGCCTCGTGAACGAGCGGATCGTCGCGACCCGTGTCTCGCTCCCGTCCGACCGCTCGTTCGAGCGCTGGGAGAGCGCGCTCGTCCACGTCGGCGGCGCCCCGCTCGCCGCGGACACCGAGATAATCTGGTCGCAGGCGATGCTCGACGTGCTCTTCGAGTACCCCATCGCCTCCGACCGCGCGCGCTTCTCGATTCGTCCGGCCCTCGCGCACCTCGGCATTCGCACGAACACCGTGCTCCGCTTTCTCCCGCCGGACGGCGCCGAGCGCGCGTTCCAGTACGTCGGCGATCCGGGGCTCGTCCGGCTCGACCCGCGATGGCACCAGGCCGCTCTGGAGTTCGTCGAGCGGGGGTTCTTCCACATCCTCGACGGCTTCGACCACCTGCTCTTCGTGCTCGCGCTCGTGATCCCCTTCCGGCGGCTCCGCCCGCTCATCGTCATCGTCACGGCGTTCACCGTCGCGCACTCGATCACCCTGATCGCGGCGGTCGCGGGCCTCGCGCCCGGCGCGCTCTGGTTCCCGCCGCTCGTCGAGACGCTGATCGCGCTCTCCATCCTCTACGCGGCGTTCGAGAACGTCGTCGGCGCCGAGCTCAGGCGCCGCTGGCTCATCGCCTTCGGCTTCGGGCTCGTCCACGGCTTCGGATTCTCCTTCGCGCTCCGCGAATCGCTGCAGTTCGCGGGCGCCCACCTGGCCACGTCGCTGCTCACCTTCAACCTCGGCGTCGAGCTGGGGCAGGTCGCGGTGCTGCTTGTCGCCGTGCCGGTGCTGAACGCGCTCTTCACGCGCGTCGTGCGCGAGCGGATCGGGACGATCCTCCTCTCGGCGCTCGTGGCGCACACCGCGTGGCACTGGATGATTGACCGCGGTTCCACGTTGAGCCAGTACAAAGTCCGGTGGCCCGCGTTCGACCTCGCGCTCGCCGCGGGCGCGATGCGCGCGGTGATGCTCCTCCTCATCATCGTGGGCGCCGGGTGGCTGATGTCCGGGCTCTACAGGCGGCTCGTGCCCGGCCCTCGATCGCCGGAGCCGGCGGCGGCGGCGAAGTGAGGGGCCGGTCGGCGTGGACCATCGTCCTCGGCGCGTGCGCGCTCCTCGCGTCGGGCCGCGCCGCCGTCGCGCAGGCGTCGGCAAAGGCCTCGTCGCAGAAGGCCGTCAAGCCCGCGACCAGGCCCGCGACTCCGTCCACGCTCTCCGGCGTCTACACAGCGGAACAGGCCGATCGCGGAAGGGACGTCTACGTCAACAGTTGCAAGAGCTGCCACACTCCGGTCTCTCACACCGGCGCGACCTTCCAGAGCTGGTGGGCTGGACGTACGGTCGCGGACCTGTTCGTTTATGTCGCCGAGCGAATGCCCAAGAACGACCCAGGGAGCCTCTCGCCCGAAGAGGCGGCGGACGTCGTGGCCTACCTGTTCAGGATGAACGGGCTGCCGGCGGGGAAGAAGGAGCTCCCCGCCGACGGGACCGAACTCGGGAAGATCCGTATCCTCACCAGTACCAGGGGAACCAAACGACCATGACTGCTCGACGCACTCTCGGAGTGGCCGCGGGGACCGGCACGGCCCTTCTCGCCCTCGTCCTCGCTCTCGTGACGCAGTCGAGTGCCCGCCAGGGACCCGCGCTCCTGCGCGGCAACGCCTTGGGCGAGTGGCGCTATTGGGGTGCCGACGCGTGGAGCTCGCGCTACTCGGCGCTCGATCAGATCAACGCCGCGAACTTCGACTCACTCCAGGTCGCGTGGCAGTGGAACGCGGGCCAGTACGGCGAGGACGAGTACTACCGGACGACCCCGCTCTTCGCGAACGGCCGGCTCTTCACGGTGGCGACGTCACGCCGTCAGGCCTTCGCCGTCAACCCCGCCACGGGCGCGACACTCTGGCAGTGGAAGCTCGACGAGGGGATTCGGTGGCAGAAGGCGCCGCGACGCTTCGCGGGACGCGGCCTCGCGTACTGGACCGACGGCCGCGAAGAACGCGTCATCGTGGTCACCCCGGGCTACCATCTCGCGTCGCTCGACGCCGGGACCGGCACGCCCGACCCGAAGTTCGGAAAGAACGGCGTCGTGGATCTCCAGGACGGGCTCGGCTTCCCGCTCGTCCCGCTCGCCGTGGACGACACCGGGGAGCTGATCATCAGTGACGCCGCGCCGCTCCGCCGCGCGAAGCCGGGCGAGAAGTGGGATCCCGTGAAGCTGGTCGGTGCCGACGGCAGCGTGGGAATTCATCCCGTGCACGGGCAGATCGCGGCCAGCTCGCCGGCGATCGTGGTCAACGACGTGATCGTGGTCGGCAACTCCTCGATCCACGGCTACTACCCGATGAAGTTGCACAACCTCCCGGGCTTCATCCGCGGCTTCGACGTCCGCACGGGGAAACAGCTCTGGAAGTTCAACCTCGTGCCGCAGCCCGGAGAGTTCGGCGCCGAGACCTGGACGAACGGCTCGAAGATTGACGGCGAGGGCGTAGGCAAGAACGACGCGTGGGCCACCTACTCCGCGGATCCGGAGCTGGGACTCGTCTACATCCCGGTGGGGATGCCGCTGATGGACGAGTACGGCGGCCACCGGCCGGGCGACAACCTGTTCGGCAACAGCATCGTCGCCATTGACGTCAGGACCGGGCAGCGCAAGTGGCATTTCCAGATGGTGCACCACGACATCTGGGACTACGACACGCCGATGGCGCCGAACATTCTCGACGTGCGCGTGAACGGCCAGCCGCGCAGGATCATCGCGCAGACCACCAAGCAGGGATGGGTCTACGTCTTCGATCGCGTCACGGGCCAGCCCATCTGGCCGATGCCGGAGACTCCGGTACTGCAGAGTGAAGTTCCCGGCGAAAAGACCTCGCCGACGCAGCCGATCCCGAGCAGGCCGGCGCCTTACGCCCAGCAAGGGCTCCTCGAGAGCGACCTGATTGACTACACGCCCGCCATCAGGGATTCCGCGCTCAAGGTCGCCAGGCGGTGCCGCATGGGACCGTACTACATCCCGCCGTCCCCGACGGATGGCCGGGGCGCGAACGGGCCGGCGCAGTACCGGTGTTCGTGGTACGCGCCGGGCGCGAGCGGCGGCGTGAACATTGACGGTGGCGCGGCGGCGGATCCCGAGACCGGGATGCTGTACGTCGGCGGCATCAGTCCGCTGAGTACGGCTCAGGTGCAGAAGGATCCGTGCTCGGAGTTCCGCTACAGCTCACCCCACGACAGCTGCGGCCAGCCCGGGGCGCTGCCGAATCCGGCCGGATACCAGCCCGCGAGTGCCGGCCGCGGCGCCGGCGGCTTCGAGGCCCGGGCGGGCGGGACGACTATCGGCGGCATCTCGATCCTCAAGCCCAGGCAGATGGGCGGAATCACGGCCTACGATCTCAACTCCGGCGACAAGAAGTGGTGGGTGCCGAACGGGAACCTGTGGCGAGAGGTCACCACCAATGACTCGCTCTTCGCCGGCGTGACGCTTCCGAGGATCCCGGCCATCGGCGGTCAGGCCGAGGTGATCACGACGAAGACGCTCCTCATCAGTGGGACGGGCCGGTCGGGCGGTGGAGGAGGAAGGGGCGGCCGCGGCGGCGGGCGCGCCGGGGGCGCGGGCGGCGCCGGGGCGACCCCAGCTCCAGCGGTGACGCCACGGCTCTACGCGTTCGACAAGGCGACGGGAAAGCAGGTGGGCGCGGTGGCCATCCCCGTGGTCAACAGCGCGGTGCCGATGACGTTCCTGCACGAGGGCCGGCAGTACGTCGTGTTTGCGGCGGGAAGCGGCGGGAACACCAGGCTGGTCGCGCTCACGCTGCCGAAGCCGTAGCGCGCCGCACCACGAACGAACGAGGGGACGAAACACGCGCCGGCGGCGGGGCTCACCCCTGCCGCCGGCGCGGTGCCTCGCGGCGCGTCGTGATCAGTGGTGGTGCTTTGCGCTCTCCGTGCTCGCCTTCGTGGACGGCACGATCTCCTTGAACGCCTTCGAGAAGCGGTCCATCTCGTCCGGGCTGCCCACCGACACCCGCAGGTGCTCGAGCATCGGCGGGAACGGCCGGCCCACGAGCACGCCCTTCTTCCGGAACTCCTCGATCACCGGCTGCACGGGCCGGCGAATGTGCACCATGAAGAAGTTCGCCTCCGAGGGAATGACGCTGAAGCCCAGTCCCTGAAGCTCGGACGTCGTCTTCTTCCGCAGCTCGAGCGTCACCCGCCTGACCTTCGTCTGTGACTCGACGTCCTTGAGCGCGGCGACGCCGCCCCACTTCACGACGGCATTGACCGTGCCCGTCACGTGCGGGCGCATCCGCTGGATCAGCTCGCGCGGGGCGACGGCGTAGCCGAGCCGCATTCCCGCGAGCGCGGAGATCTTCGAGAACGTCCGCGTCACGATCACGGGCCGCTCCTCGAGCACGTACGGAATCGAGGTGGCGTAGTCCCGGTCTTCGACGAAGTGATGGTACGCTTCGTCAATGAGGACCGGGATGTCCTCGGGGATCCCGTCGAGCAGTTGCTTCACTTCCTTCTTCGAGACGGTGCGCCCGGTCGGGTTGTTCGGGTTGCACAGATAGATGAACCCGACGTCGCGATAGTGCGTCTTCGTCGCCCGGATCATCGCCGGAATGTCCTGGCGATAGTCCTGGAGCAGCGGAATCGTGATCGCGGCCGCCTTGATGCTGGTCGCCTGCTGATAGACCTGCGAGTACGACGGCTCGACCCCGACGACTTTCTTGTTCGCCCCTTCGAGGAACGTCAGGCCGACGACGTCGAGGATCTCTCCGGAGCCGGCGCCCAGCAGGATGTTCTCGGACTTCACCCCGTGGTGCTTCGCGATCTCCTCGGTGATGTTGCCGTCGGGATAGCCGTAGCGGTTCGCGTACTTGAACGCCTTGGTCATCGCCTCCAGCACCGAGTCGGGCGGGCCGTACGGGTTCTCGTTGTTCGCCAGTTTCGCGAACGCGTCGTACTCCTCGGGAGTGGTGCGGCCGCGCCGGGTGCGCGCGCTGTCCGCACTCGCGCCCTGGCCGCCCTGAGCGCCGCCCTGAGCGCCGCCCTGCGCCCAGAGGTCCACGCTCGGCTTCAGGCCCAGGGCCCCCATCGCGGTCGCCACTCCGCCCACGAACCTCCGGCGCGACACGGCATGCCGTTCGTCCATTGAGACCTCCCGTTCGACAGTCATCCGCGGCGGCTCTGCCGCCGCGGGATCGCTACGCCCACCTCAGGTCCTGCTTCGACAAAGGCAACGACCGCACGCGCTTCCCCGTGGCGGCGAAGATCGCGCTGCAGAGCGCCGGGATCGCCGGCGGCAGCGGGGGCTCGCCCAGCCCGGTAGGCCGGTTCGCCGACTTGAGGAAGTGCACCTCGACCGGACACGCCTGCCGGAGCCGCAGGAGCGGAAAGTCGTTGAAGTTCGCCTGCACCGCGCGGCCCTTCTCGATGGTGATCTCCTGGCCGAGCGCCTCGCCGATCCCGTCGAGCACCGAGCCCTGCGTGTTGTTCTCCGCGTTCAGCGGGTTGATGATCTGACTCCCGAAGTCGGCCGCGACCCAGACCTTCTCCACCTTCACGTCGCCGTCCCGGCTCACGCTCGCCTGCACGACCTCGGCAACGTAGCCGGAGTGGCTGAAATGGAACGCGACGCCCATGCCGCTCCCCTTCGGGAGTTTCTGCTTTCCCCAGCCCGACTTTTCGGCGACCAGCTCGAGCACGCCGCGCATGCGCGACGCATCGAAGCCCGGCGCTCCGCCGCCACCCCCACCCCCGCCGCGGCCGCCGCGGCCGGCGCCACCCGCCAGCGGTTGCGCCGGCGGTGGGATGGGGATCGGCGTGTTCGCGAGCAGCTCGAGCCGGAACTCCACCGGGTCCTTGCCCGCCGCGAGCGCCAGCTCGTCAATGAACGACTGCACCGCGAAGGCGATGCCGTTCGACCCCGGGGCGCGCAACGCGCCGGTCGGGATCCCGAACGGGATCACCGACGCCTCCAGAGCCAGGTTCGGGATGAACCGCGCCGGGAACTCGTTCCCGCCCAGGCTCGCGCTGCTCGCGAACGTGACGGGCGTCGCGTTCGGGTCGCCGAACGAGATGAAGTGGTCGCGCCACGCGACGAGCTTGCCCGCGGCGTCCACGCCGCCCGAGAAGTAGTGCCAGCCCGCGGGACGATAGAAGTCGTGCTGCACGTCGTCCTCGCGCGACCAGAGCAGCTTCACGGGCACCCCCACCTGCTTCGCGATCCACGCGGCCTCGACCATGTAGTCGTTGGACAGCCGGCGGCCGAAACCGCCGCCCATCCGCGTGAGGTTGATCGTGATGTCGGTGTCGGGAATCCCGAGCGTGCGCGCCACCAGGCCGCGCCCCTGTTGCGGCGTTTGCGACGGCGACCAGAGCGTGAGCTTCCCGTCCTTGAAGTGCCCCGTGGTGTTCATCGGCTCGAGCGGCGCGTGCGAGAGGAACGGGTAGGAGTACATCGCCTGCACCGTCTTCGCGGCGCCCGTGAGCGCGCCGTCGAAGTCGCCGTCCTTCCGGAGCGCGCGCTGCGCCGGCAGCTTCGAGAGCTCATCCGCCTGGCGCGTGAACCCCGCGCTGTTCTGTGTCGCCGTGGCGCCTTCGTCCCACGTCACCTTGAGCTTCTTGCGCGCGCTCTGGGCCTGCCACCAGCTGTCGGCCACGATGGCGACGCCGGCCACCAGGCCGGTGAGCTGCACCGGCGTGGCGCCCTCGACGACGAACGCGTGTCTCACCCCCGGCTCCGCCTTGATCTGGTCGAGGTTCGCGCTCACCACCTTGCCGCCGAAGACCGGGCACTTCTCGAACACCGCGTGCAGCATCCCGGGGAGCGTGACGTCAATGCCGTAGAGCGGCTTCCCCGTGACGATCGCGTGCACATCCACGCCGCGCACCGGCGTGCCGATCACGCGATAGTCCTTGGGGTCCTTGAGCGGCACGGCGTCGAGCGCCGGCGGCGTCAGCGTGGCCGCCTTGTCCACGAGCGCGCCGTACGTGAGCTTCCGGCCGCTCGGCTTGTGCGTCACGACGCCCAGCGCCGTCTCGCACTCCGACTCCGGAACGCCCCACGTCTGCGCGGCCGCGCTCACCAGCATCGCGCGCCCCGCGGCGCCCACGCGACGCATCGGATCCCAGTTGACGGGCGTCGCCGTGCTCCCGCCCGCGTTCTGCGCCTGATACCTGGTCGTGTCGAGCGGCGCCTGCTCCACGCGGACGTCCTTCCAGTCCACGTCGAGCTCTTCCGCGACGAGCATCGGGAGCATGTTCTTCACGCCCTGCCCGATCTCCGGGTTCTTGGCGATGATCGTCACGATCCCGTCGGGCGTGATCCGGATGAACGCGTTGGGGACGAAGTCGGCGGCCGGAGTCGCCCACGCGGTCGCCGCTTCGGCGGTCTCGATGTACGTCGCGAGGAGCATCCCGCCGCCGACCATGGACGAGACGCGGAGGAAGTCGCGGCGGTTGACCTTCGATGTCGTGGTCACGGGGTCTCCTTACGCGTTCAGGCCGGCGGGGCTGCTCCGCCCCGCGGCGCCGTTGCCGTCCGCGGCCTTCAGCTGCGCCGCCCGGTGAATCGCCGCGCGGATGCGCAGATACGTCGCGCACCGGCAGATGTTGCCGTTCATCGCCGCGTCAATCTGCGCGTCCGTCGGGTTCGGCGTCTTCGCGAGCAGGACGGCCGCCGACATCAACTGGCCGGCCTGGCAGTAGCCGCACTGCGGCACGTCCAGTTCCTCCCACGCGCGCTGGAGCGGATGCGTCCCATCGGCCGAGAGCCCCTCGATCGTCGTGATCTCGGCGCCCTGCACGGTCGAGACGCGCCGCGTGCACGAGCGGATCGGCGTCCCGTTCACGTGGACGGTGCACGACCCGCACTGCTGGATGCCGCAACCGAACTTGGTGCCCTTGAGATCCAGCACGTCGCGCAGCACCCAGAGCAGCGGCGTGTCCGCCGCGACATCCACCGAGGCCGCCTTACCGTTGACCTTGAAGGTGATCGCCATTGCGTGTCTCCTCTCGGTACGCCTTACGGTTTAACGTAGCGCTTCAACGCCCGCGGGCCCACTTCCGCTCCATAGACATTGCCCTTTGAGTCTACGGCCACCCCTTCGGCGGCGCTGGTGCCGGTCGCGCTCTCGTTCGGGTCCGGAATGAACGCCGTCAGCGATCCGTCCCGCGCGCTGCCGATCCGGATGCCGCGCTTCCACGCGCCGTGCGCGGGACTCACCGATCCCGACTCGGAGTCGGCCACGTAGATGATGTCGTCCTTGTCAATGTAGATCCCGCTCGGCCGGCTGAACTGGTACCACGTGTCGAGGAGCTTCCCGCTCTGGTCGAAGATCTTGATGCGGTTGTTGCCGCGATCCCCCACGAAGAGGCGGCCGCGCGAATCCATCGCGAGCGCGTGCGGCTGGTCGAGCGCGTGCGGCTGCGCGCGCGCCGCGGCGCTCGTGTCGAGCGCGCCGCCCCACGTCGTGATCAGCTTGCCGGTCCGGTCGAACTTGAGGATGCGCTCCGGTGCTCCCGGCGCCGAGCCGTGGCCCTCGGCGACGAAGATGTCACCGTTGGGCGCGACGAGCACGTCGTTCGGCTGCCAGAAGAACTCGGGATCCCGCCCACCGCCCGCCTTGCCTAGCGTCAGCAGGAGCTTGCCATCGGGGCTGAACTTGTGGACCTGGTGGCCCCTGTCCGTGGGTGCTTGGGGCGCTCCGGCACCGCCGGCGCGTGCGCCGCGGCCGGTCGTATCCGCGCCGCGCCCTCCCCCGCCACCCCCGCGCGCCGCCGAGTCCGCGCCCGCACCGCCCCGGCCGCCCCGCCCGCGCCCGCCGCCGAGCGTGCACGCGCAGTCCGTCACCCAGACATTCCCCTCGCGGTCCACGAAGATCCCGTGCGGCGAGAGAATCAGCCCCGCGCCGAAGCTCTTCACGAGGGTTCCGTTCGCGTCGAACTTGAGGATGGGATCGAGAGTCGAGCCGAGGCAGTTGTTCACGCCGCAGCGCTCGGCCACCCAGATGCTCACGCCGTCCTTGTCAACCTCCACGGCGCTCGTCGAGCCCCACGTCCGACCTTCGGGCAGCTTCGCCCACCCCTCGACGGTCTGATACGGATTGGGATGGCTGTTCGTGGCCTGGATCGTCGGTTGACCCCACGCCCGCGCGTTCATCGCGAGCAGCAGGCCGACGACGACCAGCGTGTAACCCGCTCGGCGGCTTCGTTCCATCGGAAACACCTCTTCCATTTGAGAGAGCCCGTGCGCCGGACGGCGGCGGCGGCTCGCCGCGCGGGCGCGGGCTCGTGTCTGATGCGACCACCGTCAAGTGTGGTGAGAAACCCGCCCGTCGGCAACCTGCGCGCCGGTTGGTTCTCTCCCCCGGAACGGCCTCTTGAATGCGGCGCTCGCTGACTGCTCCGCCGCCGCCCGATGCACCGGTTACAAACCGTCGCCGCGGAGGAGCCAAACACTATCTTGGTGCACGCCGATGCCCAACGCCCTGGCAGCGGGCCGCGCTGCTGCGGCGCCAGGGCAGGAGAAAGTGAGTGCCTCAGCAGGTTGTACGCCTCGGACTCCTCATCGCACTCGCCGTCGCAACGCTGGTCGGCGCGCGTTCGTTTCTCGTTCCCGAGACGTTTGGCGAGCTGGGCCACTATCGCGCCGACGCGGTGAAGTCCGTGGCCGCACGGCCGATGAAGTTCGCCGGCCGTCAGGCGTGCGCGGACTGCCACGACGAAGTGGGCAACACGCTGGCCACCGGGAACCATCGCGGGCTCTCCTGCGAGGTATGTCACGGCCCGGCGGCGTTGCACGTCGAGAACCCGGACACCCTCAAGCCGCCGGCGCCGAGGGATCGTGAGTTCTGCCCCCGCTGCCACGCGTACGATCCCTCGCGCCCCACGGGTTTCCCGCAGGTTGATCCGGCGACGCATCAGCCGCTGACGCCGTGCATCAACTGCCACAAGGCGCACGCGCCCGTGCCGCCCCGCACGCCGCAGGAGTGCAGCGCGTGCCACGGCCAGATCGCGCGGCAGAAGATCCTCTCACGGCACGTGGATCTCCCGTGCACCACGTGTCACCAGGGTGTGCCGGAGCTGCACAAGGTGTCGCCGCGCGCCGCGCGACCCGCGAAGCCGACGGACCGCGCGTTCTGCGCACGCTGTCACGCGAAGGATGCGCCGCGCCCGGCCGCGATCCCCACGGCGCGCGAGATCCCGCACGTGGATGTCGCCACGCACGGCGGCCGTTACCTCTGCTGGCAATGCCACTACCCCCACTACCCGGAGAAGTAGCGGTGCCGGACGACGCGCAGGGCGCGGCAGACAGCGGGCAAGACAGCGGGCAAGGCAGCGGCCAGCTAGACCGGCGCGCGTTCGTCACGCAGGCGGTGCAGGCCGCGTGCGCCGGCGTGCCCTTCCTGATCCTCGGCGGCGTCATCCGGATTCCCGCCGAGGCCTCGGCTCAGGGCGACGAGAAGAGCGCCGGCCCGGCGAGCACGCGCACGTTCGGGATGGGCGTTGACGTGGCCAAGTGCATCGGGTGCGGCCGGTGCGTCGCCGCGTGCAAGGAAGAGAACGACGTGCCGCGTGACGCGCACCACTTCAACACCTGGGTCGAGCGGTACGTGATCCACACCAACCAGGAAGTGACGGTGGACAGTCCGAACGGCGGGATCGAGGGCTTTCCGCCGACGGTGCCCGAACGCGAGATCGAACGCTCGTTCTTCGTGCCGAAGCTCTGCAACCACTGCGCCAAACCGCCGTGCGTCCAGGTCTGCCCCGTCGGCGCGACCTTCTCGACCAGGGACGGCGCCGTGCTCGTGGATGACGACTACTGCATCGGCTGCCGGTACTGCATCCAGGCCTGTCCGTACGGCGCCCGCTGGTTCCACCCCGTCAAGCGCGTCGCGCAGAAGTGCACGTTCTGCTACCACCGCATTACGAACGGCCAGTTGCCGGCGTGCGTCGAGGTGTGCCCCACCGGCGCCCGCGTGTTCGGCGAGGTGGAGCCGGGCGCGACGCCGCTCTCTCGCTTCGTGCGAATGAACGAGGTGCAGGTGCTCAAGCCCTCGATGAACACGAAGCCCAAGGTCTACTACGCGAATCTCGACGGAGAGGTGCGCTAGGTGCAGGGCTACATCTACCCCAACGAGTTCGAGCTCCAGTGGGGCTTGCTCATCGTTCTCTATCCGTACATCACGGGGCTCGTCGCGGGCGCGTTCATCCTGGCGTCGCTCGAACGCGTGTTCAACGTGCGCGAGGTCAAGCCGACGTATCGCCTCGCGCTCCTCACGTCGCTCGCGTTCCTGATCGTCGCGCCCCTGCCGCTCCAGGTCCACCTCGGCCACCCCGAGCGCTCGTTCGAGATCTTCTTCACGCCGAACAAGAACTCGGCGATGGCGATGTTCGGGTTCGTCTACGCGTGGTACCTGATGCTCGTGCTCCTGCTGGAGATCTGGTTCGAGTACCGGAAGGACCTGGTGCTCTGGTCACGGAGCGAGCACGGGCTCAAGCGTCTGCTGCACCGGGTGCTCACGCTGGGGGCCACCGACCTGTCCGAACGATCGCTGCGCTTCGACGACAGCGCCGGACGGTGGATCACCCTCATCGGCATCCCGTCGGCGTTCCTCCTGCACGGCTACGTGGGCTTCATCTTCGGCTCCGTGAAGGCGAATCCCTGGTGGAGCAGCGTGCTGATGCCGGTGGTGTTCCTCTTCTCCGCGATCGTCTCCGGCATTGCGCTGGTCCTGATTCTCTACGTGCTGAGCTCGCTGCTCCGCGGGAAGCCGGTGGACATGCAGTGCCTGAACAAGCTCGGCATGTTCCTCTTTCACGCGATGGTGGTGGACGTCTCGCTGGAGATGCTCGACTTCGTCCACCGGCTCTACGAGTCGGAGGAGTCCATCGAGATCCTCTCCCAGATGATCCAGGGCCGGCTCTTCCTGAGTCTCATCGTGCTGCAGGTCGTGCTGGGCACGCTCGTCCCGCTGGTGCTCCTCGCGCTCACCTCGCCCGCGCTGCGCAAGACGCCGTTCGTCAAGGTCGGCGACGAGCTGCAGCGGCTCATCTATCTCGGGGCGGCGCTCCTCGTCGAGGTGGGGATCTTCAGCATTCGCTGGAACGTGGTGATCGGCGGGCAGCTCTTCTCGAAGAGTCTCCGCGGGCTCACGGTGTACAAGGTGGAGCTGCTCGGCATCGAGGGGTTCGCGATGACCGTGGCGCTCCTCGTGCTGCCGTTCATCATCCTCTGGGTGCTGGTGAAGGTGCTGCCGCCCTGGCTCGAGGCGGAGGCGAAGGTGCCGGTGGCGGGGTAGCGGCGACGCTCGGCCTCTCCCGACGCGCGCATCGAGCTGTGGGATAGCCTCGCCGCAGCTGTTCCCTCGACGAACAGCGCGGCGGTGAGAATGACGAGGAGCGGCCGGCACCAAGGCTGCAACGGAATGATGGAGTGAGCGTGCTTGCGGTGACGCGTTTCGCGCGCCGAGCACCCCTGATCCCCCCGACCCTCTCACGGGGATGGCCGGACGATGGGTGCAGCCGCCGCGTGCACCGGCGTCTACAAGCCGCGCCGAGCGCGGGCCTCGCCGCTCTATCAGGTCGTCGAGGCGCACTTCCCCGAGCTGCCACGCCAAGCGGCTCGCGGTCTGGGGGCTCTGGCTGGAGGAGACGCTCCTGGCGCCGGTGCCGCACCGACAGGTCGTGCTCACCATCCCCAAGCGGCTGCGGGCGTACTGCCTCTACCGCCGGTCGCTCCTGGGCGAGATCGCGCGCGTGGCGGCGCGGACGGTCACGGCGGCGATTGGCGCGACATCACCGGCGCGGGCAAGGTCGCCCTGACGATCAAGCGCATGGCCGGGATGCACGCGATGGCACTGAATGAGGAAGGCGAGTACTCGGCCAGGTCGACCGAGCTTCCGGGCGGCGTGCGCTTCGTCGTCACCGCGAAGAACGCGCGCGACGCGAAGGCCGTCGCGCGCATCCGCGGGCTCGGCTTCGCCGGGCTCCTCACCGAGGGGGACCATCACACGATGCATCACCTGATGCTCGCGAAGGGCGAGACGATGACGCACGAGCGCAAGCCGTAGCGGCTCGCGCGCCGGGTCCGGGCACGACAACTTGGACGCCGTGCCCGGCGATCGTGATTCCCTGAGCGCGGCGCCGACGATCGTGAACGTCGGCTGTCGCTCCACCAACTTCTGGGTCGTGAGCGTGGGACGCTCGCGCCTGATGGTGGACCTGGGCTGGCCGGGGATGTTCGGCGCGCTGGAGGCGAACCTGAAACGGATGGACATCCCACTCGAGGAGATCGGCCACGGCCTCGCGACGCACTATCACATGGATCACGCCGGCGCCGCGCAGGACCTCAAGAACCGGGGGATGCGCCTCATCGTCATGGAGGAGCAGGTCGGCTCGATCGCGCCGATGAAACTGGTGATGAAGCCAACGGAGAACTACACCGAGATCGCGCTGAGCGACAACGTCGTCGTGTCGTGCGCGGAAAGCCGCGCGTTCCTGGCGACGATCGGGTTCGCGGGCGAGATCGTCCACACGCCGGGCCACTCGGACGACAGCGTGTCGCTGGTGCTCGACACCGGCGCCGCGTTCACCGGCGACCTCACGCACCCGTTGCTCGCGACCGAGGAGACCGCCGACACCGTCGCGCGGAGCTGGCGGCGGCTTCGCGACCACGGCGCCGCGAGGGTGTATGCGGGGCACGGGCCGGTGCGCGCGATGGTGGTGCCCTGAGCGAGCCCCAGGGCGTGCCGATCCCGATCGTGACCGCGACGTCGGCTTGACGGACGCTCCGCCTGCGCATCACTATCACTGACCGTATCGAAGCTTCCCGCCAGCCCTCTCGATGAGAACCCTCCGCGCATTGATCCTGATCTCCGCGACCGGCGCCTGCGCCGGTCACGCCACGTCGAGCGGCGGACCCCAAGGTGCGCCGGCGGGCGCGGCGGCGGCGAGTGCGCCCGAGCGCCGGAATCCCAACATCATCACCCGGGACGAGCTGCTCGACACCGCCATTCGTTCGCAGAACGTGCTGGAGGTGGTGAAGTCGCTCAGGCCGCACTTCCTCACGATGCGCGGCACTTCCAGCATCAACGACCAGGAGGCGGGCAAGGTCCACGCGTCGATCAACGGCATGGGGGTGGTCGCGCTCGACGAGCTGCGAAACATCCTCGTGAGCTCCGTCGTGGACATCCAATTCCTGAATTCCGCCGCCGCGATGCAGCGGTTCGGCGGCGCGGCGCACCAGGGGCCGGTGATCGTGGTGCGGCTGATGTAGCTCGGCGGCACATGGCGACGCCGGATCGTCGATCGCGCGGATCATCATCTGCAGCGTCCACGCGTTGCGCGGCTGCGGACTTCTCATCAGGCGCTGCGTCGCGCCGGAGAAGATCCAGCACTTGCCCTTCGGCTTCTCCGCGCGGTACTGCTCGACGCCCTGGCGCCAGCGTCCCATGGCCGCCGACGCGTCCGGCCCCCTGTTCTGCTGAACCGCCGCCCGGTACGAGTAGAGTCCCTGGACCGCCAGTTCGCAGCCCGACAACTTCTCGCCCGGCGCCTTGCGCAGCCACTCGACCGCCAGCGAGATCGAATCCGCGACAACCGCATTCTCGACCGGATCGAAGTAGTCCGCCGCCGACGTACGCCGCCGCGATCGCGGTCGCGCCTTCGGCCCGGAGCTGGTCGCTGACGCCGAGCGCGAACGCCGCGTTGAGCACGCGCTCCACGTCGGCGCCCGGCAGGCCCTGGGCGTTGAAGGCGAAGGTGCCGGCGGTGTAGCGGGCGGCGGCGCGCTTCCGACGCCTACGGCCGCGGCCGGTACATCCGCACCGACTCCACACCGTCGGGGTCAGTGTAGCGGCCGAGCACGTAATTCGTGTCGGCGTCGTGGAACGTAAACGTGCTCGGGAATTGCATGCGCGCCACTGGACGGCCGCCCGCGGTGAACACGATCCACTCGGTTGTGGGCTCGTCGTCGAAGGTCCAGCGACGCACCCAGAGCCGGCCGGCGCGATCCATGCGGATGCGGGCCAGCACGGGAAGGTGCGACGCATAGATCGGCGTGGGACGCAGTCCCTCTTCCCGGGCGACCGCCCGCGACGGTCGCGGTTGGCTCCTCTCGTATCGCTCCTTCATCGCATCGGTGACCGGCTCACGCGGCGCGTCCACGCGGACGATCCGGACCGGTTTCCCATTCGTGTCGAACCAATGGAGCTCGAACGAATCGCCGTACCCGGCCACGATGCCGCCGGGTCCGCCGGCGAGTAGCGAACCGGCGGCGAGAACCACACCTGTCCAGGAGGTGGGGCTGACGATTGCCGAGGGCGACGCCGGGACCCGCATGAGCGTGTCGGTCTTTCCCGTCAGGCGGGTGAGGAGAACGAGCGCGGTGTCATGCACGATCCCGATGGCACCCGCGCTCATTGCGGCGCGGCGCCGGGCTCCGTCGCTCCAGGTCCGGACGATCGCACGGTCTGGCAGCATCACGAGGCCGGCCGCAGAGCGCGCGTCGAGCTCATCTAGCCGGACGTACCGCCCGGCCGGACTGAAGACGCTGAACCTGCTCGCAGGCGCAGCGTAACTGTCGAACGCAAGGAGCGAGTCGCCCGGGAGGGGATGGATGGACCGGAGTTGGCGAAAGTCGCCCGGCCCCTGGCCTCGCTGGCCCGCGACAGTGATGAGTTTGCCACCGGCGTCGTAGTAGCGAATCTCCTTCTCCTCGTTCGGCACGGCGATGCGTCCGTCGCTGAGGCGCACAGGAAGACCCGCGCCGTGAAGCACGGCATCGAGATCATTCGGGTCCTCGCCAATCCGAAGGACGGGCTCACCGATTCGCCACTCGGGAAGAGCGCGGAGCACTGCAGCCGTGATGACAACCGTCTGGACGCCGCCCTGTTCCCCGGCAGCGATGACGCGCGCTTCGTCGGCTGGGCCGCGGCCGGCGACCGCGACGAGGCCCGGCAGGACGCCGAGCAGGATTGCACAAGGCACGAATCGTCCGCGTTCGGTTGCCCTCATCGGATCTCCTTTGGGCGCGCGGGCCGAGTGCGCCAACCGCGAATCAAGACCTGCGCAAAAGGGTGAGTGGCTCGCCGAGGCCACAGATGCCGCCGCGCCTCGCGGAGGGGGAGTGGCACGGAGCCGGCCACCATCGCGAGCGAAGCCGGGACGCTCGCGCGCTTCGCGCATCCAGCCCCCCGCCTGTCACGGCACGCGCTGGAGCGTCGCGTCGTAACGGAGACTCATGCGCGCCGCGAACGGCCGCTGCGATTTGCTCTCGATGTTCAGCACGCCCTCGAACGAGCCGTGCTCCTTCCGGTAGAGCGCGCCGAGGTCGTCCTTCGCGACGATCAGGGCTCCCGTTTCCTCGCCGTCGAGCGTCACGAGCCCCTGCACGTCGTTCTGCACGGTCGCGAGGTGCGATTCCAGCTGCACGCGCTCCCGCACGGTGACGACCCAGGCCGGCGTGGAATCGAAGATCGTGTCGCGCTCGACCCGGTAGTGGCCGCGGCGCGTTACCGTCGTGCGGTCGGTGGTGCCCTTGTGCGAATGGGTGTGTGAGTCGGTGGACGAGTCGTCCCACTCGGCGCGGGGTGAGAGCAGGGCGGCCGGGAACCGGTAGAACATCCCGCCGAACTGCATCACGGGGTCGGTGGCCATCCCGCCGCGATCGTCGCCTTCCGGCGACGAGAGCACCGTCGTCCGTCCCTTGCGGTCCACGCGCAGGATCGTAGGCTGCGAAAGGAGCTTGGCGGTCGGCACCACCACGTGGCCACAGATGCAGAACTGCTCCACGTCGAACCGCTCGTAGCGCACGATGATCGAGTCGGGCTGCGCGAAGCGGGCGGTGTACTGCGACGAACCTTCGATCGTGATCGAGAGCGGGCCGTACTGCGTATGGATGACGAGACGGTTACTCTCCTGGTTGCGATAGCGCACGGGAGCGTCCTGCGCCGTGGCTGGCCCGGCGAGGAGGAGCGGCGAGGCGAGCGCGGCCTTGACGGCCACCGCAATGACGCGACTGTGCAGCCAGAGGCCCCGTCCGCGATCGCGCATCCGGTCACCCTCCACAGTTCACTCGTGCAGCAGCTCCTGGAGCTGCGGACGAGGACTCTCCTCCGCCGGCCTGCGTCCAAACGTCGTTGATCGGAGAGCAGAATGCGAGCGCGCGATGGGGATTTGAATCGCGGCGCTTGGCGACGTGAGGGGGTTGGCGGCGCCACCGGAACCAGTTGCCGGCCTCACGTCGGGCGCGATGCCGGCGGGGTTGGGGGCGCCCAAGGCAAGGAACCCCCGGTGGGCGCCGGCCGCACGGTCTCAGCGCGCCCGCTTCGCCCCGCCTCACGCGGCGGACCCGCACGGCCGGGACCGCGCACCGAGCGTCACGCCCCCGCGCGCCCTCTCCGTTCCCCCCGCGCGCCGCTGGCCGACGCCGACGCGCCGCTCCATACTCAGGGACCGCGATTGGAATTCCTGTTCGGCGACGCGAGGGCCACAGGACGACGAGTGGGTAGGAGGCCGATCGCGACGTCGAACGGGTGGCCGATCGGCGGTCGGGAGTGTAAATAAGATCGATGCGGCTCCTGGAATTCCGGAATCGAGCCAGCGCACTCCTCGTCGCCGGCGTCTGCGTCGGTTCTCTTGCCTGCCGGGAGAGCCACTCTTCGAGCACGACGCTGACCGATCCGCCGGCGCCGACACCTTCCTCGCCTCTCCCTTCAGCGCCACCGTCGCCGGCGCTCCCGCCGCTGGCGTCATGCGGCGCGCTTCCGAACTACTTCAATCCTGGTGGTCCCTTCACGCGCTGGGAGAGGTTTCCCCTGCGACTCTCGATCGACTCCGCCTCGCTGCCCTTTGCTCCGTCCGAACTCTTCGTCGCGTACGTGAAGGGCATCAGGGAGGGCGCCGTGGTGTGGTCGCTCGCGAGCGGCGAGGCGTTCGGAATCCTCAGCGAGGTCGGCTCGAACCTGCAGAACGCGGACATCACCGTGCGCGTCGACCAGCCCGTGGGGGAGGCGCTTCTTTTCGGAACCGAGGGCGAAGTCGAGCTGCTGCAGCTCGACTCTGCCCGCATCATCCGCAGGGCCAGGATCCTGTTGTATCCGTCCAACTTCCCGCCGTTGTCGCCACCGGAGCTGCAGGCCTACGTCGCGAACATCGTCGGGCACGAAATGGGACACGCCTTCGGCGTGCTGCAGCACTCGACGGACCCCTCCGACCTGATGTTCGGCAGCCGCAACCAGAAACGCGCGAGCTATCCTTGGATCACCGTACGCGATCTGAACACGATGTCGGAGGCATACTGCCGCTGAGCCGCCGTCGCAGCCGCAATCCGTTCGGACCCTCGGCGGTCAGCCTGCGCCGCGCCAGCGGGGACGAACGCCACACGCGTGCGTGGCGATGCTGACGCGGCTCCACCGGTCCCAGGCGTCGATCACCTCCGCGGGACCGCGAAGCAGGACGTAGCCGTTCCACCCAACGGCGGTCCCCCGGCCAACGGCCAGCGATGTGGGCCCCGCCAGAAACGAACCGAGGTATGTCTGATCGAACCCCATGACGTCGAGCAGAGTACGAGCGAGGTCCGCTCGCTCAGATGGCTGCGCCGTCACCGGATTTCGCACGGCGCTAATCGCAACCACCAGCATCAAGAGACCGGCGTACGCTCGCGACTTCATAAGAAACCTCCGAACCGCTTCTGGATTCTGAGTGGACAGCTGACTCGAAGTGCCCTCCCCGCGAATGTGGTCCCGAACGCTTCAGGCGGCCGGACTGAATCCGGCCAATCCTGCGCCAATCCACCCCAAGGAAAGGAGTCTCCGGCAATCCCCGGGGCGGTTCATTCGCTGAGCACCCGGCTCTTACGGAGCCGCGCGAACGATCGGATACACGGTCAGGTGCGCAGCGCCATTCTCATCAGCTCGCCGGACGAACATTTCGTCCACGCCGAAACCGATGACCAAGAGCGGCCGCTCGCCCTGCTTGGGCGCGGGGAGCACGAGGCGGCCCACGAGCCGGCCCTGCGCGTCGAACAGCGTCCAGCCGTCGGCGGAGGGATGCGTACGCGCGTAGTCCTCGATCCAGATCCGGCCGTTCGGGTCCACGTGAAACTCGCGGTACGTCGGCCACGTGGACGCATGCAGAAAACTGCGCATGCGGTCCACGCGCATCTGGGCAATCGCCGGCGGCGTATTCGGCGCGAACGTGCTGCGGAACAGCCGCTCCGCGTCTTCGCTCGATAACACGCCGCCCACGTCCGCGCTCCGGATGATGCTCAGGAGCTTGCCGGTCACGCTGAAGATGCGCACCTCGCTCGTCCGGGGGTCGCCCCAGTACACGCGCTGACCGCGTGCGGCGACCGTCGGCACGACCCCCGTGGCGTAGTCGAGCACGCCGGGGTCGAAATCGCCGATCAGATTCACGATCGTGCCGTCGAGCCGCCGCCGCGTGAGCCGCGCCGTGGACGGTGAGCGCGGCGTGCGCCAAGAGTATGGCCTGAAAAGCACGGTGCCGTCGTCGAGGCAACCGTCGAACGGCGGACTCCCGAGCGAGTCCTGGAGAAAGGTCCTCACCGCAGCGCCGCTTCCGCTGACGACAGCCATGCGACCGGGATTCCCGTCGGTCACGATGATCGTATCGCCGCGGGTCCGGCAGATCGTAGAGATATCGGAGAACTCCTCAGGGCCCTTCCCCTGCCGACCCACGATCCTGAGCCGCTTTCCCGTCTTGTCGAAGTAATGGATGCGAACTCCGTCGATGACGGCCACTCCGCCGTTCGAAAGCCACGCGCCGCGCAGGTTCCGCTGCCGCGAGTTGAACTCGTCGTCCGGATTCTGCTCCAGCCCCCCGATGTCGAATCGGGCGGTGGTGCCGAGGGTGAACAGCACGGGCGCCGTAGCGCGCGACGTGTTCTCGACGATCCGCACGCCTGCGCTATCGCGAACCGTGGGCGCTTGGGCGAACGCCGCCGATGCGGCCACGGCGCCCGCGAGGAGCAGCACGGGATGGTTCTTCATGGCGACCTCACGATTCCGGCGAAGCGGCGGAGCGGCTTCGCAGAATCTGACTGTAGTAGTCAACCGATACAGTCCGAACCTACAGACGTTGGTGGGGAGGTGCAAGGACGCACCCACTCGAGTGCAGCCACACGGGCTCGTAGCGGGCCAGTTTGGAATGTGGCATCACTTCCGGCGTGTTCGTCACTGCGATATCCGACAGTGCACAGCGATCGCCGGCATCTGGGCGCTGTCGCGTCCGAAACGGCTCAGGTTCGGGTCTCCATCCGGGAGACGGACGCAGAGCGGTCAGGAGAGGGAATCCAATCACGCTGCCGGGAGTATGACGGTTTCCTGGGTGCCGCCGACGCCGGCGGCTTCTTCCGCGTGCAGTCCGGCAAGTCGAAGAACTGCCCGTGCAGCTTCGCCGCCATTCGGCGGTACGCTTCGCGATCCGCGTCGGTCTTGAGCGCTGCGTTCTCCGCGTCGGCGACGAGCCTCCGCGTCCGCTCCATCCCATACCAGTCCGACGCGCACGACATCTCCTCATTGAAGCGCCGATAGGCCGGCTTTGGGTCGGCCGCGACGAGCATCTCACGCATGAGGTCGTACATCGCGCGGTTCTCCGGCACAACGCCACGTGGGTTGGGCGATGTGTCCGGTCGCGATGCCTGTGCGTCGAGCGGCGCCGCCATCGCCAACAGGACAGCGACAAGCGCAGTGCGCCAGGCGCATTTGGCGTGGTGCTTCAGCTCAGGCATCAAGCCTAATCCTCCTGTTGAGAACGTCGAGACATCCCGAGTGCGACGCCGACGGCCACCGCAAGCAATGGCAACAGGTAAATGCCCGTGACTATCGCGTCACCGAAGAGAGCGAGTAGTGAAGGTCGGTACACCACGGTGGATTCGCCAAGGACATCGCGGACGAAAGCTCCGAACACGAGTATTGCCTGAACCAGCGCGAACGTGATCCGGAACACCCGCGACGGGCGCGGCGTCCGATCCGAGACCTGGGCGTACACGACGCGCCAGGGCTAGTCATCAGGCGGCTTGTGCTGGGCAGCAGATGAGTCATCTGGCGCGGCCGCCGAATACACCCTTCTCGCAATCCAGCCCACTACGAGCGCGAACGGGATCGCAAATACGATGCCGCTACCAACCGCGCCTATGACGGGTCCCACGACTGAGACTTCATAGTCGGTCGTCTGAGCAAACGACGCTGCGAAAGAGGCCCACACCATGACGAGAATCACTTCCGCAACGGCGAACGCCACCCAGAACGCGCGAGAAGCGCCCGGCATGGGCTCAGGCTTTGTCATACATCAGGAACGAAGACGGTGAGATGCCGAGTATAGAGTACGCCGGCGGACGGCTCACAGTCGACGCTGGCGTTGTGACATCGAACGATCAACACACATGCATCTGTCACCCTCCCTGGGATTTGCGCGCTCTCCACTCTGCGACGACGCGCGCGCGCCGGATGTAGTCCAGGCGCGGAAAGGCGCGCCTCAGGTACGCGTTCCCCTGCCGGCTGATCGAATCCTGCGACGGGCCCGGAAACGTCTGCCCGCCGCGCGTGCCGGAATACTCCCAGTTCAGTGAGTCGAGCACCGCGAGGCCGCGCGTCACTTCGCCGATCGGCGGGAAGCCGAAGCCGTTCAGCGTGTCGAGGCGCGGCGTGTTGTCCACGGTGTTGAAGTAGAGCTGCACCGAACGCGAGTTCGCCCCGCCGCGCGCGAACGAGAGCGTGCCGCGCCGGTTCGGCGCGCGCACGGGGTCGTCCGGAATGCTCTTCCCGCGCCAGGCCGCGCTCACCGCCGGGTCGCCGTGGATGCCGAACTGCGCGACGTAGTTCCGGATGGTGCGATGGAACGCGACCGAGTCGAAGTAGCGGTTCCTGACGAGCGCGTAGAAGCGGTCCACGCCGTGGGGCGACCACGCTCGGCGGGCGCGGACGAGCAGTGTCCCCTTCGTCGTGACCATCTCCACGTCGAAGGAGTCGGGCGCACTCACCGCGAAGCGCGCGTCGGCGGGATTGACGAGCGGCGCGGGGCGCGCGCACGACACAGCGACCACGGCCGACACGAGCGCCGCCACCGGACCGATGGTGATCCCTCGCATGCCGGCCAAATGTAGCGTTCCGGGACCATCGGAGCGTTAATTCTGACGACTCCTCCGGCCTCACCCCCTCAAGATCGGGACCTGCTCCGATGACGCCGACCGCACGTCTCGCGCTCCTCACCCTCACCGCGGCGGCGGCCGCTGCGCAGTCTCCCGCACCGACAGCGCCCGCTCGCGCCGTCCGCCGCGACATCCCGATCACGAACGCCATCCGGCGCGCCTTCGCCGCCGGCACGCGCGACTCCACCGGCCGCCCCGGGCGCAACTACTGGCAGCTCCGCACCGACTACACCATCACCGCACGGCTCGACCCCGTGACCTCGCGCCTCTCGGGGCGCGAGACGGTCGTCGTGCAGAACCCGGGCAGCGACTCGCTCACGAGCCTCGTGCTGCGGCTCGACATGAACAGCTTCCTCTTCAACGTGCCGCGCGGCGCGCCGTGGATTCCCGCGGAGCTGACGGACGGGATGGTGATCACGCGGATGACAGTGGACGGCCAGCCGGTGAACCTCGCGCCTCCGTCCGGCCGGGGCGGCGGTCGTGGTGGCGCCGCCGCGCCGACCGAGCACCGGGCGTTTGGCCTCGGCACCACGCGCGCAGCCATTGCACTCGCGAAGCCGATCCCCGCGCGCTCTCGCGCGACGCTCGAAGTGGAATGGAACCACAAGATCCCGGGCGGACCGGGCCAGGGTCACCGGATGACGCAGCGCTGGGGCGACACGCTCTACCAGCCCACGCAGTGGTACCCGCGCGTCGCCGTCTACGACGACCTGCGAGGGTGGGACCCCGAGATCTATCTCGGCCCCTCGGAGTTCTACAACAACTTCGGCCGCTTCGACGTGCGCATTGACGTGCCCGCGGGGTGGATCGTGAGCGGCACGGGCGTGCTCCGGAATCCGCAGGAGGTGCTCACGGCTACGGCGCGCGAGCGGCTCGCGCGCGTCACCAGCACGGATGCCGTCACCACGATCGTCGGCCCCGATGAGGCCGGGCCGGGGCGCGCGACCGCGAGCGGCGATCGGCTCACGTGGCACTTCGTCGCCGACACCGTGAACGACTTCGCGTGGGCCACCGCCAAGCGGTTCGTATGGAAGTCCACGCGCGCGATGATCCCCGAGAAGGGCGCGGTGCCCATCCATATGTACTTCCTCCCGGGCGACTCCGGGCTCTACGCCGACGCGGCCCCACGCGCGCGCCACGCCCTCGAGTTCTACTCGAAGCTCTGGTTCCCGTACCAGTTCCCGCAGCTCACGCTCCAGGACGGCCCGAGCTCGGGGATGGAGTATCCGATGGTCATCAACTCCAACCAGGGCGCCGCCGACCACGAGACGGGCCACCAGTGGTGGCCTATGATGGTGAGCAACAACGAGACGTGGTACGGCTGGATGGACGAGGGATTCGACCAGTACATGAACATCCTCTCCGCGGCGGACCGCCAGGGCGTGCCGCCGAATCTCGACCTGCGCGGTCAGTCGTACGGCCGGATCAGCGGCGACGAGAACGAGCCGCCGATGATGTGGAACGCGAACTACGCCGGCCCGCAGATGTACGGCTTTCAGACGTACAGCAAGACGCCCTTGATGCTCTCGATGCTCGGCGGGATCGTCGGCGACACGGCGGTGCAGCGCGCGCACCGCGAGTGGGCGAAGGCGTGGCTCTTCAAGCATCCGTCGCCGTGGGACTACATGTTCTTCATGAGCAACGCGCTCAAGCCGAAGGCGCCCGAGCTCGGCTGGTTCTGGTACTACTGGCTCTTCACCACCGAGAGCGTGGATGGCTCCATTCAGAGCGTCGTGACCTCCGGCCGCACGACGAGCGTGACCGTGCGGCAGGACGGGCAGATGCCGTCGCCGGTCGTGCTCAAGGTGCAGTTCGCCCCCACGGGGCCGGCGATCAGGCCGATGGCGAACGCGAGGATGCTGGACAGCGTGACGGCGATCGTCACGTGGCCCGTAGACGTCTGGTTCGCGGGGAGCCGCACGTTCAGGGCGGACCTCACCTTCGGCCAGCGCAAGATCGAGCGGGTAGTGCTCGATCCGTTCTGCCGCTTCCCGGATCGCGACCCGAGCGACAACGTATGGCCGAAGGGGAGCGGGCTCCCGCCCGGCACGCCGGCACCCGCGCCGGGCGGGCAGGGCGGCGGCGGCGGCCGCGGCGCGGCCGGCGCGCCCACCTGCGGATAGTCATCTCATTCGAGGAACCGAACATGCTTCGTGCCCAAGGACGACTCGGCGTGCCGCTGCTGGCGGCCGCACTCCTGACGCTCACCGCCGGTTGGAACGCCGATCATCGCGCCGAAGCACGCGCCCGTGGCGGCGCATCGCGCGCGGCGACCGTGGACTCAACCCTGCTCAAGAGCTACCGCTGGCGGAACATCGGTCCCGACCGCGGCGGCCGCTCCATCGCCGTCACCGGCGTGAAGGGGCGCCCGCGCGAGGCGTACTTCGGCGCCGTCGGCGGCGGACTCTGGAAGACGACCGACGGCGGCGACACGTGGGCGCCGGTCACCGACGGCCAGGTGAAGAGCGCGTCCGTCGGTGCGGTCGCCGTCTCCGAGACGAATCCCGACCTCGTCTACATCGGAATGGGCGAGACCTGCATCCGCGGCAACATCATGAGCGGCGACGGCGTGTATCGCTCCACCGACGCCGGCCGCACGTGGACGCACGCCGGATTCGCCAGCTCCGAGAACATCTCCAAGATCCGGATCCACCCGACGAATCCCGCGATCGTCTTCGTCGCGGCGTTCGGCAAGCACGGCGCCCCCAACGCCGATCGCGGGCTCTACAAGACGAGCGACGGCGGCCGCACCTGGCGCAAGGTGCTCTACCGCGACGACAGGACCGGCGCGATTGACATCTCCATTGACCGCACGAACCCGAACGTGATGTACGTCGCGCTCTGGGAGGCGTTCCGCAAGGAATACACGATGTCGAGCGGCGGCCCCGGGAGCGGCCTCTTCAAGTCCACCGACGGCGGCGAGACGTGGCGCGAGATCTCGCGCAGCCCGGGAATGCCCTCGGGGGTGCTTGGGCGCATCGCCGTCGCCGTCTCCGGCGCGAACGCGAATCGCGTGTATGCGCTCGTGGAGAACGAAAAGGGCGGGCTCTTCCGCTCCGACGACGCCGGCGCAACCTGGACCCTCGTGAACGAGAACCGGAGCATCCGGCAGCGCGCCTTCTACTACACGCACGTCTTCGCCGATCCGAAGAACGCCGACGTCGTCTACATGCAGAACACCTCGCTCTTCCGCTCCACCGACGGCGGTCGCACGACCTCTTCGCTCGGCGGGACGCACGGCGACCACCACGACCTCTGGATTGATCCGGACGACCCGGCGCACCTCATTGACGGCAACGACGGCGGCGGCGCGGTCTCGATGAACACGGGACAGTCGTGGACGGCCGAGGACTTCCCCACCGCGCAGTTCTATCACGTCGTCACCACGAAGCACCTCCCCTATCACGTGTGCGGCTCACAGCAGGACAACAGCGCGATCTGCATTCCGTCGAGCTGGAACCTCCCCGGCGGTGGGCGCGGCGGACGCGGGGGTGGTGGCGGCGGTGGCGGCGGCGGTGGCGGCGGCGGCCGCGCGGGCGGACCGGCTGTCCCGGGTGCGGCGCCCCCCGATCCGACCAGCGGCGGCATGCAGCTCTCCTACAGCGCCGGCGGCGGCGAGCCCGGCTACATCGCGCCCGACCCGAAAGATCCGGATGTCTTCTTCTCCGGCACCAACAACGGCGGGTTCATGACGCGGCTCGACCGGCGCTCGGGTCACGTCCGCGAGGTGAACCCGTACCCGTGGCACTATTCCGGCGAGCCGGCGCTCGAGATCCCCGAACGCTGGCAGTGGACCTACCCGATCATCTTCTCGCCGGTGGACCCGAACGTGCTCTTCACCGGGTCGCAGCGTCTCTGGAAGACGACGAACGGCGGGCAGAGCTGGACCGCGATCTCGGGCGACCTCACGCGCCACGACCCGAAGACGATGGGGCACTCCGGCGGGCCGATCACCGGTGACATGAACGGCCCCGAGATATACGCCGTGATCTTCTCCATCGGGCCGTCGAAGCGCGACGTGAACGTGATCTGGACGGGCTCCGACGACGGCCTCGTGCACGTGACCCGCGACGGCGGCAAGACCTGGACGAACGTGACGCCGAAGGAGATGCCCGAGTTCGGGCGCGTGAGCCAGATTGATGCCTCGTCGTTCAACACGGGCACCGCGTACGTCTCGGTGCGCCGGCCGCTCCTCGACGACAAGTCGCCGTACATCTTCCGCACGCACGACTTCGGCCGCACGTGGACGAAGATCGTGAACGGGATTCGCGCCGATGACTGGGTGCACACGGTGCGTGAAGACCCGACGCGCCGCGGGCTCCTCTACGCGGGCACGCAGCACGGCGTCTATCTCTCGTACGACGACGGCACAAACTGGGAATCGCTTTCGCTGAACCTCCCGGACGCGCCGGTCGCGGACCTCGTGGTCGAGGCCAACGACCTCGTCATCACCGTGCACGGGCGCAGCTTCTGGGCGCTCGACAACATCGGCCCGCTCCGGCAGTACACGGCCGAGGTGGCGGCGGCACCCGACGCGTACCTGTTCGCGCCGCCGAACGCGATCCGCTCCACCGGTGGAGTGGCCGTCACGTACTGGCTCAAGCGCGCGGCGCAGCGCGTGACCGTGGACATCCTCGACAGCGCGGGGAAGCTCGTGCGCTCGTACGCGCCGGACACGTCGTCCGCCGCGGCGGGCCGTGGCGGCGCGCCGCTCGCCGAGGCAGCCGGCGGGCGCGGCGGCCGGGGCGGCGGATTCACCGCGGCGCCCTCGACCGCCGCGGGACTCAACCGCGTCGTCTGGGACCTGCAGTATCCGGGCGCGACGACCTTTCCGGGGATGATCCTCTGGGGCGCGAGCACCGCGGGCCCGGCGGCGCCGCCCGGGACGTACCGCGTGCGGCTCACCGCGGACGGCCGCGAGCAGGTCAAGCCGCTGGCGGTCAAGCGCAATCCGCTCTTCAAGGACATCACCGACGCCGACCTCAAGGCACAGTTCGCGCTCGCCATTCGGATTCGCGACAAGGTGAGCGAGGCGAATCAGGCGGTGATTGACGCGCGGCGCATCAAGCGCGAGGCGGCCGACCGGATGTCGAAGAACGCCGACCTGAAGCTCAAGGAGACGGGCGACAAGCTCACCACGAACCTGAGCGACGTCGAGGACGACATCTATCAGGTGCAGAACCAGAGCGGGCAGGACCCGCTCAACTTCCCGATCAAGATCAACAACCGGCTCGCGAACCTCTCGCGCGTCGTGAACTCGGGCGACGGCCGCCCGATCGCGAACGCGCCGGTGCTCTTCGCCGAGTACACGAGGCAGCTCGGCGTGCAGACGGGGCGGCTGGAGCGGGTGCTGAACACAGACCTCACCGCGTTCAACGCCGAGCTGAGGCGGCTCGGGCTGCCGACGATAGATGCCCGCTGTGCGGCGGGTCAGGTGTGCGCGATCGTGCCGTAGCGGTTTCCGCGCGCGCCGGCGCAGCGATCGTCGCGCTGGCGTGGCCGCTCGCGGCGCGCGCGCAGCCGTCTGCAACGCTCGACGGCCCGCCGCCGCCGGTGCCCCCGGCGGTCATCAGTCGCAATGCCGCAGGCCAGGCAACCGTCCGCGCCATCAGACTCACCTCGCCGCTCAAGGTGGACGGCCAGCTCGACGACGACGTCTACACGCGAGAGCAGCCGTTCGGCGGCCTGATCCAGGTAACGCCGCGCTACGGCGAGCCGATGACGGAGCGGAGCGACATCTGGATCACGTACGACGACCGGAACATCTACGTGACGTGCCGGTGCTGGGACTCCGCGCCGCCCGACCAGTGGATCGCGAACGAGCTTCGCCGCGACACGAACGGGCTCCGCCAGAACGATCACATCGGCGTGATGTTCGACACCTTCTACGACCGCCGCAGCGGGTTTGCCTTCTACACCAACCCACTCGGCGCGCGCGCCGACTACTCCGTCGTGGACGAGGGTGGATCGAACACCGACTGGAATCCCGTCTGGACGTCCCGGACCGGTCGGTTCGATGGAGGCTGGACCGTCGAAATGGCGATCCCGTTCAAGTCCATCCGTTACCGGGCCGGCGCGAACCAGGTATGGGGCGTCCAGCTGCGGCGCTCCGTGCGCCGCAAGAACGAGTGGGCTTACCTGACGCCCGTGCCGCAGATCCTCGCCGGACCGCAGGCGCTGAACCGCATCTCGTCGGCCGGCACGCTCGTCGGGCTCGACCTCCCGACGGCCGGCAGGAACATCGAGCTCAAGCCCTATGCCGTGTCCCGGCTGACGACCGACCGGCTGCGGACTCCGCCGGTGTCAGACGAGCCCGATGCGGACATCGGCGGCGACGTCAAGTTCTCCATCACGCCGAACCTCACGGCCGATTTCACGGCCAACACGGACTTTGCGCAGGTGGAGATTGACGAGCAGCAGGTCAACCTCACCCGCTTCAGCCTGTTCTATCCCGAGAAGCGTGACTTCTTTCTCGAGGGCCGCGGCATCTTCGATTTCGCCCGCGGCGGCACCGGCGCGAGCGGTGGTTTCGGGACGACCGACACGCCGTACCTGTTCTACACCCGGCGCGTCGGCCTCAACAGCGGACGCGTCATCCCCATCAATGCCGGCGGGCGCCTGACGGGCAAGCTCGGCCCCTACGCCATCGGGATGATGAACATCCAGGCCGGCGCCGAGCCGGTCTCACAGACGGACGCGACGAACTTCACGGTGGTTCGCCTGAAGCGCGACGTGCTGCGCCGCAGTGCAATCGGCGCGATGGCCACCAGCCGGTCCGTTTCGGCGACGGGCCCCGGCTCGAACCAGGCGTACGGCGTGGACGGCACGTTCTCCTTCTTCCAGAACCTGAGCCTCGGGGCATACTGGGCGCGCACTACGTCCACCGCGGTGCGTGGTGGCGACCAGAGTTACCAGGGGCGGTTCGACTACAACGCCGATCGCTACGGGGCACGCACCGAATTCCTGTCGGTCGGCCGGAACTTCAGGCCGGACGTCGGCTTCACGCGTCGCACGGACTTCCGCCGCTCCTTTGCGGAGCTGCGCTTCAGCCCGCGGCCGGCGCGCAGCCGGACCGTTCGCAAGTACACCTGGAGCGCCTCGGGCGAGTACATCGCGAACGGGGCGGGGTCGGTGGACTCGCGCGTGTGGGAGGGGCACTTCGGCACGGAGTTCCATCGCAGTGACCAGATCTCGATTGACGTCACGCACGACTACGAGGCGCTTCGCCAGCCCTTCACGCCCGCGGGGTCTCCCACGGCCATCGCGCCGGGCGGCTATACGTTCACCGACGTGGCCGCGTCGTACACCTTCGGCGCGCAGCGGCGCGTCTCCGGCGCCATCGCGGTACGCGTGGGTGACTACTACAACGGCACGATCAGGAGCGTGACGATCGGGCCGGGCACGATGTCGCCGGGCCGCGTCTCGGTGTCGAGTCACCTCTCCGTGGAACCGACGTTTTCGCTCACGCGGATCGAGCTGCCCGACGCCGCGTTCACCACGCGGCTGGCGCGCGCCCGCGTGGACTACGCGTTTTCGCCGCTGATGTTTGCCAGCGGCCTCGTCCAGTACAGTTCCGCGGACCGTGCCCTCAGCACCAACCTGCGCTTCCGGTGGGAATACGCCCCCGGGAGCGAACTGTTCCTGGTCTACACGGAGGAGCGCGACCGGACGGACGAGCAACTCACCACGCCCACGCTCGTTCGTGGTCTCAAGAACCGTGCGCTCGTCGTGAAGATCAATCGGCTGCTGCGCTTCTGACGGCCGCCGCGTAGAATGCAGGCAGCTGAACCGACGTTCCCATGACTCGCAGACTGCGACACTCACTCTGGTCCGCCTGCGCGCTCCTCCTCTGCCTTGCGGCCGGGCTTCCGGCGCAGGGCACGGGCAATGCGCGCTTCGAGGCCCTCGTCACGCTCGCTGAAGCGAAGATGAAGGAGTACGGCGTGCCGGGCGTTGCGCTCGGCGTGATCGAGAACGGCGCGCCGATCATCCGTGGACTCGGCGTCACGAACCTCGAGGACCCGCTGCCGGTCACGGCGCACACGGTCTTTCCCATCGCGTCCATCTCCAAGACCTTCGCCGCGACCGCGATGATGCGGCTCGTCGAGCAGGGGAAGGTGGACCTGCGCGCTCCGGTGCGCACGTACATCCCCGAGTTCCGTGTGCGTGACGAGGCCGTGAGCCGCGACGTGACGGTCTGGCACCTGCTGACGCACCTGGGCGGATGGGAGGGGCAGGTTTCGGGCCCGGACCGGGGCTCGGAGACGCTGAAGAACTTCGTCACCTTGCAGGCCGACCTGATGCAGGTCGCCCCGCCGGGCGCGGCGTGGAGCTACAACAACGCCGGGTTCAGCTTCGCGGGGCGCGTCATCGAGCTGGTCAACGGGACGTCAATCAACGTGGCGATCCGCGACCTGGTGTTCCGGCCGCTCGGCCTCGAGCACGCGGGCACGACCGCCGGTGAGTTCATCGTCCAACGGTTCGCGGCGGGTCACGGCGGGCGCGGCGGCACGCCGACGCTGCAGCGGCCCTTCGCGCCTTCGTCGAGCGTCACGGCCGGCGGCGTCGGCCTCTGCATGACCGACCTCCTCGCCTGGGCGCGCTTTCACATGGGCGACGGCACCGCGGCGAGTGGCGAGCGGGTGCTGAAGCGCGAATCGCTCGAGCAACTTCGCGCGCCGCAGGCGCAGAAGCAGGGCACGGACGACGAGATGGGGATCGGCTGGCACATCCGGAAGGTCGGCCCCGTCCGCACCTACTCGCACGGCGGCACGCTCGGCGGCCACATCCTGCTGCTCGAGATCGTGCCCGAGCGGAACTTCGCCATCGCGATCCTCACGAACTCCAACACCGGGTGGCGTCTGATCCAGGACGTTGAGCGCGAGGCGCTGAAGTCCTGGCTCGGCGCGACGTACGCGCTCAACCAGGGGATCGCGCACCGCGGGCTCGTGGAGACGCTGCCCAACGTGGAGCCGCTCGCGCGGCAGCCCGACCTCGCTCCCTATGTTGGATCGTACGCGCGGCCGAACAACACGTACGTCGTGCGCGCCGAGGGTGGGAAGCTGATCCTGGAGGACCGTCCGACCAGTGGACGCGGGGGCGGCGCGGGGCGGCCGCTCGCGTTCTTCGGGCCGGATCGGGCGGTGGTGACGGACGGGAACGACCGGGGGCAGACGATCGAGTTCGTGCGGGATGCGGGCGGGAAGGTGAACTGGGTGCGGGTGGTGGGGAGGGTGGCGGTGCGGACGCCGTGAGGGGTGTGCGTGTTCGTGCCGTGAGCTGAGCGAGCAGCGCCGCGCGCGCCGCGCGGTCGAACAGCCGGCCGTCGGCCACCACCGCGGCCACGCGGCGTGTGTTGCGGATGTCGGTGAGCGGGTTCGCGTCGAGCAGCACGAGATCGGCCACCTTGCCGGCCGACACCGTGCCGAGCGAGTCGAGCGCGCCCAGGTAACGCGCGGGCTCGAGCGTCGCGGCGCGGAGCGCCTCGAAGGGCGAGAGCCCCGCGCGCACGAGGAGTGCAAGTTCCTCGTGGAGCCCGAAGCCCGGCGGGCTGTTGCGCAACGGGGCGTCGGTGCCGGGAAGGATGCGCACCCCCGCACGATGCATCGCGCCCACCAGCGCGAGCCGCTTCTCGAACATCGCGCGTCCCACGACGTCCGCGTCCGGTGGAATGCTGTCCGGCATCGGGAAGATCGCCGCCACATAGCGCCGGAGCGTGTCGGGGACGTAGCGCGCAAACGCATCGCCCGGCACCTCACGTTTCGGCCACACCGCGATCTCGTACTGCGCCACGAACGTCGGCGTCACCCACGTGCCGTTCCGGCGGAAGCGCTCGAAGAGCGGCCCAAGGTCCGCCGACGTGCACGGCCCGAACACCCGCTGCACCGGGAAGCGCGGCGCGAGCGCCAGCGACTCGGCGCTCGTGCACGGCGTCGGGATGGCGAGGAGATGCTCGAGACTCCGCTGTCCCGAGTCGGATGCGTCCGCCGCGCCCACCGCCCGCGGCACGTGCCCGGTGAACGCGAGCCCTTTCTCCCGCGCCGCCCGCGCCGCTGCGAAGTACGTCTCACGCGTCAGCCCAGTGTGGATCTTCACGAAATCCACACCGAGCGTGGCGAGCGAGTCCACCGCCGCGCGCGCTTCCACGGGAGTGCGGGCGAGCAGGTGCGGGATCGGCTGATCGTTGCCGTCGAGGTAGGGACCTGACGCGACGATCCGCGGCCCAACGAGGCGCCCGCGCGCGATCTCGCCACGCCACGCCTTGAGCGTCGCCCAGTCGCCGGCCATGTCGCGCACGCCCGTGACGCCGTTCGCCACGTACAGCGCGAGCACCTCTCGCCCGCCGGGGACGTCGGTGTGCACGTGCAGGTCCCAGAAGCCCGGCACGAGGAACTTCCCGCGCCCGTCCACGACGCGCGCTCCAGCGGGCACGCGCGTGGACGCCGATGAACTGACCGACGCGATCCGGTTGCCGCGAACGATCACCGTCTGATCGCGACGCGCCGGCGCGTCCGTACCGTCCAGCACGGTCACGTGCGTGAAGGCGATGACCGCCTGCGCGCCCGCCTCCACGCTCGCGCACGCCATCACGAGCGCCGCCGCCGCGACTCTCACGGCGCGAGCGGCCGCCCGTACTTCGCCATCGCCGTCCGGAGCCGGTCCACCGGGAGCGCGTGCACCCGGTAGTCATTCGCGCCGGTCATCGTCTCGGCCGCGAGCATCGCGTTGAGGATCGCTTCTTCCGTCGCCTGAACCGTGGCCGTGAAGAGGGGCGAGATACGGGCGTTGGAGAGCATCGTCACCGTCGCGCTGTCGGTCCTGGCCGCGGCGCCGGGGTTCGCCGTCGAGAACGCGATGAAGATGTCGCCAGACCCGTTGCCGCCGAACCCACCCGCGCGGCCGACGCCGAGCGATACGCGCGTGGCGATGCGCTTGAGCTCGTGCGGCAGGAGCGGAGCGTCGGTCGCGACGACGACGATGATGGACCCCTGCTCTTCGTCTTCGCCCGGTCGCGGCGCCTCCTCCACGTGTGACGGCGCTCGCGCGTCCTTGTCGCGCGACGACGGCGGCGCCCCGTCGCAGCGGCGCCTCCCCTGTGGCACGACCGTTCCGGCGAAGCACGACTGCAGATCGGTGATCTCCTCCCCCACCGGCACGCCGGCCACGCGCAGGTCGCGCCGCGCGCCGAAGTTGCACTGCACGAGCACGCCGACGGTGTACCCGCCCTGCGCCGCGTCGAGTTTCCGGCTCGCCGTCCCGATGCCCCCCTTGAAGCCGAGGCACGTCATCCCCGTGCCGCCGCCAACGGCGCCTTCGCGCACCGCGCCGCCCGAGGCGCCGTCGAGCGCCGAGAGCACGTGCCCGGGCTTCACGTGGAAGCCGTTGATGTCGTTCAGTCCGCCATCGTACGTCTCCGCGACGACCGGCAGCCCCCACGGCTGCAGCCCGGGCCGCTTCACCTGCCATTCGAGAATCGCGTCGCGGACGACCCCCACGCTGTGCGTGTTGGTGATGGCGATCGGTCCCTCGAGCACCCCGCCCTCCTGGAGCCACGTCGTGCCCGTCATCTCGCCATTGCCGTTGAGCGTGAACCAGGCGCCGAACACCGGGTCGGGGTTCGCCTTGCCGCGCGGGTGCACGACGGTCACCCCCGTGCGCACCGGCCCCTTCCCGACGACGAGCGGTCCGCTCCCCGCGATCAGCGTCGTGTGCCCCACTTCCACGCCGGCCACGTCGGTGATGGCATCGAGGCGGCCGGCCGTCCCGCCGATCGGCACGCCCAGCTCGCGCGCACGCGGCTTGGCCTGCGCAACCGCCAGGGCCGAACTGCCGGCGACCAGGCTCAGAAAAAACGTGACACGTGCATACATTTAACAGGCTCCTGCCCCGTGGGTGGATTCGCTGCCCACATGATATGCCGCATCAGCACGCGAAAGTCGAATGGTCTTCCCGCGACGCGAACCGGAGAGGTGAACGTGCCGACGAAAGTGCGAACCGCACCACGCGCCGGGCGGAGCGCCCCGCGCGCCGACGGTCGCGACTACCCCCGCGTGCTCGTGCCGCCACCGGGTCCGAAGGCGAAGGCGATCATCGCGCGCGACGAGCGGGTACTCCTTGATGCGCACATCAAGGAGTACCCGCTCGTCGTCGAGCGCGGCGCGGGCGCGATGGTCGAGGACGTGGACGGCAATCGCTTCCTCGACTTCATGGCCGGCATCGCGGTGGCGTCCACGGGCCACGCGCATCCCACGGTGGTCAAGGCGGTGCAGGACGCCGCCGCCAGGTTCCTCCACATCTGTGGCAGCGACTTCTACTACGAGCCGATGGCCGCGTTGTCCGAGCGGCTCGCCACGGTGGCGCCGGGCAAGAGCAAGAAGCGCGTTTTCCTCTCGAACTCGGGAACCGAAGCGGTCGAAGGCGCGATCAAGCTCGCGCGTTTCGCCACGCGACGCACGGCGATCGTCGCCTTCAAGGGCGCGTTTCACGGGCGCACGATGGGCGCGCTGAGTCTCACCTCGAGCAAGGTGAAGCAGCACGCCGGCTTCGGGCCCTTCCTCCCCGACGTGCACCACGTGCCCTACGCCTACTGCTACCGCTGCGAGTTCGGCAAGACGTTCCCGGCGTGCGAACTGTTCTGCGCGCGCGCGATCGAGGACGACCTGCTCTCGCGCCACGTGAGCCCGACGGACGTCGCGGCGATCTTCGTCGAACCCGTGCAGGGCGAGGGCGGCTACATCGTGCCGCCGAGCGGATACCTGCAGGCGCTGCGCGAGCTGTGCGACCGCCACGGCATCCTGCTCGTCTTCGACGAGATCCAGAGCGGTATCGGCCGCACGGGCAAGATGTTCGCGGCCGAACACTTCGGCGTGGAGCCGGATATCCTGCTCTCGGCCAAGGGGCTCGCGTCGGGGATGCCCCTGGGCGCGATCATCGCGCGCGAGACGGTGATGACGTGGGAGAAGGGCGCGCACGGCTCCACCTTCGGCGGCAACCCGGTGTGCTGCGCCGCCGCGCTCGCGACGCTCGACGTGGTGCAGGGCGGGCTCGTCGAGAACGCGCGCGTGATGGGCGAGCGGATGCTCGCCGGCGCGCGCAAGCTCGCGGCGCGTCACGAGTGCATCGGCGACGTGCGCGGGCTCGGCCTGATGATCGGCCTCGAGTTCGTGAAGGACCGCGCCTCGCGCGAGCCCGCGCCCGATCTCGTGCGGAAGGTGGAGCTCGACGCGTTTGCGCGCGGACTCCTGCTCCTCTCGTGCGGCAAGAGCGCGATCCGGCTCGCGCCGGCGCTCAGCATAGATGCGCCCGACGTGGACGAGGGGCTCCGCATCCTCGGCGAGGTGCTCAACTCGGTCGCGTGAGTCTGTCCTCTGCCGTCTGATGTCTGCCGTCTGATGTCTGCCGTCTGATGTCTGCCGTCTGATGTCTGCCGTCTGATGTCTGACGTCTGATGTCTGACGTCTGCCGTCTGGTTTCTTCCCTATCGCTCGAACAGCGCCCGGAACGTCCCCGCCGCGAACGGGCTCCTCGATCCCGCGCCCGGCACCGCTCCGATGGCGACCACCTTGAGCAGCTCCGGCCGGTAGTACTTCCGCGCCGCCGCGTTCACTTCCGCCGGCGTGACCGCGAGATAGCGCCGTGACCACGCGGGGAGGTCGAGCAGTTCCTCACCCCAGTACTCCGAGTCGAGCAGCGCCAGCGCGATCGCCTCCTCTCCCGAGTCCTCGCGCACGCCGTACAGCAGCGCGCGTCCCAGCGTGAACGCCTGCGCCTCGCGCACCTCCCACTCCTCGACGCCATTCTCGCCGACGCCCGCGATCACTTCGCGAATCGCCTGGATCGTCGCGTCGAGATTGCGCGTGTCCGCGCGCGTGCTAAACACGATGTGCCCGCTCGCCGCGCCCAGCGTGGTCGCCGCCGACGACGAGTAGGTGAGTCCGGCCTTGGTGAGCGCCCAGCCGAGCCGGCCGCCGTACGAGGGGACGCCGACGATGTAGTTCAGGAGCTCGAGCGTGCGGCGGTCGCCCAGGTAGTGCGGCACCGCGGGAAGCCCCGCCAGCACCGCGACCTGCGTCTCGGTCGCGACGGTGATCCGCTCCTCCGTCATAGGCCCCGGCGGCGCTGGGACGAATCCCGGCAGCTGTCGCGAGCGCGGGATCGCCCCGACCCTGCCACCTGCTGGGAGCGACGCGAACGCCCGCGACGCGACGTCCAGAAGCGCGGCGGGATCGCCCGGGCCCACGAGACTCACGATTACCGCGCCGCCCCTCACGCGCCGCGACGCGAAGTCATTCACGTCGCGGTCGGTGACGCGCTCGAGCGACTCGCGCGAGCCGCCGGCGTCGAGCCGCCAGGCCGGGGCCACGGCGCGCAGCACGCGATTGCGCGCGTCGGCGCTCACGCCTCCACGCCCGCCGACGCCGGTGCCGACCCCTGTGCCGACCCCTGTGCCGACCCCTGTGCCGACGCCGCGTCCGCCCGAGGCCTCCTGCGCCAGTGCCGCCCGCTCGGCGGCGATGCGCTCGGCGCTCCACGATCGCACGAGTAGCGCTCGCGCCACCGACTCCGCCACCGGCGACGCGTTCCCCGCCGGGAAAGTGAGGCGGAGGTCGAAGTACCCGTCGTTGGCGAGCCCACCCGTGTTCGTGCGCACGGAAAGCGACCGCAGCGCGGAATCGGATGCGACGAGCCGCGCCGTGAGCGCCGAGAGCCCTTCCTTCCCCGGCGGATCGGCGGCGACGCCGAGCTGCACGCGCACGTGAAGCGCCGCGGTCGCGCCGTCCACGCGCGCCGCGCGCACGACGACGCCGTTAGCCAGCACGCGCCGTGCGGTCTCCAACGAGAGCTTCGCGAGCGGCTCGAGCGAACTGGACGGCACCGGCGAGGGACGTTCGCGCTTCGCCGGCGGCGTGGTGAGCGGCGGGATCTCCAGCCGCTCCCCCACGAGCGCCCGGCCGTTCGACCACTCCGGAACGAAGTCGTCCTTCCCCGGCTCGAGAAAGCCCACCGTGCGCTGCGACGTCCTGAGCCACCGGTCCACGTAGGCCCGGATGTCGGCGGGAGTCACGCTCTCTTGCGCGCGGCGAATCCTCTCGCGCAGCTCGGGGCCGACCTCCCACGGGAACAGCTCGCGGCCCGGGAGCTGACTCGCGATCTGCGTGAGGTTCGACTGCCGGGGCGGCACGCCGGTGCCCTGCCCCGGGCCGCCGCCTCCGCCGCCTCCTCCCCCGCCGCCGCCCCCGCCGCCTCCTCCTCCGCGGCCGCCGCGTCCCCCACGGCCCTGCTGCGCGCTCTCCACCCGCGCCGCCGCGAGTTCCGCGTCCGCGACAGCTTCCGTACCCAAGCGCTCGATCTCAGCCTGAATCGCAGCGACGATCCGCTCGAGATCGGCCGACGCGTCCGCCGAGGCGGCGAGCCGATAGACGAACGGATACGGGGTCGCGCTGTGCGTGGTGGCCGGCTCCGCGCCGCCGGCATTCGCGACCGCGCTTCGCAACCGGCCGCTCAGCAGCCGGTCGAGCACCACCAGCACCGGATAGTCGCGATGCGCCGCCTGTGGCGCGCGATACACGATCTCCAGCTGCTTCCACTCGCCCGCGTAGCGCAGCGTGACGCGCTTCTCCGCGCGCTGCGGCGGCTCGACCACACGTACCGCGCCGCTCTCGCGCGCACGCGCGAGCGGGCCGAAGTGCGCCGTCACCAACCGGCGCACCTCCTCCACCGACACATCACCGACGACCGCGAGCACCGCGTTGTTCGGCCCGTAGTAGCGCTTGTAGAAACCGTACGCGTCGTCGCGCGTGATCGAGAGATTGTCCCGCGCCCACGTGTTGCTGCTGTACCGATATGGATGCAGCTCGAACGACGTGAACATCACCGCGTCGCGAAGCGCGGTCGCGGGGTCGGTCCGCGAGAAGCCGTTGGCTTCCGTCACGACGTTGTTCCGCTCGCGCTCGAACTCGGTGGAGTCGAAGAGCGCGCGTCCCATCCGTTCCGCCGTCGTCCGGAGCGCGTCCTCGAGCGCCCAGATCGGCACGGTCTCGCCGTACGTCGTCGCCGTCTGCCCCGTGCCGCCGGTATAGCGGCCGCCGATCCGATCTATGTACCCGTAGACGTCCTCGTTCCGGATGTGCTCCGTCGCCCGATACACCATGTGCTCGACGTAGTGCGCGGTGCCCGTGGTGCCGGGCCCCTCGTTGATCGAGCCGACCTTGTACGCGACCTGCACCAGGGCGACGGGCCGCGTGTGGTCTTCCTGCACCCACACGCGGAGGCCGTTCGGCAGCTCGAACCGCACCGGCGGCGGCGCCTGCGAAGAGGCCGCCAGCGGTGCGACCAGCAGGAGCGGGACGAGCCGCCGGAGCGGGACGAGCCGCCGGAGCGGGACAAGCCGCCGGAGCGGGGCGAGCCGCCGGAGCGGGACGAGCCGCCGGAGCGGGACAAGCAGCGCTCGCTTCATGAGAGCCCTCCTGGCACTGGACGCGGAGAAGCAGGACGGCAGATCACCCCCTGATGTAGCTCATCCCGGTGGGACGTGCGAGCGCGGGGGTTGCGCGATCGGCCCAGGCAGCGAGATTTGCAGGTAACCGGGAAGGCGGTGCGCCGAGCCGCGGGGCTCCGCATCGCATCCACGCACCACTCGGAGAGGAGATGATGCGACGAGCGGAAGCACGGCTCGTGCTCGGCGTCGGCCTCGCGCTGATCGCCTCCGTTGCGCTTGCGCAGCCGGCGCGCGCCCAGCTCCCGCTCGCACCAGTCAAGGCGTCGGGCCAGGCCGTGACCCCCGTCTTCGAGGGATGGTACAGGAACCCGGACGGCACGTTCAGCATCTCGTTCGGCTATTTCAACCGGAACGCCGAAGAGAGCGTGGAGATTCCGATCGGGCCCGACAACTTCATCGAGCCCGGCGATTCGAGTCAGGGACAGCCGACGCGCTTCCACGCGCGCCGGCACTGGGGAGTGTTCGCCGTGAGGGTGCCGGCGGATTTCGGCACCAAGAAAGTCGTCTGGACGCTCCGGATCCGCGGCGCGACCAACGCCATTCCGGGAAGCCTCCATCGCGACTGGCAGATTGACGCGCTCGAGGGCGAGGCGGGCTCCGACAACACGCCGCCTGCGCTGAAGTTCGCCGAGAATGGGCCGGAAGGACGAGGCCCCGGAGGGATCGCCGCGGGACCGTTCACCACGCCGGCCGGAACTCCGCTGCCCCTTACGGTCTGGGCAACGGACGACGGCAAGATGGCCGCGAGCGCGAGCGGAGCCACGAGAGCGGGCATCCCGGTCACCCTGACCTGGTTCAAGCATCAGGGGCCCGGCGACGTCACCTTCAGCCAGCCGACGGTTCGACTCACGCCGACCGGCGGCAAGGCGACGACCACGGCGACATTCAGCAAGCCCGGGGACTACATCCTGCGCGTGCGCGCGAACGACTCGGCAGTCGCCGGCGCCGGGCACGCACAGTGCTGCTGGACGAACGGCTTTCTCAAGGTCACGGTGACGAAATGAGCCGGGAGGAGCGCGTGATGATCGGGACGACGTTTCAGCGCCAGGTGAGAGGGCGCATCGGGGCCGGCCTGTTGGCGCTCGCCGCGCCGCTGGCCGCGCAGGGTCCCGCCGTGTCCGCGCAGCGGTCCGGCGACGAGGTCACCTTCGCGAAGCACGTAGCACCGATTCTCCAGCAGAAGTGCCAGGTCTGCCACCAGCCGAACTCCATCGCGCCCATCTCGCTGCTGACGTACGAGGACGCCGTGAAGAACGCCCGCCGGATGAAGGCCAAGGTCGCCTCGCGCGTGATGCCGCCCTGGCACATTGACAAGACCGTCGGCATCAAGGAGTTCAAGAACGACCGGAGTCTCACCGACGCGCAGATCGAGACCATCGTCCGGTGGGTGGACGGCGGCACGCCCCTCGGCGATCCGAAGGACCTGCCCCCCGCCATCTCCTTCCCCGACCCGGACCGCTGGCAGCTCGCCGAGAAACTCGGCCCGCCGGATCTCGTCATCCGCTCGAAGCCGTACACGCTCGCGGCGCACACGCAGGATAAATGGTTCAGGCCGGTTGTCGAGACGGGGCTCACCGAGCCGCGGTGGGTGCGGGCCATCGAGGTCAAGCCCGTGCGCGCGAAGGACCGCAAGATCGTGCATCACGTGCTCGCCTATCTCCTGCAGGAAGAGGACGGAGTCACGGGGCTCGCCAGCACGGCCCACGATCACCAGTCGAACGCCGGGCTCTTCATGGAGTGGGCCGTCGGAAAGACCGGGCAGATCTTCCCGGAGGACGCGGGCAAGCTGATGCTGCCGGGGTCGCGCATCCGCTGGGAAGTGCACATGCACGCCGTGGGCGAGGAGTACAAGGACATCCAGGTTGAGCTCGCCGTGTACTTCTTCCCGAAGGGCTACGTGCCGAAGCACCGCACGGTGCTGCGGATGTTCGACGTCAGCCGCGGGCTCGATCTCGACATTCCACCGGGCGAGCTCGCGATGACGCAGAACTTCTTCGTGCTGCAGGCGCCGGCGCGGCTCGAGAATTTCCAGCCGCACATGCACATGCGCGGCAAGGCGATGACGCTGGAGGCGATCTACCCCGACGGCCGCAAGGAGCTCATCAGCGCCGTCAACAACTTCCAGTGGAACTGGCACGTCAACTACGTCTACGCCGACCACGTGGCGCCGCTCGTGCCGAAGGGGACGACGCTCGTCTTCACCGCCTGGCACGACAACACCGCGGCGAATCCCCACAACCCCGATCCGAAGCAGTGGGTCGGCTGGGGCGACCGCACCGTGGACGAGATGGCTCACAACTGGATTGACGTGACCTATCTCGAGCAGGACGAGTTCGACAAGCTCGTCGCCGAGCGGAAGGCGAGAGCGCCGGCGGTCAGCCGCCCGCGGTGAGCCGGCTGACCGTCCTCAGCAGCTCCGGCACTTGTGACTGTTCTTCGAGCCCAGCTTCTCCAGTAACGCCACCGTCTCGAGGAACGGCGGAATCCGCTGCACGGGCCCGTTGGCCATGTCGGCGGTCGTCTGGCCGGTGCGGCTCAAGGCCTTCACGTCGGCGCCCTTCGACAGCAGATACTCGATGAGCTGGTTGTCGCCCCGGGCCGCGGCGTGATGCACCGGGTTGTAGCCCTTGTAGTCCCTCGCGTTGACGTCCGCGTGCAGCTCTTCCACGAGATACCTCACTGACGGCAGCCAGCCGTCCGGCGCGTGCTGGTGCGCGTTCGCGGCGTATCCCTCGCCGTAGCCGACGCCCGAGGCCGCGTGGATCGGATGGACGCCCGGCCCGCCCGCCGGAACGGGCGGCAGCCCGGAGGGATCCGTCGCGACCGAATCCGTCTCCACCGGCGCATCGTCACCGCGCACCGCGCCCGCCGGCTTCAGCGTCGGGATGGTCGGATCCGCGCCGTACTTGACGAGCAGGCGCATGGCCGCGACGTCGGTGCCGTAGGCGGCGCGCCAGAACGGCGTGGCGCCGGTCGTGTTCACGCCCAGCAGGTCGAAGTTGTACGACATGAACCAGAGGTGCTTCGTAAGACGGGCGTTCGGGTCCGCGCCCGCCTTCAGCAGCGCCTCCATCAGCGCCAGGTACGTCGTCTGCTGGCGCAGCTGCGCCGTGGGTTGCGGGTAGAGCGACTTCGCCGCCCACTGCAGGTTGATCGTCGCGTAGAGCGGCGTCGCCCCCGCATCGCTCGCGAGCTTCGGGCTCGCACCGCGCTCGAGCAGGAGCTTCGCGAGGTCGAAGTGCCCGTTGATCGTCGCCATCAGCAGGGGACTCGTGTGGTCGCCCGGGCTCACCTGGTTGACGTCGGCGCCGGCCTTGAGCAGCGCGATCGCGGCGTCCGTGTTGCCCTGTCGGAGCGCGAAGAGCAGCGGCGTCAGCCCGCCCTTGGCTCCGACGAGTTCGCCGTACGACATTCCCCGCCCGCCACGCCCGCCGCCCGCCTGCGAGTCGGCGGCCGCGCCCCGCCCGCCGCCCCGTCCCAACCCGGCGGCGCCCCGGCCGCCCGCGCGGCCGGCCTGCACCGGCACGTCGGCCGGCTGCGCCGCCACGCCCGCAGCGCCCGCAGCGCCCGCAGCACCCGCAGCGCCCGCAGCGCCCGCAACGCCCGACTGCTGAGGCGCGGGACCCAGGTCCGCGAGCGTCACCGCGGGAAGCGGCTGAGCGGCGCCACCCCCGCGCCCCGCCGGCTGCTCGGCGGCCTTGAGCGCCGCGACGCGCCGGTTGCGCAGCGCCGCGGCGGCTCGGTCACTGCGCTCGCGCGCCGGAATATCCTCGACCTTCGAGGTCGCCTTGAGGTCGGCCCCACGCGTGATCAGCAGCTCGACCGCGCCCGTGCGACCGTAGGCGGCGGCCCACATCAGCGGCGTCTGCCCCCACGCCGCCTCGCGCGCGTCCACCGCGGCGCCGTGGTCCAGCAGCGCGGCGATCGCGTCCGTGCTTCCCTGCTCCGCCGCCAAGTGAAGCGGGGTCGCCCCGCCCGAGGTCGTCGTGGCGTTCGCGTTCGCGCCCGCCTCGAGCAGCGCCTTCACCACCGCCGCGCTTCCCGAGCGGCTCGCCAGGTGCAGCGGCGTGTAGTTCCCGTTCCGCGTCGCGGCTTCGAGGCGGGCGCCGGCGACGACGAGCATCCGCGCCTCGCCGGCGTCCCCGTTCGCGGCGGCCCAGTGGAGCGCGGTCATCCCGTCGCCCTGCGCCGCATTCACGTCGGCGCCCTGCTGGAGCAGGAGTCGCACCTTCGCGGTGTCCCGCCGCATCGCGGCGTCCGCGACGGGCGACTCGACCAGCGCGTGCCCCGCACGCGCCGCAGTCGCTGTGGGCGCCGCGGCCGCGTGCAGCGCGGCCGAGCGCAGCGCGGCGGCGCCCAGCGCCACCGCCGAGAGCGCGATCGCGCCCGCGACGACGCGCCCGCCGATGAAGCGTGTGCGCACGATGCGCCTGCGCCTCCTTCCGCGCCGCTTCTCAGACATGGGACGCCAGCGTCAGCGCGTCCGTGCTGTCGCCGAAACTCCTCAGGTCGTCCATTCCCAGCGTGTGCATCATGCTCAGCATCGCGTTCGCCATCGGCGTCCCCTCGGGCGCCTTGAGGTGCGTGTTCCCGCCGAGTTTGCCGTTGGCGTGCCCCAGCAGGATGAGCGGGCACCGCCGGTGATTGTGCAGGTTCGAGTCGGCCATCGGTGACCCGTAGATGATCATCGTCTTGTCGAGCAGGTTGTCGTCGCCCTCGGACTGCGCCTTCAGCTTGTCGAGGAAACGCGGCAACATGCTGACGTGGTACTTGTTGATCTTGAAGAAGTCCTTCACGGCCGCCTCCCGGCCGCCGTGGTGCGACGCGGGGTGGAATGGCTTGTCCGAGCCGCTCTCCGGATACGTCCGCGCGGAGCCGTCGCGCCCCAGCTTGAACGAGAACACGCGGGTGATGTCCGCGGCGAAGGCCAGCGCCTGCAGGTCGAACATCAGGGCCACGTGTTCGGCGAACGAGTCCGGCACGCCGGCCGGCGCGCCCGCCAGCTCCCGCGCCTCACCGCTCGCGTTGCGCGCCTCGGTGCGCTGGATGCGCCGCTCCACCTCGCGGATGTCCTCGAGATACCGGTCCAGGCGCACCCGGTCGTCCGGCCCCAGCTCGCGCTTCATCGAGAGGATCTCGCCGGCGACCCAGTCGAGGATGCTCCGCCGCGTGCGCCGGCGTTCCGCGCGCTCCGCGGACGTCCCCCCGACGCCGAAGAGTTTCTCGAACGCCACGCGCGGATCGCGGATCACCGGGAGCGGTTCCGTGGGCGACGCCCAGCTGATGGAGTCCGTGTACACGCAGGCGTAGCCGTAGGCGCAGCCGCCCGCCTGGTCCACCGGCTCGATGCAGAGCTGCATCGAGGGAATCGGCGTCTCCTGGCCGAACCGCTTCGCGTAGAGCTGGTCGAGCGACGCGCCCACACGCACGTCCGAGCCCTCCGTCTGCCGCGGGTGCGCGTGCGTCAGGAACACCGCGCTCGAGCGGAAGTGATCGCCGCCGATCTCCTTCGGCGCCGTCGGTTCCGCCTGCCGGGCGTCCGTGTTGCTGATGATGGTGAGGTAGTCCCGGTACGGCTCGAGCGAGTTGAGCGCCGTGGGGCTCAGGTCGAACTTCCGGCCCTCCGCCGCGGGCGACCAGAGATTGAGCTTGGCGCCGAGCTCGTTGCACCCCGCGGCGCCGTGCACCATCTCGATGGCCACGAGCCGCGTGCGATCGCTCCCCGCGTACCGCCACGAGTTCAGCCCCGCCGGCACCATCGCGTCGAGGAAGGGGAGCGCGACCGTGGCGCCCATGCCACGAACGAAGGTGCGCCGGGGGAGGGACTTTCCAGTGAGGAAGTGCATCGGCTCGGCTTCTCCTGGTGCGTGGTCAGCGGGGGCGGCTCTCCGCCGCGCTCCCATGGCCGGTGTCGGTGGCGCTCGCGGCCGGCAACCGCTTCAAGCGAAAGGCATCGCTCTTCACGATGCCGAGGACGAAATCCGCGAAATGGTAGCCGCCGGCTTCGGCCGCGCTCGCGATGCGGCGGATCGCCGGCTGATCGTAGTACTCCACGCGCCGGCCGAGCGCGTACGCCATCAGGTTCTGCGTGAAGTTCCGGATGAGCGGAATCGGGCGCTTGAGCAGCACCCGCTTCAGCTCCGCCGGATTGGAGATCGCGGTGCCGTCGTAGAAGGTGCCGTGCGTGTCCACCGGGTTGCCGTTCTCCCGGATCCGCCACTGCCCCGTCACGTCGAAGTTGTCGAGCGCCAGGCCGATCGGGTCCATGAAGAGGTGGCACGACCGGCACTGAGGATTCGACCGGTGCATCTCCATCCGCTCCCGCGTCGTCAGGAGGCGTCCTTCCTTCGCCTCCTGCGTCTGCTCCAGCTCCGGCACGCCGGGCGGCGGCGGCGGCGGGGGCGAGCCCAGCAGCACCTCCATCACCCACTTGCCGCGCAACACCGGCGACGTCCGGTTGGCGTGCGAGGTCAGGGTAAGGACGCTCGCGTGCCCCAGCAGTCCGGTGCGGCGATCGTCCGGATACGCGACGCGCCGGAAGTCCGGCCCCGTGACGCCGGGAATGCCGTAGTGCCTCGCGAGCGTTTCGTTGACGTACGTGTAATCCGCGGTGTACAGGTCGAGCACGCTCCGGTTCTCGCGCACGAGGCTGTAGAAGAAGAGCTGGGTCTCCCTCCGCATCGCGTCGGCGAGCTGCTCGTGGAAATTGGGGTACTGCAGCGCGTCGGGATGCACCTTCTCGATGTCCTGCAGGCGCAGCCATTGCGCGGCGAAGCGCGTGGCCAGCGCCTCCGAGCGCGGATCCGCCAGCATGCGGCGCGTCTGCGCGCGAAGCACCGCCGGGTCCGATAGTGACCCCCGGCGGGCGAGTGCCACGAGCGCCTCGTCGGGCGGAGTGCCCCAGAGGAAGAACGAGAGGCGGGAGGCGAGGTCGAGGTCGCCGATCGCGTAGCGCTCGCCGGGCTTCGCGCGCGCCGGCAACGCCTCCACGCGGAAGATGAAGCGCGGGCTCGCCAGGATCGCCTCGAGCGCCGTGCGGATGCCGACCTCGAACCCGCTCTCCTTCGCGCCCCGGTCGTAGAACGACATCAGCGACCTGAGGTCGCTCGCCGCGAGCGGCCGGCGATACGCGGCGCCGCCGAGCCGCGAGACGATCTTCTCCGCGCACGGTCGTGCCTCCGCGACCCCGATCGGGCGGCAGCTGAAGACGCGCCGCCGGCTCGGCGTCTCGGACACGCCTGTGGGGTTGAACGGACCCGTGACCACGAAGTCCCTGAGGTGCGGCACGGTCGTGATCCCCATCTGCGCGCCGATCTGCGTGTCCGCGATGCTGTGCCCGATGGGCGCAATGAGATCGTTGACCGGCCCGTCGAACGTCCGCACGAACGCCGCACTGATGCGCTGCGGACCCGCCCGCACGGGAATCGGGTTCGTCTTCAGCTCCATCCCGTTCGGGTCGGCCTGCGACATCGAGCGGTCAATCTCGAGCACAGCCACCCGCTCGCCGTTCACCGACACCTCGATCTTCTCGTCGAACGGCGCGGCCGAGCCGAAAAGCTGGCCCGTGGGAATCGCGTGCAGCGAGACCGCGAACACGTACTCGCCGTCCGCCGGGAAGTTGTGGATCACGGAGACGCCGCCCCGCGTGCCGAAGGGCGCGCCCTCGACCTGCTCCCACTGCGAGGCCAGCCGCGGGACGTTGTACGTCGTCGAGGCCCGGCTCGCGTGCGGATCGCCGACGGCGAGCCGGCTCACTTCGCTCGCGGCGTCGAGGTAGGCGTCGAGCAGCGTGGCCGACGGGAGCTGCACGTCCGCGACGTTGTCGAAGTTGGCGCTCTTCGTGTCGAGCGGGAGCCAGTTCCCGGCATCCACGTCGAGGTTCAGCAGGTCGTGCACCGAGCGCTCGTACTCGGCGCGGTTCAGGCGCTGGAAGGTCCGGCCGCCCGGCTCCGGATTGGCGGCGGCTGCCACGTCCACCACGCGCTCGAGCGTCGCGGCCAGTGCCGTCAGCGTGTCGCCACCGGGACGCTTGTTCCCCGGTGGAGGCATCATCCCCGCTCGCAGCTTGCGGATCATCTTCTCGGCGATCTCCGGCGTGCGAGCGGCAGTCGCCACATCGAAGTTCTGCAGCGACAGATCGCCCAGGCGGCGCCGGTCACTGTGGCAACTCCCGCCGCACGACTTGCGCACGACCTCGGTGAGCGCGGCCGGCGCAATGCGCGCCGCCTTCGCCGGCTCGTGGTTCACGCCGGCGGCGGCTGTCGCAAGCACGAGAAGAGCCCCAGACGCCGTGGCGGAAGCGAGTAACTTCATGCCCGGTACTCCGAATCGAGGCGGGGGTGGGGACGTGTAACCCCCTTTATAGTTGTCGTCCCCGGCCCCGGGAGCAAGGGGGAGCCCCTTGCCGCCACGCCGGGCGGGCGCGATACTCGCGGATCACCCGTTCCGTAGTTAGCAACCGAAGTCAGCAACCGCTCCGGTCGGATCACTGGAGGATGGCCACGTGCGTGCACACTCGATTCTGGCGATCGCGGTCGTGATGATTCCCGGCGGCCTCGCGCTGGGCCAGGGCCAGCGCCGGCTCAATCCGGTGGTCGAGCTGTTGGAGCAGAAGAAGCCGGTCTTCGGCCTGTATGCACCGAGCAACCGGCGCGGGCGCGGCGGCACGGCGCCCCCGGCCGACGCGCCGCCGCCAAAGAGCGCCGCCCAGCTCGCCGCCGACGCGCTCGCCCACGAGCCGAGCGACTACGTGTTCGACGGCTCGATGGAAGGCGATTTCGACCGCGCCCTTCCGACGTTCACGGAGTTCGTCAAGGGAATGTCCGACGGCGGAACGCCGGCGCAGCGGATGAAGCACCCGCTGTTCGTGAAGACGCACGTCATCGCCGAGAATCCCGCGCTGGCGGCGGAGCGCATCGGCCGGCAGCTCGATCTGGGCGTGAGCGGCATCGTCTTCGTCGGCGTCGAGAGCGCGGACGAAGTGCGGAAGGGACTCGCGGCGATGCGCTTCAAGTCGAACGGCGGCACGCGCCCCGACGACGTGGGTGGGGCGCCCGCCTACTGGGGGATGAGCGAGAAGGAGTACAGGGAGCGGGCCGATGTGTGGCCGCTCAACCCCGGGGGCGAGCTGGTGAACTTCACGATCGTCGAGAGCAAGGAAGGTCTCGCGCACGTGCGGGAGATCGCCGCCGTGAAAGGCATCGGCGTGCTCTTCCCCGGGGCGGGCACGCTGCGCGGCGTCTTCACCACGACCGACGCGAGCGGCCAGCGGGTGCTGGACGAGAAGGGATGGGAGGCCGCGATTCAGCAGGTGCTCGCGGCCTGCAAGGAGTTCGGCGTGCCGTGCGGCTACCCCGCGACCGAGCGCGACATCGAGATGCGGATGCAGCAGGGGTTCAGCGTGTTCGTGATCAACTGGGGCGATGCGGGGTTTCGCGCGGTGGAACTCGGGCGTCGCGCCGCGGGGCGAGCCGACGGCAACTGAGCGAGCGTCGGCCTCGAAGTGAGCGGCGGCGAGCCGGGCGCGACGCCCCGCCCTACGGCTTGCACCCCGGATACCACTCCGGCTTCTTCCCGTCCGCGAGGATCCGCACCGCTGACACGCCCGCGTTGATCACCGCGGCCATGTGCTCGAAGTTCGCGAGACCGACCTCGTCGTTCGCGCGATGGTAGTCGTCGTGCAGGTCGAACGACGAGAGCGTGTGGGCCGGGACGCCCATCCGCGCGAACGCGATGTTGTCGCTGCGCATGAAGAAGTTCTGCTCCGGGCGCTTGTCCGGGCCGATCGGAAGCCCGGCCGCGGCGAAGAAGTCCCCCATCGTTGAACGCTCATACCCGGTCAACCAGGCTTTGCCGGGTCCGCCCGCGAGCGAATCCGGCCGGTTGATCATCTCGATCTCGAGGTTCGCGACCATCTGCGAGAGCGGCCGCGCGGGATTGGCGATGAACCAGTTCGTGCCGAGCAGCCCGACCTCCTCGCCCGTGGTCGCCAGGAAGACGAGCGTGCGCCGGGGCGCGGGTCCGGCCTTGATGGCGCGTGCGATCTCGATCACCGCCGTGGTCCCCGACGCGTCGTCGTCGGCGCCGTTGAAGATCGAATCGGTGGCCGGCGGCACCGGCGTGCGAACGCCAAGATGATCGTAATGGGCGTCCACGAGAACGACTTCGCTCCTGAGCTCGGAATCGCTCCCCTCGATGATCCCCACGACGTTTCCTCCCGGCGCCGGCTGCTCGATCAGGCGAATGGTGCTTCTCACGGTTCTCCCGCCGATCCCCTTCGTCGCACTCGCGATCGGCGCGCCGAGCAGCACTTCGGCGGCGCGGGCGGTGATCGTCAGGGCGGTCGGCCCCGACGGCGGCGCGGCCGGCGGTGCGGCCGGGTTCTTCACGAACGCGCTCGCCGGACGTTTCGCGTTCCCGACTGCCGTGACCGGGAGCTGGTCGCCGCTGATCGTCGCGATGCCCGCCGCCTCGCTGAGCGCGGCCGCCGGTCCCGCGCCACGACCGCCGGCCCGGCCTCCCCCACGGCCGCCTCCGCCGCCCCCGCCGCCCGCGCGACCGCCTGCGGCGCCTGCGCCGCCTGCCGCGGGCGCCGCGCCCGCGACCGCCGTGTCGCGGCAGCTCACCGGCGGCCCGCCCCGCCCGCCCCGACCGCCCGGGCCGCCGGAGCCGCCCGGGCCGCCCCCGCGCGCGCCAAGCGCCGGCGGCGCCGGCGACATCACCACGAGCTTCCCGCGCACCTGCTCGGCAGTGAGCGGCTTGGCGGTGTCACCCTGCACGCCGCCGTAGATCACTTCCACGCCATCCAGCGGCCGTGGATCGGTTCGCGGGATGGACGCGAGCACGAAGTCAGTGAGCGCCCGGAGCGTCGTGCCTTCCACGCCGATCGTCGAGTTCGGGTCGAGCATTCGCGCGTACAACGGGACGTGCTGGAAGTATCCGCTGTCGCCCGCGGGCGTCAGGCCGGCCTGGCGGAACTGCTCGGCGATGAACCGGGCCGCGCGCAGCGAGCCACGGGTTCCGGTGCCGCGCCCTTCCATCGAATCGTGCGCGAGCGCCGAGAGCACGAAGCGAACGTGGGCCGGCGTGACGATGGCGCGGGCGTCGGGCTGAGCACGGGCCGCGAGCGGCGCCGAGAAGGCGCCGACGAGGATCGCGCTCGCGGAAACCGCGGCCGCCGCGACGCGGCGAAGGGGGGAGAGTGTACGCATCGGCGCTCCGGCTACGAGGGAGACTCGAATCGTCTGCACGAGCGAATCGGGCGTTGACTCTTGGCGGGTGGCCGGTGCCGCCCGTCCGGGGTATTGTTATCGGCTTCCGACCTTTTCCGCGAGGGGAGACGAACACGGCGGTGAACAAGGCGGCGGGGGTCGGGGCGCCCGTGACCGCGGGCCGGCTCAAGTCCACCGACGGCGTGTGGGGCATTCGCTTCGCCCAGAACACCGAGGCCACCGTCACGGGCCTGAGCGTGACGAGGAGGTAGGATTGCCATGCGCATCTCATTCATCTCTCTGGTGCTGGCCGCGGGACTCGCCGCACCGGCCGTCGCTCGGTCCCAGGAGCACGCACACACCGGGGACGAGCTCGGCAACGTCGCCTTTCCCACGAGTTGCAACGCGGAAGCGCAGGCGCGGATGAATCGCGCTGTGGCGATGCTCCACTCGTTCTGGTTTCCCGAGGCGCGCAAGACGTTCGAGTCGGTCGTCACGGCGGACCCTTCGTGCGGGATCGCGTACTGGGGCATCGCGCTCACGCACTTCGGCAACCCGGTCGCGGGGGGCAGCACGGCGCCGGGCCAGGCCGCCGGCTCGGCGGCCGCCCAGACTGGCGTGCGCACGGGAGCGAAGAGCGACCGCGAGCGCGCCTACATTGACGCCGCCGCGACCCTGTTCCGCGATCACAGCACCGTGGACAACCGGACGCGCATGGCCGCGTACTTGTCGTCGCTGAACGACATCGTGGGCCGGTACCCGCAGGACACCGAGGCGAAGATCTTCCACGCGCTCTTCCTGGTCGCGACCTCGCCGCCTACCGATCTGACGTTCGCGCAGCAGAAGAGGGCGGCGGAAACACTCACGCGACTGTACCGCGATCAGCCCAGGCACCCCGGGCTCGCGCACTACATCATCCACTCCTTCGATTCCCCGCCACTCGCCGCGCTGGCGCTCGACGCCGCGCGCCAGTACGCCGGGATCGCGCCCGCCGCGCCACACGCGCTGCACATGCCCTCGCACATCTTCACGCGGCTCGGCTACTGGGACGAGTCCATCAACACGAATCGGCGATCGGCCGACCTGGAGCCCTCGCCGGGCGGCAAGGCGCACCCGCTGGACTACATGGTCTACGCGTATCTGCAGCAGGGTCGCGACGACGCCGCGCGGAAGGCGATCGAAGAAATCGGCGGCAGCACGAGCGGGGAATACATCGCGGGCGCGCTCGGCTCGTACAACGCGCTGGCGATGCCCGCACGGTACGCGCTGGAGCGCGACGACTGGACCGGCGCCGCCGCGCTCAAGGTCACGAGCGCCACGCCGTCGGCCGAAGCGGTCACGCACTTCGCGAAGGGCCTGGGCGCGGCGCGCGGCGGCAATCTCGTGCTTGCCCGGCAGGAAGTCGCCGCCCTCGAGAAGCTCGTCGCCGACCTCACCGCGCAGAAGGACGCGTACTGGGCGCTGGTGGTGGACGCGCAACGCCTGGCGGTAAGCGCGTGGGTCGCCCACGCCGAAGGCCGCCACGCGGAGGCCGTGCCGCTCGCGCGCGCGGCCGCCGACAAGGAGGACGAGGTCGAGAAACACCCCGTGACCCCAGGACCGCTCATCCCCGCCCGCGAGCTCCTCGGTGACATCCTGATGGTGCACAGCCAGCCGGCGGCCGCGCTCGAGGCGTACGAGGCCACGTTGCGCCGGGAGCCGAACCGCACCCGCACCCTGGTCGGGGCGGCGCGCGCGGCCAAGGCGGCGGGAAAAGCCGATGTGGCGAAGAAGTACTACGCCGCCGTGATCGCGGGCATTGACCGGCAGTCGGCGCGGCCCGAGTTGCGGGAGGCGACCCTGTTCGTGTCGCCGCGCTGAGCGCTCTTCGCTTTCACCGTCTGCTCCGGCTTCATCGCCTACTTCGTCCAGAGCGACAAGCCGAACGTGAGGCCGAACTCCGTCTGCGACGGGTTATCCCCGTGCTTGGAGGGATGATGCCCTGTCGGCGTTCGATGTCGTGGATTCTGTTGGCAGCGATGCTCGGCGGGTGTGGCGGTTCCGAATCGCAACGTGCTGGAACCGCGGCGGTTGGGGCTTCACCGTCCGATGCAACTCCTACGAGCGGAGTCGTCGCGGTCCCCGATACGTTCGCATTGGCCAACATCGGCGGCCGGCTGCTGCCGGCGGCTGAAGGGTCACTCCCCGCGGACCAGTGTCAGCGTGACCTTACGGTGAGCGAAGACGTTATCGTCTTGTACGCGACGGGGATCTACGAGCGAAGGCGGGTTGGCCGGCATGGCTGTCCCTCTGACCCCCTGGTGCGGCGGGACACACTGCTACGGACTGGACAGTATGTCGTGAGCGGTGATTCGATCACACTCAAATTCGGTGGCGGAACGGAGGTCGAAATCGAGCTTGCCGGGCGGCTCGGTGGTGACACGATCGTCACTTTCGGTGACGACAAGAACCGTTTGTTCCGCCATGGACGTCGTCCCCGCTAATCGCCCGTTGCGCTACTGGCTGAGTCTCGCAATTACGCGACTCGTGTTGCCGACCAGAAGTTGAGCTCCGGTTTTCGGTATGAATTATCCGAGAATACCCTCGTACCGCATCGGCGCACCCCTCACCCTCCCGGTCGCGCCGGAATCGCCTCCATCAGCAGCGCGTGCGCCCGCTGGAGGTCCGCCCCTCCGGCCCGCGCGCCCGGAAAGTGCCCCATCCGCACGATCACCAGGTCGCGCGACGGGACGACGGACACGTCCTGCCCGCCCGCCCCGCGAAACGCAAAGGCGTCCCGCGGCAGTCTCCACTGCCCGCGCCCATTCACCCACACCATTCCGCCGTAGCTGGAATCGCCCCACGCCGGCGCCGGAGTGGACACGAACTTCACGAAGCCCTCCGGCAGCAGCCGCTCGCCCTGCCACACGCCGTCGTTCACATAGAGCATCCCGAGCCGCGCCCAGTTGCGGCCGGTGCCGTAGTCATAGCCGGTGAGCAGGAAGTTCCCGTACGGGTCCGTCTCGAGCACCTGGCGGCGGATGCCGATCTTGTCGAACAGCGCCCGCTGCGGAAACGTGAGATACTCCTCACCGCGCTTCCGGACCGCGTCGCGAACGAGCATGCCGAGCGTGAGCGGGTCCGCGTTCCGGTAGCGGCCGAAGGTGTTCGGCTCGAACTGGAGCGGTCGCGTGGTGCTGAACCGGAAGGCGTCGAGTGCGCCGGTGTAGATGAGATCGTGGTCGTGGTAGCCCGCGATGTCCTCCGGGCTGCCTCGGCTGAAGCGCAGGCCGCTCGACATGCGCATCAGGTCCATCACGCGGATCTTCGCGCGCGGATCGTCCGGCGTCTTTCGCCACTCCGGCACCGGAGCGGGATCCTCCAGTCGCAGCGCGCCCTGCTGGATCAGCAGCCCGACCAGCGTGCCCGTGATGCTCTTGCCCATGGACCAGCTCTCGAGCTGCATGTCCTTGTGCGCGCCGTTGCCGTAGCGCTCCGCGACGATCCGTCCGCTGTGCACGACGACGAACGCTGCGGTGAGCCCCTCCGGCGTCGCGAACGCCGCGTCCACCGCCTCGCGCAGTTTCACCGTGTCAACCCCGGCAGGGAGAGGACCCGATGGAAGAACGTCCCCCATCGGCCACGGCATCGTGGAAGCGTCGGGAAGCTCTGTGGTGACTCGAACCGGCGTGAAGAACACGGTGTCGCGCCCCGGCTGGTGGATCACGCACCCCTGGTCGCCGTACAGCTTCGCCTCGCGCGTGATCCGGTTCGCGAGCGTCACGCGCACGAGCTTGCGCTGCCGGTCCACCTGGAAGCCCGTGATCGAGTCGAGCTTGGCGCCGAGGAAGTACGCCGACACGTGCGCGCGGGCTTCTGCCTCCTCGCGCCCGGAGACGAAGAGCGCCGAGCAGAGGACCTTCGCCGTGCCCGCCACGCGCCAGCTGTCGGGATCGTCGGGCGGGAAACCGGGCTGCGCGCGTAGCGCCGCGAGGGGCGTCGCGAGCAGGCCGAGCGCGAGCGCGGCCGCAAGGCGGTCAGTCGTCACGAGTCGCATCGCTCCATCTCCCGGGTCCGTGGAACATAGCTCCGCTCGGGCGGCACGCGGAGCACCACCGCCGGCGGGGTGGCCGGACGCCGCCCGCCGGGCGTATCGTTATCGGCAGCCAACCTCACTCAGCGAGGGAATACACCATGCGTCGCACCAGCCGTTCCGTTCTTGCACTTGCCGGCGTCCTGATCGTCGCGGGGACGAACGTCGCCCAGGGTCAGGACGTCGGCCGTGCCGTCGCCGGCGGCGGCATCTCCGTCCCGGGCTGGGCCGGGAAGATTGACCCCCAGGAAGAGCGCGCGGGACTGACGCTCAGCAACGCGAAGCTCTCGAAAGAGGGAGACGTCCTGATAGTCACGACCGGTCCCGCGGTCACCTACTGGAACCCGGCCAACACGGCGAGCGGCAACTACACGGTCAAGGCGACGTTCACCGAAGCGAAGTACATGAACCTGAACGATCACCCGCATCCGTACGGGATCATGATCGCCGGCAACGACCTCGGCACCGACCAGCAGAGCTACCTCTACTGTGCCGCGTATGGCACCGGCAGCTTCATCGTCCGCGGATTCGGTCCGGCGGCGTTCCGGATGAACGGCGGGCGTGGGGAGGTGAACGCCGCGGTGCACAAAGCCGCGGGCGTCGGTGAGCCCGTGACGCAGGAGATCGCCCTCTCCGTCAAGGCCGACAAGGTCGAGTGCGCCATCAACGGCACCGTCGTCGCGAGCTACGACAGGGCCGCGCTGGTGACCGCGGGCAAGCTCAAGTCCACGGACGGTGTGTACGGGATCCGCTTCGGGCACAACACCGAAGCCACGGTGAGCGGCTTGACCGTGACGAACCCGTAGCGCGGATCGAGCGGTGAGGTGCCGGCTCGAGCGCGCGGGGAGCGCGCGCGAGCCCGGTTCCGCGCGCCGGGCGTCAGCGCAATACCGCGTCGTCGCGCGCGCCGTGCGATTCCATCTGCCGCAGCACCATGTCGTGGTAGACGCCGCGCTTGCGCATCAGCTCCTCGTGGCTCCCCCGCTCGATGATGCGCCCGTCTTCCATCAGGAGGATCAGGTCGGCACGGTGCACCGTCGAGAGGCGATGGGCGATGACGAAGGTCGTCCGTCCGGCGAGGAGCCCGGCCATGGACGCCTGGATGAGCTGCTCGCTCTCCGTGTCGAGGTTGCTGGTCGCCTCGTCGAGGATGAGGATCTGCGGTGACTTGAGGATCGCTCGCGCGATGGCGAGCCGCTGCTGCTGGCCCCCGGAGAGCTTGACCCCGCGTTCGCCGACGATCGTCTCGTACCCCTCGGGCAGTTTCTCGATGAACTCGTGCGCGTTGGCGCGCCGTCCCGCGTCCTCGACGTCGGCGTCCGTCGCATCGTGGCGCCCGTACGCGATGTTCTCCCGTACCGAACCGTCGAACAGGAAGACGGCCTGCTGAACGACCGCCAGCAGGTCGCGGTACGACCGGAGCCGGAAGTCGCGGATGTCGGTGCCGTTGACCAGAATGCGCCCGCGCGCGGGGTCGTGAAAACGCGCCACCAGATCCGTGACCGTCGTCTTGCCGGCGCCGCTCCGGCCGACGAGCGCCACCACCGACCCGCCGGGCACCGTGACGTTGAAGTCGCGCACCACGGGACGCCCCTCACGATACTCGAACTCCACGTTGTCGAACTGGATGTCACGCACGACGTGCGGCGCGTTGCGCGCGTCGGGCCGGTCGGGCTTGTCGTCCTCCATCGCCAGCACCTCGAACACGCGCTCCATCGCCGCGAGCGAACGCTGCAGCTCCGAGAAGGAGTTGACGATGTTCCACACCGGATTCAGCAGCAGGAACGTGTACCACTGGAACGCCATGATGTCGCCGATCGAGGCACTCCCGCGGACGTTCAGATAGCCGCCGTACCACACGATCACGACGTTGACAACGCCGAGGAGGAGCCCCCACGACGTCCAGATGACCATCTCGCGGCGCTGCGCGAACATCTCCTTGCGCAGCACCGTGTGCCGGCCGCGCAGGTACTCGAGCAGTTCGTGGACTTCCCGCCGGAACGCCCGCACCACGCGAATGCCCGAGAACGTCTCGCCGACGCGGCCGTCAATCAGCTCCGCGTCCTTGCGGACGGAACGGTAGATGGGCCGGACGCGCTTGGCGAAGACGAAGCTGATCACCATGACGCCGGGGATGATCGCCATCGCCGTCAGCGCCAGCCGCCAGTTCAGCGCCATCAGCACGCCGACGGCGACGATCAGCCGGATCACGGAGACCGACGGCGAGACGATCGCCATCTGCAGCAACCCGGTCGTCGTGTCCACGTCGCCGGTGAGGCGGGAGAGGATCCCGCCCGTCTTCATGTCCCAGAGTTTCGGCAACGGCAGGTGCAGCAGCCGTTCGAAGAGCGCGCGGCGGAGCGACAGCATCACGCGCGTGTTCAGCAGGCGCTGGCGGTAGCCCTTGAGCGCTCCGATGAGGTTCGAGACGACGATCAGCGTGAGGAAGAGCGCGCCCGCGAGATGGAGTCGCGTGAGGCGTGCCGCCGCGTCCAGCGCGTTGTTCAGCAGCACCTGGTCAACGATGAACCGCATGAAGAGCGGCTCGACCATCTCGAGGCCCGCCCCCAGCAGCGCGAGGAAGAAGAGTGCGCCGACCGCATAGCGGTGCGGCCAGAGCCGGCGCAGATACTCGCGCAGGTACTGGCGGCGCTTCGCCCGGGGCTTCTTCTGCGATTCCGGCGCCGCGACGCCATCGCCCGCTTTCGCCGGGTCGGCGAGCTGCTTCTGCCCGTCCCCCTCTTCCAGCGTGTCGTCGAGGCGCCGGAGCCTGTAGTCCTCGACGAATCGCAGGTAGCGCTGGCGCGAAGAGCGGGGGCGACTCATTTGACGACGGGCTTCATGCGGTCCCTCGGCACGGTTCAACCAGCGTTGCGCAGGTCGGTAACCTCTCTCCAAGATACTACGACCCGAGCGCCGGGTCAGCTATCCATCCGTAGACGCGCGAACGGGAATCAGCCGGTCCAACTCGGCGCCGGTCATCCATCCCTCGCCTTCACCCTTGCTCGGAGAACGGCAGATGAGAGGTGACCTGCGGCACGCGGGATGGGCGGCGGTGACGGGACTGGCCCTGCTGCTCGCGCTCACCTCCTGCATCCGGCTCCGCATCGTGCGAACGCCGTCGGCGCCCGCCCTGCCCGCCGGCGTCGAGGCGATTTCATTGCTCGGCGACACGCTCAGGAGCTTTCCACTCGCACCGGCGGTGCGCGCGCGCTACGAGCAGCAGCTCGCCGAGGCCAAACGCGCGTACGATCGCACGCCGGCGAACGCGGATTCCATCATCTGGTACGCCCGGCGGCTCGGGTACCTCGGGCGTGTTCGCGAAGCCATCGCGATCTACACGCGCGGCGCCGAGCTGCATCCCGATGATCCGTGGATGTACCGGCATCGAGGACATCGCTACATCACCGTGCGCGAGTTCGACAACGCGATCCGTGACCTGGAGCGCGCGGCGAAGCTCGCGGAAGGCAAACCGGACGTCGTCGAGCCCGACGGCCAGCCCAACGCGGCCAACCAGCCCATCGGCACGCTGCACTCGAACATTGATTACCACCTCGCGCTCGCCTGGTACCTGAAGGGTGACTACGAGAGGGCACTCCCGATCTACCGTCGCGAGCTCGCGAGGGCCCGGAACGACGACCGCCGCGTGTCCATCGGCCACTGGCTGTACATGTCGTTGCGCCGGCTCGGTCGCGACGCCGAGGCCGGCGAAGTCGCGAACCAGTTCACGCGTGGAATGAACGTCATCGAGAATGGTACGTACCATCAGCTCACGCTGATGTACCGCGGACTCGTCTCGCCTGATTCCGTGCTGTCGGTCGGACCGTCGGGCGAGATGAGCGTGACGGACGCGACGGCCGCGTACGGGCTGGCGAACTGGCACTGGTACAACGGCCGCCACGCCGAGGCCGAGCGCACCTGGCGCCGCATCATCGCGGGGGGACAGTGGGGCGCGTTCGGGTACATCGCCGCCGAGGTGGAGCTGGCGCGGGCACGCCGGTAGGCGACGCGCGATCATCCGGGCCGCGCCGCACGGCACTCACGTCACCGTTGCTGTCGAGAAGCAAGCGCCGCAGAATCTGTAATGGCCTTTTCGAGGATCACCCCATGAGTACCATCGTCCGTCACCAGTCGCGCCGCGTCACGCGCATCACCGCGCTCGCCTCCCTCGCCGCCTCGCTGACGCTCGGCCTCGCGGCCACCGCCGCCGCGCAGCCGGCCCAGCGCCCTGCGCCGCGCACCATCGAGGAGCGCACCGCGGCGATGCGCAAGCTCGACGGCTTCCTCCCCCTCTACTGGGACTCGGCCGGCGGCCAGCTCTTCATGGAGATCGCGCGCTGGAACTCGGAGCTCCTCTTCGTCTCCGGCATCGGCGCGGGGCTTGGCTCCAACGACCTCGGCATTGATCGCGGCGGGCTGCAGGGCTCGCGCATCGTGAAGTTCGAGCGCGCGGGACAGCGCGTGATGATGGTCCAGCCGAACACCGAGTTCCGCTCCTCGAGCACGAACCCCGCCGAACTGCGCGCGGTGCGCGACGCCTTTGCGCGCTCCGTGCTCTGGGGATTCACCGTCGCCGCGGAGAGCGACGCCGGGCGCCGCGTGCTCGTGGACCTCACCGATTTCCTGATCCGTGACGCATCGAACTTCGCCCAGCGGCTCACCCCCGGCTCGTACCGGCTCGACAACACGCGCAGCTCGGTCTACCTGCCGATGACGATGAACTTCCCGAAGAACACGGAGATGGAGGCGGAGCTGACGTTCATCGCGCAGCCGGGCGGCGGTCCTGGCGGTGGCGGCGGGCGCGGGGGCGGCGGCGGTTTCTTCGAGGGCGTGGGGAGCGTCGCGGCGACGCCGGAGACCGCGAGCATCCGGCTGCACCACTCGTTCGTCGAGCTCCCCGACGCCAACTACACGCCGCGCCGCTACGACCCGCGCGCGGGCGTCGGCGCCCTCTCGTATGAGGACTACTCGGCGCCGCTCGGCCAGCCACTCACCGTGCGCTACGTCCGCCGGCACCGGCTCGAGAAGCAGAACCCATCCGCCGCGGCCAGCGACCCGGTGAAACCGATCACGTACTACCTCGACCCGGGCACACCGGAGCCGGTCCGCTCGGCGCTCCTCGACGGCGCGCGCTGGTGGAACCAGGCCTACGAGGCCGCCGGCTACCGCAATGGGTTCCGCGTCGAGCTGCTCCCCGAGGGCGTCAGTTCGATGGACATCCGTTACAACGTCATCAACTGGGTGCACCGCTCGACGCGCGGCTGGAGCAGCGGCGCGAGCGTTACCGACCCGCGCACCGGCGAGATCATCAAGGGCGTGGTGACGCTCGGTTCCCTCCGCGTGCGTCAGGACTGGCTGATCGCCGAGGGGCTCCTGCAACCGTACAAGAATGGTGACGAGCAGGCACCCGAGATCCGCGCGTGGGCGCTGCAGCGGATGCGCCAGCTCGCCGCGCACGAGGTGGGGCACACGCTCGGTTTCGGCCACAACTATTACAGCAGCGAGGCAGGGCGGATCAGCGTGCTCGACTACCCGCACCCGCTCGTGACGCTCAGGCCCGACGGCTCACTCGACCAATCGCAGGTGTACGCGGACGGAATCGGCGAGTGGGACAAGGTCTCCGTCGCGTACGCGTACCAGCACTTCCCTTCCGGCACGAACGAAGCGCAGGCGCTCCAGCAGATTCTCGACCGCGCGTGGGCCAGGGACCTCCGCTACCTGAGCAACCAGGACCTCGACGCGCACCCGCGCGTGGACCAGTGGTCGAACGGCACCGATGCCGCAGCCGAGCTGAACCGGATGATGGACGTGCGTCGCGCGGCGCTCAGCCGGTTCGGCGAGAACGCGATCAAGCGCGGGATGCCGATGGCACAGATCGAGGAGGTGCTCGTCCCGCTCTGGCTCCACCATCGCTACCAGGCGGAGGCGGCCGCGAGCGTGCTCGGCGGGCAGCACTACATCTACGCGATCCGCGGTGACGGACGTGAACCCACGCGGTGGGCAAGCGGGATCGAGCAGCGCGCGGCCCTCTCGTCGCTGATGGCCACGCTGGCGCCGTCGGCGCTCGTGCTGCCCGACGCGTTGCTCAGGAAGATCCCGCCGCGACCTGCCGGCTACGGGATGACGCGCGAGCTCTTTCCGCGCTACACCGGCTCGACGTTCGACGCGGTGACGCCGGCCGTCGTGGCGGCCGGGCACGTCGTCGGGAACATCCTCACGAACGATCGCGCGGCGCGCCTGGTGGAGCAGAAGGCGCTCGACCCTACGCTTCCGGGGCTGGAAGACGTGGTGGACGCGCTCTTCGCCGCGAGCTTCGGCGCAACGGCTCGCACCCCCTACGAGATGGAGGTCAGGCGCGCGGTGGAGCGCGTCGTGATTGACGAACTGATGGACCTGGCGGGTGGGGCGCCGATGCCGCAGGTCCGCGCGATCGCCACGCTCAAGCTGCAGCAACGCGGTACCGAGCTGGGGCGCACGGCCGCGTCGGCCGGCGCGGCGCAGGCAGCGGGTGAGTCCGCGACGGCACACGCGATGCTGCTCGCGTCCGACGTCAAGCGCTTCCTCGAGCGCCCGGCCACGGCGGTGGCGCCGCGGCTTCCGACGCCGGGCGCGCCACCCGGCGCGCCGATCGGCGAGCCGGCGATGGAGTGGCTGCGACGGCTCGAGCCGGCGTGCTCGTGGCTGGCGTGGTGGTGAGGGAAGTGCTTCGGACCGGCGCGCTCTGCCGCGGGGACGTGCCGGCTCGCTAGCCTCCGCGGAGCCCTTCCATCTGATGAACCACGGGGAAGTTCAGCGTGATCCCCGCCGCGACGAGGTGCACGACGAGGTTGATCGCCAACAGCACGACGATGTCGTCAGGCCTTTTTCTCTCGCGAGGTGCGCTCATTCGACGAGGGGGTGGCGGAGGCACCGCGCGCGCATTCGATTCGCGCTCGTCGTGGGCCGCCGGGGAGATCCACGGTGGGAAACGTACCAAGGTGCGCACCGCCCACGAACAGGTTGAAGAGGAGCCGGCGGGATTCCCACCACTGGATGACCGACCAGTCGCTGCGCGGATAGTAACGCGGAGTGAAGAAGTACTTCTCTACGGCAGTCATTGCAGCTCGCTCGGCCTCCGCGACTGGCTCTACTTGTTGTCACAAAGTAGCGATCCGCAAGAGCAGACCGCGACAGAATCCTGGACCGGTTCAGGTGATTGCCGCACCGCCGGACGCCGGTGCTTGCAGCGACGCCGCACTGTTGCTAGCATCCCGGCATCTCCTCCGGACGATACGCCGATGTTGAGCCCGAAGCTGCAGGCCGCCCTCAACGACCAGATCAACGCGGAGCTCGGCTCCGCCTACCTCTACCTGGCGATGGCCGCCCACCTGGAAGCGTCCAACCTCCCGGGCTCGGCCCGGTGGATGCGGCGGCAGGCGCGGGAGGAAGTGTCGCACGCAATGAAGATCTTCGACTTCGTGAACGATTGCGATGGCCGCGTCGTGCTCAAGGCGATTCCCGAGCCGCAGGCCGAGTTCAACTCCTCGCTCGAGATCTGGGAGTCCACGCTGAAGCAGGAGCAGGGAGTGAGCGCGCGCATCCACACGCTGTATGCCCTTGCCGCGCAGGAAAAGGACTACGCGACGCAAACGATGCTGCAGTGGTTCGTCACCGAGCAGGTGGAAGAGGAAAAGACGGCGAAGTCCATTCTCGAGCAGGTGAAGCAGATCGGGCCGTCCCCCTCGGCGATCTACTTCCTGGACCGCCACCTCGGCAAGGACGCGGAAGCCGCGGAGTAGCCGCCCAGCGCCACGCCGGCGGCGGCAGCGGCGCGATAGCCGCCGGTCGAACACCTGCACTCACTTCGGGACCTCGTCAAGAGCGGCGAGCACGTCTCGCACGAACGCGCAATGATCCCATGCCTTCGGGTGGCGAGTCCGTCCCAGGCGCACGATCACGGCGTCGCGCGACGGGACGATCGTCACGAACTGCCCTTCGTGGCCCGCCGCGTGAAACGCATCCGGCGGCGGCGGACTGCCCGTCCCGCAGTACTCGTTCGGGACGTGCAGCCAGAAATGGGCGCCGTACCGTTTCGACGGGTCCGCCGGCGCCGGGGACCGGGAGTACTCCACCCATCCCTCCGGGAGAATCCGTTCCTCGCCCCACACCCCATCCCGCAGGAACAGCATGCCGAACCGGGCCCACTCGCGCGCTGTGGCATACATGTACGATGACCCGACGAACGTGCCGGCGGCATCGGTCTCGAGCACGGCCCCGGTCATCCCGACGCGATCGAACAGGGCATGCCGCGGGAAGATCAGGTACTCGGCGTCATCCCGTAGCGTGTTGCGGATGACACGAGCGATGATGTTGCTCGTGCCGCTCGAGTACTGCCATCGCGATCCTGGCGCTGCAACCAGTACCTGTTTCGTCGCCAACCCGGCCGCGTCGCCGACGTCGAGCAGCATGCGCATGACGTCCGCCCGCGGATTCTCCATGTCCTCGTCGAAGCGCAGTCCGCTGCTCATCCGGAGCAGATGATCGAGCGAGATCGAGCCTCTCAGGTCGCCCGGCTTCCGCCACTCCGGGATCGGAACCGGTGCGTCGAGGGTGAGGTGGCCCTGCTTCACGAGAACGCCCACGAGCGCGTTCAGGACGCTCTTCGTCATTGACCAGCCGATCAACGGCGTGTCGGCGGCAATACCTCCGGCGTACCGCTCGCCGACGACCTGTCCATGATGGACGACAACGACGGCTTGCGTCCGCCGCGGACGTCGCGGGTCGGGCTCCGCAAACGCGCTCTGAACGACGGCGGCCACTTCGTCGTGTGCGACCCCTGCAGTGATGCCGGGGATCGCCAGGGCGTCCGCAATTGGCGGTGGAGCGCCTGGCGCGTCCACGCCGGCGCCTGCGGTTGGGGATGCGGGCGGCGTCAAACCATCCAGCAGGAGCGCGCAGCCGAGACCGTCGCGAAAGGCGGCGCGACGGCGGAGGAGGCCCAGCGCGCTCGTCGTGACCGTGCGACTGCGCGTGTCGGCCGACACCCCGATGTACTTGAGGAGCCGGAGGTCATCGCTTCCGAGATCGGCCAGTACGGCTGTGGGATCGCGTTTGGACACGAAGATCCCGGAGCACACGAGCTTCGCCTTGTATGCGACGCCTATCGCCGCGATCTGGGCCGCCCGCCATCCAGCGGCCGCGATCACGATGAACGCACCCAAGCTGACTGCCGCGACCAGTCGTCGTCTCGTCCGGCTCATCACTCGCCAGTGATAGCGTTACGTTCGGCCAACGAGATCGCGCTTCAGTCGCGGGCCGCCCAGCCCGCGACTGGCGCACCGGTCCGCTCGGTCGCGGTGATCCATCCCGGGCGGCTCGCACCCAGCACCGCGATGACCACGCCGACTGCGCCGCCGGTGCGTCAGAGTCTGAGAAGAAAGACGGGAGCGAGGGCTGCGAGTGCAGCTCCAATCTGCAGCGCGAGCACCGCCAGCGCCTCTTTCGGAGCCCGCGGCAGCCACTTGCTCGCGAAGAACACGATGACGGGTATCTGTGCCGCCATCAGCAGCTGCCAGATGTGCGCCGCGGCGCCTTCATCGGGCTCGCGGGCGATGCCGAACCTGGCGAGGTGGAGCAGGACGGTCGCGAGAGCGGCGACCGACATCGCGACCGGAACAAAGGCGCTTGGCTGCTTCATCATGCTGGGCAAGGTCACCGGAACCTCCAGTCGGTTCGGGGCAAGTGCCACGTATCGCTCGAACCTGTACTATAAAGGACTTTGTGACCGCAAGCAACCGACGGCGCTGCGACCCTTCCTCGAGGCTGCGCACAGACCTCGTGGGTGTGCGTGGCCAAGGACCTGGATAGGATCTGACGAACAGGGCTCTGCTGCGTGGCCGCTGGGCACAGGGGCTAGATGTTCGGCAGCCGGTATCGTTGCAGGTACTGCAGCTCGTCGTCGTCGGTTCTGACGGCATAGGCAGTTCCGTTGCCGAACGCCACGATCCGTGACTTCGGCGGCAACTCGACGCGCGCCACCACCCGCCCCGCCCCATCAAACACGTCGTAACGTGCGGGCTCGGCTTCGGTGCGATTCACCCGAAGTACCCAGACCTGACCCGTCGCGCCAAGTGGACGCGCAATGACCGCGTCACGCATGAATGGCGGCGCGTATTCGGGCCACGGCTCGAGATTCATCAGCTGCTTGAGCATGCCAGACGGAAAGTTCTGCGCATCGCCGCCGCCCGGCCGGGTCCTGGGCGCCGCACCCGCCAGCTGCCGCTTGCGCTGCGCGGTGATCGACTGCTTCATGGCACCGTCTACGCGGAGTTTCTCGAATGGCACTGACGGGCCCGATGTCTTCGCAGTGCGCGCCGCATAGACGTCCATGCGATAGGGATCGCCATGCAGTACTGCCACCTTGCCGTCCGGGAGGACGGCCCACGCGTCCAGGGGCACGAGCGGATTGGCCAGGCCATTGGTGACGCTCACGCCGCGACCCGGAGCTGCGGTAACCGTCGCGTTTCCCTTCGGCGGCCGCACATACGCCACGGTCTCGGGACGCTGGCGGGCGCGATCGAACTTGATGACGGGGATGCTGTCGGCCGGTGCGGGGCCGTCACCGACGCTCACAAACGGCGATCCCTGAAAGTAGATGTTGCCGCGCGCGTCCACGCCGCGCGGCGTCGTCGCGGCGAACGCGCCATAGCCCGCGGGCCCGAGGCCCTCCGGTGGCTCGAGCCGGAACTCCCTGCCGAGCCGCGCATCGGGAAGGATCATGAGGTAGCGGCGATTACCACCGTCCCAGATCGCCGAACTGTCGGCGGGGAGCGCGGCGATGGCGTTCGGCAGCGCGTACTCGCCGGGGCCGGCGCCTTCTCTCCCGAGCTTGACGCTGCCACCCTTGAAGTCGATCACGAGGACAACCTTGTCCTTGTTGTCGCTGACGAGCACGCGTCCGTCCCTCAGTTCCCGGACGCCGGTGATCATCGAGAAGGGCTCCGCGTGCTCGGCATCCGGCTTCGCGAGGACGATCGGCTTTTGCGCGAAGGCGAGCGCAGGCGAAGCGACAATGATGGCGACGGCGAGACGCATCTTCAGCTCGGGACCCGGCAGTGGATGCCCCAAGAGCGCGGGGTGGGCCTACTGAAGAGCTACGCCTCCCGTCCGTTGAGCGCTGGCGAACAGGCCGGCGGAGACCAGGCAAACAGGCGTTGATGCGATACCGAATTGCGCCACGTCAGCAGCACCCCGACATTGGGACGCGCGAATTCATGAAGCAAGTGCAACAGATGCCCGGACCCTCGGCCGGCACCGGAGCACGATCGGGCGGGAGGTGCGCCGGAATACGTCGCACAGCGACGGGCGGTCGTACCGCCCGCAGCTCGCGGACCGGTATGCGCGGCGGCGGCGCACCCGCTCGCGCCGCAACAGCCGGTTCACGGCGGCCGACTGGGCGCGCGTGACGGCGTTGGTCCGCGTGACGGTCCCCCCGCGCACCGCGACCGCATCAACTCGCGGTCAGACAGCCGGAAACGATTCAAGGTGGTCGATCAGGTCGATCGGCAAGTAATCAAGTGCGCGGACATGAACCACGGGAATGCTGTTCGGCGGTTGATCTGACACAATTCCGATCAGCGGATACGACGGGTCGTCGAACGCGAACACGGATGAGCCACTGCTTCCAGCAACGTCTTGCTCGGTGACCGCCATCTCAACGCGCCCAGGATTCTCCCACGATCCGTGGCTCAGGTCGAGATAGAAATAGCGGTCGCGCAGCTCGCTCACGGGTTGAAACAGGGTGTTGTCCTTGAACAGCAACTCCGTCTCGCAGATGCGCTCGCGCAATGAGCCCGGGAATCCGCCGAAGAAGACCAGATCGTCGGTTTGCAGTTTCCGTGGCGGCCATCGAGTTCGTATAGCGGCCACTTCTCACGCGAAATCAATTGGTCGGCAACAGTCATGAATGCGAGATCGTTCGGCTCGTCTCTGAAGACGCGATGCGGCGGCTGGAGAGGAGTGTCGTCCAGTAGAAATGTCGCGGTCGGATCCTGCGCAACCTTCGTGCGCCACTCGTTGAATGCATGCCAAGCGGTGGCGAGGTATGACCTTCCCGCCATACGGATGAGAATGCCCCCGCCCGTGATGAAGGCATCTTCGACATTGCCTCGAACCCTGGCGATACGGATGCGCGCGGCATAAGACCATGCCATACGCTGGAGGTGTATCGCTCCTGACCTTAGGCGCGCCGTTTCTCCCTCGGTTAAAAGGCGCACTGCAAGAGCGTCCTCGGCGTCTACCGAAAGCAGGGGAAGTCTGTCTGACGTCCTGCCGCTCAGCCGCGAGCGGCGCTCTCGATCCTTCGAATCAATACCGAGCGCCTGCGCCGCTCGGCAGCTGCAGCGGTTTGTTGGACGCCGACATCAGAACGTCGCGTTCAGGTACCAGGGTGAACGGCGAGGCTCGCTCTGGCCTCGTCGCACTCGATGTCCACCCCAGGAAGATGGAGAAACGCCGTTTCGTTCTCGCGAAGACGATCAAGAGCAATCTCTACCACGTCTCGCGATCGGATCAAGCGCGCCTCGCCATGGCCGACAATGCCGCGCCGTTGTCGCCGGGCTGTCTCGAGCCACTGATCCATCAAGCTGAAGTTCTGGCAGCAGTGATCAACGTCGTCGTACTCATATCGAGTAGGCTGTCCGCCGCGCAGAACCATCGAGTACTTCGAGCGGCGGTAGCGCACAGGCGCCATCGTCTCCGCGAGATGTATCGTGGTGTCCGCCTCGTGTCCCACGCCCAGCAGCAGAATCTGTCCATCGAGCTCATAGACGCGACCCACCGGGCTGTTCAGTCCGTGGGGCACGTCCAGCGGATGCTCCGCTGTAATCCGGGCGGCGTTCGGTCCAACGGCGGCGAAAGCGTGGGGACTGTTGCTGCGAAGGACGCCCCGAAGCCCCCAGAAGCTGTCCGCCACGACTCCCATCCCGGGGCAGGCCGTTTTCTCGGGATCGAAGGGATGATCGTCGTCGTCGGTCATGCTCGGCATAACGAGAGTGCCTCCGGGCCCCACAGCGGTGCGGAGCGCGGCGATCAAACCACGCGGCCCTCCTTCGACGGGGGCTACCCTCGAAAACGATGTGTGAACGAGGAGAACCCCGCCTGGGCTTACTCCAAGCCCGAGGAGCTGCGTGGTCAGTTCATGATGGGGGATTACCTGACGGCTCATCGATTCTCCGCTGGTCCGCCCAGCGAACGCGCTGGCGCTCTTCTGCGTGGCCCCCAGCGGGCGCACGCGTTGATGCAGCGGGACAATTGGTGAGGGCGCAACTCAATGACGTCTGATTTCAGCCACGGCCGCAGCAATGTCCTGGTTAGGCGGCGGGTCGTCAGCGAATCGCGACAGCGAGCGCGACCAGGGCAATAGCCAGTGCTGCGATCGAGAGGATCAGGGCGAGGCGCGCAGTGAACGGAACGATTTGATGCGCCGCCGGCCGCGGGTCCGGATTGAGGATTGGCTCTGTCCCCAGAAGGCCCAGGATTTCTGCCCGAAGTGCTGGGACGGTCAGTCCGGAATGGTGCAGCGCTTGCGCACCAAGTCCCTTCTCCTCCCTGGCAATGCCGAGGAGCAAGTGCTCGGTGCCGACGTAGCTATGGCCGAGTTCTCGCGCCTCGCACATGGCCAGTTCGAGAACCTTCTTGGCGCGGGATGCATAAGGGAGGTCGTGCGGTGAAGCACTGGCCGGGGATCCTGGCATGGCGTGGCTTCTGAGGAACGCGCGGAGTTCGTCCGCGCTCGCGCCGAGATCCTTCAGTGCGGCTGCGGAAACGCCTTCCTCGTCACGCAAGAGCCCTAGCAACAGGTGCTCCGTTCCCACATAGGGGTGATGGAGCGCGAAGGCCTCCTCGCGTGCGCCTGCCAAGGCACGGCGTACCCGCTCGGTGAAGTTATGCTTGTTCATCATGCCTGCGAAAAGAATCCGAGTGCGCGCGTCCGCCGCCTAACCAATCAGGTTGTGCTGCGGCCGTTCAACACCAATGCGGCGGTGGGCCGCCGCGTGCTCAATCAACATAGAGCAGCCGGCCCGCCGCCGCTTCCGAAGCACGGCCGTCTGCACCAACCGTCGTCAGCGGTCACGCGCTCAGGTGCTGATCGAGGAACTGACGTGGAGAGACCACGAGTATGCCGCGCCAACCAGACACCTCGAGTAGGTCTCGGTCGCCCGAGACGATGACCGGCGCCTGTGCCGCGAGGGCCGCGGCCAGAAACTTGTCATCGTCGGGGTCCACGCTGACCGGGCCGGCGAGGCCCGGCGCGTCGACAATCATCGCGTTCATGGCGATCAGCGTCAGCACGGGCTCGAACGCCGCGCGGAGCTCCGGATGCCGGTGCCCGAGTTCGTGGCCAACACGCCGGTACTCGTCGAGGATGGCGGGAGACAGGACCATGGCGAAGCGCCCGGCAGACCATGCAGCGAGCACGCGACCTGGCGTGCCGCCGAAGAATACCCCGGAGACGACGACATTCGTGTCGAGGACGACCTTCACCGCACGCGACGCACCCGTGCGATCGCGCTGGCGATGTCTCTTTGGCGCAGCCCACTGCGCTTCGCGGCCTGTCGCGCTCGCGCCACCAACGGCGCAAACTCACCGAGGGCCGGTGGATCAAGGACTTTGAATATCACGACGTCGCGATCCGCCACGACAACGAACTGCGCACCAGTCTTGAGGCCCAGGCGCTCTCTGATCTCTTCGGGGATGACCACCTGTCCCTTCGAGGACAGCGTGGTCGTGGCAGCGGCACTCATCTGGGCCTCGCGGTAGTCTTACTGGTAAGACTAACCGATCGCCCGCCGCTCGTCAAGCACGCAGCCGGTTGGTGTACAGCTGACAAATCGCGCCTAAGCTGCGCAGCATTTCAACAGAGCGCCAGCGCGCGCAGCGCGTCCGCGCAATCCGTTCAGAGTGCGCGGCGCCAGCTTCAAGCGCTTGTTAACTCAACCGTCCCCACCTCTCGGGGCTCCGACCGCCGACCCTCCGTATGGGAGAACTAGTTCTTCGTGGGCGTCGCCGGTGGTTGAGCGTTCCAGATGTCGATCAAGAGCTTCCAGCTCCCGTCTGCTTGCTTCCGCCAGACATGCAGGTCACGGATATGTTCAGTGACCGGCTTCCCTTGCGGCCCAGTATACGAGAGGTCGGCAGCGTTGAGTGTATAGCCCATCGTCCCATCGGTGGAGACGTCGACAGCGACGGGGGTGAACACTGCGGCAAACGCCGAGTCCTTGAGGAATGTGTCTACGAACTTGCCAATGGCGTCAAGTCCGGTGACAGACGCTTCGGCTGGGGGATACATGATCGCGTCAGGTGCATAAAGTCCGACAAACGCTGCGCGGTCTTTGGCCGCGCCAGCGCGCGTGTACGCGCTATCCGCTTGGCGCAGGGCCAGGAGTGCGCCGGCAGTGTCGACGGCGGGAGGACGTGCACATGCGAAGGCGATGGTGCAGACAACTACTATGATGCGGTGCATACGAATCCTCCGGAAGTGTGGACGGCAGCGGGGAAGTCCAGCAAGTGCATGCAACTCGGCCCAACTTCGGGCAGGCAATTCTCGATCCAAGGGTACGCCTAACGCATCTGGAATGAGCCGCAGCGCATGGTCATAACTGCGGCAGGCGAGCGTAGCGAGCGGCCGCTTCCGACTCCGAGCATTGCTTGAAGCGACCCACCGGGTGCTCCGGAGAGCGAACGTCGTCTGGATGCCCGCTGACGGCTCGCCGGTCCATCAGGTCCCACCGTTACCCGGCACCCTGGCGATCGCGGTGATGGTATTCCAGTTGCGCGTGGTGACCGGGACCCCAAAGAGCCGGTCGAACGTGCCGAGGTAGCTGATGACCTTCATGTGGCGCCGGTACACGCCGAAGACGAACCGGTTGTCCCTCGCGAGGATCTTCAGCAGCCACTTGCCGCTGGAAGGAAAGCTCATGGGCGGCGACGGCGCCGAGCGGGGACGCTTGGACAGGACGCTCACGAAGCGGACGATGTCGGGTCGCACGGGCTGGTCCGCGAAATGATTCTGAGACATCAGCCTGACAATCTCGCGGCCCTGGCAGATCATGATCTCGGCATCGAAGGGAAGCCTGCGTTCCAATTCGGCGCGGAGTCGCGCCCGGGTGACTGGCCGCCGGATCACGAAGGTGCCCGCCGCGCCGATGCTGACGGCATCGAGGTGCTTCAGTTGTTCGGCGAGCGTGGTAGGCCGGAAGGTCCTGTGACCGCCGACGTTGACCCCTCTCAGAAGAACCACGAGTGCCACGCGTTTCCTCCTGCTGGTGCCGCTCGAACACTGATCCGCTGGGCCGGCCGAAAACTGATCCACCGGCCTCTTGTCTGCCCAACGCCCGGAATTCTGCTGTGGCGCGATCACACAAGATGCGGCAGGCGAGCGCAGCGAGCCAGCCGCTACCGACCGAAGCGCCGTCTGCTGCAATTGCTGGTTTGGCGGCACCAGCTTCTGGCGTAGAGGATGTCGCCTGCCAGACCGATCTGCGACAATCCTCGAAACTCGCCGGGACCCTGCCCCTCTCGTCCTATGGTAGCGATGAGCATCCCCCGGGAATCGCATACGCGGATACGCGAATCCCGTCGCTCGGAGCCGAATAGCTGCCCCCCGGGACCGATGTTGCGGAGTCGTGAACCGTCGGGCCTGGGCAGGGGATTTCGGGTGAGGCGAAAGCTAGGGAGAGGCGAAGCTCGCGTTCAGAGCCTGCCGCGCCCGGCTACTGGCCAGATTCCACTCGAACCAGGTTCGTTGCCGACCTCCGTTGCGCGCAGCATCCCGCTCCCGCACGGCGCGACGGATGTCGGAGCGCATCGGTTCGGCGATCGAAGGGAGCCGCTCCACGATCGTCGGGATGGCGTCAGGCGACAAGCCCCCCGTCAGATAGGCGACGTCGAGCTTTCCCGTGCTCGCGAAGCGGTCCATGTTCCGGCTCGCGATCCAGGCCTCGTGGTTCCAGTAGATGAGCGCGATGAAGAGGATCGTGGCCGCCGCGGCCGCGCGGCGAAAGAGACGGCCCACATCGAAGTCCCTGGCGACCTCGAGTGAGAGCACTGCCAGGCCCACGGCGACCGCGCACATGTAGACCTGGGCATACAGCCTCGCCGTAGTGAATCCGTAGGCCGCCTCGTACAGCCACACCCGGCGGAAGGCGGAGCCAAGAAGCAGCAGCACCGCCGCGATGACCGCGAAGGTCAGGAGGCGCAGGGTGCGCTCGCGCCCATCGTCATTCCCATATCGCTCCGAGACGACGATGAGCAGCGCGCTCGCTGAGGCGACGATGGATAGCTCGCCGAAGCCACGCCGGGCATACTCGGCGAAGGTCATCCCGGAGCCGGGGATCCGGGGGAGGTTGCCAAAGAGATAGCCCACCTGAACAGCCAAGAACAGCCAGAACAGCGCGGCGACGCCGGCGAGCAGCATGAAGCGCTCGGTCGATCCCAGCCACCGATCGGGGGCCTTGCCCTCCATCGCGGGGGAGCTTCCCGGCTCGATTGACGCGTATCCGTAGGCACCGAGCACGACCACCAGAAGGACCACGAAGAACACCACGCGCGGCACTAATTCCTCGATTGCGACGAGGTCTCCGACCGCGTCCCGCCACGCCGCGAAGACGGGATCCGCCTCCGCGAGCAGCAGCGCGAAGCCGACCAGCACCGGGAGGGTGATGGCGAGGCCCCGGACCCACGCCCGAGCCCGGGTCGACCGGATGCGGTGCGTAGCTTCGACACCACGGCGCATCGCCTGAACCGCCGCGAACCTGAGTGCCACCAGCGGCGCGGTCGCGGCGAAAAGGGCTGTGATCGATCGGGGAGAAAGGCCGGCGGTCAGCAACATCTGCATCGCCAGGAAGAAGACGATCGCCAGGCAGATCAGCGCCGACAGGTCCGGACTGGCGGTCACCGCCGCCGCTCCGGCAATCACGATCGGGGCGCCGCCCATGATCAGGACGGACCGCGGCGGATGGCCGCGCAGTCGGGAAAACACGAGCAGGCCGGCCACGGCCGCGCCGGTCCACAGGACCCAGTTGATCCCGGGCAGGGCATCGTACAGCATCCAGGTTCCGAAGCCCGCCACCGCTGCCGCCGTGGCCCAGAGCAGCCCGGGCTCGCCCTTCACCGCACCCGATGACGGGCTCGAATCCTCAGATTTCTCGCTCATGGGTCGAATATGCGAAACGTTGCTGGCATTGTCAAGTACTTTGTTGTGCCAAGTATATAACGGGTCCAGGCACGCGGCCGTGCGTGGTTGGAATCGGTCTCGGGGCGAAGGGTGTGGCGGGTAGAAGGACGCCGGCGTGCCGTTCGAGCGTCACACCACCCCGGTCATCTCGCTCCGCACTGATGCGTGGTGCCGCCGAACGACCAAGGTTCTGCTGCGTGGCGCTCAGCGAGCGCACCCCATTGACGCTTCTACGCCGAGCTCGAAGGCGTATCAACATGATGCCACCGCACGCCACGGCAGCAGCAACCCGTGGTCATGCGCTGCGGCGCCGTCCCGCGCGCCGAGGGCGCGCCGGCTCGGAACGCCACACTTTGCGGAGCGCGGCATTCACAGCGCGAGCGGTCGGGAACGCCTTGGCTACGTCGGGCCCCAGCACCACGATGTTCGAACCCTGGGCGTAGCGCTTCGCGTACTTGCCTCGCACCCCGCCGCTGAAGTCGTATTCCGCGCCCATGGTGTCGACTTCCCGGACTCGGCTACGCGTCTTCTTCATAGATGCGCCGCTCGCGGCGGCCAGCAGAGCGAGCGCTGATGAGCCGGATGTCCGACTCGGCGCGCTCGGCATGAACTACGACGAGAATGCGATGCCGCGTGGAGCGTCCAACGAGCAGAAACCGCGTCTCGTCGTCAGAATGGTCTGGGTCCGGTACCGTGATCGAGAGCGGGTCCGCGAACGCGGTGCTTGCTTCGTCGAACGAGACCCCGTGTTTCCTAGCATTCGCCGCCGCCTTTCGGGGATCTCACGTAAAGCGCATTCCCGTCGGAGGAATCTACCCCCGCAGCCGAGGCCCTTGCAGGCGAATAACGCATCAGAATTCAGCTGCGCGGCCCGAATGCCGCACGAGCTGATGCTCGTTCGCGATGACGGCGCGCGCAAGCAATGACGCCCCGGCGCACCGCGTCGGCTGCAATTCCTGGTTGGGCTCAGCGCCGCAGCCAGACGTCCGGATGCCGGTGTCCATGAATCGCGCCCACGACACTGACGACCGTCGGAAAGATCTTGTAGTAGACGCCGTAGGGAAACTGCGACAGCAGGCGCCGCCGAAGCCTACCGTGGATTACGGGAAAGCGTTCGGGTGCGCCGGCGATCTCCGTGACAGCGGTATCCACCGCGTCGATGAATCGCCTCGCCGCGTCGGGCGAGCGGGCTACGTACCAATCGAACACTTCGCGGATCTCGGCCCGCGCACGCGCGCGGACAAGGAGACGCGGCACTTACGGAAGCTTGCCGCGGAGCTCGTCCCGCAACTCGGTCCACGAACTGCCCGCGGCCGGATCGCCGTCCGCCTCCGCCTCGCGGCGGTCGAGCTCGGCGGCGAGGGCCGGTGAAAGTGGCGCGGCAGCAGTGGGGTCGAGACTATCCCACAAGCGGCCCATCAGTTCAATGCGCTCCTCGGCGGACAGCGCATCGACGGGAATCGTCACAGAGGCCATGGCAGTAGTCTGGCGCCTCTTCTCGGAGTTCGCAACGGCAGGTCGGCTGGAGCCCTAACTTGCAATTATCCAGTCACGATATCTCGCGAAGCGGAAGCAACCCTTGCGAGCGCTCGCTGCTTTTCACCCAGCGCCCGCATTCGAGTATGCGGCGCAAGCGCCTCCAGAGCAACCGCTCCGAAGAGATCCAGCCACGCGTGCGTTTGGAGTTATGCGGTGAGCGGCCGCTGCATAAGCACGCGTGTCGTGACAACTCGGCCGGAGCATCTCGTGGAGGTGTCCAAGGCCCCGCCGACCACGAGCCGATGAGGCCGCACGAACGCCCCCAAACACGGTCAGCGACGCGCGCGCCCGCGCCGGCCAGCCCGACCTCACGGGCCAATGATCTCGAGCAGCCCCTCGACCACCCGCGCCAGTTCCTCAGAGGCCGCCTCGCCAACCCGCCTCCCGATGCGCTCGACCGCCAACGTCCGGATCTGACTGATCTTCACCCACGACCGCTGCGCCAAGCCGGCCGCCTCCAGCTCCAACGCCAGCGGGAAGCCGGCGCGCGGCTCCCGGCTCGTGAGCGCCGCCGCGATCACCGTCCCGGAGTTCGCGTTAAACACGTCCTGGCTCAGGATCAGCACCGGACGCCGCCCGGCCCGCTCGTGGCTGCGAGTCGGGCTCAGGTCGGCCCACCGAACCTCCCCCCGCCGAATGCGGGCCACTCAGTACTCCGACCACTCCGCCACGCCGGCCGACAGCCCTTCTTCGGCGAACGCACGCTCCTCGGCTTGATCGAGCGCGCGACACGCTTCGGCAAGCCGGGTCCGACGCAGACGCTCAAGTTGCGCCTCGACAGCCGACTCAATCGCCTGACTGCGATTCGGAAACCGCCCGTCGCGGACGAGCACATCCACCTCGGTCGGGACCGCCGAGTCCACCCTCACCGCGACCTTCGTCTTCGCCATGACACTCTCCGGTATGACAGTATGTCATACCACTCCCGGTCGGTTACCTCGCCTACCAGCCGACCGCGGGACTGTTCACCGGCCGCCCGCCACGATTCAGCACGTGCAGGTAGACCATCGTCGTCCGCACGTCTCGATGGCCCATCAACTCCTGGATCGTCCGGATGTCGTAGCCGTCCTTCAGCAGGTGCGTGGCGAAGGAGTGCCGGAGCGCGAGACTGGTCACCCGCTTCGCGATGCCGGTGCGGCGCGCCGCGTCGGTCACCGCGCGCTGCACCACAGTTTCGTGCAGATGATGGCGCCGGCGCTCGCCCGTCGCCCGATCCTTGTCGCCCTTGCCGCGACGAATGGTCACCACGGCCCGCTCGAGATCCAGGTCCTTCACGCGCAGCGAAAGCGCCTGATTCTGCGTCGAAGCACTCACGCTGCGCTTCACCGCGAGATGCGTCAGGTACGAGGTCACCTCCTTCTCGGCGAGCAACTGCGGATGCTTGAGCCCGTGGAAGCGCAAGTAGCGCTTGATCCACGCCACGTACGCCTCCTCCGTGCGCGGGCTCAGCCGGCGCAGCCGCGCGCGCCGACGCACCATCGCGATCAGGCAGTACGGGCCCTCGTTGCGTGAGAGCTTGGGACGCGGATCCGGATCGTCGGCCACCCCGGAATCATCGGCACGTCACACCGCGAATGCGTCATCATGCGCACGCGGCGCGCATCATTCCATTGCGACGGCGCGCCAGCGACGAACGGGCCGGACCGAGGCCGGCAGAGCGTCCGCGGGGCAGCCGCCGGCCGCCGGCCGTGCGCCGGCCGAGTGCAGGCCTACCCGCCCCGCCCCACCGCCAGCCGCTCCGCCACCACCTCCGCCACGTCCAACACCTCGACCTGGGCCTCACGCGCCTTCACGCTGTCCGCCATCATCGTCATGCAGAACGGGCACGCCACCGCGATCGCGTTCGCCCCGGTCGCCAACGCCTCCTCCGCCCGCTCGGCGTTGATCCGCTTCCCCACCCGCTCCTCCATGAACATCCGCCCGCCACCGGCGCCACAGCACAACCCCCGGTCGCGCGAGCGCGGCATCTCCACGAGCGACACCACCGGCAACGCCCGCCGCAACGCGTCGCGCGGCGCGTCGTAGACGCCGTTGTACCGGCCGAGATAACAGGAGTCGTGATACGTGAACGTCCGCTCGGCGCCGTGCACGCCCTTGCGCATCGGCACGCGCCCCGCCGCGAGCAGCGACGCGACGTACGTCGAGTGATGCACCACGTCGTAGTTCCCGCCGAACTGCGGATACTCGTTCCCCAACTGATGGAAACAGTGCGGACAGGCCGTCACGATCGTCTTCACGCCGTACCGATCGAGTGTCGCGACGTTCTCCTTCGCCAGCATCTGATACAGATACTCGTTCCCCATCCGGCGCGCGGGATCGCCGTTGCACTTCTCCTCCTGCCCCAGAATCGCGAAGCGCACGCCCGCCGCCTGGAGAATCTTCGCGAACGCGACGGTCACCTTCTTCGCCCGGTCGTCGAACGAGCCCATGCAGCCGACCCAGTAGAGCACCTCCGGCCGCTCGCCGCGCGCGACCATCTCCGCCAAGGTCGGAATCGAGAGACCCGCCGCCCACTTCGCGCGATCGCCCGGATCGAACGCCCACGGCGAGCCGCGCTGCTCCATTGATTCAAAAGCGGGCATCACCTCGGCCGGGAATCGCGACTCGCCCAGCACCAGATTGCGCCGCAGCTCCAGGATCACCGAGAGCTGGTCAATCGAGACCGGACACTCCTCGACGCATGCGCGGCAGGTCGTGCACGCCCACAACTCGTCTTCGGTGATGTAGTCGTCGAGGAGGGCACCGCTCACCGCCGGTGCGCCACCGGCCGCGCCACCGGCCGGACCCGCCGCGCCGCCCGCGCCTCCTGCACCAGCCAGCAGAAGCGGCGCCTTCGCCTCCAGCCGATCCCGCACGTTGATCATGATCTTCCGCGGACTGAGCGGCTTCCCCGTGATGTTCGCCGGACACACAGCGGTGCAGCGCCCGCACTCGGTGCACGCGAAGCCGTCGAGCAGCGACTTCCACGAGAGCTGCTCCACATCCTTCGCGCCGAACACGTCCGTCTCCGCGTCGAGGTCCAGCGGCCGCATCGCGCCCACCACGCCCGGGCCCGACGTGTTCGAGAGGAACACGTTCGGCAGCGACACCACCACGTGCAGGTGCTTCGAGTACGGCAGGTAGTTCAGGAACCCGAGCACCAACAGTACGTGCAGCCACCAGAGCGCCACGTACCACAGCTCGGCCGCCCCGGCGCCCACGCCGGAAAGAAGCTGCGAAAGGAGCAGCGTCAAAGGCCGCGCCGCCGTCACCGACGCCGGACGCACGACGAGATCGAACGCGCCCGCGAAGTACATCGTGACCATCAGCGCGCCGATCCACGAGAGGATGAGCAGCGGATCGTTCGGGTGCGTCTCGGCGCCGCGAAGACGCGGCACCCGCCGCACGAGTCGTCGCCAGAGCGCGAACGCCACCGCGGCGAGCACGATCAGCCCCCACAGGTCCTGGTTCAGCGCGAAAAACGCGTACACGGGCCGCGGCACGAAGCGCGCGAAGCTGAACCCCGGGATCATCCCCTCGCCGAACGTCTCGACCGTCCCCACGGTCAGCACGCAGAACCCCCAGAAGATCGCCGCGTGCATCGGGCCCGCGAGCGAGTCGCGGAAGATCTTCCGCTGGAAGAGCCCGATCCGGACGAAGTTCGAGAAGCGCTCTCCGAGGTGGTCCCAGCGCGGATCGTCGAGCCGGCCCAGGCGCAGGTACGCGACCAGCCGCTGGACACTGTACGCGAAGAACCCCAGCGCGAGAACGAAGACGATCGTGAAGAGGAGGTGCCCTGTCGTCATCGGCGCCCTCAGCGTGTGATGGTCACCCGCCCTTCTTCGCTTCGCGAACGGCCGCCGTGAGCACCGGCAACACCTGCAGCACGTCGCCCACGATGCCGTAGTCGGCCACCTGGAAGATCGGCGCGTCCTTGTCCTTGTTGATCGCGACGATCGTCTTCGACGTGCGCATCCCCGCCAGGTGCTGGATCGCGCCGGAGATCCCGCACGCGATATACAGGTCGGGCGACACGAGTCGCCCGGTCTGGCCGATCTGATCCGAGTGCGGACGCCAGCCGTCGTCCGTCACCGCGCGCGTCGCCCCCACCGCGGCGTTCCCGAATGCCGCCGCGAGATCCTCCACCAGCTTGAAGTTCGCCGCCTCCTTGAGCCCGCGCCCGCCCGAGACGATCACCGGCGCATCACCCAGGTCGAGCTTGCCGCCCGCGGCCGGCTCCGTGTGCGTCACCTTCACGCGCACCGTGGCCGGATCAATGGCCGGCGCGATCGCCTCCACCACGCCGGGCCGACCATTCTCCACCGGGAGCACCGCGCCCGCGCGGAGCGAGACGAGCGCCGGCACGGCCTTCAGCGCGAGCGCGTGGATCACCTTGTTCGTGTAGCCGGGGTGCTTCACCCGCACGTCGTCCGCGGCCACCGTGAACTCGATCACGTCGGACGCGTACGGAAGTCCGAGCTTCGCCGCCACGCGCGCGACCAAATCGTGCCCCTGCGCGCTGGCGCAGAAGAACGCGGCCCGGTAGCCCCCGCCCTGCAAGCGCGCGGCGATCGTCGCGGCGAGCGCCTCGGGATTGTAGTTCGTGAAGCCCGCGTGCTCCAGCACGAGCACGACGTCGGCGCCGCACACGCCGCATCGGGGCGCCAAGCCGCCGACGCCGGGCGCGCCCGCGAGCATCGCGTGCACCGCGCCACCCGTGCCGTCGGCCACGCGCCGCGCCGCGGTCACGGTCTCGAGCGCCACACGCCGCATCCCCCCGAGCCGCGTCTCGACGAAGGCGAAAACGTTCTGTTCCCCGGCCATCAGAGTACCTTCGCCTCTTCCTTTAATAGGCGCACCAGCTCGGGCACCGCGTCCGGCCCCTCGCCGATGATGCGCCCGCCCGAACGCTCGGGCGGCAGCTCGAGCCTCTCCAGCACGTAGCGCTGCTCGCCAAGCTGCGCCGGCCGAACCTCGAGCGGCTTCTTCTTCGCCGCCATGATCCCCTTGAGCGAGGGATAACGCGGCCGCGCGATCCCTTCGTCAATCGTCACGACCGCCGGGAGCGGGCACTCGATCAGCTCGTACGCCCCCTCCAGCTCGCGCCGCGCCTTCACCACACCGTCGGCCACATCGAGCTTCGAGATCGCCGAGATCACCGGGAGCCCGAGCAACTCGGCGGCGAGCACGCCCACCGAGCGGTTCTGCGTGTCCACCGCCATCCGGCCGAACATCACGATGTCGAACGCGCCCCCTTTCAACTCAGCGGCCAGCGCCGTCGCGATCGCGTGCCCATCGTGGACGGGCGCGTCGTGCTTGAGCTGCACCGCGCGATGGGCGCCGATCGAGAGCGCCTTGCGCAACGACTCCTGCACGACGTCGCCGCCCAGCGAGATCACGGTGACCTCGCCGGCGCCCTGCTTCTCGGTGATCTGGACCGCGACCTCGACGGCGAAGCCGTCGAAATCCGAGAGGTCGTACTTGAGGCCGGTCTCGTCCACGGCCGTGCCGCCCGGGGCGATCTTGAAGCGGACGTCCTGATCGGGGACGCGCTTGACGCAGACGGCGATCTTCACGGGGGGTAAGCTAGCGCGCGCACCAGTACCGCAAAAGCGAGTCTACAGCCGTCAGCCGTCAGTCATCAGCCGTCAGCAGCTGACAGTCGAGAACTGACGGCTGACCGCTGTCCACTCGCAGTTGTCGTTTCCCATCGGCAACGCTCTATTTGTCAGCACACGGTCCGCCACCCCTCGACCCCCCTGATGCCCACCACCTGCCCGAACTGCAGCGCCCCGGTCACGACGGACGCGCTGTTCTGCCATCGCTGCGGCAGGAACTTCACGATGGACATGGCGGCGGTGCAGCCGCCCGTGGACGCGGCGACCTCGGACACCCTCGCGCGCCTCCGCACCGCCCTCGCCGACCGCTACGCCATCGAGCGCGAGCTGGGCCGGGGCGGAATGGCGACGGTCTTCCTCGCGAGGGACCTCAAGCACGACCGCGAGGTCGCCATCAAGGTGCTCCACCCCGAACTCGCGGCCTCCCTCGGCGGCGAGCGCTTCGAGCGCGAGATCCGACTCGCGGCGAAGCTCCAGCACCCCCACATCCTCGGGCTCTACGACTCCGGCTCCGCCGGCGACCTGCTCTTCTACGTGATGCCGTTCGTGAAGGGCGAGTCGCTGCGCGACCGGCTCGTGCGCGAGGGGATGCTCCCGGTGGACGACGCGATCCGCATCGCGCTCGAGGTCGCCGACGCGCTCGGCTACGCGCACGAGCAGGGCATCGTCCACCGCGACATCAAGCCCGAGAACATCCTCCTCTCCGGCGATCACGCGCTCGTCGCCGATTTCGGCATCGCGCGCGCCGTCTCCGAGGCGGGAACGCAGAAGCTCACGCAGACCGGAATGGCCGTGGGGACGCCGGTGTACATGGCGCCCGAGCAGGGCATCGGCGACAAGACCGGCCCGACCGCCGACCTCTACAGCTTGGGCTGCGTGCTCTACGAGATGCTCGCGGGCGAGCCGCCGTTCACCGGCTCCACGCAGATGGCGATCATGGCGAAGCACGCGATGGAGCAGGTGCCGAGCATCCGCGTGGTGCGGAACGCGGTGCCCGAGGAGGTGGAGCAGGCGATCTTCGCCGTGCTCGGCAAGGTGCCCGCGGACCGCCCGCAGACCGCCGCGCAGTTCGCCGAGCTCATGGGGATGCCGCCGGGCTCGACGGCGAGCATGCGCGTCATGCGGATGACGCCGACGGGGTCCCGGCGGATTCCGTCGGCGTCGCAGGCCATGCTCGCGATCCCGGAGCCGGTGGCGTGGTGGCGCCGGCCGCAGATGATCGCCGTCGCGGTGCTCGTGGTGGTCGGCGCCGCCGGCATCGGGCTCTGGAAGACGACCGGCACTCGAGGCGCGGCGACCGCCGGACCCGAGGCGCGTCGCATCGCCGTGCTCTACTTCGAGGACCTGAGCAAGGACCACTCGCTCGGCCCACTCGCGGACGGGCTCACCGAAGGGCTCATCCGCGCGCTCGGCAACGCGTCGAGCCTGACCGTGATCTCGCAGGGCGGGGTCGAGAAGTACCGTGGCTCAGACGTCGCGCCGGACAGCATCGCGAGGGCGCTGCGCGCCGGCTACCTCGTGCGCGGCGAGGTGGAGCACGAGCGCGACAAGATCACCGTCAACGTGCGCCTCGAGGACGCCAGCGGCGCGAACCTCAAGCGCAAGAGCTTCGTGCAGCCCGCCGGCACCCTGCTCACGATGCGCGACACGCTTTCCGTGGTCGCGTCAGAGCTGATCCGGCTGCAGCTCGGCGAGGAGATCCGCCTCAAGGAGAGCGCCGGAACGTCGAACCCTGACGCCTGGCTCCTCGTGCAGCGGGGCCGGCAGGCACAGAAGAACGGCGAGTCGTTCGTCGCGAAGGGCGACTCGGCCGGACTCGAACGGGAGTTCCGCGCCGCCGATTCGCTCTTCGCGCTCGCCGAGAAGGCGGACGCGAAGTGGGCGGAACCGGTGACGCTGCGCGCCGCGCTCGCCTATCGCCGGTCGCGTCCGCCCCTCGGCCGCGATCCTGCGCAGATCCGCCAGTGGGTGGGCGTCGGGATGGTCCATGCCGATCGCGCTCTCAGCCGCGATCCCAACGACGCCGATGCCCTGGAAGTGCGCGGAAACCTGCAATACTGGGGCTGGTTCTCGAACCTCGAAGCCGACGCCGCCAAGAAGCAAGCGTCGCTGCTCGCCGCGAAAGCGGACTTCGATAAGGCGACCACGATCAACCCGCGACAGGCCGGCGCCTGGGCCCAGCTCGCAAGTCTCTACTATCAGATTCCCTCAGCTACCACCTCGGACGTGTACATCGCGGCGACGCGCGCGTACGAGGTGGACGAATTCCTCGCCAGCGCCAACCTCACGCTGAATCGGCTCTTCCTCGCGGCGTACGATCTCGGGTCGTTCGACAGGGCCGAGCAGACGTGCGCCGAGTTTCGCCGGCGATTCCCGGCGGACGTGCGCGCCATGCGCTGCAGGCTCTATGTGCTGACGACGCCCCGGAACACGTCGCCGAACCTCACAGATGCGTGGCGGATCGCTGACTCGGTGGTGGCGATGACGCCGCCAGCCACGCAGCCGCGAGAGCGCCTCAGCGCGAACATGCTCGTCGCCGCCGTGCTCGCGCGCGCGAGCAAGAGCAGCCCAGCCCTCGCCGACAGCGCCAGGGGCGTCGCGAAGCGCTCCGAAGGAAACGCGCAGATGGACCCCACCCGCGAGGCCGCCTTCCGCGGCGCCTTCGTCTACACGATCCTCGGCGACAAGCCCAGCGCCATCCGGCTCCTCAAGGAATACCTCGCCGTGAACCCCCAGCGGACGAGTTCCCTCCGCGACGATCCGGGCTGGTGGTTCAAGGATCTCGAAAACGACCCCCAGTTCCGGCAGCTCGTGGGAAGCGCGAAGTGAACTAAAGCGCGACACTGGCGGAAATCGGCGCAACGGTTACATTCTGCCGCTTCCGTCTTAAGCGCGCCCGGATGAGAGGGGTGGCGTTCCTCCACGCTCCTCCGCCGGCGGTCCCCCGCAGTTCTGGAGAGCCGAGTCATGCGCAGAGCCCACGTTTCGGTCCTCGTAGCGGCCGCAGTTCTTTTCTCGCTCTCCTGTTCGGACCAGCGGCGCGACGTCCTTCCAACCTCGCCGCGAACGCCCCAGATCCTCCGGCCCTCGAGGACCGAGGCGCCGGTGCCCGGCACGTGCACTACTCAAAACGTGCTCGAGGCGGAGATCAACGCCGTGATCCGCCCTGGCAAGGACAGGGGCAAGGTTCACGGGGATGTCGGCAAACTCAATGCCGCCATTAACAAGCACGACTACGCCGCGGCGCAAGCACTGGCGTTCAGTATTACCGACTTCGTCATCAAGAAGTTCAAGGCCAATGAGACGACGGGAACGCCCGCGCAAGTCACGTCACTCATCAACCACGTCTTCTGTTACGCCGGCCTCGCCATCAGTATCACCGACCCGGCCAACGCGAATGTCGTCCCGCCGTCGGCGACCGACACGCAGACCGTCAAGAGCAAAAACAACGACGCAGGCACGCAGCTTCCGCCCGGCTCGATCACCGAGACCACGGTTCTCGAGTTCATACCGATCGCCGACATCTTGCCCGGCGACGGCAGGGGTCCGCTCGGAACGAAGCTCGACCAGTACGCCGGCTTCTTCGCGATCTCGGTCGGCTCAGCGTCGGGCGCCGGCCCCGCGGATTCCGTGATCGTGGGCATCTGCCCCGCACCCGGGATCGTGTGGACGACCGCGGTACGCAACCGGCTGCGCCTGGGACATAAGAAGGCGATCGGCGGCTTCGAGATCGCGCCGACGGCCGACGCGAGTTTCCTCCAGTGTCCAACCTCGACGGCCCAGCTCTCCAAGTTGCCGCGCTGGCTGCGGTCGCTCGCGAGTCTCGTGATGCCCAAGGTGCTCTATGCGCGCCAAGAGGAGTTCTTCTCCGGCGGCGTCGGCGGCACCGCCGGCGAGTTCAGTGACTTCGGCCCGGTGGATCCGGAGCTGAGCTTCTCGGGCGGCGTCGGCGGCACGGCGGGCGAGTTCAAGAAGTCGCCCGTTCCGCGAAAGCTCGAACCGCAGGCTCCGGCCAAGTCGCCGCGCGTCGCGCCGAACTTCCTGCTCAGGCCCGGATCGCAGGGATCGCGCCTCAACAACGCGTCTGGCGATGTGTGCGTCGCGCCGCTCGCGTATCCGTGGGGCACAGATGTCGAGGCGTTGTGCCGTCCGCAGATTACGGTCACGACGAACCTCGGCACCGTTCTGACGGGCGTGCCGGTCGCGTGGACCGACACGACGGGTGGCGGCACGATCGCCGCCGAGGCGTCGGGTTCGCAGACGTGCGGTACGTTCGGCTCGACGGCAGCCACGACGACGGATGCGAGCGGCACGGCCCGCGTCTGCTGGACGATGGGTCCCACGCCTGGAACAAACAACAACAAGGTGCGCGCGAGGCCGAGTGCCGGCGGTGACGCGCCAGCCGGCGTCATGTTCGTCCCGGCAGTCGTTACGTTCACCGCGAGTGCGCTCAAGAGAACGCCGGTCGCCACCGCCGTCGGCGAAACCGTGACCTACGACGGCCTGGACCACCCCGGGAGCGGCACCTGCTCGGAAGGCCTCACGCCCGTGCTCTCGTACAGCGGCGGATCCGTGCCGCACAACATCGGCGTGTACACGCTGACCGTGACGTGCGGCGACGGCAACGTGCGCTACAACACGGTCGAGAGCACCGCGACTATCACCATAACGGGCTTCTTCGAGAGTTTTGAAGCCGGCATTCCGGCGGGATGGACGCTCTCTGGTACGGGCGGCACCTCGGCAGCAGTCCCCAATCTGAGCCCGACGCAGGGAACCAAGTTCGCGTTCATCGCCACGCCGGGGGTTGTCAACACGACCTTCGGCGGAACAGGGGGAACAACGCTCAAGTCGTCCACTTTTTCGGCTGCAGCAGGCGACGTGCTCAGCTTGGATTTCAACTTCCTGACGACCGACGGCACTACCCCCTTCTCGGACTTCACGTTCGTACAGCTGCTGAACGCTAGCGACGGGTTCGTCGCGACCCTCGGGAACGCAAACACGACCGGCCCAGTTGACCGAGCTGTACCAGCTCTAGGTGGTCCCCCCCCGCCAGCGATCAGCTTGGGTGTGACGCTCACTCCACCCACGGCGTTCTTTGATGGAGTTGCCACGGGCCCTCTAGTACTAGACGGAGTGACCTTCGGACCCCTCAAGTACCCCAATACCGTCGGTACGAAAGGCGGGTCGACGGGTTTCATTCATTCGTCATTCACGATCCCGGCCACTGGCACGTTCAAGCTTCTTTTCGTCGTGATGGATTATGGCAATCGCAATTACCCGTCGGCTTTGGTCATCGACCACATCTCAGTCCAGCGGCCCTGATTCTCGGCCCTGCGAAGAAGGGCGGCTCCTCCGGGAGCCGCCCTTGCCGCTAGCCTGAGCAATCGGTCGCGGCGCTCGACGCGCCCGCGCCACGCCGATTCCCAAGCGCCCACGAACGGATCTGTGATGCAGGTCCCTTGCGCGTGGCACTTTTCGGCCAGACATTCTCTTGGCTGAAAAGTGACCGAATGCGCGGATAGCCCACGAGCGTGATGCTCGCTTTCCTGAAACGGAGTCGCCCCCCGATGCGCCGCACCTCTGCCCTCCTGATCTCCGCAGGCGCTGCACTCCTGCTCCTGTCGTGCCGCGACACCAGGACCAGCGGCACTCTTCCCACAGCGCCGATCATCAAGCCGGGCGCGCGCAGCAGCGACCTCGTACCTGGCGAATGCACGACGCTCGATAATCTCCACGCGCTCACCGGCGCCGCCTTCGGGGCGGGCTCGCCGGACGCGAACTCCGTGCACGGGAAGCTGGACAACCTGCGGCACAAGCTCGACATCGGAGACCTGGCCGGAGCGAAAGCTCAGGCGTTCAACATCGTCGAGTTCGTCCTCAAGAAGTACAAGCAGGGCGGGCTTCCGGGCAGCGACGCGGATGTCGTGTCGCTGGTGAACGGCGTTTTCTGCTACGCCGGACTCTCCATCACAATCACCGACCCGGCGAACGCGTCGCTGATCAGCCCAACGGACCCGGCGCAGACGATTACCAGCAGCACGGGTACCTCGGGAACGCAACTTCCCACGGGAGCAGTGACCGAGCCCGCGGTGCTCGAGTTCGTTCCGCTTCCTGACGGAAACCTCCTCACCACCAAGCTCGACAAGTACCCCGGGTTCGTCGCGATCACGATGACCTCGGAGAACAACTCGTCTCTTGCCAATGCAGCCGTCGTCGCCGTCTGCCCGCCACCGGGAATCCCGACCAGCGTCCGGGCGCGCTTGCGCCTCGGTCATCAGGCGAGCACCGGATTCGAGATCACGCCGCCGGCCGACGGGAGCTTCATCCAGTGCCCGACTTCGACAGCCATGCTCGAGAAGGCACCGGGCTGGCTCCGACGGCTTGCGAGTCTCGTTCTGCCGAAGGCGCTCTATGCCCGCCAAGGGGAGGCCTTCAGCGGCGGCGTCGGCGGCACGGCGGGCGAGTTCAGTCCGTTCGGGGCGGTCGATCCGGAGCTCAGCTTCTCCGGCGGCGTCGGCGGCACGGCGGGCGAGTTCAAGAAGTCACCCACGCCGAAGACGCTCGCCCCGCCCGCAGCGTCGGCCACGCGAGTCCCGGCCGCAAACCTGCGGCTGAGCGGTCCCGGGCCGAAGCTCACCACGGTGGCGAATGGCGTCTGCACGGCCGTCGCCGCACCATGGGGCACCGAGGTCGAACCGGAGTGCCGGCCAGAGATGACCGTCACCACGCACTTGGGGACCAAGCTGCAGGGCGTGACGGTTTCGTGGACGATCGGGGCGGGCGGCGGAACCGCCGCGCCCGAACTCTCGTTCCAGGGGAGCTGCGACCTCACGGTCGGGTTCGTCTCGACGACCTCCACGACGACCGACGCCTTCGGCAAAACGCGAATCTGCTGGACGATTGGTCCGACCCCCGGCACCAACAACAACACCTTGATCGCGACGCTAGCCGCCGGCGGTGACGCGCCGGACGGCGTCACGTTCGTCTCAAGCGACGCACCGATCGGCGTCATCCGGAGAAGCGAGAAGTTCACCGCGAGCGCGCTCTTGAGAACTCCGACGGCCACAGCGACCGGGGAAATCGTCGTGTTCAACGGACTCCCGCATCCGGGGAGCGGTTTCTGCTCGGACGGTCTCACTCCCGCGCTCACGTACGACGGCGACGGCTCGGTGCCGACGAACATCGGCACGCGGACGCTGACCGTCACGTGCGGAGACGGGCTTACGCTCTACAACACCGTCACGGCGACCGCGACGATCACGATCGCCGAGGCGATCCCGACGGTGACCGTGACGTGCGCGTCGGTGGTCTTCAACGGCGCGGATCAGTCGCCGTGTACTGCGAAAGCGACGGGCGTGGGCGGTGCGGACCCCGGCCCCGTTGCCGTCGTGTATGCTCCATCGCCGCCGCACGACGCGGGCTCGTATGCCGCCACGGCGAACTTCGCCGCGCAGGGGAACTACGGCGCGGCATCAGGAAGCGGCACGTTCCAAATCACGCCGGCGCCCACGGTCACAGCCGTGACGTGCCCTGCGTCTGTCGTCTACAACGGCTCGGCGCAGACGCCGTGCTCGGCGACGGTCACCGGCCCGGCACTGAGCCAGTCGCTGACCATGACCTATTCGAATAACGTCAACGCCGGCACCGCTACGGTGAGCGCGGGCTTCCCCACGGGCGGCAACTATCTGGGGAGCAGCGATTCGAAGACCTTCGAGATCGAGAAGGCGCCGACGGTCACGGCCGTGATGTGCCCGGCGTCCGTCGTCTTCAACGGCTCGGCGCAGACGCCGTGCACGGCGACGGCCACCGGCGCCGGTAACCTGAACGCAACCGTCAGCGTCAGCTACTCGAACAATACGAACGCCGGAACGGCCACCGCGAGCGCGAGCTACGCCGGAGGCACGAACTGGTTGCCGAGCAACGGTTCTGCGACGTTCCAGATCACACCGGCACCGACGGTCACGACGGTGACCTGCCCCGCGTCCGTCGTCTACAACGGCTCGGCGCAGACGCCGTGCACGGCGACGGCCACCGGCCCGGTACTGAGTCAGACGGTGGCGGTGTCCTATTCGAACAACGTCAACGCCGGCTTCGCCACGGCGAGCGCGAGCTTCCCCACCGGCGGCAACTACCTAGGCAGCAGTGACTCGGAGACCTTCGAGATCATGAAGGCCGCGTCGGTCACGACCGTGTCGTGTCTGGTGTCCGTGCTCTTCACCGGCTCGCCGCAGACTCCCTGCTCGGCGGAAGTCACAGACTCGGGCGCGCTCAATCAGGCCGTAACGCCGGTGACGTACACGTCAAACATCGTCGGGACGGCGACCGCCAACGCAACCTACGGCGGCGGCACGAACTGGCTTTCCAGCAGTGGCTCGGCGACGTTCCAGATTCTCTACGTCCAGTCCAACTGCTTCGCCTCGCCGGTCTACAGCGTGATGCCGACCACGAAGTCGTTCCAGAACAAGGGGTCGAATGTCCCCGTGAAGTGCACGCTGCTGACCGCATCGGGCACGGCCGTCTCGAACGCGACGGGCGATCTGCTCGTGCAGGACAGGGGAACGAATGGGAGCGTCGTTCCAGGTTCAACCGCGTTCTCGGGCTCGAACGTCTTCAAGCTGGACAGGAACAAGAACTACTCCTACGGGCTCGATACGTCGCCAGGCACATTCATCTCCGGTCACTACTATTTCGTGACCGCCTTCTGGAACGATGGATCGAAGACCACGGGCTGGTTCTACATCAAGTAGCTCGCTCCGACGTTCGCACTGCCGACGGGCCCCGGACTCCTCCGGGGCCCGTTGCGCTTGAGGCACGAGGCGACATCGAGCACTATCTTGGGACGTCCCGATCGTACGCACCCCGTCACTAACGGCAACGGCCCCCACCCGTGACCAGCGGCGCTGATTCTCCGCACCGACCCGTCGCGCTCATCACCGGCGCGACCGCCGGCATCGGCGCCGTCTTCGCCCAGCGCCTCGCCGCGCAGGGCCACGACCTCGTCCTCGTCGCGCGCGACGCCGCGCGCCTCCAGGCGTTCGCCGACGAGCTCGCTCTCCAATTCAACGTTGCCGCCGAGCCCCTGAGCGCCGACCTCGCGCGCGACGACGGCATGCGGCGCGTGGCCGAGCGCATCGCGCAGATGGACCGCCTTGCCGTGCTCGTGAACAACGCGGGGTTCGGCACGAAGGGGAAGCTGGTGAACCGCCCCGTCGCCGAGCAGGCGACGATGCTCAAGCTCCACGTGATGGCGCCGATGGTCCTGACGCGCGCCGCGCTCCCGGGGATGATCGCGCGCGGGAAGGGGACGATCATCAACGTGGCGTCCGTCGCCTCCTTCCTCTACAGCACGGGCAACGTCAACTACTGCGCGACCAAGGCGTACGAGCGCGTCTTCAGCGAGGGGCTCGCGATGGAGCTCTCCCGCACCGGCGTGCACGTGCAGGCGCTCTGCCCGGGCTTCACGCACACGGAGTTCCACGGCCGGATGGGCGTGGACAAGACGACGATCCCGAAGTTCCTCTGGCTCGACGCGGAGCGCGTGGTGGACGAGTCGCTCGCGCAGGTGGCGCGCAGCGGGCCCGTCGTATGCGTCCCCGGCCTGCGCTACAGGATCATCGTCTTCCTGATCAGGTACCTGCCGGAGTGGCTCAAGCGCGGAGCGCGACGCAAGTACGGCGAGTCGCGGCTGTGAGGTGAGGGAACGGCTTCACCACGATTGTGAGGGGACAGCTTCACCACGGAGACACGGAAGTCCACGGAGGGCCACGGAGAAGTCTTTGGGGGAACGACAGCGCGAGTGCCGGCTGTCGTTCCCCCAAGCATTCCTCCGTGGCCCTCCGTGGAACCCTGTGCCTCCGTGGTGAAGCCGTGCCTCCGTGGTGAGATGTATCGCCCCTCACCCCCTGAACGCGTCCATCCCCGTCACCGCCTGCCCGATCACCAGCGTGTGCATGTCGTGCGTCCCCTCGTACGTGTACACGCTCTCGAGGTTCGCCATGTGCCGCATGCTCGCGTACTCGGCGAGGATGCCGTTCGCGCCCAGCAGCCGCCGCGCCTCGCGCGCGATCTCCGTCGCGACGTTGACGTTGTTCCGCTTCGCGACGCTCACCTGCTGAGGCGTGTAAGTCCCCGCGTCCTTCATCCGGCCGAGGTGGAGCACGAGCAGCTGTCCCTTGATGATCTCCGTGAGCATGTCGGCCAGCCGCGCCTGCTGGAGCTGGAACCCGCCGATCGGCCGGTCGAACATCACGCGCGTCTTCGAATAGGCAAGCGCCTCCTCGTAGCACGCCATCGCCGCGCCCATCGCCCCCCACGCGATCCCGTAGCGCGCCTGCGTGAGGCACATCAGTGGGCTCTTGACCGTCCCCGACTTGGGGAGCAGCGCGTCCGCCGGCAACTGCACGTCACTGAAAACCAATTCGCTCGTGTCCGATGCGCGAAGTGACAGCTTCCCCTTCTGGTCCTTCGCCTTGAACCCCTGCGAGTTGGTCGGGACGATGAACCCGCGGATGCTCGCGCCCTCCGGGTCTTTGTCGCCCGTCTTCGCCCAGACGATCGCGACCTGTGCGGTGGAGCCGTTCGTGATCCACATCTTGCTGCCGTTCAACAGCCACGTGCCGTCCTTCTGCTCGCGCGCGCGCGTGATCATGCCGGCCGGATTCGAGCCGTAGTCGGGCTCCGTGAGCCCGAAGCAGCCGATCACTTCGCCCTTCGCCATCTTCGGCAGCCACTTCGCCCTTTGCTCTTCGCTGCCGAAGGCGTAGATGGGGTACATCACCAGCGCGCCCTGCACGCTCGCGAACGACCGCACGCCCGAGTCGCCGCGCTCCAGCTCCTGCATGATCAGGCCGTAGCACACGTTGCTGAGACCGGCGCAGCCGTATTCCTCAGGGAGGTTGGCGCCGAAGTAGCCGAGCTCGGCCATCTGCGGGACGATCTCCTTCGGGAATCGTCCCTCCACGTAGCACTGGCCGATGACGGGCAGCACCCGCTCGCTCACGAAGCGGCGCACCGAGTCGCGCACGGCGCGCTCCTCTTCGGTGAGCGCGGCGTCAATGTTGAAGAGGTCGCCGTCGCGCGGCCGGAGGTGCGCGGAGGCGAGGAACGTGTCGGCGGCGTCGGGCGTGGTCATCTGCTAAACCTACTCGGCGTGGCCGCCGGCGTGAACGTCCGCGCGGCCGCGTCCCACACCCACGGTGTCACCGCGATGGACGTCGCATCGCCCTCGATCGCGTGGAACTGCGCCGCCGCCCCGCCCCGCACCCGGTCGGTAAGCGTATTGGTCGTGGACACCACGAACCGGCCGCCGCCGGCGCTCACCTGCTCGATGCGCGCCTCGTGGTCGTGCCCGCAGAGCACGAGGTCCGCACCGGTCGCGCCGGCCGCCTCGACGCCGCCCGCGCGGTTCGCGAGCCCCCACCGGTTCGACAACCGCCCGCGCAGCAGGTTGTGGTGAATCACGAGCACGCGCGTGTCGCCGCTCGGCGCTGAAGCGAACGTCTCGCGCGCGTGCGCCCACTGCTCGCGCCGGATCGCGCCCACCACCGAGAGGTCGCGGACGCGCGCCGTCAGCGTGTACGGCTGGATCCCGTGCGCCGAGTTGAGCGCGACGAGCGTCGCGCCCTCCACGTGGAGCACGGGCTCCACGTCCTCCGCGATGAACCGCCGGTAGCGCGCGAACATCGCCTGGTAGCTCCCGAGGCCGAACGGCGCCGTCCACCACGCGACGTCGTGGTTCCCGGGAATGACGAACACCGGCGCGAAGCGTTCCGCGTGCCGGATGACATCGCGCGCCCGCGTGAACTCGCGCGCCCGCGTGCGCTGCGAGAGGTCGCCCGAGAGGACGATGACGTCGAACGGCTCGCCTTCGACGATGCGCTCCAGAGCCGCGACCTGCTCGGGCACGCTCGGTGTGCCGCAATGGAGGTCGGAGACGTGGAGGAGGCGCACGCGTGCGTCCCGGTCAACCACCCGGCCGGACGTTCACGGCGCCGCGACGAGGTCCGCCACGCGCGCGGCGAGCGACGTCACGATCGCCGGGGTGAGTGTCGCCGCCGGGTCGCTCACCACCTCGCCGAGCCAGACGAAGAGCCCCGCGCGCCCGTCCACCAGCGCGAGCCGGAGCGCCGCGCGCTGTTCGCTGCCGCTCCTCCGGAACACCAGCTCGATCGGGAGCAGCGCGTACCGCGTGTCCCCCAGCGCGATGAGCGCGCGCAGGTTCGAGATGAACAGCTCGGGCAACTTCTCCCCCGGCTTGATCGGCACCGCGCGCATCGGCTGCGCGCCGAGCGCATACGGATCGCTCGTGTAGGCCGCGTTGCGCCGCGCGCTGCGCACGACGTCGGCCGCGTACGCCCAGCGCTTCCCCACGCCGCGCGCGGCGATCGCCGAGCCGATCGAGTCGTCCAGCTCCCGGCGGAACGCGCCCCAGCGCGCCGCGTCCACGAACGCCCCGCTGTCGGCGCGGAGGAGCTGCACCGGGAGGACGATGAGGCGCTGCGCGACGAACGACGCGAGCGGGGGCTGCGGAGCGGGCGTCTGGGCCGTGGCCGCATCAGCGGCGACGGCGGCCGCGACGGCGGCCGCGGCAACCACCGCGACGACGCGCGCGAGACGACTCAGCGATCGGGGCATACGCGCCAGGGTGAGAGTGCCTGAAAGCTAATCCCCTCGAGCGCGGTTGCGCTCCCTCGCCCGTGCGCCGCACATTTTGCGGATGCGAATTCTGAAAGCGCTCATCTGGGTCCTCATCGCCGCGCTCGGCGCCGGCGCCTTCGCCTTCCTCGCCCTCTCGCGCGGCGAGCCCGTGAGCGCCGGCTGGCTCCTCACCGCCGCCATCTGCACGTATCTCGTCGCCTATCGCTTCTACAGCAAGATCATCGCGGCGAAGATCTACGCGCTCGACGCCCGGCGCGCGACGCCCGCCGAGCGCCTCTCCGACGGCCGGGACTTCGTGCCGACGAACCGGTGGATCGTCTTCGGCCACCACTTCGCCGCCATCGCGGGCCCCGGCCCGCTCATCGGCCCCACGCTGGCCGCGCAGTTCGGCTTCCTCCCCGGCTTCCTCTGGATCGTCGTCGGCGTCGCCCTCGGCGGCGCCGTGCAGGACTGCGTGATCCTCTGCGCCTCCGTCCGCCGCGACGGCAAGTCGCTCGGCCAGATGGCGAAGGAGGAGATCGGCCCGGTCGCCGGCTATGTCGCGCTCGTCGCCGTCTTCGGGATCATGATCATCCTGATCTCGGTCCTCGCGCTCGTCGTGACCAACGCGCTCAAGGCGAGCCCCTGGGGCACCGTCACCCTCGGCCTCACCATCCCCATCGCCATGCTGATGGGGATCTACCTTCGCTGGGTGCGCCCCGGCCGCGTGCTCGAGACGACGGCGATGGGGCTCGTGCTCCTCGTCGTGGCGCTCTATGCCGGGAAATGGGTCGCGGAGAGCGCCGCGCTCGCCCCCCTCTTCACCCTGAGCGGCCCGACGCTCGCACTGCTCATCATGGCCTACGGCTTCGCGGCGTCGGTGCTCCCGGTCTGGTTCCTCCTCGCGCCGCGCGACTACCTCTCGGCGTTCGTCAAGATCGGCGTCGTCGTCGCGCTCGCCGTGGGGATCCTCTTCGTTCTCCCGCCGCTCCAGATGCCGTACGTCACGCGCTTCATTGACGGCACGGGCCCCGTCTTCGCGGGCAAGATCTTCCCCTTCGTGTTCATCACGATCGCGTGCGGCGCCGTGTCGGGGTTCCACTCGCTCATCGCGAGCGGCACGACGCCCAAGCTGCTCGAGCGCGAGACCGACGCGCGTTTCATCGGCTACGGCGGGATGCTCACCGAGTCTCTCGTGGCGGTGATGGCGCTGATCGCGGCGTGCATCCTGTCGCCCGGCGCCTATTTCGCGATGAACGCGCCGGCGGGGATCATCGGCACGACGGTCGAGAGCGCGGCACAGGTCGTCGGCCAGTGGGGGTTCGTGATCACGCCCGCGGAGCTGACGAACCTCGCGACGCAGGTGCAGGAGAGCACGCTCCTCTCGCGCACGGGCGGCGCGCCGTCGCTGGCGGTGGGGATGGCCTACATCTTCAACAACGTGCTGGGCGGCGGCGGCGCGATGGCGCTCTGGTACCACTTCGCCATCATGTTCGAGGCCCTCTTCATCCTCACCACGCTCGACGCCGGCACGCGCGTCGGACGCTTCATGCTGCAGGACCTGGGCAAGCACTTCTGGGCGCCGTTCGGACGCGTGTCGTGGTATCCCGCGACCGTCCTCGCGAGCGCCATCGTCGTGCTGCTCTGGGGCTACTTCCTCTATCAGGGCGTCACCGATCCGCTGGGCGGGATCAACTCGCTCTGGCCGCTCTTCGGCATCTCGAACCAGCTCCTCGCCGCGATCGCGCTCTGTGTGGGAACGACGATCATCATCAAGATGGGGAAGGCGCGCTACGCGTTCATCACGATTCTCCCGTTGAGCTGGCTCGCGGTCGTGACGCTCACCGCGGGGTGGCAGAAGATCTTCTCGCCCGAGGCGAAGCTCGGGTTCCTGGCGCACGCGCGGATGATCGCCGACCAGGTCGCCGCGGGCGGCCTCCCGCCGGGCGCGAAGAGCGCCGCCGACGCCGCCCGGATGATGTTCAACGACCGGCTCGACGCGGTGGTTGCCGCGTTCTTCATGCTCTCGGTGGTGGTGATCCTCGCCGAGAGCGCGCGCGAGTGGGTCGCGGTGCTCCGCGGGCGGAAGCCGGCGGTGAGCACCGAAGTCCCGTTCACGCCCCGCGCGCTGGCCGCGCAGGAGTAACCAAATGGACCGCACGACTTTCATTCCGCAGTCCGCATGCTGCATCGCGGTCGTGTCGGCGCTTGCGCTCGGCGCTCCGCTCGCCGCCCAGCAAGCGAAGTTCGACTTTACGATCAAGAACATGATGCGCGGCCCCGAGCTCTACGGCCGCGAGCCGGCGCAGGTCCGATGGTCGCCCGACGGCCGGTGGATCTACTTCCAGTGGCTCCCGCCGGGCACCGACTGGCGCGAGCCGATGCGGCCGCACCGCATCCGCCCGCAGGCGGGGGCGCAGCCCGAGCGCGTGACGCAGGCGCACCTGGACTCCGTCGGGCCGCTCCTCGCGGCGGGCTCCACGTCGCGCGACCGCGCGCGACGCGTGGTCGAGTTCCGCGGCGATCTCTTCGTCGTGGACCTCGGGAGTTCCGCCGTACGCCGGCTCACCGAGACGATCGCCACCGAGAGCGCGCCGCGTTTCTCGTCCGACGGCCAGCGCGTGCTCTTTGTGCGCGACGGCAACGCGTACTCGGTGGACTTGGCGAGCGGCGCCACGCGCCAGCTCACCGACATCCGGGGCGCCGATCAGCCGGCCGTGCCCACGCCGGCCGGCGGCCGCGGCGGCGGCGGCGGCGGGGCGATCGGCGGCCGGGGCGGCGGCCGGGGCGGCGAGACCCAGGGCGCGCCGCAACGCGCCGGCGGCACGGGAGCGCTCACGCAGCGCAGTGCGCTCGAGGCCGACCAGCGCCGGCTCTTCGAGGCGATCCGCGACCAGCAGCGCGCCGACTCGATCAGCCGCGCCGAGGCGACTGCGCGCGATCCCGTGGGCCCGAAGACCGTCCAGCTCCTCCCCAACGAGCGCGTCGCGCAGGTCGTCGTGAGCCCGAGCGGCGGCTCGGTGCTCTTCACCACCACGACCGCCGCCGCCGACGTGCGCGCGACGATCGTCCCCAACTACGTCACCAGCTCCGGCTTCACCGAGGACATTCCGGGCCGCACGAAGGTGGGCGACGCGCAGAACACCGGACGACTCGGCTTCCAGGTGCTGCCCCGCGGCGACGTGAAATGGATCCGGCCCCTTGACGGCGACGACACGCCGCCCGCCGGCACGAACGTCGTCGCCTGGAGCGCGAACGGCGGCGCCGCGCTCGTCGCCGCCTCGGCGGCCAACTGGAAGACCCGCCAGCTCTCGATCGTGGACGGCGCGACCGGAACGCTCAAGACCGTCGAAGTGCTCCGCGACTCGGCGTGGGTCGGCGGCCCGTGCGGTGGCTGCGCCGGCTTCTACGACGATGACCGCCGCATCTACTGGGTCTCCGAGGCGACGGGCTGGGCGCAGCTCCACTCGGCCGCGGCCGACGGATCGGACCGCCGCGACCTGACCTCGGGCACGTTCGAGATCTACGACGTCGCGCTCTCCGCCGACGCGCAGTCCTTCTTCTTCCACTCGAGCGAGGTCTCGCCGTTCGACCGGCACTTCTACCGGATGCCGATCGCGGGCGGCGCGCGCACGATGCTCACGGCCGGCGCGGGAGCTCACCAGGCCGTGCTCGCTCCCGACGAGTCGCGCTTCGCCGACGTCCATTCCGTGGCGAACCGGCCCGGCGAGCTCCACCTCTCGGGCCCCTGCGCGCCGCGCGGATGCGAGGGAACGCTCACGAAGCTCACCACTTCCCCGACAGCCGACTGGCTCTCCTTCAACTGGATCAAGCCGGAGATCGTGATGGTCCCGGCGTCCGACGGCGTGCGGGTTCCCGCGCGCATCTACCGCCCCGGGGACCTCGGTGCGCGCGCGAACGGCGCCGCCGTGATCTTCGTGCACGGCGCCGGATACCTGCACAACGTGCACAACTACTGGTCCAGCTATTCGCGCGAGTACATGTTCAATCATTATCTCGCCTCTCGCGGCTACGTCGTGCTCGACATTGATTACCGCGCGAGCGCGGGGTACGGGCGCGACTGGCGCACGGCGATCTACCGGTGGATGGGCGGCCGCGACCTCGCCGACCAGGTGGACGGCTCGAAGTACCTCACGAAGAACTTCGGGATTGATCCCGAGCGCATCGGGATGTACGGCGGCAGTTACGGCGGCTTCATGACGCTGATGGCGCTCTTCACCGCGCCCCGGTACTTCGGCGCTGGCGCGGCGCTCCGCAGCGTCACCGACTGGGCGCACTACAACCACGGCTACACGAGCCAGATCCTGAACACGCCGCAGGCCGACTCCATCGCCTACCGCCGCTCGTCGCCGATCTTCCTCGCCGAGGGGCTGGAGGATCCGCTCGTGATGCTGCACGGGATGGTGGACACGAACGTGCACTTCGAGGACATCGTGCGGCTCACCCAGCGGCTCATCGAGCTGGGCAAGACGGGGTGGGACCTCGCCGTCTATCCCGTCGAGAACCACGGGTTCACGCGGCCCGCGAGCTGGACGGACGAGTACACGCGCATCTTCGACCTCTTCGAGCGCACGATCGGGCCGAAGGGAAGCAAGGCCAGGCGATGATCACGGCCGCGTCGCGCGCGGACGCACCCCACTCCCCCGGGGGCTCGGAGAGTCCGCGGGGGGCGTTCGCGCGCGCCGCGGCGCTCGTCCGCCGGATCATCGGCGCGCCCGACTACGCGTCCTACCTCCGTCACGTCGCCGAGTGCCACCCGGAGCAGACGCCGCTCGCGGAAGACGAGTTCCTCGACGAGCGGCTCGACGCGAAGTACTCGCGGCCCGGGCAACGGTGCTGCTGAGTCGAGAAACTGCTTCACCACGGAGGCACGGAGATCCACGGAGGACCACGGAGGAATACTTTGGGGGAACGACAGCCTGGAGCGCGGGCTTTTGTTCCCCCAAGAAGTCTCCGTGGCCCTCCGTGGATCTCCGTGTCTCCGTGGTGAAGGCTGTTCCGTGGTGAAAGCAGCTCCGCGGTGAAAGCAGTTCCCTCAGCCCTCTCTTCTCTTCCCCGGCACCAGCGCGAGCAACCCCACCGCCGCCACGCCGGCGAGCGCCGCGCCCAGCCCGAACGCCGCCCCCGGGCTCACGCGGTCCCACACGAGCCCGAAGATCACCGACGCCGGGAGCGCGCCGAGTCCGATCGTGAAGTTGTACCACCCGAACGCCGTGCCGCGCCGCGCGGCGGGCACGAGGTCGGCGACGAGCGCCTTCTCCACGCCCTCGGTGAGCCCGAAGTGCGCGCCGTACAGGAGGAACAGCACCCACACGTGCCATTCCGCCGTCGCGAACGCGAAAAGCACGTACACCACGGCGTAGAGCGTCCATCCCGCCACGATGAGCGGCCGGCGTCCGACGCGGTCCGAGAGGGCGCCGCCCGGCGTGCTCGAGAGCGACTTCACGAGGTTCATCGCCGCCCAGAGGATCGGGATCAACGCGATCGCCACGCCGAGCTGCGAGGCGCGCAGCAGGAGGAAGGCGTCGGCGGAGTTGCCGAGCGTGAAGACCAGGAGCACCGCGAGGTAGCGCCAGAACGGCGCGCCGAGCCCGTCCGGCGCGCGCGCGGGAGGATGCGCCGCGACCTCGATCACCGAGTCGCCGACCGCCTCCACGAGCACGCCCTCGTCGCGCTTCGGTTCGTGCACGTGCGGGCCCTCACGGACGAACAGCAGGAGCACGATCACGCCGACCACGCCCGGCACCGCGGCCCAGAGAAACACCGAGCGCAGCGCCAGCTCCTGCCGCTGCAGCAGCATCCACGCCACGAGCGGCCCGATCACCGCGCCGAAGTTGTCGGCCGCGCGATGGAACCCGTACGCGCGCCCGCGCTGTGACGGATGCGTGGAGTCGGCGAGCAGCGCGTCGCGCGGCGACGAGCGGATCCCCTTCCCCGCGCGGTCGGTGAGGCGAATGCCGAGCACGTGCCACGCCGCGGTCGCCACGCCGACGAGCGGGCGGGCAACCGCCGCGAGCGTGTAGCCGACGACCACGAGCGGCTTCCGGTGCGGCAGCCGGTCGGACCACCATCCGCTCGCCAGCTTGAGGAACGCCGACGTGGACTCCGCCGCGCCCTCGATTGCGCCGATCACCGACGCGCCCGCGCCAAGCACCGTCGTGAGGAACAGCGGGAGCAACGGATAGATCATCTCGCTCGAGAGGTCGGTGAGGAGACTCACGACCCCGAGCGCCTTGACGTTGCGCGGCAGGCGCGGTGTGTCGCTCACGCGCCGGCCACCTCGCGCGCGGGCCCCGCCGGCCGCGTGACGATGAACTGCGCCGACGCGCGCCGCGAGGGAAACGCCGCGCCGTACGCCGCGCGCCATCCCTCGGCGAACGCGTCCGCCGCGTCACGCGTCACCATCGCCCACACCGCGCCCCCGAACCCCGCCCCGAACGCCGACGCCGCGATCGCCCCGCGCTCGCGCGCGCTCCGCGCGAGGAAGATCGTCTCCGGCACCTGGTTCCCCAGCACCCGCTCGGCGAGCGATTGCGAGCGGTCCGCCAACTCGCCGATCCTGGCGTAGTCGCGGTCGCGGAGCGCGTCCCCCACGCCGGGCACGATGACGTCCGACTCCTGGTGGAACTGCCCGAGCCGCGCCGACATCACCGGGTCCGACGCGAACTTGCTCCCTCCCGGGCCCAGCGCGCACATCGCGTCGGCGAGCCGGTTGTAGGCGTCGCGCGCATTCCCCGTCTTGGTCGCGTGCACGCCGCTCACCGCGACGACGAGCGCGAGATCTGCGGGCCAGCGCACGCGGCGCTCGAGGCGCGCCGGCAGATACCGGAACTGTCCGACCGAGCCTTCCTCCGCGCAAACGATGGCGACGTGGTCCTGCGCCCCGCCGCGCACGCCGACGCCACGGTCGCCGGCGAAGGGCCCGTACGGCGCGCCGGTCTCCATCGCCGCGAAGTATTCGGCGCGCTGCACGGCGTCCGGCACGGCGGCGCGCCACGCGTCGTCCCGCTCCATCGCGTTCGCGTCCACGAGCGCGGTCGCGATCGCCACCACGAGCGCGCTCGAGCTGGAGAGCCCCGCCGACGCGGGGAGGTCGCTCGTCATCTCGATCTCGACGCCGGTGCGCGCGTGCGGAAAGTCGCGGGCGAACCGCCGCGCCACCGCGGCGACGTAAGCACTCCAGCGCACGCGGCCCGGCTTTGCGTCGGCGGCAAGCCGCACGTGCACCTTCTCACGGCGCGACGCGTCGCGCGCCGTCACGACCGGCTCCGCGAGCGGCGTCGCGCGCACGTGGAGCGCCGGCCCGATCGCGCAGGTGAGCGAGCGGCCGCCCGCGTAGTCCACGTGCTTTCCCACCAGCTCCACCCGGCCGGGCACCAGGTACGTGCGCGTCACGTACGCGCGCGTCACGGCCGGGCCTCCACGCCCGCGAGCCGGGCCGTCACCGTCGCGACGTCGGCGCGCGTCGAGAGGTCGAGCACGCCCGCGCGCGAGCGCACCACGCGGAACCGCTCGCCCAGTTCGCGCATCCCGATCGTCACCGCGTCGGCCAGTTCCAGCTCGCCGCGCGCCGAGGGCCGCACCCGCCGGCACGCCTCGAAGATCCCGCGCGTGAACGACCAGAGGTTCATCGAGACCCATCGCTCGGCGCCCTGTGCGAGCGGATCGTCGGGCGCGGGCTTCTCGCGAATCGCGCGCAGCCACCCCGCGTCATCCACGTCGAGGAGCGCGTACTCGAGCACGCGCGCGGCGTCGAAGTTCCCCTCGCGGACGAGCGCCGCCTCCTCGAACGCGACGAGCCCCGCGCCGGCGACTTCCGCGAGCGCCCCGCACGCCTCCGCCGGATAGTAGTTGTCCGCGTTGAGCACGAGGAACGGCGCGTCCTCGATCGTCCCCGCCACCGCGAGCACGGCATTCGCGGTGCCGAGCGCCTCCGCCTGCACGGCGAAGTGCACGCGGACGCGCGCGGGCGGCGCGGTGGCCCGGAAGTAATCGCGCACCGCGCGATGCTCCGGCCCGATCACGAGCGTGACGTCGGTGATCCCCGCGTCGGCGAGTGTGGAGAGCACGTAGTCGAGGAAGGGGCGGCCGGTGGGAATCAGGCCCTTGATCCCGAGATCGGCCGCGTGCGCCTGCGCCGGCGTGAGCGCGCCCGCTTCCGCGCGCCGCATTCGCGTCCCGAGCCCGCGCGCGAGGATCACCGCCTGCGTCGTCGGCCGCGCGTGCGCCGTCATCGGCTCGCGCTCAGCGCCGGTCGCCCGCCGTCTTCCAGAACCCGGCGAGCACCTTGAGCACGCCCGCGCCGCTCACGACGAAGACGACGAGGAAGACCACGAACTGTGCGGTGCGGCCGTAGAGGAGCGACCCCGCGCCGAAGAGCGCCGAGTAGACGAACGCGCACCCCAGCACCCAACCGAGCATCGCCTGCGAGATCGAGTCCGGCGACGCGCCCACCCCCGCCTCGCGCGCCACCGACGTCCATCCGGGCCCCGCCGGCCGCACCAGCCGGAAGAAGTTCACCAGCGTCGCGCGGTCGGTGGCGGGCGCGAGGTACGTCACGGCGAGCCACGTCACCGTCGTCACCCCGACCGTCGCGAGCAGCGACACGTGATCCGCAATCGGCGTCCCGCCGCGTCTGACCAGCGCGAACGTGAGCGCCGTGACGAACGAGCTGGCCATCGCCGCCACCTCGGCCCACGCGCTCACCCGCCACCAGTACCAGCGCAACAGGTAGAGCAGCCCGGTGCCCGCGCCGATCGAGAGCAGCAGCGTGAACCCCGCGCGCGCCGAGTCCAGCACGTACGTGAGCAGCGCGGCCACCAGCATCAGCCCCGCCGTCACCAGGCGCCCGACGGCCACGTAGTGCCGCTCCCCCGCGTCCTTCCGCACGAAGCGCCGATACAGGTCGTGCACGAGATACGACGTCCCCCAGTTCAAGTGCGTCGAGAGCGTGCTCACGTAGGCGGCCAGCATCCCGGCGACCATCAGGCCGAGGAATCCCGCCGGCAGGAAGGTGAGCATCGCCGGGTACGCCATGTCGTGGCCGATGAGCTTCGGGTCCACGTACGGGAACGCGCGCGCGATGTCGTCGAGCTGCGGGAACACGAGCATCGAGGCGAGCGCCACGATGATCCACGGCCACGAGCGGAGCGCGTAGTGCGCGACGTTGAAGAAGAGCGTGCCGACGAGCGCGTCCTTCTCGCTCTTCGACGCGAGCATCCGCTGCGCGATGTAGCTCCCGCCGCCCGGCTCCGCGCCCGGGTACCACACCGACCACCACTGCACGGTGATCGGGAGCACCAGCACGGTGAGCGCGAGCGACCAGTCGGAGAAGTCGGGGAGGAGCGCGAGGGTGCTCGGCTCGAGCCGGGTGAGCAGCCCCGAGAGACCGCCCACCGCCGGATGGTCGAGCGCGAACCACGCCGCCGCGAACGCGCCCGTCATCGCGACCCCGAACTGGATGAAGTCCGTGACCAGCACTCCCCAGAGCCCCGAGACCGCCGCGAACGCGACGTTGAGCACCGCGCAGATCACCAGCGTCTGCGTCATCGGCCAGCCCAGCAGCACGTTCGCGATCTTCACGGCGGCGAGGTTCACCGTCGCCATGATCACGCAGTTGAAGAAGAGCCCGAGGTACACCGCGCGGAATCCGCGCACGAAGCTCGCGGCGCGTCCCGAGTAGCGGATCTCGTAGAACTCGAGGTCGGTGAGCACGCCGGATCGCCGCCACATCCGGGCGTAGAACATCACCGTCATCATCCCCGTGAGCAGGAAGCTCCACCAGGCCCAGTTGTTCGAGACGCCCTTCTCGCGCACGAAGTTGGTCACGAGGTTCGGCGTGTCGGTGCTGAACGTGGTCGCGACCATCGAGACGCCGATGAGCCACCACGGCGCGGCGCGCCCGCTCGTGAAGAACTCCTCGGTGCTCCTGCCCGCGCGGCGCGCGAGAAGGACGGCCGGGAGGAAGCTGACGACGATCGAGGCGGCGACGATGCCCCAGTCGAGGGCGGTGAGCCGCATCAGGCGCGCACCTTCTGCCACTCCCCTCGCGTGAAGTCGGGGAACTTCATCGGCGCGCTCCCCCTGGCCACGCTCATCTCCGAGAGCGGGAAGGGCGCGCTCCACGCCGCCGCGTCGTAGACGTCGGAGTCGGGCGCGAGCCCCTCGCGCAGGCACTGCACGAGCCGGTACGCCATCACGAAGTCCATCCCGCCGTGCCCGCCCTTCCGGCGCGCCAGCTCGCCGATGTTCGCCCAGAGCGGGTGCGTGTACTGCGCCTTCCACGAATCAATCGGCGCCCAGCGCTCGCCGCCCGCCTGCCCCTCCACGTAGACGCGCGGCGGATAGTCCTCGAACGCCCCCTTCGTGCCCTGCACGCGATTGTGCCGCGTGTACGGGCGCGGGTTCGAGACGTCGTGCTGGAGCATCACCGTGCGCCCTTTCACCGTGCGGATGATGGAGGTGTTGTGGTCGCCCGTCACGTACTGCTCGCGCCACTTCGGGTTCGCGCGGTCCGGCACCGTGGCCTCGCGGTACAGCTCGAGCCCGCGGTGCGGCCCGCCCGCCGCGACGAGGTAGTCGAACCGGTCGCCCGCGTGGATGTCGAGGTACCCCGCCACCGGCCCGAGCCCGTGCGTGGGATAGAGATTCGCGTTCACCCGCGTGTGCCACGCGCGTCGCCAGAGCCCCTCGTCCCTGTCCTCGAAGAGGATGGAGCGGAGGTCGTGGAGATACGCCGCCTCCGCGTGCAGCACCTCGCCGAAGACGCCCGCGTGCACCATCCGGTTCACCAGCATCTCCGTCTCGCCGTAGTTGCAGTTCTCGAGGTGCAGGCAGTGCCGGCGCGCCTTCTCCGACGCGTCCACGAGCGCCCAGAGGTCCTTGAGCGTCGTCCCGATCGGGCACTCGCTGCCGCAGTGCTTCCCCGACGCGAGCGCGGCGCGCATCACCGGCACGTGCCACTCCCAGGGCGTCGCCGTGTAGACGAAGTCCACGTCGTCGCGCCGGACGAGCTGCTCGAAGCCGTGGTCGCCCGCGACGATCACCGCGGGCGCCGGCTGCGCGGCGTCGGTGATCATCTTCGAGGCGCGCTGCGCCTTCTCCTCGACCACGTCACAGAGCGCCGTGACGCGCACGTTGTCTATCGCGAGCAGCTCGCCGAGCACCGAGCGGCCGCGGAGCCCCGTGCCGACGATGCCGAAGCGCACCGTCTCGTGCCGGGCGAACGGGACGCCGCGCATCGTCGCGCGTCCGGCCGGCGCGGCCGGCGCGCGCTCCGGGTGCGCCGCCGCCGACAGCTCCTCCGCGATGGCCGGCGAGAACACGCCGCCGGTGGCGAGCGCGGCACCGGCGAGCGCGGCGCCCTTCAGGACGTCACGTCTCGACAGCTCGCTCATGGGTTCCCCCGCAGTTCGGTGTAGTCCCCGATCGTCGCCTCGCCGGAGAACTTCTCGATCACCACGTGGTCGCCGACGAGTGAGTTCGCGAGGTGGGAATCCGCGATCCGCGTGTCCGACCCCACGATCGTGTCGCGCAGCGTGGACGTGAGCACCTTCGAGCCCGCCGAGATCGAGACGTTCGGCCCGATGGTCGAGCCGGTGAGCACGACCGTGTCCTCGATGTAGACCGGGTCTATGATCGTGCACGCCTTGAGTCCGGCCGGCCTGCGCGCGCGCCCCTTGGCCAGCATCGCGCGGTTCGTCTCGAGCAGCGTGTCGAGCTTCCCCGCGTCGTACCAGCCCGCCGCGTCGAGCACCCTGAGCTTCGCGCCCTGCTCGATCATCCACTGGAACGCGTCGGTGAGGTACCACTCGCCGCCCTTGGCGGGCGGCTGCTTGAGCACGTGCGCGATCCCCTCGAAGAGCCGCTTCCAGTCCTTCACGTAGTACAGTCCGATGTTCGCCCGCTTCGAGACCGCCGTCTTCGGCTTCTCGACGATGCGCGTCATGTGACCGGCGGCGTCCGTGACGACCACGCCGAAGCGCTGCCAGTCCTCGACCTCCTTCGTCCAGATGATCCCGTCGTCCGCGCACGTCCTGATCACGGAGAGGTCCGCGTCGAAGATCGTGTCCACGAAGACAATCAGGACGGGCCCCTTGACATGCGACTTGGCGAGCGCCACCGCACCCGCGGTGCCGTCCTGCACCTTCTGCTCGATGAACGTCGAGCGGAGCTGCGGGTACGCCGAGCGCGCGTGCACCTCCACCGCCTCCTTGAGGTGCCCGGTGATGTAGATGACCTCCTCGATGCCGCCCAGTTTCCTGAGGTCGTCGAGGATGTAGTCCATCACCGGCTTCCCGGCGATCCTGAGCATCGGCTTGGGCACCGTGTGCGTGTGCGGGCGGAGGCGCGTGCCCTTCCCCGCGAGCGGGATGATGACCTTCACGGCGCGCTCGTCCCCTCGCGGCCGTAGCGGTCGGCGAGCCGCACGACGTCGTCGAGGTGCGGCGTGCTCGCCTCGAGGACGTCGCAATCGGTGATCGCTTCCATCTGGTGCACCGTGCCGGGCTCGTTGCGATAGCTCTCGCCCGCCGTGAGCCGCACGTCCACGAGCGCGCCGTCCGGCGTCCGCACGCGGTAGATCATCTCCCCGCGCAGGAGGTGGATCGTCTCGTCCTTCTCGTTGTGGTACTGCACCGAAAGCGCGTGGCCCGCCTTGATGTGGAGCAGCTTGCCCACGTAGCGGTCGGTCTCGGCCCAGATCGTCTCGTGCCCCCACGGCTTCGGCACGACGCGCACCTCGACGTGACCGCTCACTGGTAGGCTCCGATCGCCCGGGCCGCGATCGAGCTGGGCGACGTCACGCACGCGCTGATGCAGGTGCCGCACCCGGTGCACGCCGCGCCGAGCACCGGCCGGCCGCGCGGGTCGAGCGCGAGCGCCGCCTCCCCCACCGGGCACACACGCGCGCAGACGCCGCACGAGATGTCGCGGTGCGCGATGCAGCGCTCCTCGTCAATCGCGATCACCGCCATGCGCACGCCGAGCCAGCCATCCTCCGGCACGTCGAGCGCGTCCGTGGGGCACACGGCGGCGCACGGCATCTCCGTGCACATCACGCACGCCGTGTGGTTCACGTCGAGCGCGGGCGTCCCGGCGGCCAGCCCGTGCTCGGTGCCCAGCACGTGGATGGCGTGCACGGGACAGACGCGATCGCACTCGCCGCACCGCGTGCACGCGGCGAGGAAGGCCGGCTCGGGGAGCGCGCCGGGCGGACGGACGTAGCGCCCCGCGACGACGCGCGCCTGGACGACGTCCACGGCCTTGCCCAGCATCCGGCGGAGGCCCTGCGAGAAGAAGGCGCGACGGTCGAGGGGGAGGTCGCTCATCGCCCTGAATCTGGGCGCGCGCGGGGGAAAAGATAAGGCCGGATCGCAACCGGGAGCGCTACTTCCCGACCACCTCATAGACGAACAGCTCTGCATTCCCTGCCCCGAGGCCCTGACCACTGCTCTGTCCCGAAAAGATCCTGTTTCCCAGCACTTCCAGCGAAGGCCGGATCTCCCCTCCGCTCGGACCCCATCCCGTGCTCTTCACCTGCTCGGCAAGAACCCGCTTGAAATCTCCGTCGAACATCTTGATCCAGGCTCTCTGCTCTCCTGACGGTGGGCTGCCCACTGCCTGCTTGTAGGTGACATAGAAAAGCTCGCCGTCAGTGTCGAAGCCGGAGACGTAGTTCTCCCGATCGTTTGCCTCCGCCGAAACGGTCTGAACGACCCGTTGAGGGTCGAGGGTCCAATCCGGTCGCAGGCGCACGAGGATGACATCCGAGAGCGCGCCATCGTCATTGCTCTCGTTCACTCCCTGATCCGAAACGGTCGTCGCCAGCGCCATCAGGATGCTGTTGTTCCAGAAGAGAAGACTCGTCACTCGCGCTCGCCCATCGGCGACACTGGACAAGTCGAGGTCGAACTCGAACAACCTGGTCAGATCGGCCTTGCTGAACTCTCGCACTCGGTAAACCGTCCGGCCCGCTCTGGCGATCGAGTACTTGAGGCGAGTCACGATGAACACCGAGGTTGGTCCCACCAGAGGCGCGGGATCGTCGAGCAGCTCGCCCCCATCACCGAGTTCCGACATCGGGCTGCTGCTCGCGATGGGCGCAGTGAAGGCGACCCGGGCAAAGTTGTCGTCGAGCGCAAACTTCGCACCCCAGAGCCAGGTCGTGGCAGCCGTCGGCGACGTGGGTTTGTGCGTCTCGTAGAATGCGTACAGGTACTGCCCGTCAGCGGCGACTCTGATGTCGGTGGGGCCGCCATACTGCGCGGTTGTTGATACGAGGGTCCTGGAGCCTAGCACCGTGTTGAGATCGCGGTCGTAGATTCTCAGATCGAACGTCCGGTTGCCTCCGCCGGCGATGTTCCCGAGAAAGAGAACGAACACGCGGTTGGCCGTCGCGACGATCTCCGGCCGTGCGGAGCCGCCGTCTGCGTCGGTGGTGAGCGTGACCGTCTTGACCAGACGCACCTGCAGCGCGGTCGTGGGTTCCGTGGTGGCTGGTGAAGAGCCACACGCGACCGTGGCGAACCAGAGGAGCGCGTAGAGAAGGCATCGCATTGAAGTGACTCACATGTTCGACGATGCGTCGCGCCGGGAGTTATGGGCCGGCACAAGCGTGCTCACAGCCTCCGCGCGCCGAGAACGAGGCAGGAGTCGGTGCAGGATGGGGTAGAGCGGCGGCAGTCGCCGTGCGTGCCGGTTGCCGTGCTCCGCCGCTCGCCATATACTCGCGCGGGGCCGATTGAGACTCCGATCAGGGACCGATGAGGTGTCGTCATGCTGCGTCGTCTCCTCCCTCTAGTCGCCGCCGCCTGTGTGGCCGACGCCTGCGCCCGACGCGATCCGGTCACGCTCCCGGACAACGTGCGCGCCGCTGCGGACGCCGTAGACTCCGCGCGGCTCGCCGCCGACGTCACCTACCTGGCCTCCGACGCGCTCCTGGGCCGCAGCACACCGTCGCCCGGGCTCGACAGCGCCGCCGCGTACATCGTGCGCCGCCTCACGCAGTCGGGGCTGACACCCGCCGGCGACGGCGGGACGTTCCTGCAGCACTACGTCGTGCGCAACGCCCGCCGCGACACGGCCCGGACGTGGTTCACGCTCGGCGGTCGTCACTTCCGCGAGGGTGCCGACTTCCTCGTTATCTCCTTCGCCGACTCGGGAACCGTCACGGCCCCGATGACCTACGTGGGCCACGGGATCCGCGTCCCCAAGAAGCGCATCGATCCGTTCGCCGGCGTCACCGTGAAAGGGCGCATCATCGTCGCTCACGGGCCAGGTGTGCTCCCCAAGGGGGAGACCTTCGGGTCGCTGGGAACGCCCATCTCCGACTGGGTGCCGTCGCAGCTCGTCGCGCAGCAGGAGGGTGCCGCGGCGCTGGTGCTCATCAATCCGCCACCAATGCTGACAAGGTGGGCGCGGCCAGCGACACGGAGCATCGGGCTCCAGTCGCGTGCGCTCTCGCCCAACCCTCCGGGCGCGTACTCCGGCGCGAACTTCCCGGTGCTGTGGGCGAAGCCGCACGTCGCGGCGGCGCTGCTCGCAAGCGCGCCGCAGGGTGTGCGCAGCGTCCTCGCAAACGGCGAGAAGCGCGATTTCGTCCCGTCGTTCGAGCTTCCTACCCACGTGACGGCCACGATCCACCTCGGCATGTCTTCGACCACCGAGCTTCGCCCGTACAACGTGGTCGCAGTGATCGAAGGACGCGATCGCTCACTCCGCGACGAGTACGTGATGCTCGGCGCACACCTCGACGGTGCGGCTGAGGGCGCGACAGCCGGCGACACGATCTTCAATGCCGCGGACGACAACGCATCGGGGAGCGCGGCGCTGCTCTCGATCGCCGAAGCGATGATGCGCGGGCCGCGCCCGCGCCGGTCCGTCATGTTCGTGTGGGACACAGGCGAGGAATCCGGGCTCTGGGGTTCGCGGTATTTCGCGGTGCATCCGCCGGTGCCGCTCGAGCGCATCGTCACCCACTTCAACGTGGACATGATCGGCCGCAGCAAGCAGCCGGGGACCAACGTCGAGGGCGAGGAGGAGCTTGCAGGTCCCGAGGAGATCTACGTGGTCGGGCCGCGCGTGCTCAGCACGGCGCTCGATTCGCTCCTCGAGCGCACGAATCGCGACTACCTCGGCATCGGACTGAACCACACGTTTGACCGCGCCGACCACCCGTACTTCTTTCCGCGCACCGGCGCCGCGCCGCTCGTCGAGCGCGGTGTGCTCACGGTGAACGTGATGAACGGCGAGCACGGCGATTACCACGGCCCGGGCGACGAGGCGTGCAAGCTCGACCTGCGCCGGATGCACCGGGTCACGAGGACCATCTTCGCGAGCGTCTGGATGTTGGCCGAGACCCGCGGGCGTCCCGCAATGGACAAGCGGATGCCAGCGAGCGTGCAGCGAGTTCCGTAGCGGCCGCCGCCCCCGCTCCCGCGTCTCAGTGCCCTACCGCCCCGCCATCATCCGCGCCCGCAGCACCCCGAGCCGCCGCCGCACCGATCCGTCCATCACGGTGTCGCCGATGCGCACCACCACGCCGCCCAGGATCCGCGCGTTCACCTGCACGTGCGGCACGATGGACTTCCCGAGCGCCTGCGAGAGCCGCGCCGCGAGCGCGCGCTCGTCGTCCGCGCTGAGCGCCCGCGCGACCGTCACCCGCGCGTGCACCCGCCCGGCCGCCGCATCGAGGAGGTTCCCGTACTCCGTCGCGATCTGCGGGATCAGCAGCTGCCGGCGGTTCGTCACGAGCTTCTGCAGGAACCTGATGAAGAGCGGCGGCGCCTTCCCCTCGAGCCCCTTGCCGAGCACCGCGTTCTTCTGTCCCGCGCTCACCTGCGGCGCGGCGAGAAAGCGGCGCAGCGTCACGTCCTGCTCCACCGCGCCCGCCACCGCGTGGATCAGCCCGGCCCACTCGTCCGCCGCCTTCGCGCGGCGCGCGAGCGTGAGCAGCGCCTCGGCGTAGTTCCGCACGACCGATTCTTCGCGCATCAGCGCGCCTCGATCCCCGCGAGATAGCGCTCGACCAGCCGGCGGTTCCCCGCGTCGTCGAGGTTCCGCTCGATGACCTTCGACGCGCCCGCGATCGCGAGGTCCACGGCCTCGCGCCGCAACACGTCAATCGCCTTCGACTTCTCCGACTCGATGTCGCGCCGGGCGCGCTGCAGCAGCTCCTGCTGCTGCTGCCGCGTCTGCTCCAGCATCTCCCCCCGCATCGCCTCGGCGGCCGCCCGTCCTTCGGCGATGAAGCGCTGCGCCTCGCCCCGCGCCGACTCGATCCGCTTCCGGTGCTCCTCGAGCAGCTTCGCCGCGTCGTCGCGGTCCTTCCTGGCGAACGCCAGCGCGTCCTCGAGCGCCTTCTCGCGCCGCTCCACCGCCGCCGTGATGGGCCCGAACGCGAACTTGCCGAGCACGAGGAACAGGGCGACGAACACCACGAGCGTCCACGCCATCAGCCCGCCGTGCGGCGTCAGCAGCGAACTCTTCTCGTGCGCCTCCTGCGCGAAGGCCGGCGCGGCGGTCGCGACGAGCGCGGTCACGACGAGCGCGGCCACGACGAGCGCGGCCACGATGAGCGGCCGCCTCATCAGAACTTCCCCTGGATCATGAACGCGATGACGATCGCGAAGAGCGCGACCCCCTCCACCAGCGCGGCGAAGATCAGCCCGGCGGTCTGCACGCGCGCCGCCATCTCCGGCTGCCGCGCCTGCGCCTCCACCACCTTGCTGCCGATGATGCCGACGCCGACTCCCGCGCCGATCACGGCGAGCCCCGCGCCCACGCCCGCGCCCAGCTGCGCCCAGGCGGCCGCGAAGTCCTTCGTGTACGCCGCGGCCTGAAGCAGCGGATAAAGCATTGCCGGTCTCCGTTGAATGGTTTGAACCGCACGCTCAGTGGTGCGACTCCCGAATGAGCCCGATGAACACCGACGTCAGCATCGTGAAAATGAACGCCTGCAGAAACGCCACGAACAGTTCCAGCAGCATGATCGCCACCGCCATCGCCGCCGGCAGCGGCGCGATGATCCACGAGCCGAAGGTGAAGACCATCCCGATCAGCGCCAGCAGCACCACGTGCCCCGCCGTCATGTTCGCGAAGAGCCGGATCGCCAGCGCGAACGGCTTCGTGAACTTCGAGATGATCTCCACCGGCGTCATGATCAGCGTCATCACCGAACGCACGGGGAGCGGCATGTCGTGCGGCCAGTAGAAGATCGTGCTCAGGTACCCCTTCCCGAGCGTGCGCATTCCCGCGATCTCGGTGACGAGAAAGGAGAGGCCCGCGAGCGTCGCCGTCACCGAGATGTTCCCAGTCGCCGTCGCACCGTAGGGCACGAGCCCGAGCAGGTTCGCCGAGAGGATCATCCAGAAGAGCGTCAGGCAGAACGGCACGAACCTGTTCCCGTGCGGGCCGACGTTGGGCAGGATGACCTCGTTCCGGATGTAGAGGACGATCGCCTCGATCGCGTTCGCGAATCCCGACGGCGGCCGCCCCGCCGCCGTCGCGCGCTGCACCGAGCGCGCCGAGCCGATCAGCACGAGCGCCACGAGCGTCGCCGAGAGGAGGAGGAACACCACGTGCTTGGTCGGCGAGAGGTCCAGCTCCACGCCAAACACAGTGAGCGGCTTCCACCGCGGCAGCTCGACCTCCCGCGTGAACCCCTCGGCCAGGGAGAAGGCCGGCAACTCGAGGTGCCGCGAGTCGGAGATGTGCGGCGTGATGTAGTCCTCGCGCGCCGGCTCCTTCGCGGGCGCCTGGGCGGGCGCCTCCGCAGGCGCTGCCGTCGGTGCCTTCGCCGGCGCCTTCGTCGTCCCTTGGGCGCTCGCCCCCCACGGGCCGAGCGCGAACACCAGGGCGACCACCAGGGCGCGAACTCTCACGGTTTCAGCAGCACGGGTTCAACGATCGTCGAGACGAAGAGGAACGCCGCCAGACTGAGCAGCGCCGGCGCCGGGGCGAGCCCGAGCCGCCGGACCACGAGCAAGGCATAGACGGCGAGCGCCAGGAAGCGGATCACCATCCCCGCCCCCCAGCCGGCCATCACGTTCGTTCGCTGCGCCCCCCGGGCCAGGCCGAACGTTCCCAACTGTACCACGAACGCGACCCCCGCGCTCGTCCACACCGCGCGCGCGACGGCCTCGCCCGGCACCGCCCAGGTCGCCAGCAACGAGCCGCCCCCGACGATGACCGCGAGCGCGAGGGTCCAGAGCGCCCACCGCCTCACTTCCGCTCCTCCTCGTCCAGCCGCCGGTTCTCGGCCACCAGCGCGCGATAGAGCGAATAGAAGCCGGCCGCGGCGCCCACGAGCACCCCCGCGAGCAGGAACCAGGGCGCCGAACCAAGCCGCCGGTCGAGCCACTGCCCCGCGAAGAGGCAGAGGAGGATCGCGATGACGAACTGGAGCCCGAGCCCTGCGAGCCGCGCCCCGGAGCCGGGGCCGCCCGTCCGCTCGCCCTTGGCCGCGGCGATCAGCTCGTCGCGCCGCCGGGCGATTTCCCGCTCCTCGGCGGCCGACCGCTCGCGCTCTGGCCGCTCCTCGCTGGGCATTCCGGTATGGAAGTTACGGGCTTGTGAAAAAGTGCGCAAGCAAAACGACTTCCGGTGTTCCACACGGCGAGCCGCCTGGCCGATTCCGGCCATTGCGGCACCCCGCCCCCCGCTCCCTCCCACCAACCTCCCGAAACTCAGTCACTTAGCCGTGACGAGCGATTTGACGAATCGTCAGTGTGTTGATATGTTCTACAGTCCACGCGAATGCGAGTGAGATTTGTGATGTCGCGTGTGAATCATCACTTTCCGCGTTCGATCAGCCCCGCATCGGCGTCATGAACGGCAGAATCGCATTCGCGTTCTTCTCGGTCGGCGTGCTCGTCTTCGCATGCGGCCCGAGACCTCATGGCGGCGACTCCTCGACATCCGCGCGCACAGCAAGGGCGCGCATCCGCGACCAGGACCACGCGCGCGTGCTCGCGGCGTCGCTCGACGTCAAGGTCGTCAACGTCGCCGACGGCGTCCGCTTCGGTTTCCGCGTGATGAACACCGGCGAGAAGAAGCTCGAGGTGAACTTCCCCAGCGGGCAGACCCACGATCTGGTCGTGCTCGACACGCTGGGCCGCGAAGTATGGCGGTGGAGTGTGGGGCGGATGTTCACGCAGGCGCTGCAGAACCGGGTGCTCCGCGCGAGCGACGCGCTCGAGTACGAGGGGCGATGGCGCGAGGCGGCGCCGGGCCGCTACGTCGCCGTGGCGACGCTCTCGAGCGCGAACTATCCGATGGAGCAGCGCGCCGAGTTCATCGTGCGCTAGATTTCGGCGTGGCCACACGCACCGTCCAGACCGCCGACGAACGAGATCTCGAGCTGCTCGACACGCTCGCCGCCGCGCACCGGAAGCTCGCGGACGAGATCGCGAAGCGCATCGTCGGGATGACGTCCATTGTGGACAACCTCGTCGTCTCGATTCTCGCCGGTGGCCACGTCATCCTCATCGGCGTCCCCGGGCTCGCGAAGACCCTCCTCATCCAGACGCTCGCGCAGGCCCTGGACCAGAGTTTCTCGCGCATCCAGTTCACGCCCGACCTGATGCCCTCCGACATCACGGGCACGGAGCTGCTCGAGGAAGACCACGGTACGGGAAAGCGCGCCTTCACCTTCACGAAGGGTCCGGTGTTCGCGAGCATCGTGCTGGCCGACGAGATCAACCGCGCGCCGCCCAAGACGCAGGCAGCGCTGCTCGAGGCGATGCAGGAGCACCGCGTCACCGCCGCCGGGAAGACCTATCAGCTCCCCGAGCCGTTCTTCGTGCTCGCCACGCAGAACCCCATCGAGCACGACGGCACCTATTCGCTCCCCGAGGCGCAGCTCGACCGGTTCATGTTCGAGCTCAAGGTCGGCTATCCCTCGAAGGAGGAGGAGCAGCGGATCGTCGTGACGACGACGGACGATCGCACGGCGGTCATCCGGCCGGTGCTCACGGGCGCGCAGGTGATCGAGATGCAGCACCTCGTGCGCCGGCTGCCGGCGCCGCCCTCGGTGGTGGAGTACGCGGTGAACCTCGCGCGCGCCACGCGGCCGGAGGAGCCGGGCGCGAGCGCCGACGTGCGGAAGTACATCAGCTACGGCGCGGGGCCGCGCGCGGGCCAGTACATGATCCTGGGCGCCAAGGCGCGGGCGGCGGTGGACGGCCGGAGCGTGCCCGACCTCGACGACGTGAAGGCCGTGGCGCACAACGTGCTCGGCCACCGGATGGTGCTGAACTTCCAGGCGGAGGCGGAGGGGGTGGGGGTCGAGCGGCTGGTGCAGCTCTAGGGACCAGCTCCGGTCCGCGCTACGTGAGCTGCGGTAAGAGTGCCTTCGGTGTCACCGCCCTGATCGGAGAGCTGGCGTAATCCCTGACGTTCCGCGTGGCGATGACATCCGCGCGGCAGGCGACGGCAGCAGCGACCTGCATGGCATCCTCGAAGTCGCGCATCGCGAGTCGAGTCGCGTGTCGCAGACTCTCGGTCGTGGTGGGCGACACTTCCACGAACGCGATCAGGTCCTCGACGAACGCCCGCATTCCGGTGCGGCCGCGCCGCGGCAGCAGGAGGTACGAGAGGTTCGCGATCGTGTGCCACGCCACGTAGGCACGTCCCGGCCGGCGCTCCAGCGCGTCGAGCAGCTCGGCCGACGCCTCCCCGTGCGGCGCGCGGTCGAGGGCCACGTCGAGGAGCACGTCGGTGTCGAGCAGGACGATCACAGCCGGTGCTTGCGGGCGAGCGCGCGGTAACGCTCGTCGCTGCGGCGCGCGGGCTGGAAGGTGCCGCGCCAACGGGCGGCGAATCCAGGCCGCCCGTCCTCACTCACCTCTCGGAGCGCCGATTCGACGAGGTGCGAGAGGGAGACGCCGCGCGCGCGCGCCGCGCGCTTGGCGCGGGGGAGCAGATCCCGGTCCACGGTGATAGTGAGTTTGGTTTTCATGAGTTGCCCACGTATACGTATAGTATTGGAAACATACGTATGCCGACGCCCTCGTGCCAGAGCTGCCGGTGATTTGGTCGAGTGCTGAAATGAGAACCCCCGCGGAGCCTCGGCTCCGCGGGGGTTCCTTGCGTGTGCGTGCTTCGCCCGGCTCAGGGCGTAACAGGCAGCGGCCTGGCCTTGTACTTCAGGTACAACCGATTGTGCCGGTCGTCGTCGGGAACCTGTCGGCCTTTGATGAACACGTCGGTGACCTGCGTGCGCAGGTCGAGCGGATCACCCGTCGTGATGAAAAAGTTGGCCAGCTTGCCCGTTGCAATCGACCCGATCTCCTTCTCCGCGCCGAGGATCTCGGCCGGCCAGATCGTGAGCGCCTTGAGGGCGCCGTCCGCCGGGAGGCCGTAAGCCATCGCGAGCGCCGCGTGGAACGGCACGTGACGGGCGTTGGACCCGTTGCCGGTGGAGAACGCGAACTTGACTCCCGCCTCGTAGAGCAGCCCTGGCTGAGCGTAGATCTCGTCGTACGCCGCGTCGTCGCCGCCGGGGACGGCCTGGATGGAGCTGAGGATCACCGGGATGTTCTTCTGCGCGAGCAGCGCCCGCACGCGCCAAGCCTGGGAACCGCCCAGGATGACGACGCGAATGCCCCACTTCTCGCCGAACTCGATCGCCGCCTTGATCGGTGCTTCACCGCCGGCCGGGATCAGCGCCGGCACTTCCTTGCTGAACAGCGGCCGCATCGCCTCGTACACGAGGTCGAGCTTGGCCGACCCCGCCTTGCGCCTCGCCTCGTAGTCCTTCGACTCGGCCATGAACTCGTTCAGCTCGGCCATGGCGTTGGGATTGGGCGGGGCGCCGCCGCCGCCGCGGCCGCCACCACCGCCGCCGCCGCGACCGCCACCGCCGCCCCCCGGCAGGTTGATGATGATGCCGGCCGTGCGCAGCACCGCGAGATCCTCCCACGTCCAGCCTGCCGTGTTGATGAGCGTGGCCTGGCCGCTGATGGTCCCCCCGGTGGGTGACGTGACCACCGATGTGACGCCGTTCATGCGCGTGACCCCGAGCAGCTCGCTCTCGACGTTGAGCGCCACGAGTGCGCGCATGTGCGGATTGAACTGCCCCAGCTCGCTCCGCAGGCTCATCGTCGCGATGCCGCCGACCTCCTGCAGGCCGAGGCCCGTGTTGGCGTCGATCATCCCCGGGTAGATGAACTTGCCTGCGGCGTCGATGACCTTGGCGTCGGTGGAGGTCGAGCTGCCCCCCACCTGCACGATCCGGTTGTTCCGGACGAGGATGTTCGTGTTGGACATCCGTTGGCCGCCGGGATTCACCACCGTGCCGCCGCGGATGAGATAGGAGGTCTCCTCACCGGGAGATGCCTGCGCGCCGGCGCGCGCCGCGGGCGCCGCAACGATCGCGGCGGCGACGAGAACCGTCGCGATGTGTGCCACCCCTCGCATGGGCCGGATCATCGGCCACCTCCCGGCGGGCTGCTTTGCGCCGCCCGCTTGCGCAACGTGCTCGCCTCGTTGCGGTCGAAGAGCACCTTGCCGTCCACCAGCGTGTACTCGACCATCGCGTCGGGGGCAAAGGGATGCGCCGAGAAGACGGCGATGTCGCCGTCCTTCCCGACCTCGAGCGACCCGACCATCCGATCCACGCCGAGCTGCCTGGCCGGATTGAGCGTCACCATCTTCAGCGCCTCGTTGACGCTCATGTTCCCGTAGCGGACGCCGATGCCCGCCTCCTGGTAGAGGCGACGGATGCGCTCGTCGGAGTCGGAGTTCACCGACACCACCACGCCGCGCTGCGACATCAGGGCCATGTTGTACGGGATGGCGTCCCAGGCCTCCGCCTTGTAGGCCCACATGTCGGCGAAGGTGGACGCCATCGCGCCGTGCTTCGCCATCTCGTCGGCGACCTTGTACCCCTCCAGCACGTGCTGGAACGTGTGCACCTTGAATCCGAGTTCGTCCGCGACGCGGATGAGCATCAGGATCTCGTCGGCGCGGTAGCTGTGCGAATGGACCTTGAGGTCGCCCTTCATGATGTCGGAGAGCGCCTCGAGCCGGAGGTCGCGCCGCGGCGCGATGGCGTTGGGGTTCGTGCGGAGGGCGGCGCGGTAGTCGGCCCACTCCTTGTCATACTCCTTCGCGAGGGTGAACCAGTACCGGACGGTGTGGTCCACGCCCATCCGCGACATCGGGAAGCGCCGCTGGTCGGCGGGAGTGGTGGCGCTGGCGCGCGTGACGTTCTCGCCGAGCGCGAACTTCACGATGCGGAACGCGCCCTTGAAGTACATCGAGTCCACCGGCGCGCCCCACCGCATCTTGATGACCAGCCCCTGCCCGCCGATCGTGTTCGCGCTGCCGTGCAGCAGGAGCGCGGCCGTGACGCCGCCGGCGAGCGAGCGATAGATGACGGGGGCGTCGTGCCGCAGCTGCACCTGGACCTCGGGCGTCACCGACTCGCTGCCTTCGTTGATGCCGCCCTCGAGCGCGGCGTGCGAATGGGCGTCGATGAGCCCCGGCATGACGAACTTGCCGGTGCCATCGATGACGCGAATCCCCTGCGGGACGCTCACGTCGGCGCCGACGGCGGTGATCTTCCCGCCGCGCACGACGATCGTGCCGTTCGGGATGTCGCCCCGGGTGATGGTGAGGATCGTCGCGTTACGGATCGCGACGTCCTGGGCCGCGAGCGCGGCCGGCACGGAAAGCACGGCACCGGCGGCGCCGACGGCGGCGGCCACGCGGACCACACTGATCGCGCGGGCAATTCGGATGAGGGTGCGCATGGTGGAGTCCATGGTTAGTAGATGCGTCCTTCGACGAAGACGTGCTTGATCGGGTTCCCGGCGGCGAACAGGTCGTTGCCGGTCACGACGACGAAGTTGGCGAGCTTTCCGACCTCGATCGTGCCGACGGCGGCAGTGACGCCGAGGAGGGCCGCCGGGGTGACCGTCGCGGCGCGCAGCGCGTCGTCGGCGCTCATGCCGGCTTCGATCGTGGACCGGATGCGTTCGCGGAAGGTCGTCCCGCTCTCGCCGCCGAACGAGGCGAGCGCCACCGGCACGCCGGCCCTCGCCAGCGCCGCCGCATTTCCGCGGACTTCAGCGATCGCCGCCGCGTCGGCCGGCGGGGCGGTCCCCGACCTGCCCGAACCGACGGCGAGGAACGCGCGCCCCGTCACGGAGTCCGCCGAGGGCCAGAGGAGGCTGACCACCGCCGTCGCGCCGCTCCGCTTGAGGGCGGGGATCGCGCGCCACCCTTCCTGCGCGCCCACGACCACGGGGTTCTTGAGGCCCATCTCGGTCGCGATGTTGGCGGCGCGGATCATCTCCCGTTCGGTGGATGCGACGAACCACGCCGCAATCTCGTTCCCCGCGACCGGCATCAGCGCGCGGCGGAACGGCTCATTGGACGGACGGGCGCCCGGGATGCCGGCCTTGAACGCCTTCTCCACGCGCGCCTCGTACTGCGCGTCGAGGAACGATTGCCGGATGAAGGCCACGGAGCCGATGCCCGTGCCGGGATAGCCGCCGCGGCGCGTCCCGAACGCCACCTCCTGGCCGACGCCCGCACGGAGCGACAAGCGCGAGACCTCCGGCGAGCCGGTGAGCGCGGCGCCGACGCGGCCGGGGAAGATCCCGCCCTGGAACACCAGGCCCACGGTCGTCACCCCACCCGCGCGGAACGCCTTCAGCTGGTCGTCTGTTGGCGCGAACAGGTCGGCCGCCTCGGCGCTCGCGTCCACTTCGGGCAGCACGGGCGGCGGCGGCGGCGCGGCGCCACGGCCGGCCGGACCGGCGCCGCGACCTCCCTCTCCGCCACCACCGCGGCCACCCCGGCCGGCGTCGGGAGCGGCGGCGGCGGCGGTGGGCAGCGGCCGGGTGGGGCTCGGCAGGCCGATGCTCGTCGCGGCATCAATGAGGCCCGGATAGACGGTGTGCCCGCTCAGGTCCATCTGCACCACGCCCGCGGGGATCGGCACCTGCGCGCCGACGGCGGCGACGCGGCCGTCACGGGTCAGGACGGTGCCACGCTCAATGACGCGGCCGGGCGCGGTGACGATGCGGACGTTGATGAGCGCGTAGTCTGCCCGAACGGGCGGCGGCGACGCGCTCGGGGAGGGCACTTGCGCGAGCGCGGTCGCGAACGCGACCGGGAGCGCAGCGGGAAGGGCCAGCAGGATTCTGCGTGCCATGCGTGGCGGTCCTCGAAATCAGGGAACGGTGAGGGAGTCAGGCGGCAAGGGAGGAGCCGTGCTTCGTCGCGTCGCGTGCAGCGCGCTCTTCATTATGGCAGGGAATGGGCGCCTCCGATACTACGCTCAGGCGGTGCCGCGCGCTGGCCCTGTTTTCTTGCTCCTACCGGCCTCCCGGCGCGCGCCGCCGGAGCAGCTCCGTCCAGTTGAGCACGACGGTCGGCCGCAGCGCGCCGGCCTCGCTCCGAATCATCAGCAGCTCCTTCCCGCCCGGAAAGACGTCGTACTGGTGCACGGCCCCTTCGCCGAAGTAGGAGTCCTCGAACAGCGTGTCGCGCTTCGCGACCGCCAGATCGGGCGAGGCCGTGACACTCGCCACCATCATGCGCTGCGGCCCGCGATAGAACAGGTCGCGGCCACCCGGGACCCAGACCGGCTCCACCCCTCCGCCCGCCGACACCTGCACTCGGCCGCCCGGCCCGACGATCGGGCGCACGTAGACTTCGGCACGGCCCGTTTCGTCGCTGGCGTACGCGAGCCACTTGCCGTCGCTCGAGATGCGCGGCGCCACCTCGTTCGCGGTCGTGGCGATGAACGGTCGGGCCGCGGTCGGGGAATCGAGCGGCGCGAGCCAGATGTCGCCGCGCGTCGTCGGGTCATCGTGGCGAAACGCGAGATACCCGTGCGCAGGGCCGACAGCGATATCGAACATGGTCGTCTTCGACAGGATCAGGGGCTCCGGACCGCCGCTCGCGTTCCAGGGCAACCAGTTCGCCCGCGTGATGGCGGCCAGGGGGCTGGCGCTGTCGGTAGCGAGATACGCGATCTTCCTGCCGTCCGCGCTCCACCCGCCGGGCCGCACGCCCGTGAAGTTGTTGGTGAGCCGCGCCAGCGTGCCGGACGCGATCTCGTAGAGCCATACATCCCAGGTCGCGGCGGCGGTACCGATCTCCACCGCTATTCGCCTGCCGTCAGGCGACACGCGGGGCCAGCCGAAGAACTGCTCCTCGTCGCCGATCGGTCGCGTCGCGCCGCGCCGGTCCACCGCCACGAGCTTCCTCTTGCCGCTCACGCCGCTGAGGTAGACGAGCGTTCCGTCATCCGCGACCGCGGCCTCCACCACGCCCCCACCCCTGACGCTGACCTGCTGGAGCACCGGGACGGCCGGACCGATCACCTTCCGGCGCCACGATGAAAACCTCGCCGCGAACACCGAGCCGTCCGGTCTGCCGAACAGCACGTGACCGCTGGCGGAGTAGCTCGGGTTCATTCCCGGGAGACCAAGTTCAGTCACTTTCCCACCCGGCACGGTGACCACGCCAAGCTGGGCACCCTGCATGGAGATGGTCCCTTTCCAGATCGTGATCAGCGCAGCCTTTCCTCCCGGCAGGAGCCGCGGCCAGCCGAGTGCGACCTGCCCCCGGGAGGAATCCGGCCGGGCGACGAGTGCGGGTTCCCCACCGTCCGCCGAGACGCGCCAGATCGCGTTTCGCCGCGTGAACACGACTTGGTTTCCGTCTCCCCAGTGCGCCTGCGGGCTCGCGGTGTCTGCCACGACCAGCGGTGAACCACCGACCACCGGCACTTTCTTGAGCTTGGTACCCTCGAAGAAAAGCAGCCAGGACGCATCGGGCGAAAACACCGGCGCGAGGCCGTTTTCCGTCCCGCGCACGAGCCGCGGCTGCACGTCGTCGAGGGCGCGTACGTAGATCGCGCGGGCATTGGCGGTTCGCCCGACATACGCGAGCTGTGAGCCGTCGCGCGAAACCCCGATGCGCACTCCGCCGGCGCTGGCAACCCCCGCGCTGTCGGGAACGAGCAGCTCGAACGTAGACGGCCGTGCGCGAGGGAGAGGGCGCAGAGTGACGATCGCCGCGACGGCCACCGCGGCGGCCGCGATCGCCCACGGCGCCACCCGTCTCACTCGGGCGAGGCCCCGCGCCGGCGCCGCGGCACCGCCGTCGCGCCCCGCGCCGGTCGTGGCGACGCTCGGCGAGGCGAGGGCGAGCTTCCCTTCCAGCGCCTCCGCGAACTCGCGCGCCGTCGCGAACCGGTCCGCGGGCAGCTTCTCGAGCGCCCGGTCAATCGTCGCTTCCACGTGCGCGGGCACCGAGGGCCGGCTCGCGCGCACCGCGCGCGGCCGGTCGGTGAGCACCTTCGCGATGATCGCCTGCGACGTGCCGCCCAAGTACGGCGGATCGCCGACGAGCATCTCGTACAGCACAGCGCCGAGCGAGTAGATGTCGGTGCGACCGTCTATCGCGCGATCACCGGTGGCCTGCTCCGGACTCATGTACTGCGGCGTGCCGAGCGACAGCCCGGTCTGGGTGATGCGCGCGCCACCGGCCTTCGCGACGGCGAGCGCGATCCCGAAATCGGCCAGCACGGGCTGCCCCGCCTGCATGAGAATGTTCTCGGGCTTCAGGTCGCGGTGGATCACCTGGTGGCGGTGCGCGTAGTCCAGCGCGCTCGCGACCGCCACCGCGATCCGGATGGCTTCGTCCACCGGCAGCTGCTTCTCGCGGTCGAGCCGCGCGCGCAAGCTCTCGCCCTCCACGTAGGGCATCACGTAGAACAGCAGCCCCTCCGCCTCGCCCGAGTCGAACAGCGGGAGGAGGTTCGGATGCTGGAGATTGGCCGTGACCTTGATCTCGGCCAGGAACCGCTCGACGCCGAGCACCGCGCCGAGTTCGGGGCGCAGCACCTTGAGCGCGACCCGGCGGTCGTGCCGCACGTCGCGCGCGAGGTAGACGGTCGCCATCCCGCCGGCGCCGATCTCGCGCTCGACTTCGTAGCGGCCCGTGAGGGCCGCGTTCAGTTGGGCGACTGCATCCATTTGAGAGCTGCCGTCCCGCGTGGCTCGTGGGAGGGGCAAATGTAGGGCGGACGCGGAGTTGGGGCCAGCAGTGGCCGGCGCGGACCGATTGCCTCACTCCTTCCGGGCCGGAGGCGCGATCGAGTACTGGAGCACTCGCTCGACACCCACGCTGTCCCGATCGCGCGTGAGGAGGTAATCCGCGCCGAACTCGAGGAGCTGGGTCACTGCCGGGACCGTCACCGTGCAGGAGAATCGTCCCTCGGCGTCAAACGCGATCCAGCGAGGAGGCGCCGTCAACCTCGGCCGCGGGTACTCGCGAATCCAGATTCGGCCGTCACGGCCGGCCATCGCGCTCGCGAACGCCGGGAACTGATCGGCGATCGGTCGCTTCTCGCTCACGAGCGGCTCGACGAACTGCTTGCGCCTCACCGGATCCATCTTTGCATACGGCTCGGCGAGCTTGCGCCGCTCGGCCGCCACGTCGGCCGACGAGATCGTCCGATCGCCCGTGGTCCAGCGGACGATGCGCTCCAGCCGGATTCCATCAGAGACGCGGTACACGGACAGCTCGGCTCTCGACGTGTGACCTGGTTCAACACGCAGCGCCTGCTGGAACCGCTCGGGTATCTACCCCCGGCGGAGTACGAGGACCAATTTCACCGTGCCCAGACTGCTCAAACGGTCGTGGGCGCACTCACGTAACGAGCTCTCCGGCGAACCCGGGGCGATTCAGGTACTGGGGTGAGCTACCACGTTTTCTTCGCCTCCGGTCGTTGGCGGTACGCAAGAGCAGCAAGCGCCGCCGGCACGAGCAGGAGTGCGACGGCCGCCAGTCCCGTCGTTGTGAATGGCCCTCCAGCCCACAAGAGATCCGCCGCCCTCACCGTCCCATACGCCACAAAAAGAGCGATCAGCGTCGCCAGCGCTCCGTGGCGGGTCGTAAACCAGAGTGCGGCCAGAAGCAGCACGGTGTGAGTGACAACGAGCTCCTCCCACGCTGCTGATCTTGGGTCTCGAACCGTGCCCAAGCCCACGATGGCGGCGATGGCGAAGACCTGCCGCCATTGACGCGGCCAGGAGTTCGCTACGATGAGCGCCACGACGCCGGTGACAACGATCGAACCAGTGGGCCCTGGAACACCCAGCAACGGCGGCCCTTCGAACGCCAGGTTGTCTGCAACACTCGCCGTGAATGGGAGCCCCAGCCAGTGACGCGCCAGCGCCAGTGAGATGTAGAGGACGGCCAGCGCTGCCGCCCCCGCGGCGTATCCTTTTATCGCGGCGGGAATCATCTCCGGGATCGCGAATCGACCTGAGCCGATTTCTGTCAATCCGAACATGATGTCGGGGCGCTTTTCATACGCCAGCGACTCGGCGGCAACGAAAGAGAACGTCACGAGAATCCAGATGACTGACAATTCGGCGGAAGCGCCGGTGAGCCCCGCAATGACTGCCGACAAGCGACTCGCGTCCGGCGAAGAAGGTACCGACCGGTTCAGTATATCCGGGATGTAGTAGCCGGCCAACAGGAAGACGCAAGCGGCAACGCCCCAGCGCACGGCAGATGCCCACTGCAGCGAATCACGGTTGATGGCCCGGCGAGTTGTCGTGACCAGCGCGAGGACGGTGACTGCAGTGAGGATGAGGATTCCCACATTCGTGATGTCTGAACGAGTGGATGGCGAGACACCTGGCTGGAATGTGGCCGGCACGCCCAGCGCACGCCGGAAACCAACGGCCTCGTCTCCCGCCATCTCGATCGTCACCTCGTACTTCGCCGTATCGGCGGCACGGCTGATGGCCAAGCCGGGCACAGACCACGTAAACGTGCGATCGACTCGATACGGGCGCTGGATTTCGGTCTGACGGAGCAGTGCCAACTCAGCGGGCACGAAGCCGTGCTGCCGAAGCGTGGCCTCGGCCATGACGCGCGCGGAGTCGGCTGACACAGTCGCACGTCGAGTTGTGTCGGCCAACACACGGGTGACGCTTTCCAGGTGCTGCCCCATGGAGAAGGAAGCCGTCCAAAGATCAGATGGTTTGAAGCGGCGAATCTGCCAGGACAGCACCGGGTACCCTGCACGAATCAGCGCATCCGCCGAATCGCGACCGACCGCGGTTTGCATGTACGTGTAGGCCCCGTGGTTGAGCAGTAGCTTGCGACCCTCGGCGAAGTCACGGCTGTCGAGCGCGCGCGACGTGAGATGCGCTCGCACGGCGTAGATGCTCTCGTCCCGCGAGCCAGCAACCTCGCGCACGATGGCAGACTCGCTGTTGACATACGCGAAGACAAAGGCGACGAGCGCGACGACGGTGGCGATCACGAGCCGCCGCGGATTGCCGGAGAGCTCGAGGCGCGCATTTGCCCAGCGCTCCGACATCGGCGGAATCCGCCGGACGATGCGAAACTCCCGCGCTACCTCGGACGCGATGCCGGCCAACGATGTCGTGAACGCTTCCATGGATGCGAAGCGCTTCCCGGGATCCTTCTCCAACGCGCGCTCGATGATGCGTGTCAGCGGGGCCGGGATGTCCGGCCGAAGTTCGCGCAGTGGAATCACCGCGGCGGCGGCCTGCTGATAGAGCACGCTACGCACGCTGTCGGCCTCGAACGGCAGCCGGCCGGTCAGCATGCGATAGCCGACTATGCCCAGTGAGTACTGGTCGGAGAGGTGGTCGATGTTCTTGTCGCCGGTGGCCTGTTCGGGACTCATGTAGTGCGGCGACCCCACAAGGACGCCGGTGCCCGTGAGTCCGGACACAGTCTCGTCGAGCGTCTTCGCAATCCCGAAATCCATCACCACGACGCGACGCTCGGGCCCGTCGAGCATGATGTTCTCGGGCTTCACGTCCCGGTGGATGATCCCGTGACGGTGAGCCTCAGCCAGCGCTCCAGCCGCTTCGCGAAGAACGCGAACGGTCTCGGAGAACGACCACCGGTCCTCGCGCCCGAGCGCGGACGCGAGCGTCTCACCGGTAATGCGCGGCATGATGAAGTACGCAATGCCGGCGCTCTCTCCGACGGCATACACCGGGATCACGTGCGGATGTCGCAGTCGCGCCATTGCTTCTGCTTCGCGACGAAAGCGCTCCAGCACCGCAGGTGACGATGCCAGATCCGACCGGACGGTCTTGACCGCCACCTCACGCTTCAAGCGCCGATCCCAGGCGAGGTACACATCCGCGAACCCGCCGCGGCCCAGCAGTTCGCCCAGCTCGTAATCGTCTCCGAGCGCCTGCTGCAAACGCAAGGCGACGTCGGAGCCTGGAGGGGTGAGTGCCTCGTGTGGAAGAGCCGCCGGTATGCGCATGGGTGTCATCGGCGCTCGCGCAACCTGGCGCGAAGCTGTTCGCGCCAGTTCGTGATCACGACAAGTTGCAGATTCTCTTTCCGTGCCTGGACGGCGATAACGCTGCCGTCGCGCGCGACGTCGTACGACGCGACAGCCCACCATGAGTCGAACGTGTCGTCGTAGAGCGCCGCGCGGCTGACCACTTCGGGCGCGTCACCAAACCTGAGCGCGGCGCGCACGATCTTCTGTCCGTCGCGGTAGTACACGGAGCGACCATCACGCGACCACACCGGCTCCCTGCCGCTGCCGGCGGAGATCTGCACCCTGGGGCCGGGTCCAGGGAATGGTCGCACGAATGCCTGGTCCGTTCCCGATACGTACAGGTGATACGCGAGCCAACGCCCGTCCGGCGAGAGGCGGTAGGCCCATTCTCCGCTGTGGGCGGGATCGACGAGCCGCGCTGTGCTGTCGTCGAACTGCCGCATCCACAGTTGTCCGTCGCCCGTATCCGCGTTGGCCGTATAGACAAGGGCGCGGCCGTTGGGGTGGAGTGCGAAGTAATGGAACTGCGTGTCCGCGAGGATCGTTCGAGCTGGGCCACTTCCGTCCACCCGTTTCGCACGGATAGCCCGCTCCTCGCTGGCCCAGTAGAAGACATGCCTGCCGTCTGCCGACCACTCAGGGTACCACGCGGCCTTCTCGGTCGTCACCTGCGACAGCGTCGATGTGACGATGTCATACACCCAGATCCTGGCGCCATCACCACCGACGATGGTGAAGGCCACGCGACGTCCGTCCGGCGACAGCCTCGGGGTGCCGTACGATCGGTCCTCAGGGACCAGCGGTTGCGTTGTTCCTGTGGAGTCCACGGACACGAGCTGCGACAGGCCGCTGCCCGCGACGTACGCCAGGGTTCCGCTGCGAGACAGCGCCGCTGTCATCGCTCCGCCTTCCGTCTTGATGATGCCTTCGATCAGTGGGACAGGCGGGCCCGTTATTCGCCGCTTTCCCAGATCTATCGGCGCCGCCCGTAGCGTGCCCTCGTCGGTCGCGTAAATGAGATGTCCTTCCATCACGCCAAACGCGCGAACGCCCCGCACGTCGAGAATTGTCGAGCGGTCGGACCGGATATCGGCAATCGCAATCCGCGATTCTCTGCTGCCCGACTTGTGCCAACTGCTGTAGAGCACTGTCTCGCCGTCTTCGAGAACGACTGGCCAGCGATGCCATATCTCGCCCGCCGCGGTATCCATGCGCGTCAGAGTTGTTACGGCACCGCCCGTTGCGGGCATGATCCCCAACTGCCCAGGGAGGATGTTCGTTCGCGGCATGCCGAGAACGATCACTCCTTTTCGGCTCCACGTGGCGTTGCTTATCCTGGCGCTCGAAAGCTCGACGGGTGCGCCGCCGCTCACCGCGATGCGCTTGAGCCGGTCCTGGCTCACGAAAGTGAGCCAACGCCCGTCAGGCGAGAACGCCGGCCGGGCGCCGTTCTGCGTTCCAGGGATGGGACGCGCCGTGAGTTCGTCCGTCCGCCGCAGATAAAGCTGCGTGGTGTTGCGCTCAGTCCCGACATACACGATGGACCGGCCGTCGGGTGACACCGCCAATGGGGCCGGCGAGAGGTCGAGCTGCTCCGATCCAAACGGGATCGTGAACGAAACGATGGGTCGAGCGCGTTGCAGCGCGAGAAACCAGCCCCAGATCGCCGCGCCGGCGAGTACCGCGCCCACGGCGATCGTCAACGCCCATCGAAAGCGCGAACGTGGAGCAGTCAGCGCTGCTGCTCGCTTTACGCGCGAGACACCGCCCACCACGCGTTCCTGAAGGGCTTCGCCGAATTCGCGCGCCGTCGCCCATCGGTCTGCTGGAAGCTTCTCCAACGCCCGTTCCACCGCGAACGCGACGTGATCGGGCACGGCGGGCCGGAGCACCTGCACGCTCTGGGGCCGGTCCGCGATGATTCGCGCGAACACCGCCTGCACGGTGGTTCCGGTGTGTGGTGGCTCGCCGGTCAGCATCTCGTACAGCACAGCGCCGAGCGAGTAGATGTCGGTGCGACCGTCTATCGCGCGGTCGCCGGTGGCCTGCTCCGGACTCATGTACTGCGGCGTGCCGAGCGACAGCCCGGTCTGCGTGATGCGCGCGCCGCCGGCCTTCGCGACCGCGAGCGCGATCCCGAAATCGGCCAGCACGGGCTGCCCCGCCTGCATGAGAATGTTTTCGGGCTTCAGGTCGCGGTGAATGACCTGATGCTGGTGCGCGTAGTCGAGCGCGCTCGCGACCGCGACGGCGATATGAATGGCCTCGTCAATGGGAAGCTGCTTCTCCCGGTCCAGCCGCGCACGCAGCGACTCGCCCTCCACGTACGGCATCACGTAGAACAGCAGCCCCTCCGCCTCGCCCGAGTCGAACAGCGGCAGGAGGTTCGGGTGCTGGAGGTTGGCCGTGACCTTGATCTCGGCCAGAAACCGCTCGACGCCCAGCACCGCGCCGAGTTCGGGGCGGAGCACCTTGAGCGCGACCTTGCGGTCGTGCCGCACGTCGCGCGCGAGGT